>Ga0181571_10000064_pt1 | contig 56587 bp, 49 predicted proteins | sample 101ome_17_FD_132440 | JGI IMG/M metagenome (GOLD analysis project Ga0181571, IMG submission 132440) | Coastal salt marsh microbial communities from the Groves Creek Marsh, Skidaway Island, Georgia - 101407AT metaG (megahit assembly) | ecosystem: Environmental > Aquatic > Marine > Intertidal... | reverse complement strand
TCCAGTACGCGATGAGGGTGCGATGGCGGAATACCAACGTCGCACCCGAGCACTTCCTCCGAGTGCACGGTTAGCCCCCCTTGCAATTTATGGCAACATCACCCCACTAGAGGGCGCTGCGCCCGACGGGGCGATTGTGCTGGAGTTTCCAAGCACAGACGAAGCGCTTGCGTGGTATCAGAGTGCGGACTACCAAGCGGCTATTCCCTACCGGCAAAAAGCCGCCGACTATGACATGTTCATCATCGATGGGCTAACTCGCTAGCTACCCAACAGCGCCCCCAATCGGGGCACGCTTTATGCAGTCGCTGCCTGTTGCACTGCGTGCTTTGCTGCGATGTACCCAAACGTATACGCAGGCCCAATACTGGCACCGGCACCTGGATAAACCCGGCCAAACACTGACGCCGTGCACACTCCCGTCGCATAAAGTCCGCCAATAACCGACCCATCGTCACGCAATACCCGCGCATACTCGTCGGTCACCACGCCACCGTAGGTGCCAACATCACCGGGCACAATGGGCACTGCATAAAACGGGCCCTGCTCGAGGGTACCCAATGTTTCTGACGGGCCATCCTGATTAAAGCGATCACCCAGCCACAAATCATACTGGCGATTTCCACGCCCAAAATCCTCATCGTTACCATTTCGCACAAAACCATTGAAGCGCTCAACCGTGGCTGTGAGCACGGCTGGATCACAACCTATTTCCTGCGCTAATCCAGCAATCGAGTTGCTTACTTTCAAATAACCTGCCTGCTGCCATTTATTGAGCTGCCGACGACTCTTAGCACCCGCAATACCATATTTACGCACAGACCTGGCATCGAGAATTCCCCAACTAGGCACCGATGGCACCAACGCATGACGATCTAGCATACCGCGACAAAATGCCACATAAGAGCCGCCCTCGTTCTGATAACGCACTCCGCTTTGATCAACCATGATCGCATGAGGTGAGCACAGCATCCGTTGCGCCCCCGGCTTAATGTAGGCACCCTCTTTACCTGGTGGTATCGTCGACTGGTAACCCACCATCATGTCCATGTTATAAAGCGCCGCACCCTTAGCGCGCATCTCTTGAATGAGGTCACCGGTATCTTCGTCGGTGGCGTTACTCCATTCTATTGATGTCTCGGGCTGATACTCAGCGCGCATAGCAGCGTTCTTTGCAAACCCGCCAGCGTTCACCAGTACGCCGCACGATGCCCCTATTCGCCATGGCTGGCCATCTTTAACCGTTTCCACGCCAACGACTTGGTCGTCATCCATGATCAAAGCTGTTACAGGCGTGCCGGTTCGAACATCGACACCCTTGTCGAGGGCCACTTTGAGTGCGCGCGCCTGAAGCGCAGCGCCCGCAGGTACCTTGCGCTTACCCGTGAAAATCTGACTAATAAGCCGACCAATAAATTTAACTAGCATCCACCGAGCCGCCCACTCATGCTTCACAGCGGATAGGTTCATCGCATCAGCGAGCATTAATGGCAATGGCAAAAAACCCGGACGAATCTTTTTACGCCAAGACCCTAGCTCCTTGAGATCAAACAACTCCGCGACCACAGTACGACTGGTAGAGCAGCCGCCGGGCCGGTCGTCGTAGTAATCTGGCCAATACGGAACACGGTCGAAAGGCATGTTGTGTTGTTCAACAAGGTAATCAAGCATCTCGGGCGCCTGCTTCAAATAAGCAGCACGCTTTTGAGGTGTGGAGCCCGGCACATCTTGCTGACCCTCCGCAAGACTATCTAGGTAGCTTTGCGCCAGCTCCGCACTTTCGTGAATGCCGTCTCGTCGCATGAAGCGATTGTTAGGTATCCACATGACGCCACCCGACTTACAGGTCACGCCGCCTAATAGATCAGACTTCTCAAGTAACACAACACTATGGCCGTGATCGCGCATGTAAAGTCCGGCACACATGGAACCCGCGCCAGACCCCACAATTAGAAAATCTGTCTGCTCATCAAATCGCATCCCCGCCCCCAAAGAATCTAAACCAAAGGTCGATAACAGCCAACGAACGTCATTGCATGCAACACTGACACTGTAGTGTAATACACAACATCGTTGAACAAAAAATAAACGTTCGAGCGTGCCGCAAGGAATAAGAAATTAAAATGACTACATTCAGCGATACCGCTATTAAAGAATGGCAACAAGGCTGGAAGCTTATGCTCGCCAGTCTCGTTGGCTTCGGTTACTACTCAGTGATGATTTACGCGATGGGCCTCTTTATGGAGCCACTGAGTAATGAATTTGGCTGGAATCGTTCGCAGATTTCTGCTGGCATGAGTATCTCCGCCATTCTCTCCATACCCTTATCGCCCGTCGTAGGCGCCATGATTGATCGGTGGGGATCGCGAAAGCTTGCACTTCCGGGACTCATTTTGATGACGGGCGCTATTAGCGCCTTCAGCATTTCTAATGGCTCGCTAACCCAGTGGTGGATTCTTTGGACAATCTATGCCCTGTGTGGCCTCGGCGTAAAAGCAACCATATGGATTGCCGCGGTTTCTGGGGTGTTCACCACCTCTCGTGGTCTTGCGCTCGCCATCGTGATGACGGGTGCCGCTTTAGCACAAATTATCGTCCCGCCCAGCGCGCAATGGCTCATTGCCGAATTTGGCTGGCGCCTAGCCTATATAGGTTTGGCGCTGGGATGGGGTGTGCCCTCGCTGCTCCTTAGCTATTTATTCTTATTTGATGCCCATGATCGCCAAAAAAATATTACCCAGCACCAACAAGAAGAGACATCAAACGGAGTGCTTATGGGGCTGACAGTTAAGCAAGCGTTGTGCGATCGCAACCTTTGGCTGATTGCAGGTTCAACCATTACCATGATGATGCTGACTGTGGGCGTATTAGTGCACCAGGTACCACTGTTCACCGATGTGGGTCTCACTCGCGAGGACGCCGCTTGGCTTGCCAGCATTTCGGGCGTGGGCGGCATTGCCGGCAAGCTTGTTACAGGCTATCTCATGGATCGTAGCAATCCAAACTTCGTTGGCGGAGCAACCATGGGCGTTGCTGCGCTCGGGTTTCTCTTTCTCATGGAACCCTTTCGCTCAACGCTCGTTATCGTCGGTTGTGCGTTTATTATTGGTTACTCTTCGGGCGCCAAATTACAAATCACTGCATTTTTGACTGGGCGTTACGCGGGCATGAAGCACTTCGGTACAATCTTCGGTGTGATGTCGAGCCTCATCACCGTTGGCTCAGCGTTTGGCCCCTTCATGGCGGGTGCTATTTTTGATCACTACGGCAACTATGACATGCTACTTAACATCGGTGTCGTTGGCGCATTATGCGCAGGTTTTGCTCTATTCATTCTGGGCAAACGACCAAACTGGTCGCCAGAGGCGGGCGCACTGTCGCAGGGATAATCTGGCATTGTTAAGTTTGCAATAACCGTTCCTTAATACGGTGCTTGAGCACCTTGCCAGCATCGTTTTTGGGGAGCTCATCCCACAGAACAATACGCTCTGGATATTTGAACTTGGCCACGCCATGCTGCGTCAACGTGGCCGCAATAGACGCCACACTTGGTCGCGCGCCGGGCACAGCAACTACCACAGCACAGGCTTGTTCACCGGTTTTTTCGTTCGGCAAACCAACGATAGCTATTTCACTGATATCCACACTAGCCACCAAAAGGTCCTCTAGCTCTTTGGGTGAAATATTCTCGCCATTGCGAATAATAATGTCCTTGCTGCGACCATCAATCACCAAATAGAGGTCATCCATCCACCGCCCAAGATCACCGGTGCGATAAAAGCCATCCGCGTCGAATACGCTCGCCTCATCATCTGCGTGCAAGTAACCCACCAACATTTGCGGACCACGAACTCGCACTTCGCCTTCCACCAACTTAATCTCAGCAATGCCCGCACGGCCATCTGACTCTGACGCATGCCTTACATCTGATCGATCAGGCGTTCCAACCGTGGTAACCGGCACTTCAGTTGAACCATATACTCTTGTAACTGCCGCATTCTCAAAGTACGTCACAGCCTCCTGAATCAGGGTAGGTGGCACCGACGCACCACCACAAATAAACACCTTGAGGCTAGGAAGTCGCGTGCCGGCATCTTGAGCAGCAGCTAGTAAGCCTGTTAGGAAGGGTGTGGCGCCAGCGAAATGTGTGCATTCATAAGTCTGCATGTCTGCCATGGCCGCAACTGGATCCCAACTCTCATGCAAAATCGCGGTGGTACCTAACAGCAGCGGGCACTCAAAGGCGTAGATTGACCCACCTATATGGCTAATGGGTGATGCCACTAAAAAGCTATCACCCGGCTCGATATGCCAATATTCACCCAATTGACGAATCAGCGCATGCAGAGAGTTGTGACTGTGCATAACACCTTTGGGACTACCCGTCGTACCCGAGGTATACATAATCATTTGAACCGCATCCGGTTCTAGATGGAGCGGCGTTGTCGCATACCCTTGTAGTATCGACCCAAAAGATGCAAAGGTAGAAAAGGGGCCGGCATCTCCTCGCAGCACAACAACATCAAGTTTTGCATCGAGAGCGTCCGCCACCTCTGACAGCATTGCCACATAGTCATGCCGACGGAAACTCGAGGGCACAAAAATGACCCTACTATTAACATCTGCCAACATAAAACGCAGATCATGTGCGCGTAGGGAAGGTAAAATAGGGTGCGCAACCATGCCAGACATCGTGATGGCCACATAGATGATTGCCGCTTCATACCAGTTGGGTAGCATAAACGAAATTACGCTTCCCAACGGATACCGCGATGACAGCTCAGCGGCCAGTCTTGATGCTTGAGAATATAGCTCGCTAACTGTAAGTGAGTGGGATCGCTCGATTACAACCACTCTATCTGGCTCTTCATTTACTGCCGCAATAAGAGCATCGACAAGCGTAGTTCTCACCCAATGCCCCTGCCCATAGGCCGCTTTAGCGCGCTCATCATCCCATCTAATCGAGCGGCCCACTATAGATTTACGTGTGATCGAAGACATTTAAGCTCGGTCCTCTTGCCTATTTCATTAAACAGCACTGTTGAACAACGGCTGACTGTCCTATACTCGTGCCACAAACGATAAATAGCAAGGATATCTCATGACAAACGCAACGCTCGACTGCTCCGATCTCGATAACTATTTGGGAAAACCGCTTGAGCCGGGTCGCCTCAGAGAACCAATATCCGGTACAGATATCCGCCGCTGGGCACAGGCCATGCATTATCCCAACCGGAATCATTACGATCCAGATTTTGGGGCCAACTCAAGACATGGGCGTATGCATGCTCCAGTATCTTTTCCCGTGGCGTGCGATGATGGTCACGGTACCGCACCCTCGTGTATTGGTCTCATTCCCGAATCTCATATGATTTTTGGTGGCGATGAGTGGTGGTTTGAAGACACACCCATTTTCCCGGGCGACGACATTACCAACGAGCGCATTCCCTTTGACTATGTGGTCAAAGAAACGGGTTTTGCGGGCCCCACCTGCTTTCAACGCGGCGACAATTTCTATTACAACCAACACGGCGATCTCATTTCCAAGCAGCGTTCTACGTCTATTCGCTACAACGCGAAAGCAGCACGAGAAATGGGCTCACTCACTGGCTTTGACGACCCTGAATGGACCGATGCCGAGTTAATGGCACTTGAAGATCGAAAATATCAATGGATAAAAATGCTCCATGAGCTTGGGCACGGGAAGCGCTATATTAATGATATAGCCGTGGGCGATGCATTACCGACGCGTGTAATTGGCCCTCACAGTATTGCCAGCTTCACCACCGAGTGGCGTGCCTACCTGTTCACATTGTGGTGCGGGGTGCATCGCCGTACCGATTTAGACATGGAGGCTATGGGCTTTACCGCCGAAATGGCGGGTAAGGAGCAGGACCCCGTCTTGGAGCTCGACAATCCCGAGCAAACCGATGGCGCTTACATTGGACCATCACGGGGCCACCTATTCCCACGTTGGGCTCGACACATTGGCATGCCGCGTGGCTATGGCTACGGAGCCTCAATGGGCGCTTGGATTCTTGACTACCTCGCTGGCTGGGCGGGTGAATGGGGGCAACTCGTGCATGTCAATGCGCAATATCGAGGCCCGGCTTTTACCGGTGACATTACTATCATGGATGGCTCAGTGACCGAGAAGTCAACCGATGATAAAGGCCGCCAACTTGTCCATGTGGACTTTGTGATGAAAAATCAACTGGGCACCGTTATGGCAAAGGCGACCGGCGAAATCGCCCTGCCAACGCGCGATTCATAGAGACCCGTAAAGAGACCCATAAAGAGACCCATAAAGAGACTCATGACAAGGGAGCGACGTATGAAAGTGGCCATAATTACCGGCGCCGGAAGCGGCATAGGTCTTGAAACCGCCAAGCACCTCATCCAACAAGGCTGGAATATTGTGGGGGTGGGCCGCAGCCAAGAGAAGCTTGACGCCCTCCATGCTGCCCTCGCAGCTCCCGAGCGCGTCGCCACATTGTCGGTAGACATCACCACAGAGGAGGCACCGCAAACCATTGTGACGCTGGCGCTGGAGCGCTTTGGACAGATCGACGCGCTGATCAATAACGCAGGCATTGGCAAGCCGAAACCGCTGCATGAGACCGATGACGATACATTGGACTACTTTTTAGACATTATGCTGCGAGCCCCCTTTAGGTTGGCCCGCGATGTTATTAGTCATATGCAACCTGGCTCAGTCATCATCAACGTAACATCCACATTCGCTGAAATCGGTGGTCTGCGCGGTGGAGCCTATTCCGCTGCCAAAGGGGGTTTAAGCTCACTGACCGAACACATCGCCTGTCAATACGGCCCGCTGGGCATTCGCGCGAACAACGTAGCCCCCGGCGTCACCCTTACTGATATGGTACGAGAACGCCTTGACGACCCTGGGTTTAAACGGATGCAAATTGATATGACACCACACACGCGCCTAGGCGAAGTGGCCGATGTCGCCGCGACTATCACATTCCTCTGCTCCGAGGGTGGTGAATTTATTAATGGGCAAACGATCGTCGTAGATGGAGGCTGGACTCGCACAAAATATCTGTCGCCTCGGGTGTTGTCCGCGGATATACCGGACTAACCCCGTTAACGGAATAGATCAAGATGGCGCTCTCTAATCAGTGTGCTGGCGTCTTGATCGGACGGTTCAAGCTTGGCTCCCCGAACTAAAACAACTGGCACTGCTTCCGCCCCTTGGCCCATCAAATGCGATGCTGCCGCCGCGAGTTCGTCAGCTACCGCAACTTCGGTCACCATTAGTTCGCGGCCAAATAAATCATGCTCGCCCACTCGACTCATCAACGGTGCAAAGCCAGCGCAGCCAAGTGTCATGCCCGTAATACCGTTTCGCCAAGCTCTGCCACAACTATCATTGATCAATACAAAGGGCTCCACACCCGTTAGCGCATTTAAATCCGCACGAAGTCTACGTGCGCTTTCGTTGGGGTTTTCTGGGAGTAACAAGGCATGGTCCGCTCCGGCAATATTCGACTGGTCAATACCCGCATTGGCGTGCACAAAGCCCAGGCGGTGTTCTACGATGATTAGGTCGGGACGACACCGGAGAACTTCCACAGACTCCCTGAGAATTAACTCAATAAGACGCGGATCTTTACCCGTCTCGGTGGCGAGGCTGCAGGCTCGCTCGGAGGGATTAACCGCCGCAAGTGCCACTTGTCGACCCTCACTTTTAGAGACGATTTTTTGGGCAACAACCAATAGATCCCCCGCTGAGAGTTCGAGGCCTGCCTCTAATACCCCTCGGGCGATATGTTCGGCGAGATCATCTCCTGCCTCGAACATAGGCAAGCTCAATATCGGGTGTAATTGCATAGCCAACGACCTCTGTACAAAAAAGTGCCACTACATTCTCATATCTCACGTACAGCAGATACAAGATTCTTGTGAGGGAGTATCACAAGATGCACAATAGTGGCCCGCTGCTTTCAAGGGCAAACAACGTCGTGCTCTCTAGCCTTTCCAGCCATGGACCTGAAGCGAGATGCGCCCTCGTTCCTATTAAAGCGCTTGCCAATGCCAAACAACGACTCAAGTCGGTACTTAATGAACAACAACGACGGCAGTTAAGCCTAGCGATGGCTCACGATGTATTAACCACGTTGACCTCCATCCCAAATCTTGCACTCACTGTTTGCGCAGGTGACGAATACGGAGTCCAACTGGCCCGAAAGTTTAATGCAGCAGTGCTCTATGATACCGAGCTGCCACAGCCTGGCCTTGACGCCATCGCAGGCGCTTTTGCCCAACGCATCGCCAACCAGGGCTACCGCCATGCAATGGTTGTTCACGCGGATATCCCACTGCTCAATGCAAGAACTGTGGAGGCCCTTTTTGAGCAACCAGACTGTGACGTTGCCTTGGTAGCCGATAGACATCATCAGGGAACAAATGTTCTGAGATGGCGTATCGAATCCGGTTTTGTGACACATTTTGGTGTGCACAGTCGCGCTCAACATTTGACTCAATGCGCCGCTCTAAATTTACGCGTAAAAGAGATAACCTGTGAGGAAACCGCTCTCGATATCGATAGTTTCGAGGACCTACAGACGCTGTATCAATCCCACAAATTGATGGCAGACACGCATACCTACAGGCTTCTCAGCCAAGCTTCCGATATTAAAAACATGCTTGCGGGGGCCGGTGGCGCATCTATACCGGTTGCTAAGCATGCCTAGCAATATCGATGCTGCAGTGATCGACGGCTGTACCTATAGCGATACACAAGCGCGCCAATTAATTTATCGTCCTCTCGACGAAAGACTTCTTAACGAAGCGGCTGAGTGCCGTGATCTTGGCTTCGGTAAGACCTTCACCTTTTCTAAAAAAGTGTTCATTCCACTTACCGAGCTATGCAGAGACGTCTGCCACTACTGTACATTTAGCAAGCCGCCTAGCCGACTCAGCGCGGCTTACATGTCAGTCGACGAGGTTTTGGCCTTAGCTCGGCGAGGCGCAGCCATGGGCTGCAAAGAAGCGCTTTTTACTTTGGGCGAAAAACCCGAACTGCGCTACCGAGCAGCACGAGAGGCACTATCTGACTTAGGCTTCGACTCGACCGTCGACTATGTGTTGTTTGTAGCTCAGCAGGTACTGCACGAAACCGGCCTGATACCCCACATTAACGCCGGTAATCTCACTCGAGCAGAAATAGAGCAGCTACGGGCCGTATCAGGCTCCATGGGCTTAATGCTTGAGTCTGCATCGGAACGGTTATGCGAAAAAGGGATGCCCCATTATGGATCGCCTGACAAAGCACCGGCAAAACGCCTCGAAACCATCGCGCTAGCCGGCGAATGCCGCGTTCCTTTTACGTCCGGCATTCTTATTGGTATTGGAGAAACACGCCTCGAGCGTATCGACAGCTTATTAGCCCTGCGCGCCGTGCATCGACGTTACGGTCACTTGCAAGAAATTATTGTTCAGAACTTTCGAGCAAAGCCTAATACGCGCATGGAGACAGCGCCCGAGCCCGACCTAGACGAGCTACTCTGGACAATAGCCGTTGCACGACTCATCTTTGGTCCCAACATGAGCATTCAGGCACCACCCAATTTGAGCCCAGGAGTGCTGCCATTATTGATTAATGCAGGTATTAATGACTGGGGTGGCGTGAGTCCACTGACACCCGATCATGTAAACCCGGAGGCACCCTGGCCGCAGCTAGAGGAGCTCGCTCGCCAAACAGCAATTGCTGGAATGTATTTGGATGAACGGTTGACCGTATACCCAACCTTCGTAAGAAATGCGGACACCTGGATTGACTCGGCAGTACGTCAGAGCGTTGCGCGCATGTGCGACGGTGAGGGATTTGCTCGATCTGATAATTGGACCACAGGTGGCAACCTGCAGCCGCAGATGAGAAGCATAGCAGCCGACGCTGACAGGTGCTCTCCCGCGATTAAACATACCATTGATACATTGCTGGCCGGCGATACACCCGCGCAATCAGCGTTGGCGGGCTTATTTACGGCTCGGGGCACAGATTTTCATGCCGTTTGTGGTGCCGCAGACAACCTACGGCGCGAACGCTGCGGCGACACTGTCAGCTATGTTATCAATCGCAATATCAACTACACCAACATCTGCGGCTTTCGCTGTGGGTTCTGTGCTTTTTCCAAAGGCAAAACCCACGTTGAGCTGCGCGGTCAGCCTTATCGCTTACCTGTAGAGGAGATAGCGCAAAGAGTGCAGGAAGCGCAGTTGCGCGGTGCCACTGAAGTCTGTCTGCAAGGAGGCATTCACCCCGAATTTGATGGCAATACCTACTTAGATATTGTGCGCACGGTGAGAGACTGCGATCCGAACATACACATCCATGCGTTCTCGCCACTCGAAGTTCTTCATGGCGCCACTACACTGGGCGTTACCGTCAAGCAATTTCTCCATCAATTGCGCGATGCTGGACTCAACACCCTCCCCGGTACTGCAGCTGAAATATTAGATGATGAAGTTCGCGCAATAATCTGCCCAGACAAGCTAAATACAGAGACATGGGTTGATGTTGTATGTACGGCGCATTCACTGGGCCTAAAAACCACCGCGACGATCATGTTCGGACACGTGGACAACTACCAGAACTGGGCAAAACATCTGCTCACTATTCGAGCAATACAGCGTAAAACGCAGGGGTTTACAGAATTTGTGCCCTTGCCTTTTGTTGCCAATGAAGCCCCCATGTTCAGGAAGCTGCCATGTCGGCATGGACCGACGTTTCGCGAAACGGTATTGATGCACGCGGTGGCGAGATTGGTCTTCAATGGTCTGATCGATAATATTCAGACCTCTTGGGTCAAACTAGGGGAGCATGGTATCAAGGCCTGTCTAGCGTCAGGCGTCAACGATTTAGGGGGCACCCTAATGGATGAATCCATTACTCGGGCGGCTGGCGCTACAAATGGCCAAGAGTTTTCTCCAGAACGCATGCAGATGCTCATTGCATCTTGTGACCGCCTTCCCCGCCAACGAACGACCCTTTATGGGCCGGTGGTCAACACGATAGTCCACAAAACGAGCGGATTAATCGCTTCTGGCAATTGATAGGCTCAACCGAATTTACGTCGCAACAGCGGCATAACCCTTGATGAAAACAATTCGATAAAACGTGCCTGATCTGAGCCCGGCGCATGAAACACGAGGTGATCAAAACCCATATCGACATAGGGGGCAATACAGTCGACAACTTCATCAGGGTCTGCGCTCACAATCCACCGCGATGCTGCTCTTTCAATCGGCAATTCATCGGCTAGCGCCTCCATTTTCAGCGGATCTTCGACATTCATTTTTTCCTCAGGTCGCAACGCTAAAGCCCCCCAAAACCGGGTGTCTGCTAACGCCTGAGCAGGATCGGTATCGAACGAAACTTTCATTTCAATCATCCGTTCAAAAGGCTGCGCCGCTGGACGCGATGACTCCTGGAGACCTTGCTGCACCCCGGGTAGTAATTTTTCAGTGTAGAGGTCGCGAGGTTTACCGCTGGTACAGATAAAACCGTCACCCTGAATACCTGCAACCTTCGCGATATAAGGACCGGCAGCGGCCACAAAAATCCTGACTTCTTCCGCTGGGCGATCATAAATCGTCGCCCGCTCGGTACGATAGTATTTCCCCTCAAAATCTACCCGCTCTTCACACCATAATGTTCGGATCAGTTTAATAGCTTCTCTTAATCGCGCGGAGCGCTCCGATTGATCTGGCCAAACTTGGCCGGTTGCGGGTGTTTCGTTCAAGGACTCACCGCTACCAACACCTAAGACAACACGCCCCGGAGCGAGACAGCCCAATGTTGCAAATGCCTGTGCCACCATAGACGGATGGTGGCGAAAAGTTGGCGTAAGGACACTGGTACCAAGTTCGATCTGACGAGTAGTTGCCGCTAGCGCACCTAGCCATGGCAGTGCAGCAGGTGCATGACCACCGGTATGACGCCATGGCTGAAAGTGGTCAGAAATCCACACTGAGTCAAATTGGCAACGCTCAGCTTGTTGCGCAAAAGAGAGTAGCTGCTCGGGCGTGAACTGCTCAGCAGAGGCCTTATAACCAATTTTCAGCATAGTAGGATTCCTTTGCGCCTAAACCGAAAGCGCATTTTAATGGTCAAAATAGTGCACAAACTCAAGCATGTATTGCGCCAGTTGACGCTTCTTTTCAGAGGTGGTCATAAGGGTATCCGTCACGCAGACCTTCATGCCGAGTGCTTCTATATTGCTGGCAAGTGGCTCATCCACGCGGTCTATCACCATTACATCGACCAATCCCTGGTAATACTCGGCAATCCCTACAGCACTTACAGGCAACCCCAGCTCTCCCATAATTTTGGCAGCGGGCCCCTTGATAGCGTTCCCACCCACAATAGGAGAAACCGCCATAACCGGACGGTTTTCAAGCAACGTGCGCATTTTGGGTAGCGCCAAAATGGGGTCGATACTCAGCATGGGGTTTGACGGGCAAATCACCACAAGTGCAGCACCGTAGTCGATCAAAAAATCATCAATCCGAGAATTGTAAGTAGCGTCCTCGGCACCTTCAAAACTCACTGACTGCAATAGCGGGTTGCATTGCTCACGTACAAAATAGTGTTGAAAAGCCATAGCCCCCCGATCTGTGTGTACCGTCGTAGCCACCGACTGGTCAGACATGGGGACCAACTGATGGCGCACGCCAAGCCTTTGACAGAGTTCAGCGGTCGCCTCGGTGAGTGATCGGCCACTCAATAGGGCTTGGTTTCGTACAATGTGTGTTGCAAGGTCCCTGTCACCCAGTTGGAACCAATCAGGGGCACCCAAACTTGTCAGTGTTTCCATGCAATGCCAGGTTTCACCACTTCGGCCCCAGCCGCGGATATCGTCCGACAACCCAGCCAATGCATACATCACGGAATCAAGATCGGGGGATACGGGCACACCAAGATGCCGAAAATCGTCACCCGTATTGGCGACGATTAACAGCTCAGAGGGGGGTACAATTTGCGCTAGCCCACTCGCCAGCTTTGCACCACCGACACCCCCGGAGAGCGCCAGAATGCCCTCCATCGGAGCAACTCAGTATTGCGCGGCGGGCAAATGTACGGTTAAACCATCGAGATCATCGGAAACGATAATCTGACAGCTTAAGCGGCTATTGTCTTTTTGCTCCAACACACAGTCCAACATAGATGTCTCGATAGGGTCGGCTGGTGGAAGTTTTGAGACCCAAGCGTCATCCACATAGCAGTGACAGGTAGCACAGCTACATGCACCACCACACTCAGCGACGATTTCATCAATGCTATTGTCCAGAGCTACCTGCATTAGGCTGCTGCCGCTCGCTGCGTCAACTTCTCTAACCACACCATCGTGATTTACAAACTTAACTAACGCCACTACTCAACACCTCTGTTCAATTAAATAAGCTAGCGGATCATACCAGAACTTTTTGCATCGTCACATCTATTCACCCTCAAAAATTCGGGTAATGGCAATGATGTCCTATCGTTGGCGCCGTGCGGCATACGCCAGCCAATCAATAGCTCAGCCCGATGCCATCAAGATGTTTGCACTTAGCGTAGCTTCTTATTGAAGAAATCCGCGATGATGTCATAGGCCTCGCGCGCCTCTGGGAGCCTATTTTGGTAGATAAAACAGTGATCCATGCCCTCACCAACCAACAAGGTAGAGTCCACACCGGCCTTTAATAATTGCGTATTGGTGTATACCGCCGGGCTTAAATCCATGGCTCTGGTGCCGGTAATCAGCAAACTTGGCGGAAAAGTGGCCACAACCTCAGGGTACAGTGCAGGCGATACTGAAGGGTCGGTCATATCGACTCCGTCAAAGTAACCTCGGGTCATATCGATCTGGGATCCGTCGAGTGCCGGAGCGGGGAATGCGCCACTCACGTAGCCTGAAATATAGGCTGAGTCACCGCCGCCAAAGCGCACTCCACCTGCACCAAATATGCCTACAGCGCCGGGACTAGGTAGACCATGCGCTGGCACCCAGGCAGCCGCTTGCGCTGTCAACGCACCTCCAGCAGAACATCCGTAGATACCAATGGCAGAGGGTGCATAATCCTCTGTCAACGCACTGAAGACGGCTGCCACATCCTCCACCCCAGCCGGATGTTTGGCCTCGGGCGCCATACGATAATTGATACTGACAACCTTATACCCGCCTACTACTGCAATGGGCGCCGATTCGATCTGCGAGCAAGACTCCCAACAGGTCTGGAATGCGCCACCATGCAAATTAATCAACACGCGATCTGGTTTAAACTTGCCGTGTTTGGGTGTGAATACTCTCACCGGCACACCGGCGACTTCGGTCTCATCCACGCTCACGGGGTAAGCGGCAAGCATGTCATCCACTTGTGGTTGCAACCACTTCGCCAGCGCCATGCGCGCCTTTTTCACATCGGGTTCTATCAACCGTGTTTGCTCGGCCGACATCTCAGCACGACGTTTCATAGCCGCTTGCGCCTCGGCACTGGATAGCGTGGACGGCGGCAATGAGAACGCTGGCACCTCGACAATGCCTTCAGGAGTAAACGATGGTCTAGCGGCCGTGTTGTCGACAGAATACGCAGAAGTCGAGGCGCAAACCAAGGCAGCCGCAAAGTAATGCAGAGTACTTTTCGTCATTTATTCGGTCCTCATTGCAAGAAAATAATTTATGCACACAGCGTTATTGGAGCACGCCGCATTGTTAATCGCGCTGTAACATTAATCATCACGCTATAGTTATTCTATAAAACGACGGTATTCGCGTGGACTCATACCCGTCCATTGCTTGAATGCCCGCGTAAAAGAACGGGCATCCGCGAAACCCACCTTTTCAGCCACTTCAAAGACCGGTCGTCCTTCCTTAGTAAGTAGTGCCAGCGCGGTGTCTCTTCGAATTCCCTCTTTGACGCTTTGAAAGCTACTGCCTTCAGCTTTCAGGCGTCGATGCAGAGTTTGTTGTGTCATACACAAACGATCGGCAACCTCACCGATGCGAGGGAACCCATTCTCCATACGCTTAGTGTCACGTAAGAGTTGCTCTACTTTACTCCTAAGACTTCGATCGTGGCCGGGAATTGTTAGCAAGTTGTAGGGCGACCTAATCAAAAAGTCATTAACCTGGGCTCTATTACGGATCAGCGAGCAGTTCAAATACTCCGCTGGAAATACCAGGGCATTCGCCGCCGCATTAAATTGGTGAGCACTTGGAAACATTGTCATTAGCTCCATCGCGTGCATGGGCTTTGGCTGAGTAAATTTGGTTTCCATTAAGGGAATTGAGACACCACACAACCAACTCGCGAGGCGATGCCAGATAACCATCCAGAACTCCTGATAAAAATTCTTTTCATCGAGTTCTGGCTGGCGAAACCTGATGGTGATCGTTGCCCGCTCATCCTCCTCGGTGAGTGTTGTCTCAATATCATCGGTACAGAGTTGATAAAAACGTAAGCCTGTGACCAGCGCCTCCCTCAAACTGTAACAACGACGCACCGCATGCAACATAAAAGCGAAGGATCCTCGTTTACAGGGATTAGCTGTGAAGCCCATAAATTCATCATCCAACGTCGCCCATATACGTTGCACAAGGGCAGTCATTTGCGCGTCATTGATGCGTGACTGGGGCAACTCGAGCACCGCCGGGTTAATACCTGCTACTTTAAGCAGCTTTGGGCCACTGAATCCTTGCCGAATAGCGCCATCCAAACTGGCCAAAGCGTGATGACAAGAAACTGTCGCCATCGATATAAATGTCCTTTTTTTGACAATATTAGCCTTAAATACGTCTAATAGAAGCTTTATATGTCAATTTTAGTGAGTTTTTATGAAGGCTTTGGTCATGGGTTGATGACCCCGTGCCACCTAGTATTGGCTCATAGAAACGAAGGAGATTAGTGTGGAACTCGCCTTAACATCCGAACAAATGCTCATCCAAGATACCGCGCAAAAATTTGCGCAAGACAGCCTGGCTGATGTTGCCGCCAAACTCGATAAAGCCGGCGACAAGGCGACAAATAAAGCCATTTTCCTGACAAATCTAAAGCAACTCGCTGAGCTTGGATTTATGGGTTTGAATATCAATAGCGGCTATGGCGGCAGTGACGCTGGTGTCGTTGCCTTTAGTCTGGCCATCACAGAAATAGCCAAGGCTTGTGCGTCAACCGCCGTCACCATGTCAGTAACCAATATGGTGGGTGAAGTTATTCAAAGCGTAGCCAACGAGGAACAAAAACAGCGCTATCTGCCAAAACTATGCTCCGGTGAATATCCAGCGGGTAGTTTTTGTCTCTCGGAGGCTGGGGCGGGCTCGGATCCGGCTGGGATGAAAACAACAGCACGCAAAGACGGTAATGAGTGGGTGCTCAACGGTACCAAGATGTGGATTACCAGCGCCGAGTACGCGGGTGTCTTTGTCGTTTGGGCGGTCACAGATACCCAAGCCCGCAAAGGCAAGGGGATTTCTTGCTTCCTAGTAGAAGCTGGTACACCGGGTCTTGTTATTGATAAAGCCGAGGAAAAAATGGGTCAACAGGCCTCGACCACCAACACCGTTATTTTTGACAACTGTCGCATACCGGAAGGAGCATTGATGGGCCAGCTCAACGATGGCTTCCGCATTGCCGTTGCCGAGTTAGCAGGCGGCAGAATTGGTATTGGTTCATTAGCGTTGGGTATTGGTTTAGCAGCAATGGACTACGCACGTCGATACATCACCGAACGCGAACAATTTGGAAGCACCATTGCCAGCCTGCAAGGACCGCAGTGGATGATGGCAGACGCCTACACCCAACTGGAGGCATCGCGATTATTGGTAATGCATGCCGCTTACCTGAAACAAGCGGGTAAAACATTTGCTAAACAAGCATCCATGGCCAAACTGCACGCCAGTGAAACAGCAAATGCTGTGTGTTACACAGCCATCCAGCTTATGGGAGGTCTGGGGTACACCAAGGATGTTCCGCTGGAGCGATACGCTAGAGATGCACGCGTGACGTCTATTTACGAGGGCACCAGTGAGATCCAGCGGGTAATCATTGCCCGAGAACTATTACAGGAGATTTGATATGGACTTAATGAACAAAGTAGCAGTGATCACTGGCGGCGCATCGGGCCTAGGAGAAGCCACCGTGCGGCGCTACTGCGCTCACGATGCGAAAGTGGCGATCTTCGACATGAATGAAGAGCGTGGCCAGGCGATTGCCAAGGAACTGGGCGATGGAGTCATTTATTGCAACGTGAATGTTTGTGACGAGGATTCAGTACGTGCTGGCATCGATGCAACACTCTCAGCATTCGGTGCCATACACTTATGCTCTAATTATGCCGGCGTCGCCGATGCGGCAAAAACTTTGGGTCGCAACGGAGCATTTCCTCTGGCGCTATTCCAGAAGGTGATCAACATTAATCTAGTGGGGTCCTTTAACGTTCTTCGACTGGTCGCGGAAGTCATGAGTCAGCAAGATCCTGTCACCGAAGAAGGCACCCGAGGCGTCATTATTAATACTGCGTCAGTGGCCGCGTACGAGGGGCAGATTGGCCAGGCGGCGTACAGCGCGTCCAAGGGCGGTATCGTTGGTATGACGCTACCCATCGCGCGCGATCTTGCACCTTACGGCATTCGAGTCAATACCATCGCACCCGGGCTCATCCATACGCCGATGTGCGACTCACTCCCCGAAGAAACGGTCGAGGCACTGGCAGCTAACGTACCGTTCCCACCTCGACTGGGAAAACCCGATGAGATCGCTCGACTGGCACAAAGCATCGTAGAGAACGAATACCTCAATGGCGAAGTCATCCGCTGTGACGGAGGCATTCGCATGCAGCCCAAATAATATGCCACCCGGTGAATATGGGTATCGGCAATGCAAAAAGAGAAATAGACAAGGACAAAAAAAATACTTAAAGTTCAAAAATTCGAACATTGAGAATCATCGATAGATACCGGTAGCCGGCTACTCGATCTAACAGCGGCTTTACCGGGTATCCAGCAACCGTTGGCGTGAAGAGAACAAGGACACCTGTGGCTACAAGTTCAAACGACGGCGGCTCACCTTTCAATCGTGGTATTCAGCACGAAGCGAAACACAGCGCCATCTTGTCGAGGGCTGCGAAACTCTTCAATACGAAAGGGGCTCGAGCGACTACGCTAAGCGATGTGGCTGAGAAGTTAGGCTTAACGAAAACCAGCCTTTACTATTACGTTAAAACCAAAGAAGACCTTATTTATCAATGCTACGACGCCTCTCTTAAGCAAGCGCTGGCTTCGCTTGATGCCATTGAGCAGCGTACTGATAACCCCTTAGAACGCACGCTGCTATTTATGCGCTCTCGTATCGACACCATTCTATTAGCACTCAATGGTCAAGGTGACTACTACGCAGCACCCCTAGAGCTCGCTTCACTCAAAGATCAACATCGAGATGCACTAACCGCTGAATATTTAGCTATGTTTATTCGCGTTCGCCAATATATTCGTGACGGCATCAAGAACGGGCTCATTAGACCGTGCCACTCCACAACGACAACACGGGCGCTGATTGGCGCCTTGGATTGGTCATTTTATTGGCTATATGAAATCCCCGCCGAGGAGGCGGCCAGAGCGGCGGATGCTGTCGCCGACATCTGTGCCAATGGCCTCCTTGCCCTACTCAGCGATTTTGAGCCCCAAAACCACCCTATCACCCCTGAATCTGTGGCACCTGCCCGGGGTTTTGACCGAGAGGCGCAAAATCGTCTTAAACAGGAGGCATTTTTTAAGGCAGGCACGCGATTTTTCAATCGCAAAGGATTCACGGGTACGTCTCTGGATGAAATAGCTGAGCATCTGCAAGTGTCCAAAGGGGCTTTTTACTATCACTTTGCCAATAAAGAATCGCTACTTAACCAGTGCTATGACTACTCGCTAGACCAATTAGAGGCCATCTATGAAGAAGTGCGCAACAAGACTGGCAGTGCCATAGATAAACTGGATGAAATATGTCGGCGTATTTTCAATGTGCAGAATTCCGAGTTGGGGCCGCTTATCCGCTACAACACCATTACCGCCCTTCCCCCGCCTATTCGCCGCAAGGTGCTGGCGCGCACTGAAAAGATTAACGACTACATTGGCGAATTCATTCAGGCGGGCCAACAACAAGGTGTATTTCGGCCAACCAATACCCTCGTTGCGCAAAATATGCTTCAAGGCGCCATTAACGCATCTATGGATATCGACCTATGGCGAAAAGTTGAAGACCTCAATACAACAGCTATAGAGTATTTCGATGTATTTTATTTCGGCCTAGCCGCCGAGCGTCGCTGATACTACAGGGGACACGCCAGTGACGACTTTTCAGGAAATTCTCGATTTCATTGAGCCCGAACGCGTAGGTCAATATTGGTTTCGAGGCAAAAGCGTTACACCTCAGCAGCGGATATTTGGCGGCCAAGTTCTGGCTCAATGCTTGATGGCGGCAAATCAGACAGTTGAGCAATCCATGCTAGCTCATTCAATGCATGCTTACTTTTTACGAGCGGGCGACCCCAATGCACCCATAGAGTTTGAAGTCGACCCCATTCGCAATGGCCGCTCCTTTACTACTCGTCGCGTTGTCGCACGTCAGCACGAGCAAGCTATTTTCAACACATCGATCAGCTATCAAATTTACGAGAGCGGTGTGGAGCACTGCGCAAAGATGCCTAACGTCACTCTGAAACCGTTTGATGGCACCCAACCTAAACGCGCTGATGGCAAAGAACGTTGGCCCTTGCTTACCCGTTATGGCGTGGAGCGGATGCTCGGGGAGCATGGCCCTGATGCCGCCAGCACGGTCAGTCAGAACAATTGGTACCGTGTTATGGGCTCTATGGGTGACGATCAGCGCCAACATCAGGCAGGCTTGGCGCTGATATCAGATTTCTCCCTCTTAAGTACAACGGTGCTAGCACACAATACGACTGACTTTGAAAAAGAATACATGTTTGCGAGCCTTGATCACGCCATCTGGTTTCATGCTCCCATAAACCTAAACGATCCCATTTTGTATTACTGTGACAGTCCGTGGTCGGGCAATGCTCGGGGCTTTAATCGTGGTCAGTTCTGGAGTCGAGACGGCACTCTCCTCGCATCGACCACCCAAGAAGGGCTCATGCGAAAACGCGCGCACTAATTAACGGGCGTCGACAACTCTCGCCCCAACTCAATCAGCGTCAACTCACCATTGGACTTTTTTGCGAACTGATGACTTGAGCCGTTATCTGGCCAAAATTGCAAAGTTTCAGTCGCATTACGAATGTGGGCCACCACTGCGTTAATGACTAAAAAATGACTGAATATCACCGCTGGCTTCTCGATAGCTTGGAGAGCGCCGATGATACCCTGTCGCCACGTAAGCACCGCCGGTGACTGGTCGGACCACGTTTGACCCATGTAGGCCTGCAGCCATTTTTGCCGCTCGTATAATGGCACGGGCGCCGCAATCTCGTTAAAGACGTCGTTTATACTTATCTGGATGCTCATCTGCTCCGCCAAAGGTAGTGCCGTCTCACGAGCCCGGCGTTTAGGACTACTAATCAGCTGGACGTCTTCGGGAATATGTCGCCTCAGCGACTCGGCGGTCGCTCGGGCCTGAGACCAGCCCAGCTCACTCAATCCAGGATCCGCGTGCTCTGCCCAAGAAGCACTGGCTTCACCGTGGCGCACCATCCAAATGGGCACGGTCATCGATATGTAACCAAGGATTCGCTCAACTGTGCACCCAGTAGCTGCAGATGCGCTACGTCGTTGAAACTCGACAGCGAAACGCGCTTTGCACTGTAAATAAAGCGCGTAACCGAACAGTTCATAACAGGTTCATAAAATTGATAAAAACCCTCGTGAGTCACACCGACCACCAGCCCAACCGCGGTGGCAATAGTGCCTCCTGAGGTAAAAACAGCGGTATCCTTTCCCGAGCCCACATTGCACATAATGTCTTCTATCGCTGCCCTCACCCCATCACGGTACTCGGACCATTCTACAAGACCCTCAGCGTTACAGTCGGGACTGACCCAAGCATTGAAAACAGCATCAATGATTTTTTGATAGTCCTTACTCGACTTGGTGTCACGGGCAACCAGTGTGGCGAGTTCAGCATCTTGTGCACAAAGTTTTGGTAGCAGAGCCGTTACTTGAGCATCGTTATCGATCTCATTGAATCGCTCATCAATGATCAACTGCGGCGGTTTTGCTTGGTTCGCCAAAACACGCTCTCCGGTTTCACGTTGTCGAGACAACGTTCCGGAAAATGCTGCATCAAAATTTTGACCAATGGTTTTAAAAAATTGCCCCGTCAAATCGGCCTGACGCTGCCCAAGAGAAGACAGCTGATCATAATTTTCAGCTCCAAAAGAAGCCTGTCCATGACGGATAAGGGTAATAGACGCCATGGCATAGGTCCTCTATTTAGGCTGATTGGATAAGATTAAGTACGGGAGAAGCGCAATGCAGGCGGATAAGGGTAAAAATCCTTAACGACTCCCTCGCGTAAGCGCGCCTGCAGGTCAGTCCAGAAAGTGGCGTCATAAAGGTCACTATGACGTGCGTCAAACGCTTTACGGGCACGCTGATTGCCTGAGAAAAAGAGTCGAAACTCTTCAGGGAATACATCGTTTGGTCCGACCGAATACCATGGTTGACCTGACATCTCTTCGTATTCGTCCCGTGGTGGCGGAATTCGACGAAAATTACACTCTAGCAACGGTTGAATTTCGTCGTAATCGTAGAATACGACGCGTCCGTGTCGTGTAACACCAAAGTTTTTAAGCAGCATATCGCCCGGAAAAATATTAGCCGCTGCTAGCTCCTTAATTGACTTTCCGTAGTCATTCATCACTTCGTCAACCTCGTCATCAGTTGCATCCTGCAAATACAAATTCAGCGGTGTCATTCGGCGTTCAACGTAGCAATGCTTAACAATTAATGCAGTACCGCTAATATGTATTTGTGACGGGCAAGTCTCATATAACTCATCCATGAGCTCTTGAGAGAAGCGAGCACGTTCAAAGACTAAATTCTTAAATTCTTGGGTATCAGCCATGCGACCCGCACGGTCCCATCGTTTTACCAACTGGTATTTGTCTTTAACGAGCTGATGGGTAACTTCTTTGGGCGGAGTGAACCGATCCTTGATGATCTTAAAAACAAACTCATACGAAGGAAGCGTAAACACGGTCATGACCATACCTTTAATACCCGGCGCCACAATAAATTGGTCCTGGGTTGAGCGCATGTGCCTATAGGCACAGCGATAGTAATAGGTCTTTCCGTGGCGGTGATGGCCAATACTGCTATAAATCTCAGATACTGCTTTTTTGGGCATAAGTTGCTGAAGAAACAACACATACTGAGACGGAATAGAAGCATCCACCATGAAGTAAGTACGGGTAAAGCTAAACAATAAGCTAACGCGGTCTGAGCCAAATAATGCTGCGTCTATAAATACTCCAGGGCAGTCTTGCTGCTCGTTGTGCAGCATGGGGAGCACCATCGGCATCTGCTGACCCTCCACCTCTAACCGCCCAACAATGTAAACCGCTTTGTTTCGATAGAAATGATGCTCAAGCATCTGCAGTTCAATAGTGGGGCTTGCCAGATTGAACCGATCTCCGAGAGCATCATGCATAGCCTCGACCACGTGTGCGACATCACGTTCAATATCTTCATACGACACATGCAAGGCGTAGTGCTCGAGCAGCCTACGTACCGCAGTATCTAAACCCTTATCTGCGGGAAAGCGCTTCACAACCCGACTAACATCGACAGGTGGCATATCGCCCTGTGGTGAAAAAACAAAGGCGTATTCATCGCGGATACGGTGGTGCTCAAAGACCGAATTGTAAATTGAGTTATAAAAGGTCTCGGCAATTTCAAAGTTAGTCATTCCCCTTACGAGTCCAGCATAGATATCGCGGGTCTCCGACCAAAAATTAAACTCCTTGAGGCGATCACCCGCAATGTACTGAGCGAACTCCAGCGTTTCGAGCACCTTAACTTTGTAAAGGTCTATACGTGCCGTAGACGCCGTGTGCATAGCCCCCCACTCCGCTTGCTCAAAGCGGGTACGTGCTGCGAGGGTGATATTTTCAAAGTCTGCGAAGTAAGACAAAAAACCATTCAGAATGGTCCTAGCAAGCCGGGTCTGCTTATCCATACTGATATCTCGAATGGCTAAGGTGATTAGTTTCGTCTCAGTGTAGGTATCGACTCTGAAGAGTGCAATTTACACGTGAAATAACGGCCATAAAAAAACCCACGGCAAACCGCGGGCTTTCACACACTACGTCACGCTCAGGCCGCGTAGGCTTTGCTAGCAAAATGTTTACGATGGTAGGTCGCATCACCAAATGTCGCATTAATCATCATCAAGCGCTTGGCATAATGACCAATGTCTAGCTCGTCAGTGATGCCCATGCCTCCATGCAGCTGAATCGCCTCGCCGTAAACAAGCTTTGCATTACGATCAATTAACACCTTGAGTGCATGTACAGTTACGTCAGCCTTTTCAGGATCTTCCTGATATTCACACATGGCTTTATAAAGCAGCGACTTTGCTTGCTCATAGGCCATCATTGTATCGACCATTCGGTGCTTGAGTGCTTGGAATGAAGAAATTGGCACGCCAAACTGCTCGCGTTGCTTTGTGTACTCGAGCGTTTTGCTATTTAGCGTACCCATACAGCCCACAGCCTCAGCGGCCAGAGCAATGGTTGCCTCACGAACCAGTGAATCCACTAGATCCATAGCTTTCCCTGCTTCACCCAATAGCTCACCCACTGCATTAGAAAAAACGAGGTTCGCACAACGCTGGCCGTCCATCATTGGGTAAACAAAACGGCTAACATTGTCACTCTGAAGATCAACAAGGAATAACGACAGCCCGTCACGATCGAATTGCTCGCCCGACGTACGCGCTAAAACTACTGCTTTATTGGCATTTGCGCCGTTGGACACCACAACCTTCTCGCCCGTTAGCGTGTAACTCTCGCCGCTCTTAGCGGCCGAAGTTTTGCAGTCGGTAATTTCAAAACGACTCTGTCGCTCGACGTAGGCGAAGGCACCAAGTATAGATCCGTCGATTATTGATGGGAGCAAAGTCGCTCGTTGTGCCTCACTACCCGCTGCTGCAATCAAACCGCCATAGAGGATAACGGTGGCCATATATGGCTCAACGATTAATCCTTTACCAATTTCCTCCATAATGACGCTAGTGTCGACTATATTGCCACCAAAGCCACCGTCTTGCTCGGAGAAAGGTATGGACAACCATCCCAATTCGGCAAACTGCTGCCAGGCACTTGCACTCATACCGGCTTCTGAGTTGACAATTGCTTTGCGTGTTTCCCAGTCGTAGTCATCTTGAACAAAACGCGCGATCGAGTCGCGAATCATTTGCTGTTCTTCAGTAAAATCAAAATTCATGGCTGTGCTCCCTCTTCAGACCTACTCAAGACCAAGCACAAACTTGGCAATAATGTTTTTCTGCACTTCATTTGAGCCGCCGTAAATAGTGGAGGCCCTTCCGTACATAAAATTACGTCGCGCTTCAGAGCCGAACTCATGACCAAGTTGCTGAGGATCCAAGTCAGTAGGCAAAACGCCCTGGTAATAAGCCGCCACCTCCATTCTTAATTCCTGAGTCGCCTGCTGCAACTCGGTACCCTTAATCTTGAGAAGTGAAGACTCAGGCCCCGGAAAGCCTCCCGCAGCCATTGCTGCCAATGTGCGTAGCTCAGTGAACTCCAACGCCATTAATTCGATCTCAATATCCGCCAGTCGTGCCTGAAAACCGGCATCGTCGATTAGTGCCTTGCCACCATTGATTTCCTTGGCTGCCGCTTCCTTAATTTGACGAATCGTCCGCTTGCTTTGAGCCACGTCAGCAATTGAAGTGCGTTCATGTGCCAGTAATGCTTTAGCAACTGTCCAACCACCATTGACCTCACCGATCACATTTTCAGCCGGGACGCGAACATTGTTGAACTCTACCTCGTTCAAACTGTGTTCGTTATCAATTGAAATGATAGGGTTAACCTTGATGCCCTCTGACTTCATATCACATAACAAGAAAGTAATGCCCTCCTGCTTTTTGCCTTCGTTACTGGTTCGTACCAATACAAAAATCCAGTCGGCGTACTGAGCATAGGTCGTCCAAATTTTGGCTCCGTTGACAATAAAATCGTCACCATCGCGCTCTGCTTTGGTTTTTAGCGCGGCTAAATCCGATCCGGCTCCGGGCTCGGAATAACCCTGACACCACCAATCATCACTACTCAAAATACGCGGCAGGAACCGCTCTTTTTGTGCCTGCGTACCAAACTGGTAAATCATGGGACCCACCATGTTAATGCCAAAAGGCACGGTGCCTGGAATACCTGCCTCTGAGCGTTCGGTCTCATAGATATATTTTTGGGTAGGCGTCCAGCCCGTGCCGCCGTATTCCGCCGGCCAGTTGGGGGCTATCCAGCCTTTGGCGTATAGCTTTTTCTGCCACTCAACAATGGCCTCTCTAAAATTCTTGCTACGTAACCGGCTAATCAGCTCGTCGGTGTAATTTTCCTTGAAAAAAGCCCTAACCTCATCGCGAAACGCCAAGTCTTCGGCAGAGAATGCAATATCCATGGTGACCTCAACAGGTTGGTGGAACATTCGGTTCATAGGGCGCTGTGGTTGGGGCACCTTATTTTGAACCTTGAGTATGTTTTTCTACGCTCAAGAATGTATGGGAGTTACTGATGGTTTGCAAGTCCCAGATACACAAAAGTCGTCACAAGGACGACTTCGTGAGGATTGCAGTGGCATCTTTAATAGAGAATAGAAAACAGCTTACGCTGGTACTCAGCCGCCAAAGGATCGCCTTTGCCAATAGTAGCTAATGTATCCAAATACAGTCGCTTGCACTCACCGTTATTCCAGTCGCGATCTACTCGAAGCACTGTTAAAAGGTGCTCTAGAGCATCGCGATAGCGACCAGTGGTGGTCAGCTGCACAGCTAACTTCACGCGAACCTCATGGTTTGATTCGTCGCCGGCCAGTGCTTCTTCAAGTGCCTTGACCTCCGGCGAATCAGCTGCCTCACGCTTAAGTTCTATCTGAGCCATCAGTTGCTCATAGTGCGCATCCTGATCTGCCATCCGGACGTCCTTGAGCACTGCTTCAGCGTCGTCGAGCCGATTGGCCTCTATAAGTGCGCCGGCATAAGCGAGGGTGACCACATTGAGTCTATTAGAATCCTCCCATGCGCCCCGTAGTATTGCGACTGCTTCAGTTGTTTGCCCCTCATCGAGCAGCGCAGTCGCTTCAGTAATTTTTGCCTCCCACGGTGATGGCAAATGCTTCTGCAAAATCTCGCGCACCGCCGACTCCGGTTGCGCCCCAGCGAAACCGTCAACGGGTTGCCCATCTTTAATAATCATAACCGTGGGCAAGCTTCTTACACCTAGCTGACTCGCAAGCATCTGTTGCTCGTCAGCATTCACTTTTGCTAGCAAAAATGCGCCCGCATATTCGTTAGCCAACTTTTCTAAAATGGGCATAAGTTGCTTACAGGGTCCACACCAGTCGGCCCAAAAATCAACGACTACTGGACGATTACTCGACTCTTCAATGAGCAACTGTTGAGCGTTGCTCTCATCAATATCGACGATGTGCGCACTGGCATTCATGGGTCAGCCCTCGTGAGTGTTTCTTAAACCTAAAACATCTTGCATATCGTAGCGGCCAGCGGGCTTGTCAGCGACCCAAGCCGCAGCTCGAACAGCACCGCGCGCAAATGCCATCCGCGAGCTGGCCTTATGGGTAATCTCCAAACGCTCACCATCAGCGGCAAAAATCACTGTGTGATCGCCAACAATATCTCCGGCTCGCACCGTCGCAAAGCCAATAGTGTCGCGCGCACGCGCACCTGTCTGACCTTCTCGCCCATACACAGCCACACTGTTTAAATCACGTCCCAAAGTGTCTGCAATTACTTGCCCCATACTCAAAGCAGTACCCGATGGCGCGTCAAGTTTGTGGCGATGGTGCGCTTCAGCAATTTCAATGTCCACGTCATCGCCCAATACGGTAGCTGCCTGCGCAAGTAACTTAAATGCTAGATTAACGCCGGTCGAGAAATTGGAGGCTTTACACAGAGCGATCGACTCGACATGACCAGCTAGAGTGGTCTCTTCGGCCTCGTTTAAACCTGTCGTGCCAATTACCATCGCCACGCCTTTTACGGCACAAATTTCCGCATTGGCAAGTGTCACTGCCGGAGCAGTGAAATCAATCAGGACATCAATGTGTCCGATCGCAACCTCTAGATCACTAGTCACTCGTACGCCATTGGTCTCACGGCCAACAAGCTCACCCGCATCCGCGCCGATTAATGTGCTGCCAGGACGTTCTATAGCGGCACCAAGAACAAGGCTTTCGGAGCTATCGATAATAGCCTCAATTAACATTCGGCCCATACGTCCCGCCGCACCCGTGACGCCCACGCGCACCGACATTACTTGGTCATCCCATCAAAAAAGGATTTAACGCCCTCAAACCATCCATGTTGACGGGGTGATTGTTCATTACCGCCTTCTGATAGGGTCGAGCGGAACTCCTCTAGGAGCTCTCGCTGTTTGCTACTTAAATTGACTGGGGTTTCCACCACGGCTCTACACATCAGGTCGCCCACGGGGCCACCACGAACAGGCTGTACCCCCTTGCCACGCAAACGGAACATTTTGCCAGTTTGCGTCTCCTTAGGAATTTTCAACTTCACTTTACCATCGAGTGTGGGTACCTCTAACTCACCGCCAAGCGCCGCATCAACAAAATTAATGGGCACCTCGCAATACAAATGTCGACCATCACGCTCGAACAACGGATGTTGTTTAACCGCCATCTGTACAAACAGATCGCCGTTTGGACCACCTGCGGGACCTGCTTCACCCTCACCACTCAACCGAATCCGGTCTCCGGTATCGACTCCCGGAGGGACCTTAACTGAGAGTGTTTTGGTTTTTTCTACTAAGCCCTGGCCTCGGCAGTCGACGCATGGATCTGAAATAGTCTTGCCGCGGCCGCGACACTTAGGACATGTCTGCTGAACCTGAAAAAAGCCCTGTTGCATGCGCACCTGGCCTGAGCCGCCACAGCTGCCGCAACTAATGGGGGTTGTACCCGGCTTTGCACCACTACCATCACACGTACCGCAATGTTGTAGTGACGGCACTTTGATCTCAGTGGTGGTACCACGAACGGCTTCTTCAAGGCTAATTTCCAACGTATAGCGCAGGTCGGAGCCGCGCTGCGGCCCGCGCCGACCGCCACCACCACCGCCAAAAATATCGCCAAAAACATCACCAAAGATGTCGCTAAAGCTGCCGCCCTGAAAACCCCCACCACCCATTTGCGGATCAACGCCCGCATGACCGTACTGGTCATAGGCGGCGCGCTTCTCACTGTTCATGAGCACGTCGTAGGCTTCGGTTGCCTCTTTGAATTTATGGTCAGCATCTTCGTCATCCGGATTACGATCCGGATGGTATTTCATCGCAATGCGTCGGTACGACTTTTTGATCTCCTGCTCGGAAGCGGAGCGATCAACACCGAGTACCTCGTAATAATCACGCTTGGACATGTGATACCAACCTACTTAAGAAAAGCCAGGCAGCGCGCGTACGCTGCATCATTTAATTTTTAGCACCTATCAAAAAAACACGCGGGCAATTAAAGCCCGCGTCAGGTGTTGCCACTTTAACCCAGGACTTGGGTGTTGTGCTCACCACATGCCCACTAACAGCGAGCGTGCGTGGTATTACTTTTTGCCGTCGTCTTGGACTTCCTCGAACTCGGCATCAACAACATCGTCGTGCTCAGCCCCACTAGACTCAGAACCAGCTGCGTCCGCTTGAGCACCTTCAGCTGACGCCTGCGCGGCGTACATCTTTTGTGCAACAGCGCCAGTAGCCTCGGTAATCTTAGTGGTGGCAGCTTCCATAGCCTCCTTGTCGTCGCCCTTCAAGGCTTCCTCGGCTTCGCTAATGGCGGCCTCAATTGCTGCGCGCTCTTCTTCAGTAGCATGCTCACCAGCCTCCTCGAGTGTTTTACGTGCGGCATGAATCATTCCGTCACAGCTGTTTCGTGCAGCAATTAATTCCTCGAATTTCTTATCGGCCTCGGCGTTTGCCTCGGCGTCCTGAACCATTTTTTCGATCTCTTCCTCAGACAAACCGCCCGAAGCAGTGATTCGAATTGACTGCTCCTTACCGGTGGCTTTGTCCTTAGCTGAGACATTAAGAATACCGTTGGCATCTAAGTCAAAAGTGACTTCGATCTGGGGCATGCCACGCGGCGCAGGAGGAATATCCGCCAAGTCAAAACGACCCAATGACTTATTCTCAGTGGCCTGTTTACGCTCACCCTGAACAACATGGATTGTTACTGCCGTTTGGTTGTCGTCCGCTGTTGAGAATACCTGTGATTTCTTGGTAGGAATCGTGGTGTTTTTCTCAATCAGAGGCGTTGCAACCCCGCCCATGGTTTCGATACCCAAAGTCAACGGTGTCACATCTAGAAGCAACACATCTTTAACATCGCCAGCAAGGACAGCACCCTGAATGGAGGCGCCCATCGCAACAGCTTCATCGGGGTTTACATCTTTACGAGGCTCTTTACCAAAGAAGTCAGCAACAGCTTTTTGCACCATTGGCATGCGAGTCTGGCCACCCACCAAAATGACGTCCTGAATCTCACTAGGAGATAAGCCGGCATCTTGCAAAGCAGTTTTTACAGGCTCAAGCGAACGCGTGACCAACTCTTCCACAAGGGATTCAAGTTTGGAACGCGACAACTTAACCACCAGATGCTTGGGACCTGTCGCATCAGCCGTGATATAAGGCAAGTTCACTTCTGTCTGCTGCGAACTTGACAGCTCAATCTTCGCTTTTTCCGCCGCCTCTTTCAGGCGCTGCAGTGCCAGCGGATCGTTGTGTAGGTCAATACCATTTTCATTTTTAAATTCGTTGGCGAGGTATTCGATTAGACGCAAATCAAAATCTTCACCACCTAAAAAAGTGTCGCCATTCGTAGCCAACACTTCAAATTGATGCTCGCCATCCACCTCGGCGATCTCAATGATCGATATATCGAAAGTACCACCACCCAGGTCATAAACCGCAACGGTGCGATCACCTTTGGCCTTGTCCATGCCATAAGCCAGTGCCGCCGCCGTAGGCTCATTAATGATACGCTTGACCTCTAAACCGGCAATTTTCCCTGCATCTTTGGTCGCCTGACGCTGAGAATCATTGAAGTAGGCTGGGACAGTAATGACGGCCTCGGTAACTGTCTCACCCAAAAACTCCTCGGCGGTCTTCTTCATTTTACGAAGCACTTCCGCGGAGACTTGTGGCGGCGCCATAGCGTTGTCTTTCACCTTGACCCAAGCATCGCCATTGTCGGCTTTGACAATATTGTACGGCACCATCTTAATGTCTTTTTGAACAACATCGTCCCCAAACCGTCGACCAATCAAACGCTTGACAGCGAATAAGGTGTTTTGTGGATTGGTAACCGCTTGACGCTTGGCTGACTGGCCAACCAAAATTTCACCATCATCGGTATATGCGACAATTGATGGCGTGGTACGGCCACCCTCTGAATTCTCGATAACGCGGGCAGCGCCGCCTTCGAGTACGGCGACACAGGAGTTTGTGGTTCCTAAGTCGATTCCAATAATTTTGCCCATTTCTTTCTCCTTTCACCCGGGTCAACCCCGGCATGCTTGCTTGTTACCTTAGATTGGTGCGCAACTGGTATTTTCAAGGGTTAAATTGCGATTTATTGCGCAGCCTTACTCACCATCACCATGGCCGGACGCACAAGGCGGCCATTAAGGCTGTAGCCCTTCTGCATAACGGCGATAACGGTATTAGGTTCTACGTCGGGGTTTTCAACCATACTCATGGCCTGTGCGGTTTGCGGATCAAAGGGCTCGCCCATAGGATCAATGCTCTCCACGCCATTTTTGTGCAGCGCATCAACCATACTTTTCAGCGTGAGCTCCACCCCTTCAATGATCGCCTTATCGGTATCACTCTCACCCGCTGCGATTAAGGCACGCTCTAGGTTGTCCACGACCGGAAGCATTTCACCCACAAATCGCTCCAGAGCAAACTTACGCGCTTTATCAACCTCTGCTTCCGCGCGACGCTGAACGTTAATCGCATCTGCTTGAGCTCGGAGCGCTGCCTCTTTAGCCTCACCCAGATCTGCTTCTAGCTGCTCAATGGTTTCTTCGAGCGAAATTTCCGCTGCCGCATCACTTTCGATGGCGTCATCTACCGGTGTTTCCGCGTCCAATTCAGCGCCGGAATCTACATGATTCTGAGCGCCGCTCTCTTCTTGGGATGCGCCATCCTCTTCGAGAATGCCTGGCTTGTCCTCTGACATGGTTTTTCCTCTGATTTATCGGCCCCCGCGGGGCTGGTTAGGCTGTGTTGGCGGAAATGGGGGCGCCTAGTGGCGCTTTCAAGGGTAGCGCGGACTTCAGCGCTGAGACTTAGCGAGAGAAATGCTGAATCAAGGCACAAGCAAAGACCACTTTTGCCATGTAACCCTAATTTATGATTTTGCAGGCAAGCCCTAATTGGGCAGAAACTGGCTTAACAAGACGGTTAGCGGGATAGCGCCACGCTCAATAACTTAGCGGTGACATCAACCATGGGAATAACGCGCTCATAGGCCATACGGGTAGGGCCTATCACACCCAACACACCCAAAGTCCTTGAGCCCAGCGCATAGGGCGCAGTAACCACCGAATAATCGCCGAACACATCAAAGCCCGACTCGTCACCAATAAAAATCTGAACACCTTCAGCCCGTGCACTGCGATCGAGCAGATCGAGAATATCCCGCTTGCGCTCAAATGCATCAAACAACTCTCGTAGCTTGTGGAAATCATCGGCGCTTGCCTGCCCTAGTAGGTGACTTTCACCGGCAACCACGTAATCATCGACTTCCTCATCGGCGTCGATCGCTTGATTAGCCAAGTCGAGGGCTGTAGCCATATAGTCGTCGATTCGTTCACGTGCCTGCTGCATCTCCCGCACGATACTCGCCTTGAGCTCGGCCAGTTCACTGCCCGCGTAACGGCCATTAATCAACTCAGCCGCAGCTTTCAACTGCTGCTCCGTCATCGGGCGCGGCAACTCAATAATACGGTTTTGGACTTCGCGCTCGTTGAGGACCAAGATCACCAGTACCCGATTCTCTGCCAAAGACAAAAATTCAACTTGGCGTAATTGCTGAACCTTGGGTCTGGGAACGGTCACGATGCCCGTCTGCGTTGTGATCTGCGCCAGTAGATTTGACGCGGCTTGCACCAACTCTTTTGCCGAGCGATTTGGGTTCAGCTCTTGCTGCAAGGTTCTTACTGCCTGGCTGTCTATCGGCTGAACTTGAAGAAGCGAATCTACAAATAGCCGATAACCCTGTGCTGTAGGAATGCGACCAGCAGAAGTGTGCGGAGACACCAGATAGCCTCGATCCTCTAAATCAGCCATGATATTACGGATAGTGGCCGGGCTAACCGGTAGTCCGCTCACGGCATGCAAGGTTTTCGAGGCCACAGGCTGGCCATCTCGGATATGCATCTCTACGAGAGTGCGTAATAAATCAGACGCTCTACTTGTTAGCTTTTTTTCCATCTGTAGCTCGGTTGTGGCCAACATTGATGTTTTAGCACAGCTCTTCGAGAGGTCAAAGCATGGCTTTCGACGTTCCCTACATGACTTTCTTAGGTTATAAATCACGCTGGGGTCGGACGCAAAATAATGCTCATAGAGATAACCATCAAAGATTTCGCGATTGTAGACAGCCTTACGGTTGAGCTAGAAGGCGGTATGACTGTGATAACCGGAGAGACTGGCGCCGGAAAATCCATCATGCTGGATGCACTTGGTCTGTGTCTCGGCGACCGAGCTGACACTCGTACGGTAAGGTCTGGCGCAAAAAAAGCCGATATATCCGCCCGCTTCGATATTAGTCAGGTCCCACAGGCAAAAACCTGGCTCGAGGTCAGGGAATTGCAAACCGAGCTTGATGAATGCGTGATGCGTCGTGTCGTTGGGGCGGACGGACGATCTAGGGCTTTTATCAATGGAGCGCAAGCCACGTTATCCGATTGTGCAGAGTTGGGTGAGTTGTTGGTTGATCTGCATAGTCAACACGCACATCAATCCCTGCTTCGTGCCGCTGTGCAGCGTGAATTGCTCGACGCCTATGCCAAGGCTGATAGCAACGCAAAAACGGTTCACGATCTAGCCCATGAGTACAGGGCCGTGGCACAGGAATACACCCGTATTGCCGGGCAATCTGATGCTGATACGGCCCGAAGAGACCTACTCGCTTATCAGGTTGGCGAACTCGACGATCTTGCTTTGACTGAGGGCGAGTTCACTCAATTGGAAGATGAATACCGGATGCTTGCCAACGCAGGCTTTTTGATTGAAAGCACATCATCGGCTAGCGACGGTTGCGAACAAGCCCAAGACCTTATTGGGCGCTTGCGTCAATTACTCGATGATGAGCGCCATTTAGGGAAATCCGTCGACAATATCCGCGAGTTACTTGCGTCTGCAGATATTCAGTTGGGAGAAGCGCGTCAAGATCTGCGACACTATGGAGACAGTATTGAGCTCGATCCAGAGCGTTTGGCACAAGTCGATGCACGACTTGATATGATCAACCGTCTTGCGCGTAAACACCGTGTTCTACCCGAGGTATTAACCGAACACCACGGTCGTCTTGCTGCCGAACTCGCCAGCTTGTCTGGCGGCGATGAGCAACTGGAGACGCTGCAGGCACGCATGAGTACCCTCAAAACCCAATACTTTGCGGCGGCACAAACACTCTCTAAAGCACGGGCCAAAGCGGCTAAAACGCTCTCCAACCGAGTCATAGAAACACTCAGCCAACTCGGTATGGCCCAATGTCGATTTGAAATTGCTCTCAGCGCTATCGGTAAAGACGATATACATCCCCAGGGACAAGAAACTGTCGCGTTTCTTGTGAGTACCAACCCGGGTACTAAAGCGGGCCCCCTCGGAAAAATTGCCTCTGGGGGAGAACTGTCCCGTATCAGTTTAGCCCTACAGGTAGCCGCTTCTGACAATGTTACTGCCTCCACCATGATTTTCGATGAGGTTGACGTGGGCATTGGCGGTGGTGTCGCGGAAATCGTCGGCACGTTGCTCCGTCAACTCGCAGAGCAAGTGCAAGTCATTTGCGTGACCCACCTAGGGCAAGTGGCAGCCCAGGGTGCTCAACATTTACAGGTGGCAAAGGCGGACACTCCCAACGGCACCACGACGGTACTTACCCGCCTGGATCAGGAGGCGCGTGTCATGGAATTAGCGCGCATGGTGGGCGGTGTAGAACTCTCCGAGAGTTCAGTGGCCCACGCCAAAGATATGCTGACCCGCGCTGGCGCTACAAGCTAAGATTTCTTGCGAACATACAGCACTAGCGAGTGATCGATGATTTCAAAACCGTGCTCTTCGGCCAGTGTGTGTTGACGTTGCTCTATCACTTCGTCAAAAAACTCGATCACCTCGTTACTGTCAACGTCGACCATGTGATCGTGGTGATCCTCAGGGGCGAGCTCAAATACAGAATGCCCAGTTTCAAAGTTGTGTCGAACCACCAAGCCCGCTGTTTCAAACTGGGTGAGAACACGGTACACCGTGGCTAGCCCCACGTCCTCCCCCGAATCGCGCAAGCGCTGATACACGTCTTCAGCGCTCAAGTGCTCTGAGGTGTCAGAAGTGGACTCCAGCATTTGCAATATCTTGATGCGTGGTAAAGTGACCTTCAGGCCGGCTTTTCGTAATTCAACGTTTTCGCTGGGCATTGAGTATTTCTCGTCAGTTCGTAATACGGGGTATGATGCCAGCGTTAGTAAACCTGTGGAACCCAAGACTGATGTCATTTAGCAATAGCAAATACCTAATCGCTTGCGCCCTAATTAGTTTGTCACTTTTACTGTCAGGATGCGGCAACAACTTTGGCTTTCCGGGCGTGTATCGGATCGATGTGGAGCAAGGCAACATTGTCACCATCGAGATGATAGATCAGCTGCAACCCGGCATGACGCGGCGACAAGTACGTTTCATCTTGGGAACGCCGCTTATCGAAGATACTTTTCATCCGGATCGATGGGATTACCGCTACACTCTGCGAAATGGCATAGATACTCTCGAGGAGAACCGTTTAACGGTCTATTTCGAGGATGACAGCCTCGTGAACGTGGTGGGCGATGAGGTCCCGGCGTGGGCGCGACCTCAAAGCGACACCACCTCATGACCCTTGGGCTACCGAGGACACTGTTGTAGCGGAGGACACTGACGGCTAGCCCATAGAGAATCGAACGAGCACAGACTGCGTTGAGACAACGTTGTGAAGCGACAGTGTGCTCAAGGGGCTGAAACCTCGTTGCTGCCCAGCTCTTTTTCAGTCTTCGCTTTCGCAGCTCGCTGTTTACGCACTTCTTTAGGGTCTATTTGGAGTGGCCGGTAAATCTCTACCCGCTCTCCTACTGCAAGCACATGCGAACCGCTAACTACTTTGCCAAAAATACCCAATTTCATCTCATCACTAATGATTAGATCATCGAAGAAATGTTCGATTCCCGATTGCTTGACCGCTTCTAATGCCGTTGTGCCAACAGGTACGTTGAGTGCCACGATACGCTGCGTATTGGGAAGTGCGTAAGCAATTTCTACGGTTACTGTTTCTGTCATGGTGATGGTCTCCCATAGAGAGTACTAGCGCGCTTAACCACCGCATCCACTAGATCCAACGCAACTTTATCAAACAAACGACCAGCTGCGGCGTTGATTAAGCCTCCTCGCATTTTGAAGTCGAGCTGCAAGGATACTTTGCTCGCATCATCACCCAGTGCATTGAATGCCCAATAGCCCGCGAAGTACTCGAAAGGACCATCCACCAATGCCAACTCAATGCGTTCGTAGGGCAGCATTGTATTTTGGGTAATGAAGCTGTGACTGATGCCTGCTCTCGATAATTGTAACTGCGCGACTACCGTCTCGGGACCTCGATCAATGATGGTTGCGGCAACGCAGCCATTGAGGAACTCCGGATAACGCTCGATATCAGCTACGAGCGCATAGATTTTCTCTTGGGGGTAGAATAAAAGCGCACTGCGATCAATGATGGTCATGGGATGAGTTTACCTCAAAGCAACGCAATCGGCCCAAACCACCATGCGAGCAAGGTTACCACCAATGTCAGTGGTACAACGATGCGAATAAGCTCCCACCACATCAAAAACAACCAGCGCGGCTCTCGATAAAGTTCAGAACGAACAATAGGTCGAGGCATGCGCCAGCCAACAAATACGCTCACCGCCAATATCGCAAGGGGAATAGCTGCGTTCATCAGGTTTGTTATAAACGCATCGGTTGCGGCGCTGACCGCCATAAAACTTGCCAGGGCTGCCACGCAGCTTGCCACGAAACCAGCCGCAGCCCCACGGCGCCACTTCAACTCTTGGCGTAACAACATAACCGCCGGTTCCATAAGCGCCACCAAGGTGAAGACAGACGTGCAGGCCAATAGACCAAAAAACAAGGTACCGTAGACATCTCCGGAAGGTAAGTTGGCGTAGGCATAGGGCACGGCCACAAAGACATAAGCCAAGCCGCGAATAGGCTCAACGTTGACCGCATATATCAGTGGTATCGTAATCAGGGCCATTGCAATGCCAAAAGCAATATCGAGCACCACCGCAGCAGTAACAGCACGCAATAAGGGCAGGCCTTTAGGAGATCTCCCGCCAAAACAAATGCCCACAGCCAATCCCGCGCCTAAGGTGAAAAGCCCACTGACCGCACCCGCCACCGCCGCCGGAAAACCATTGCCATTGTAGTTTCGAGCAAAGAGAAATTCGTCGGCCGCCTGTAAATCACCATACTCAAGGGCGTAACCCAAGAGCCCTATGCATGCAACAGCAATAGCAGGCAAACCCAGCCAGGCGATGAGACCCATCGCGTACGCCGGCCCGAACGTGACCAACAGCGCAGCCAATACAGCCATAATGAGACCCGGCCAAATAAGGCTGGCGTTATCTTCCACCATTGCCACGAAGTTCTCCGCAACTTCAACGCCACTGGCCGACGCCAAAATACCCGTGCTAATAACTTGAGCTCTGTCCATTGCCCAAAGAGACAGTAATAGCAATTTGGCGGCCACCAAGAGGGCCAAACCTGAATGAAGTCCCCCCACCCAGCTCCACCACACCGAACGTCCAGACTGGTCTGCCGCCCAGCGGATTGCACCAAGCGGAGAGTTTCGACCACTACTGCCTAGCATGACCTCGGCCGCCCAAACAGGAGTGGTCACCAATAGCACAGTAATCACATAGGCTATAAAAAAGGGCGCGCCTCCATACTCACCCATTAAAAACGGCAGTCGATAAAAATTCCCCAACCCTATAGCGACCACTGCAAGCGCAAATACCAACGTGGTTTGTCCCTGCCATGGCTGAGGCACATTGCTATCAAGCATGAATAATTAGCGTCCTCATAAATGATTAAATGTAGTGATCGTGCCTAGAGTGTAGCCCAGGCGACGGGCAAGGTAACGGAATACGCAAGAAATATCGCCCGACTATCGAGCAACAGTCGTATAATGGTGGGCATGGCAAAATCCAAGAAAAAAACTTCAGACAATACCATCGCGCAAAACCGCCGCGCTCGCTTTGACTACCATATTCTCGATACCTTCGAGGCTGGTGTAGCTCTAGCCGGCTGGGAAGTAAAATCATTGCGAGCGGGTAAGGTGCAACTAACAGACTCGTATGTGCAAATGCATCAGGGCGAGGCGTACCTGTATGGCGCCAATATCACCCCACTCGATACGGTTTCGACACATTACGTGACTGAACCAGTCAGACGGCGAAAGTTGTTGTTACACAAAAAAGAGCTCGCACACATTAGCGAAGGGGTAGCACAGAAGGGCCAAACCTGCGTGTGCACGGCTTTGTATTGGAAAGGTCACTTAATTAAAGCCAAGGTAGGCATGGCTGCCGGTAAGAAGCTACACGATAAACGCGATACCGAGCGAGAGCGCGATTGGCAACGACAAAAGGCACGTATCGTGCGCGATAATGTTAAGCAGTGATGCTTAGCCTGCAAAACCTTCAACGCGTTGCGGCACAGCCCGTCGCTGACACCGCTTTCGCTACCGATGACGGTTGTAAGGTGGCTTTCGAGACGGCTCATAGCGCTTAGGGCTATCTACTGAGCCAAGCTCCATTGCAGCAATGTCGGTGACTGCTATTTCTACCTGCCGTCGACGAAATGGCGCCTTGCGATTCGCACCGGTCGCGACCTGTGTGACAGTAACCACTTCTAGGTTGGCATCAGAGACCACATCGGCTGCGGCAACGTCGGCCACCTCTAATGTTTGAAATTGACGCTTAAAAGGCGCCTTAGCAAAGGCGGCACGCTCAACGCTCATTACCGTTACCAGATCGCTGGCAACCGAAGCATTTGCCCCATAAAACAAGCCTACTGCAATAACTACCGCCCCAATTTTTCTCACGATCGCACCCTCTTCTTTAGGTTCCAACAACTGCCAAACAGCGCCACCAAAAGACTGATTTCATCGACAGTTTTGCTCAATACCGGTGATAGTTATTTTCTATCAATAATAAAAAACGCACCAGCATAAAACTCTGTCGCACTAATGAGGTGCAAATTTAGGTGGGTTTGCAAAAAACCGCAGTAAATCAGGGTGTTAAAAAGTGGCCCGTTAATTGCTTCAGCTAAGGCATGAGCAAATTTATTAACCTGTTGCCCGCGATAATCAAGACCCTGTTAAGCGTAGGGAGCGCAGGGATTGTGTTTCTTGTCCAGCTACCACTGGCCAGCTATGCCGACGATCGTATGACCATCGATAGCGCATCACAGACGGGACTGGAGGTTCCACTTAGATCGAGCCCGGGCGGCACTCTGTATATAAACGCGTCGGTTGCTGGCATCGAGGACGAATTTCTACTGGATACCGGCGCCGGAATGGTGACTCTATCAGAAACCCTGTTTGCGCAACTCGTCCAGGCCCAGCATATAAAACACGTAAGGCAGATGGCTGCACGGCTGGCAAACAATCGTATAAAGCGTATTGACGTTTATCGTATCAACGACTTCAGCATTGGCAGTTGCCAACTGGGGTCGATCGACGTAGCAGTGATGAAGGGCGGTAGTCGAAACTTGCTAGGGCTCAGCGCCTTGCGCCTGGCTGCACCCTTTTCAATCCAACTTTCGCCCCCCACCCTGGCGCTCAGCAACTGCGGCTTAAATCGATTAGCCCTTGTAGATAGCTGACGAACAAGACTGCTGAGCCGTCGCAAAACCCCAGAATTCAACACTCCGACGCCTGCGAATTGAACGATGCTAAGATCTTACAACGCCGTCTTCTACACCTCTTCCCTCTCAACCGTGATAGCGTCGCCGACCTGAATAACGCCACCCTCCAAGATACGGGCGCACAAACCACCATGACCAATCATAGCGGCGACGCCCCCAACACCCAATACCTCTTCCATACGGGCGCAGGGATGGCAAAGTTGAGTGGCTTCTAACAACGCTCCACCCACCCAAAATCGCTGGCGTCGTAGGCAATTCAAGTTAATACCTGAGACCACAATATTTCTGCGCAGGTCTGCTGGATCAATGCTATCGCAGCCCAAAAAGTGCTCTATCTGAGCGATAAACTCTGCCGAAATTAGCGTAACCTGACGACCAGAGCCGGGGGTTTTATTTATTCGATGATCGCCATCAAGACCCATAGTGGCAATGGCCTGAACACGCTCAATCGACACGAGGGACTCACGACGCTTGGGTCGTACACCAATCCAACGCACTTCACCAGGCGCAATGTGGCTGGCGTATCGATCTAGCGGGTTAACGCGCTTCGCTACGCGGGCCGTCATGATGCGGGTACCGCAGCAACGAGAGCTTCCAATGCCGCATTCATATGTCGGGCGTAATCGCTACCCACAGCCGATACCGCATTACTATGCACCGCTATTACTAGCCGTTTATCAGGCACTACCACAATTTTTTGCCCAAAAATTCCGCTCGCGGTGTAACGACCTCCACCGAGCAGCCACCACATGTAACCGTACTCGGGCTCATCCGAGAAGGGTGTGGTGCTGGCTGTCATCCAACCCTCAGGCAGAACGCGCTCGCCACTCGGCAGGACACCGTCATTCAAAGCAAACAGGCCAAGACGCGCATAGTCGCGCACCGACGCGCTGATACAGCAGCCACCCGTCTCGCGCCCATAAGGCGCGTCAAGCAACCAGGTAGCATCGTGCTCCATACCAAAGGGCTGCCACACTTTGGCACTAAGGTAAGGGGCGGCGTTAGTGCCTATAGCAGCGCGGAGTAACTCGCCCACCAGATTTGCCTCGCCCGTATTGTAATTAAATCGCTCTCCTGACGGCGCCTCTCTGGGTAATGCGGCCAAATGGTCGGTCAGTGCTAAGCCGTTAAGCGCGCCTGCTACAGACACGTCGGAATTTGGGTCTTCGTAATCTTCATTCCAAGCAATTCCAGATGCCATATGGAGGAGATCTTCAATCGTCGACTCGCCGTAAGCACTTCCTTCCAACCTTGGTAGGTAGTCAGACACCTTATCTTGAATGCTGCGAATGTAGCCGTCTTGAACAGCCGCACCAATAAGCATGGACGATATCGACTTGGTTACCGAAAAAGAAATCCAGCGACTTTCGGGGCTGTGGTCTGGCGCGTAATGCTCAAATAAAATCCGGTTGTCCTGAACTATAGCCATGCCCATGAGTGAGTCTGAAGAAAGCAGCTCGGAGATGAAATGCTGCTTATTCTCTAGCTCGTAACTAACACGACTAAAGTCCTGTGGGACGCTAACTAGAGGGTACGGCGTGCCGCTGGCCGGCAAAAAGTTAGTGGGCGAAAAGTACTCGACGTTTGCAAACACCAGGCGCCTTTGAGCCTGTGTTTGGAATAACGGGCTATCGGATGCCTCTCCTGCTGCAATTTTCTCGGCGATCACTTCTTTGGTTAGCAACTCGGCACTTAACGGCGCGGTCCACAGCAAACCAAACGATCCACACAAAACCGCAAGGACGTGAATTAATCGGCCGTATAAAATGATAGAGCTCTTATGTCTCATTCTCGGAGAACCTCAATTTAAAAGTGATGATTAGTTGATCCAGATAGGCGATGACCAAGCGCGCTCCTGCAAGGAAATTGGAAGCCGTGGATTCGGTGCTGTGCCGTTACGGACGGCATCCCACGTGCTCCAACGGCAGCTTGGGTCTTCCAATACCCGTACGTAATACACCGCGGACTGATCTTGAATCCACTCGGGGTCGCGCCATTTGGCTTTTAACTCGGCGTTGCCATGACTTGGAGCTAGCTCGCAGGTTGCTTCGTCAATATCTGAGCCATTATCGGGACACCGATGGGTTTTCGCATCGGGCAGCGCCCCACCCGAGCAAGCCACATCGAAAATCTTCTCTCGATGATCCTCTCCAGCATCCCGCCATACTTTGATCACTTGCACCCGCTGGAGCGGTGCTGAGAGTGGATCTCTTGCCGCCCATACCAGCATGGTTGGTACTTCGCTAGCCGTGAGCTTGCTACCCATGGCAACGCCCTGCCGATAGGCAGCCTGCACCAACTCTGCATCGTCGAGGGCGAGATCCACGTAATCCCCAGCAAAAAAGCGAACCCGCATCCTAGGACCTGTCGTAGCAAAAGTTTCCTTGCGTTTAAACGCCGCAAAAATTGACTCGCGCGTATTACTCTCCGCCCAGACACCCGCCAAGGCACCAGCGCTGTAAGTAGGGGCCGTATGGTTAACGCTACCCCCGCGCTTTTCCATAGGCACCTCATCCTCCCAAGATTCACCAACGGGAATAGACCCCCGCTGTTTGGGCCCAGACCCATCATAGGGAAACTTACCGGTGTAAGCAGACTCGGTGTAATTGCCACCCGCTATATGTGAATCGCTAGAGCCTATGAGGCCAAAGTCGAAGGGATTCACCCCATGCTCTCGAGCAGCCAGCAACCCCAACCCTAATGTGGGTCGTACATAGCCACCCTCTTCTTCCGTGGAGAAGCGTGTGGATCCGATGAGAAAGGGGTAATGCTCAAAATCGGCCCACTCATCCTCGGGCGAGAATATGGGCCGCGTATCCGAAGTGCCCTTAATCTGCGTTATTTCGACCAAGGGTTCGTTACGGCTTTGGCTGGCCAAAGCCTCGGAGGAAACTGGCTCGCCATTTTCGTCAAACAGCGAAAACATCATACCATTAGAGCCATTGGAATTATGTGGGATAGCTAGCACCTCACGGCCCTCGCCACGCTGCTTATCCATCCAGCGCCAGAGTGCAGCAGGGTCTCGAGACTCTAAGGTGGTAAAAATAGTATCAGGTGCTTCGTTGGCAAAAATTACATTGCGATGCAAATTTGCAGCGCCACCGCCCTCAAGATCAACTACCTGCATAGCAGTGAACTCATAGCCTGCAAAGGTGGTAAATTTTCCGGGTTCATAGTGTCTATTTGCTGCGTCAACCGTATCTTGCCAGGTCTTATTTATCCAAGCCTTGTCATAGATATCCTCGAGCGGCTGACTAGTCACAAACGATAGTCCTATTTTAAAAAACGTTTGCTCCTGTTGACTGCGATCACCGCCAAATGCCCCCTGAGCCGTCATTGTTTTTGACAACGGATTATTGGGGTCAGCCATAGCCGGCGTAACGCCCAGGTACTCGCCGTGGTCTGTGACCGCATAAAAATCCAATGGTCCGCCCTGAATTTGCATATCGCCACCGCCATCGTGAGGAATACTTTCGCCTTTTGCGAACAAATAGGCCTCATCCGGTGTTCGACGCGTGCCAAAGACATACGCATCAAAGGAGTTACCCGTGTGTACGTGGAGATCGCCAAAATATGCCTGCCGCAAGGGGTTAACGGCAATATTTGCCGCTGATGACAAGGCGGCTGCAGCATTCACGCTGATCGTTTGATCCGTCCTCGACTCTTTAGTGCAACCGCCCAAGGTGGTGCTAAAAAGTAGCGTAACCAAGATGTTTCTCGTAAGCATTGCATGCCTTCCATTCAAAGGTTGGATTTGGGAGGCACGTATACGTCGACGCGCTCTCGCGAGGAGAGCGTGTAGCCCTCGCCAGATCCCATACTAGCCTCTGTGGCGCGCAAAACAAAAAGCCTATAGAGTCCGACTTGCAGTGTGTAACCAGGTGAGTAAGCATACCTAGCAAGCGCTAATCTAAGCGTACGGTTCACAAATATACTCAGCCAATTAAGACTGGTCGTACTAGAGCGACGAACAACAGCATGGCAAAGGTATCAGGTGCGTAAATGACAAGGACAAAATTTGCGGCCATTGGCATAACGGCAGCTTGCGTTTGCTGGTTAACCGCGGCAATGGCTTACTTTTCCGACAGCAACACCGACCTATCCTTTACTCGTCATGCGTTGCCACCACTGACACTACCGTCTTTGGCGAGCCACAGTAAAGCGCCCCTCGAGAATCTAAAGGGGCGGCCGTTCATCCTCAATTTTTGGGGTAGTTGGTGTGTCACCTGTCGAACAGAGAATCCCTTTCTAAGTGCGCTCGCGTTTGAGGGGGTCACGCTGGTAGGTGTGGCTCTTAAAGATACCCAAGAATCAGCGAGCCAGTGGCTAGACGAATTTGGATCTCCCTATACCGCCGTGTACCTGGATACAGATGGTACCTATGGCGAAATACTGGGTGTTCAGGGCGCGCCGGAGACCTTTGTTATCGATGGGGAGGGTAATATTCGATTTCACTATCAGGGACTTATGCAAGAGCCGGTTTGGCAAAACCGTGTAGAACCCCTTTGGAACTCGTTAAAGCTGCGCCATGAGTAACCTACTCAACACCCGCTGGTTGAGGGTTAATACTGCTCCAGGCAGCTATATCAGTTTGCAGATACCAGCAATACTGTTGTCCGTGTATCCCTGCGTTGAGCTGCCCAACCTTGAGCTGGCTCTGTTCGATGTTGTCCCGATTCTGATTTTTATTTGGTTCGGAGCGCCTGCGGCCCTGTTAACTATTGCAGTAGCTGCTCTCGTGGGTTTTGGAACATGGGGATCATCAGAGCTTTCAAACTGGTTAGCTATATACATCAATTCCGCGCTGTTAGTCGCATTACTGAGTATCGTCAAAACTAACTTTGTAAGTGCGGGAAAAAGTCTCACGGGGCTTGCTTACTGGGTTTTCTTTGGAGCACCTATAAGCTTTTTAATTTTCTGGCTAGCCACGCAAGATGGTGACTATGCAATTGTCTCTGCAAGTCAACGACTCTATAGCGGTATAGCCGCTGTGACGTTTGCGGTAACAATTCATTTTTTCATTGTACTCATCCAGCATAGGTTACCAGACCGTTTATTTGGAGGACCTATGCGGTTTTCCGTTCGCATGCGCGAGGTAGCCACAACGGCCGCTATTATCTCAACTTCGCTACCGCTTCTTATTACGCTTTGGGCAGCCACTAATAATGAAATTGAGTCGAGTATAGAAACCCTTTTTGCCACGTCCGACGCGCGTTTTGAAAGCATCGCTATGGCGGCTTCTAGTAATATTGTCGAGCAACGTAAAGCAATTGATCGCCTTGCAGCCACCATTGAGCAAGCACTACAGGAACCGAATACATCCACGACACCGATCGATGAGCTCCTACTCAACACGTTAGGTATCGAGGATGCTTTGGGGATAGCGCTGAGGTACAACGCCACCAGCGATATGTATATTTCTAATAGGGTCACATCGTCGTCTATTGCCATCGCTGATGCACTCAATAATTTAGATATCTCCAGCTCATCTTTTACTCTAGGGCTGACTAGCAATCCCAACGGGCCAACGGGCTTTGTTATGAGTAAGGAATTCCCGCAGCTCATCATCGTTTATCAAACACCGCTCGCACTGTGGGAATCTCTTTACCGCGCAGACATGTTAGGCATGATGGGGAGCTCAGCTGCTGGGGGCATCATAGATCGGGTTAGTCATTTTCATGGACCATCCTCTCAGCAGCTGTATGGTATTGCCCAGGGGGCGCGGATTCTTCGAGAGGAATATGACTATGCAATTTGGGTTCCACCGGCGCGCAATACCGAACATCAAGGTGAGTTTGGTCGTATCCGATCTTTAAAAAACAGTTACATAACCTTTCAGGCCAGCGATGAACTCATCAACAGTTTTGACAAAGATCTGTACGATGTCGATTGCTTTCGATACACAGTTGATTTTTGGTCATATACAAGACACACACTGCTGACCACCTCACTGCTTGTATTTTCGGCATCAGTATTACTGCTAGCGATGACAGCACTCATCGAGTTTTTTGTAGCGCGTTTTACAGCGCCGTTTTCCCAGCTATCTCGGGCTATGGAACACTTTTCGGCTTCGGCATTTAGTGATGCCAGCGCAAGGTATGCCTTTGAGTTGAAGGGCACTACAGATCTTTTTCAGCGCTTGGCAGCCGGGTTTGGCGATATGGAGACGGAGATCAGGGCGGCAACGGCGCGCACAGCGGCGCTAAACCTCAGCTACGAAGGCCTACTGAATCAAACCAAACTAGCGTTTGTGGCAACCGACGAGGCCGGAAATACCCAGTTTACTAACAATGCCGCCAAAGGTTTACTGTCTTTCTCGAGCAACTGGATGGAAGCAGCAAAAGAATCGCTGACAGATACCGACGTGGCACCACTGACACTACAATCCAAGGAAGAGAGCATAGATCTATTAGTCTCCATGGCGCCCCGACTCAATCTTGATGGCCAAACCGATGGCCATTGGTTCATTGCCTCAGACGTCTCGGCCCTAAAAATAGCAGAGAGAAAACTGCTCAAGGCGCAGCGGATGAGCACCCTTGGGCAGCTCAGTACAGGCATGGCACACGAAATCAATCAACCACTCCAGGCTATGAGACTTGCGTTGGCTAACGTTCGGCGCTTGCTCAAAGAGCCTTTGCAAGCCAATACGCGCGCCGCAACCAAGCTTGAAGCCTTTGATGGGCATATTCAACAAATAGCAAAGCTTATTCAGTTTATGAAGGTTCATGGGGGTAGTAGCTCGACCCAAGAGACTCAGTTCAATCCATTAATGGCTATTGAACAAGTGATCGAGGCATCTAATTCTGATGACAGAGGAACCCTACACGTCACCTCCGAGCATGACGCGGCCAGCGAATGTCGCGTCTTGGGAGACCCCGAACAATTTAAACTAGTCATTTCACATATACTTAAAAATGCTCGAGATGCAGCCGACGCGAATCAGCGTGTTGCTCCGCACTGGATAACTATAAAATCAGAGCCAGTTGCAAATACGTTACACATTGTCGCCATAGATAATTGCGGCGGTATCGCTGACGCCTCACTCGACTATATTTTCGATCCGTTTTACACAACAAAGGATCCAGACAAAGGTATGGGTTTAGGGCTATCCGTGAGTCAGGGTATTATCAGATCGATGGGTGGTGAAATCGAGGCGGCCAATACCGGAGAAGGTGCCAGTATTTTTATCTCACTGCCGCTGTCTTAAATCACCACCACTTAAGGCTATATCGATGTTTTACCGAGCAGTGCAGAATACTATCTCGCAGCGCGAGCCACGTAGCTAGGTCAGAGTATCTGGGAATACCTTATCTAAGCATTAATTCCGAGGGTAATAAATTGAATTGGAGCCCTTTAAACCACGACCGATGAACGATAGCTAGACACTGCCTCGAGCAGTACTTTTATGTAGTGACGCTCGTCCTCTCGTACATCGGGTCGCCACACATCAAACAACAAAATTACACGTTCGGCGTTACTATCGTTCCACGCCTCGTGATTAATACTGTCATCGAACGCCCATGCGCGTCCCCGCTCAGTAACGCGAGTATCCGCACCAACGCGCAACGCGCAGTTATCTGGCACCACCAATGGCAAGTGGCAGATAAGCCGCGTATTTAACATGCCGGTATGAGGCTCGATTCGCGCGCCAGGGTCCAGCTTAGAAAACAGCACCGAAGGTGCAAAACCCTCTATCAGCGTGAGTGGCAATTCATTCATGAGTCGTGTGGTTTCTGGACACTTGGCCATATTTTCAGCGTTCGGCTTGCCGTCTTCCCACAAATAAGCCGAGGTCCAGTTTCGGCTGTCTAACAAAGCGGTTGGTCCGTGCTGGGGTCGGTCGATGCCGCTGTGGATGTAGGGAGCAAAAGTTTGGGCTTCGGTGCTCAGCAAGGTCTTTAACTCCTTGGCTATAACGTCGGTGTTGTATTCCAACTTGGCCAACCAAGGTAGCCGCTGCTCAGGGTAAAAAGTGTGGTAGTCCAGCTCGGGCAAGTAATATACGTGGGGCGCCTGCGGGTAGGGCGAGGTGTCCTCTGGACGATCAATCTGCCCAAGCATCATATCGAGGGAGGCATTGAAACGGTCGCTGGCTTTGGGGCGCGAGTAGCCAGCCGAAGCTAAGCACTCCATCAGGTGTTCGCGGAAAATATGCATGAGCTGCTGCTGGCGTGCACTTATGCGGTTTAGATCTTGCTTGAGAGGCTCTGGTAAGCCTTGTTGCTGGGCAGCAATTCGCAGCGCCAGGCCATAGTGGGCAGCAGCAGCCTGGTTATCGGTGCGGGCAAAGACAATGTCACCTTTTATAATGAGGGCACGCAGGTTCGCCGGTTCCAGCTTCAAAGTAGCGTCGATAGCGGCTTCAGCAGCGGACAGATCGCTTTGGGATAAACAGGCCAAAGCCAACCCCAAGTAACAACGCCCAGTTGCCACTCCAGCATCAACCGCCGACTGGAAACTGGCTCGAGCCTGCTCCGCCTGTCCCGCTTGCAGCGCGCTAATGCCTTGGCGAAATAGGGATTCTTCCTGCTGTTCCATGACTACTCCATTTGGTGCTGCAGAGCTGACCATCGACGAGAAAGCGTAATTTTGGCCACTGCAGCTTGCTATGTGTCGGTAAGTCAATGAGCTATACTATACCTTCCCGGGGGCGTTATGGATTCGACGACGGTAACGAAACCTGCGGTGCATGCCGTGATGACAGCCAATCACGTTAATCCAAAGCTGTAATCAAATAGTTGCCAACGACGACAACTACGCTCTAGCGGCCTAAACCCCGTTAGCGGTCTAAAGCAAGGTGCCAGTACCGCGCTTGTGACTGTCATATAGAACTGGACCGCAGTGCCTTATGTCTCGGGAGGTACTGTCAAACTTAACGAGACTCGCGGTTAACGTCCTGCCCGTTGGGCTGTTAACGGCTAAATTAATTAACGGAATCTAAGCATGTAGAGCCAATGGCAGAGTACTGGCGGACGCGGGTTCAACTCCCGCCGCCTCCACCAAACAAGGATCCAACGAGATCCAAAATCATCCTTTAAACCCCGTACTTACGGGGTTTTTTGTTTATACTCCGTCCTGTAGCGTCCTACCAAATGCCCCCACCTGCGAGGGATTCCGCCATATGGTCGATCATCAACTTGACGGCCAGCTCCACATCTTTTGCATTCAGCTGCGTCTGCTGGGACGCCATGAGATCTATTAGCTCACTTCGGGTCATTGGATGTCTTCGTGTTCGCGGTCGGCGCATTGTCCACCGACCGCGACCGCTTTGCAACTTGCTGATTTAAAAGCAGTTTTCCATGCTCACTGCCATCAAACCTGCCGCTGCGGAAACCAGATTTCATCCCGATACTGGGCGATTGTGCGGTCACTGGAAAAACGGCCACTCATGGCCGTATTTGTGATGGCCATATGCGCCCAGCGCGAAGGATCAAACCAGGCCGCTGCCACGGCTTCTTGGGCGCGCACATAATCGGTGAAATCAGCCAAGGTGACCCAAGGCTCGTGGGGGGACCACAGTGCCGCCAGTACATCACCGACAATGTCACGCTGATGACCGCTAAATACACCGGAATGAATTAGATCCAGCACTTCCTCCAGTGCGGGATCGGCATCGACGAAGGTCTGAGGCTCGTATTCCGCCCGGAGCTCCGCGACCTCAGCGGCGATCAAGCCGAACTTAAAGAAGTTGTCTTCGCCGGCGGCTTCGCGAATCTCGATGTTAGCGCCGTCCAAGGTGCCAATGGTCACGGCGCCGTTCATCATGAACTTCATATTACCGGTGCCAGAGGCCTCCTTTCCCGCCGTTGATATCTGCTCGGACAAGTCAGTGCCGGGGCAGATCACCTCCATTGACGTCACTCGATAGTTTGGCAGAAACGCCACGCGCAACCACTCTTTGGCTCTGGGATCACCGTTAACCGTGCGCGCCACGTCATTGGCAAATTTGATGATGCGCTTGGCAAAGGCATAGCCAGCAGCGGCCTTGCCACCTATGAGCACACATCGCGGCGCCATGCCCTCAGTGTCGCCTTTACAAATTCGGTTATAGAGGTGGACTACGTGGAGTAAGTTGAGCAGCTGCCGCTTGTACTCATGAATACGCTTGACCTGCACATCAAACAGCATTGAAGTGTCAAACACCACGCCGGTTTCCTGCTCCACCAGCTGCGCCAAGCGCTCTTTATTCTCGTGTTTGATAGCCATGAAGCGCTGTGCAAACTCTGGATCCCTCGACAGTGGCGCCAGCGCCTCAAGACGATCCAAGTTGGTCTGCCAGCCATCACCCACTCGCTCGGTAATCAAGCCCGACAGCCCTGGGTTACAAAACGCCAGCCAACGGCGTGGCGTAACCCCATTGGTCTTGTTATTGATCTTCTGTGGCTCTAGCTGGTTAAAGGATCTAAAGAGTCCCTCCCGCAACAACTGGGTGTGCAGGGCCGCAACGCCATTAACAGAGAAACTGGCAACTACGCCGAGGTGTGCCATGCGCACGGTTTGAGTGGACTCATAGGCAATGATCGCCATGGCCGTTCGCTGCTCGCGAGTGAATAGCCCACATGTCCTTAAACGCGCTTCCCATCGGCGATCAATTTCACGAATAATTTCGGCGATTCGCGGCAATAGATGATCCATCAGTTCCAGCGGCCAGGTTTCCAGCGCCTCAGGGAGTAAGGTGTGGTTGGTATACGCCATGCAACTTGATGTGATTGACCACGCGGCATCCCAACTCAACCCGTGGACATCCACAAGGAGGTGCATAAGCTCGGGGATAGCAATAATCGGGTGGGTATCGTTAAGCTGAAAGACATTGCCGTCTGCAAAATTTTCCAGCGTGCCATCTTCCCTACCGAGCCATCGCTTGAGCACGTCTTGGAGCGTAGCCGACGCGAGGAAATACTGCTGCCGCAGGCGTAACTCCTTGCCGGCGGAGGTCGAATCATCGGGATAAAGCACAGCAGAAATACATTCAGCGTCAGTTAGCCCATGGAGCGCGCGGGTGTAATCGCCGCGATTGAACGCCTTTAGATCAAAACCCTCCACCGCCTGGGCGCGCCATAAACGCAATACATTGGTGACGCCATTCCGGTAACCGGGAACTGGCATATCGTAGGCCAGCGCCTCAACTTGATTGGTATCTACCCACTCAACCCTGAAGCCACCGCCCTCTTTGGGATGGTGCACACAATAACCGCCGAAGTTGATGCGATAGCGCTCAACCATCGACACCTGCTCCCAGAGGGGTCCCCGGGCCAACCAAGCATCGGGGTGCTCCTCTTGGAAGCCATCTCTGATGACCTGTTCAAACATACCGAACCGATAGCGAATACCGTAACCCACCACAGGGATATCCAGGGAGGCGCAGCTGTCGAGGAAACAAGCGGCCAGGCGGCCCAAACCGCCGTTGCCCAGGCCCGGATCGGGCTCTGCACTCTCCAAGGTTTCGAGATCAGAGGCCTGCAGACTGGAAAATTGAGTAAAGCTGGCGTCCAGATCCAAATTCTGAAGCGCATTGTGGAGCATACGCCCCATCAAAAACTCCATCGACAGGTAGTTCACAACGCGATCAGTGGTGCCATTACGATGCTTGTCGATCACTGTGCCGGCACCCAGCATATGATCGCGAAGCTCTTTAGCTACCCACTGCAGCTCCGCCCATTGACGCAAGTCCTGCTTCTCTAGGGCGCCTGGGACCGCCGAGTGACCGCCATCGCGTTTGACTGGATAGTCCATTTTTGTGTACTCCTACAGCTATACTCAATGTATCTTCAGGGTGGCAGGCTCAACAGGGAGAGCGCTTACAGGTGAAAGATCGGCGTCCAACATCATTTGATATTGCCTATCGTGCTGGCGTGTCCCAATCAACCGTTTCTCGTGCACTTCGGGACAGCCCTCAGGTCAGCCTCGCTACCCGAGAAAAAATTCAAGCCATCGCCCAAGAGCTCAACTACCGCGTGGATAAAAATGCCACCGCGCTCCGCTCTCAGTCCAGCAACACCCTTGCGCTGCTGATCTTTGAGGACGAAACCGGTGACGACAGTCACATCAATCCGTTCTTCCTTTCTCTCTTGGGTAACATCACTCGACTCGTCAGCGATCGCGGCTATGATCTGCTGGTGTCCTTCCAGCGCATGGAGCAAGACTGGCACCTTGAGTACGAGCTCTCCTCCAAAGCTGACGGCCTCATACTCCTTGGGTATGGCGATGACTACACCGACTACCACAACCGACTCGAACGTCTTGCCAATGCTGGCGCCCACCTCATCCTCTGGGGGCCCAGTCTTGCCGATATCCCGGTACCCACTGTTGGCACTGACAATGAGCTCGGGGGTTACCTGATAACCCAGCACCTCATCGAGCTCGGCCACCAGTCGTTTACCTTCATCGGTAACATCCACGCGGACAGCCCAGAGTTCGCTGCTCGCTATCAGGGTTACAGTAGGGCCATCGCGGCAGCCGGACTATCCCTCGATGAACAGTTACAGTGCGACTCCAACAACACCGAAGCCAGCGCCCAAGCTGCAGCTGAAAAATTGCTGCAAAAGAATACTCAAAGTACCGCCATCGTCTGCGCCAGTGACTACATTGCACTGGTAGTCATGCGCGTCCTGCGCTCCGCCGGTTTGCGCATTCCCCAGGATGTCGCTGTCACAGGATTTGATGATATGGCACTCGCAGCCCTCTCAGATCCTCCACTGTCGACCGTCCGCCAGGACACGTTCAAATCCAGTCAGCTGCTGGTAGACAACTTGCTAGATCAACTTAAAGCTGACCTCAGCAGTGACGACCTCGAGCCAGTGCCAGAGACCGATCACACCACCGTGCAACCCACGCTCATTATTCGAGGCTCCACCGCAGCGCCGCGATCTGCATAATGCGGTGGAAGTGTTAGCCATATCGGGCTGCATGACAATGCGCATACAAACGTATGCGTTAAATGAAGTCGGCCCGCACAGGGATCCTTTAAACGTCCTCAACCCAACCTAGCTAGCGCACCTTGCCAGGGCTGCAGGGTCACGCTGTTTGTACTTCGCTGCAATTCGGGATAATTACTGGCTAATAGCTCGGTAACAGAAGCTGCCATATCAAACTCATTCAGAGCAACGACTTCGCTTGAGAAGTTCAGGAGCACCAACATACGCTCGCCATCTAGCTCACGAATAAACGCATAAATGGTTGGGTGATCAGGCAGCAATAACGTGTAGCTGCCGTAAATCAAGGTCAGATTTTCTTTTCGCAATCTGATGATCTGACGGAAAAAATTGAGCTCAGAATTGGGATCAGCTTCTTGGGCGGCGACGTTAACTAACTTGTAATTAGGGTTCACCTTCAACCACGGCACGCCGCTAGTAAAACCGGCGTTTGTTGAATCGTCCCACTGGATCGGCGTGCGCGCGTTGTCTCTACCAGTCATTTTGTGACTGTCTAAAAAGGCTTGCGTGTCACCCCCTTCCTGCTCGACCAACCGATACCAGTTCCGCGTCATGATGTCTTGGTAGTCTTCGATGCGATCGAACTTAATATTGGTCATGCCAATTTCGTCGCCCATGTACCAATAAGGTGTGCCACGCATCGTCAGGAGGTATAGCGTTAGCATCTTGCAAGACAGGGCACGCCATTCGGGTGCATCTGATGCCCAGCGCGATACCATCCGCGGGTGATCGTGGTTAGTGAAGTAGACGGTGCCCCAGCCCTCCTCCGCGAAAACAGCATCCCATTCAGACATCACCGACTTAAACTTCACCAGATTGCCAAAATCTTCGGTGAGCATGTGGCGGAATCCAACGCCAATGGCCTGATGATCAAAGTGATAACTCATGTTGAGCTCATGACGATCCTCCGCTACCAGATCGAGAACATTATCAGGCTTCGTACCCGGACCCTCGGCGACGGTCATGACATCGTAGTGACTCAAAACCTCGCGATTCATCTCTTGAAGATATTGGTGCAGGCGAGGCCCCTTGGCATATAAATCAATCATCTGGTGCCCAACCAGGTTGTCGGGGAACTCGGGATAGCCGTCATGCTTGGAGATAAAGGTAATGACATCCATTCGGAATCCGTCGATGCCCTTGCGGAACCAAAAATGCATCATGTCGTATATTTCCTGCCGCAGCTTGGGGTTCTCCCAATTGAGGTCGGGCTGCTTGGCAGAGAAATAATGTAAGTAATAGGCGTCGGTGGTGGCGTCGTATCGCCATGCGCTCCCGTCTTCTGCGAAGAAGCTCCAGCGGCGAGGCGGCGCCCCCTTCTCGGCGGGCCACCAGTGATAGTAGTCGCGGTAGGGATTGTCCCTCGACTTGCGCGACTCGACGAACCACTTATGCTCATCGCTAGAGTGGTTGACCACAAGATCCAGTACGCACTTCATACCGCGCTGATGCAAACCGGCAAGCAACTCGTCGAAGTCCTCCATGGTGCCGAACTCGGTCATGATGTCCTGATAATCGGATATGTCATAACCATTGTCGTCATTGGGCGATCCGAAGATAGGATTCAACCAAATAACATCCACGCCCAAACTTTCCAGATAATCCAGCCGCTGGATAATGCCACGCAGGTCGCCAACCCCGTCGCCGTTACTATCTTGGAACGAGCGGGGGTAAATCTGATAAACAACGGCTTCTTTCCACCACGTTCGTCTGAGTTCAGCCAAGCAGGTCATCTTCATTCTCTAAAAGTAAAAACAATTCGTTAGCTCCATGAGGCAGCAATGCGTTGCTACGGCTCCGCCACAGAGCGGGTAGCGACCTCGCCCTCGAGTGCGGTTGCCGTTGCAACCGTATGGGTCCTACCTCGCAGTCGCATGGCCGCTACCGCCGCCAGCACAAAACAAACTCCGCACAATGCCAATGCATTGCGAGGATCGCCCTGCAGCAACGTGTCGTAAAACAAGCCGACCGTGAGCATGCTGGCGATCTGCGGCAAACAAATGAAGGCGTTGAGTAAACCCATATAAACACCAATTCTTTCAGGCGCAACTTCATCCGTAGCGATGATAAATGGCAACGTAATAACACCAGACCAGCCGATTCCAACAAGCACCATGCAACCAAGTACATAATTGAGCTCGCTAAATAACAGCATACTGATGAATCCCGCGCCGCCAATTAGCAGTAAAACCGCATAGGACAGCCTCGTTCCAAAGCTTCGAACCAATGCTGGCACCATGAAGGACATACCCACGGTAGTCACATTCATCACGGTAAAAGCGATACCCACGTTAGCCGCACCCTCGGCAAAACCAGGTGATTCGGGGGTTGGTGCATTAAAGCAATGTCGCGCGATCGATAAGGCGAGGTACTGCCACATTAAGGGCAGGCCATACCAAGAAAAAAACTTGACCCACCACAGCCGTCGCATTTCCGTGGGCATGTCGACGATCGCCTGCCAAAGGTCGCGGGTCGTGCGCCCGATAAAGCTACTTCCCTGTTTTGCCTTCTGAAAAGCCTCAATGTCGGGAGGGGGTATTTCGTCGGTGGTGAATGCAGTCCACGCCATAGTAACGAGCATGGCGACAACGCCAATCACAAAGCTGTACTTAACAATGTCGGGAATTTCGTTGCCATTGGTCTCGGCTGAAACACCCCAGGCCAGCATAACAAGGGGCATAAGGCCTGCGAGAATTTGTCCACCTGCAATCATGAAGCTCTGCATGGCAAAGCCTATGGAGCGCTGTTCAGAGGGCAACTTGTCGCCCACCATGGCACGGTAGGGCTCCATAGCAGTATTCATTGCGGCATCAAGAATCCAAAACAAGCCGACTGCCATCCAGAGCGCGGGGACATAGGGCATAAACATGACTGCCACACTGCCCACTAGAGCACCGATTAAATAAAAGGGTTTGCGACGACCGAAACGTGTCCACGTTCCGTCACTCATAGCGCCGATAAGTGGCTGTATCAGTAGCCCAGTCACCGGACCCGCCAACCACAGTATGGGCAGCTCCGATTCATTCGCCCCGTGGTAGCGGAAGATGGGGCTAAGGTTGGCTTGTTGAAGACCGAAACCGTACTGGATCCCCAAAAACCCAAAGCACATATTCCAGATTTGCCACAGGGACAAACGCTGTTTGCTCTCGCTTGAAGTCGCGGACGTCATGAATTTTCCCTTTGTTATCAATTTTCTTGGATGCCGATGTCATTGCAATCGGTTTCATCCTATTTTGGGTGGTCTAGCGCAATTTGTCAGGGGACTGGGCGAGAGTCCAGCTAAACGGCGTCTGAATACGTATTCACACCGCAGCTGTATGCAAATTAAGGCTAAATAATCGTTCAGCGTATAAATGGTATGGCGTGGCCGCTGTGATCAGGCCACCCACTGAAGAGGCCCGGCCCTCTTAGTACCGAAGCTTAGCTATACCGTCAGATAATAAGAGGTTCGTCATGCATCACCGCGCCCGCTACTTGATACAAGGTTGTTCTCTGATCATCTTCGCTTTGCTGACGTCTACAGCCTGGGCAAACAGTCTGACGGTGACGTCACCGGACGGTCATACCACGGTCACTGTTACCACCCTAGACGGCAAGCCGGTGTACCGGGTAGATCGGTATGGCAAACCGGTGTTAAACGATTCGCGGCTTGGCTTGGAATTTCAGACCCTTGCCAACATGACAAGTCAGACCCGCATCAAAGGGTCAAAAGCGGCAGACCTAGATCGTATCTGGGAGCAACCCTGGGGGGAGCGACGCTGGGTTAGAGAAACCTATAACGAACTGCTCATTAGCCTAGAGCGAACCGAAAAACCCCAGCTGCAGTTAGACGTCCGCTTCCGTGTATTCAACGATGGTCTCGGCTTTCGCTATGAGATGCCCGCGCAGCAGGGCATTGAACGCGTAAACGTGATGGCAGATCTCAGTGAATTTGCAGTCGCCGATTCAAATAAAACCGAGGCTCTCCGGATCTACGGTGAAATGTGGAACCGCTACGAGCACCTCTATGAATGGGTTCCCGTAGATCAGGTGCAAACCGCCGCCACACCTATATCAATGAGGCGGGCAGATGGTCTGCATATCAGCATTCATGAGGCGGCACTGGTCGATTGGGCGGGCTTCACACTGGTGCAGCGCCACAACCCACCCACCCTACGCACCAAGCTGACGCCATGGTCTGATGGAATTG
>Ga0181571_10000053_pt1 | contig 58821 bp, 51 predicted proteins | sample 101ome_17_FD_132440 | JGI IMG/M metagenome (GOLD analysis project Ga0181571, IMG submission 132440) | Coastal salt marsh microbial communities from the Groves Creek Marsh, Skidaway Island, Georgia - 101407AT metaG (megahit assembly) | ecosystem: Environmental > Aquatic > Marine > Intertidal... | reverse complement strand
TCCAAAACCATTATCGAATCACCCTCTGACCTCTATGACCTTGTAGGTACAACCTTGGGCCCGAGCCCCAGCATGGAGATCACGCAAGAGCGTATCAATCAGTTCGCTGATGCAACGGGTGATCACCAGTGGATTCATATTGATGCGGAACGCGCCGCCAAGGGGCCGTTTGGCGCCACTATCGCCCACGGTTACCTTACGATGTCGCTGGCCGCTAAGTTCATGCCGGAGATCATCGAAGTCCGTGGCATCGCAATGGGAGTGAACTACGGCACAGAAAAAACACGCTTCCCCTCCCCGGTGACTGTCGGTTCCAAGCTGTCTGCAACCGGGACCGTGGTATCGGTTGAAGAAGCGAGTGGCGGTATCAAAATGGTGCTGCGGATTGTCATGCAAGCCGAGGATGCCGAAAAACCAGCCTGTATTGTCGACGCAATCAGCGTTTACTTTCCTGCGTAAAACTTAGGTGAAACTGTTGGGAGATGGTGGTCTGCTCCTTAATCCAGATATAGACAACCCAATCCAGATATAAAAAACCCCGCTTAAGGCGGGGTTTTTTATAAACATTTTGCAATCAGACCTTGAATACCCGTTTAGCGTTCTCTCGCAAAAACTTCGGCCAGACTTCATCCTTAAACGGCACATTGGGCATGTCACCAAAGATGCGCTCCAACGAGAGTCCCATGGGGAAATAACCCGCATACATAATCTTGTCAGTCCCTCGCGTATTGGCGAAGTTAATGATGTCTTTCGGGTAGTGTTTTGGTGCGAAAGCGCTGGTCATGTAGTAGAGGTTTTCGTACTTCAACATCAGCTTCCATGCCAGATCTGTCCATGGCTCAGCGCCATGCTTCATCACAACCTTCAACTCCGGGAAGAACCAGCAAATTTCATCAAGGTGCTCTACTTTTTGTGGCTCCATGGGTATTCGGGGTCCAGGCACGCCAACACAGGGACAAAACGGAATATCCAAATCGATGCAGGTCACAAAGATCGGGTACCACTTCTTGTCAGACAGTGACACCTGAGGGCATAGACCCGAGGGAAAGGCATTGACCGACTTGATGTCGTATTCCTCTTTGAGGCGACGAATCTTGCGGACCTCATCCATACCGTTATTGGGATTGCAGTCATAGGACGCAAAGAAGCGGTCCGGATGCTTTTTTACCGCCTCACACTGCGTCTCGTATTGCCCTTCATCAACCCCCAGCATGGCCTTTTCGATATTGAATTCATCCATCTTCTCGAGGGTGTAGGCAATGTAATCATCACGCTGCCCAACCTTAGGAAGATCTTTGAACATATACTGCGCCGGCATTTGAAACATCTGCCGGCTCTGCTCATCCATCAACAGTGGCTTGATAAAATCGTAGAAGTTAGAGGTATCGTTATTGGGTACCGCTAGCATCAAGTCGATAACGGGTACGTCTGTGGGCATGGGCATAAAAAACGCTCCAGAGTTACTATGGCTATGAAATAAATTATCGCTGGGCCTCGGTTAAAAACTCCGCTGCTCGCTCGGCGATCATGTAAGTGGTCGCCATGGTGTTCCCAGAAACCAGATTGGGCATGATTGACGCGTCAGCGATGGTTAAACCTTGTATGCCGCGAACACGCAGCTTTGGATCCACAACGGCGTCTTCATCACTGCCCATCCGACAGGTTCCCACCGGGTGATAACCGGTGGTTCCTGTCGCGCGCGCATAATCGAGTAATGCTGCATCGGTGTCAGCCACAGCGGGTCGAATTTCACTGCGTACGTGACTGGCAAGCGGCTCGCTGGCAAAAATCTGGCGCAGTGTTCGCAACCCATCAATAATAATCTGTTTATCGTGATCGCTCGCCAGATAATTTGGATCAATGAGCGGCGGCGCCAGAGACGCGTCTGCAAGTGTGATCTGCCCGCGGCTGGTAGGTCGCATAGGATAAGTGATCGCTGTGACACCCGGCACTTTATCGACAGTTGATCGGCCTGTATCGTCTCGCTCACCTGATGCACGAGCGAAGTGAACTTGGATATCAGGCCTACCATTTTCTGCCTTCGAAGACGCGTGAAAGAGAAAAGCATCTGCCGAGGGCATGGCGAGAAGCCCCTCGCGCTTGCGGAGATAACGCCATAATTCTGAAACCAGCCCCCTCGGCGTGAGCTGATCTTTTACGGTACCGCCGCCGGTAACTTCGCAGGCGACCATAGCGCCGTAATGGTCTTGTAGATTGCTCCCAACACCCGGCCGATCAAGCACCACTGGAATGCCCAGTGTGCTTAGATGGTCACCACAGCCTATACCCGAGCGCATTAAAATAGTGGGCGTGTGTACTGCCCCCGCGCACATCACCACATGGCGGCCTTCAAAGATCACAGCTGTGCCGCCACTGGTCACAGCGGACACCCCTCGCACACAATTATCACTCAGCAGTAGCTGGTTAACGTGTATGCTTGTTTTTACCGTCAGGTTCTTACGCTGACGAGCCGGCTTCAAAAATGCCGTAGATGCATTAACTCGTCGCCCATGCGCAATGGTTTGCTCATAGTAACCCGCACCCAATTGCTCCCCGCTGTTGTAGTCTTGACAAGTTGGAAAACCAGCTGACACACAGGCTGCAATAAACCGATCCGACCAATCTGACCAAGCAGCAACATTGGGTTTAAGTTCGCCATCAACGCCCCGGGTGTTGCCTTGCATAGCAGCACACTCGAACCGCTTGAAATACGGCAACACCGCTGCCCAGTCCCAACCGTACGCCCCCGCATTTGCCCAGTCGTCAAAATCTTGTGCCTGACCGCGCACATAGATCATGCCATTGGTCGACGTGCTACCACCCAACACCCGTCCTCTCGGCCAGATGACTTCTCGGTTGTTCAAATGAGACTGGGGAACGGTTTTTAAAGGCCAATTATACTTTTTACCGTAGGCCACAGAAGCCCAGCCAACTGGCAAACGAATACCGAGACCGGTATCGCTAGGACCAGCCTCAAGAAGTAATACCTGCTGATCACCTTTGGCAGACAAACGATTAGCCAATAGACATCCGGCCGCACCACCGCCCACAATGATGGTGTCCCATCGGCCTCTCACTGACTGTGCTCGGGTGAATTTTGCGTCAATCCAGCTTGTCCTGATGCATTCATCATGAGCTGGCGGCTTCCTGTTGATCGAGCGTCGGGTAGTCGGTGTATCCGCCGGGGCCCGTACCTGCATAAATGGTTTTTTTATCGAGCTCGTTTAGAGGAGCGTCGCGCTGGAATCGATCCACAAGGTCTGGATTGGCAATGTATGCTCTGCCAAACGAAACCGCGTCAACAGTAGCAGCCGCAATAGCACTATCAGCCTCGGAGGCATCAAAACTATCACTGCCAATCAGTACACCCGTGAAATGGCTGCGGGTTAGCGCCAGACTATCAATACCGGTAGAGGGCATTCTGATCGCGTGAATCCACGCGATTTTCAATGACTGAGCAAGGTCTAATAACGCACCGTAGGTCGTCTCAGGATCCGCGTCGATATGGTCGTTGTAGGGATTTCCTGGAGAAATACGTAGACCAATACGATCAGCACCAGCCACCTCAATCATCGCCGCAAGTAACTCCCGAACAAACCGCAAGCGATTCTTTAGTGATCCGCCGTAGTGATCGCTGCGTTGGTTGCTCTCGCTAGCAATAAACTGAGCGGGTAGGTACCCCGAAGCACAGTGCAATTCCACGCCATCGAAACCCGCATCGAGACAGGCCTGCGTGGCGCGCGCATAGTCATTGATGACCTCATGGATATCCTGTTCGGTCATTGCCTCCGGAACCGGCATAGCCTGCATGCCCTGCTCGGTAAAAATCTCAGCCCGTGCAGCAATCGCCGAGGGAGCAAGAAATCGGGTCCCCGTTGCTTTATTGAGTGCGTGCCCTACTCGACCGCAGTGCATGAGCTGACACGCTATCAAACCGCCCTTTTCATGTACGGCGTTGGTCACTTCCCGCCACGCCGAAATCTGTTGGGCGTTATAAATTCCAGGCGTTCTGTTGTAACCCTTGCCATTAGCGGAGGGATGAACACCTTCGGTGATAATCAAGCCCGCAGTGGCACGTTGCTGGTAATAGGTCACGTGAAGATCTGTTACCAAATCGTTATCTGTGGCACGACTGCGAGTCATGGGAGCCATCACAACCCGATTACGTAACTGCATGGCGCCAATCTGCAATGGCGAGAACAACTGGGGGTATCGCATGAACAATCCTATAAGCGTTAGCGCGTGCGAATACTCGGTGCCTGAGCACCGCCGCGCATCGTTTCAAGAAACTTTTCTAAGGGAGCAGGCTGCGCCACATCGGGCAACTCATTGGCAAGTGGCGTATCCCAAAAGCGCTGCCAACTAGGAAACAAACTGTGGAACTCTCCCTCATAGTGATCTCTATCGGGCCAGCGCATCTTTTTTTCACCGCACGGAGGTTTGTTCAAGTCAGTAGCATACCAGTAGCATGGCAAGCGCCGCTTAAACAACCATCGACCATCGATACGGGTGTATTGGTCCCAGTACAGCATTTGCATAATGACCCAATCGCAGCCACCGTCGGCTCGCGGTGTCTCATGTTCGTTTTTAGAATAGACAACACCCACAGCATTTTCGCTGTCGTTGAATTCAATAATATGATTACCAATATGGTGCGATGTACCCGTGAATTGGACACGTAGCGTTTCATCCATCCAGCGCTTAAAATGCGACCTGCCCACTTGGTCCCGGCCAACACGCACATCGCTAGGAAACAAATTCACCATGGCGTCCATGTCACGCATATCAAGTGCTAGTGAGTATTTTGCGGCCAACTGTCTAATTTCATCGAGCGATTCCAGACGATCAATTCGCTGTTCTAAGGTTGCTTTTGTCATGAGGATTGTCCCCTGTGGGCCGCTGCGCGGCCTGCCAATCGACCTGAGAAAGTGGCGTCACCCACCGATGTACCTGAGGCGTAACCATCGCCTCGACGCGGAACACCGCACGCTGTACGACCCGCTGCATACAGGCCCGGAATTACTCTGCCATCGGTATTGAGTACCTGTCCCGAAACGGTTGTTTCCAATCCTCCCAGGGTAAAATAAGGAAAATAGGCGCCATTACCCGGAGTGCAATCCAATGCCACAAAGGGCGGCGTGAGTGGTTTCAACCATTGAACGTCTTTGTGAAAACGTGTATCGACGCCCGCCAGTGCATCGCGATTGAAACAATCGATTGTTGCTTTGAGCGCCTCAGATGCAATAGGCAGCTCCTCAATCAGCTCGACCAGTGACTCTCCGGTAGCCACAACTGGCGCCCCTAAGTAAGAGCTGGTTTCATAATCCGCATAGTCACCAACTGACAAAATAAAATAGACGGGGCCTTCTTGGTTCAGAAGATAGGCCCCAACACGGCCATGGTAAGCATCTTCATTGATAAACCGCTGTCCGTGTCCGTTAACCAAGATACCGTAGGTCAATGACGCTGGCGGATAAAATGGCAGACTCACAAAGCCTTCATGCATGTTAAGTGTCGCCCCCCCCACACTTTGGCCTAGTCGTATGCCCGAGCCGGTATCGTTGGGGTTGCCAATTGGAACTGTGGCCCGCTTTAGTCCTGGAGCGTAGCGATCGAGCATTGCTTCATTCATTACAAACCCGCCAGCGCATAGCACCACACCCCGCTTGGCGCGGAAACAGTGCTGCTCCATATCCTGGCGCACAACCACCCCAACGACTGAGCCCTCGGGCCCATATTGATCGACAATCAATTTCAGAACTCGCGCCTCGAGGTGAATACTAACCCGTCGCGCCTCCACGGCCGATCCTAGGGTTTTCATCAGTAGGGGGCCGCCGTTATCACCCTCAACTTGCAGATTATGGCCACGAGGGGCATGGCTGAACTGCTGGACATACGGCCATGCCTTTTCACTTCCCGTGTACAAAAGACAGTCGTCGGTCAGTGCTAACATGGCTCGGTAAGGATACTCAGTGGCTTTAAAAGGCACACCCTGCGCCACCAACCAGTCAAGATGCTCCGCCCCACCTTGCGAGTAGGCTCGTATCTTAGCCGGATCTGCTTGGGGCCCATTGGCGGCAATCAGGTACTCTGCCATTGCCTCCGGATCGTCGTCGTAGCCCACTGCGCGCTGGATGGCGGTACCGCCACCAAGATAAAGCTCGGCAGAAGATAGCGCCGTCGAGCCACCCGGTGCCGATGCTGCCTCAAAAATAACCACCTCAGCTCCAGCGTCAGCCGCCTCAATAGCCGCACACGCGCCTGCGCCGCCAAAGCCAACAACGACGACATCAAAGTCCCCCGACCACTGTTTGATTTGCGACGCTAGCACCGGTTCAAAGGCCATAAAAGCATGCTCTTGTTTATCGTTTTTAGGCGAGAGTTGACTGGACCATGAGTCACCCGAATCGGCAACCCAGGTAGCCACACTAAACACTATGTCAGCCGCGTCCGCTCTGCAGCCCCCGTTTGGACGATAGCGACAGCGGATCTAGTCCGTATGTGTGTTACCCAATTGGCTCAGCTGCCATAGAGTCGTGGGTTGGGAATCCTCTGTAGCCAGCGCCGCTGGGTCTGGTAGCTAGAGGTCAGCTAACACGTAACGCTCTAATGAGGACTTACCAATGGCTTGGTACACCGGCAATACCCTGTATGACACTTTGCTATTGATTGGCTTTGCCTACGCAGCGCTGGTATTTGCTGGAAGCTTTTTTGGTACTGCAGCCTACGGTGGCCGTTTCGGTGGTAAGAAGCAAAAAAAAGGCTTCAAACTCGGCGCAAAACCCGGCTGGATCATCATGGAACTTCCCGGCCTTATTGTCTTTCCAGTCGTGTTTTTTATGGGAACGAATGCCAACCAAGCTGTGCCCTTGTTTTTTTTGGCCGTATGGATGATTCATTACAGCAATCGAGCTCTCATCAATCCTATGCTCATGCGGGTACAACCTGGCTCCAGCGCGAGCTTCGCCTTCAGCGTGGTCATTGCTGGCTGGGTTACGCTGTTTCTTCACGGCTATTTCAATGCCGCGTACCTTACCGAGTTTGGTAGTCATTACACGAGTGAGTGGTTTAGAGATCCACGCTTCATCATCGGCCTATTGATTTACCTCACGGGGTTCACACTAAACATCCATTCTGACCATATCCTCAGAAATCTGCGCTCACCGAACCCCTCACCTGACGAACCTCGCTACAAAATCCCCTATGGTGGTGCTTTCCGATGGGTCACCTGCCCACAGTATCTCGGCGAAATATTATCGTTCACAGGCTTTGCCATCATGACCTGGAATCTGGGAGCCGTATTCGTCCTGGCCATGACTGCGGGCAACTTAATACCCCGAGCACTGTTCACTCACCGCTGGTTTCACAAAAACTTTGACAATTACCCGGTTGAGCGCAAAGCGATATTTCCCGGTTTGCTGTAGTCGAATTGGTGTAGATAGCCCTATTTTCTGCGCGTTTCGCTGCGCCAATAACGAGCGGCGATACGTGCAGGTCGTGTCGTCCACTACTAGCGGTGTCCACGGCTAAACAAACCACTGTCATAGCAATCCAACAAAACCCTCTCATCAGAATACGGCAGGTGTATACTGGGGGCGACGTTGAGAAAATGGAAAACCCTATTGGGAACCGCACGCCGCCGCCTTTTACCAAGCGCTCACAATCGAAGCAGACTCAGCAGCGAATCATGGATATGACCGAGCGACCATCCGTGCTACTCACGCTCGGGCGATTTCCAAAGGCTCTCGCTCTAGCCCGTGCCTTAAACGCAGCCGGGTTTAACGTACTGGTAGCAGAGCCCTTTCGGTGGCACTTGTGTCGTGTCTCCAGAGCAGTAAGCCAATCGTTTGTCGTTTGCTCACCCAACGTAAGTACAGAGCGCTATTTATCTGACCTGGCCAATATCGTCAGCGAGCACCGTGTAAACCTTGTTATTCCAGTCTCCGAGGAGAGCCACTTCGTCTGCCAGCTTAAACGGCGACTGCCTGATGATGTCGAGGTCTTTGCACCTCAATCAAACCACTATGAAACGCTGCATCATAAATTACGTTTTGCTGAATGGGCTGAGCAGAAAAAACTAACAGTTCCCGAAACACATATGCTGGGCAGCGTTCGTGGGACCCGGCTTGCTGCTCTGCGTGATACTGTTATTAAGCCGGTCGCGGGATGCTCGGGTATTGGCGTCCGCGTCCATAAAGCCGGTGAGCCTTTGCCCACGTCAACGGGGGGTGCACAGTTAATTCAAGCGCTCGTCAGTGGGCGCTTAGTGAGCACCCTCAGTGTTGTCAGGAACGGACAATTACTGGGATCTGTCATGTATCAAGGCAACGTCTTTGCTGGCTCGGTCGCAATTTGCTTTGACCAGATCACAATGCCCGAGAGTATCCACCAATGGATAGGTAGCTTGATCCATGCACTCGAGGACTACCATGGCTTCTTGGCCTTCGATTTTATTATCGACCAAGACAATGTGCCGTGGGCTATCGAGTGTAATCCGCGGCTCACAAGTGGCATCCATTTTCTTGATGCAGCTCATCTAGCCAAGTGTCTAGCAAGGGGTGATGATCCAGCCGCTCACGCCAAAATCCTTAGCGGGCGCAAACAATGGTTTTACAGTACCTTAACCGAGGCTTATGCCTGTCTATTTAAAGGCCGCGTCAAAGCATTTGTCCATGCATTGGGGCAGCTCATTACCAGTCGCGATGTCGTATGGTCTTGGCGCGACCCACTACCCTTTCTATTAATGACACCGCTGAGCCTGGGCATTCTCTGGCCAGCTGTTCGCGAAGGCATCTCGCTGGGTGAGGCGAGTCAACGCGACATAGCCCCTCATTGGCACTCCTCAGAAGCTGACTGAATTACCGGCGCTCTGCATCACCGGCGCTTTGCCCGCAAAAATATTTGATTAGCAGGCCGAGTGGTTAGTCTCGCAGCGGGACGAACAGGTTTTGAATCTGCTCGCTCAAGATCAAAATGCCGCACGACACTGGCAATGATGAGCATGGCTTCTGCTTGGGCGAAGCCGGCACCAATACAGGTATGTGGCCCTTGACCAAAAGGCATGTAAGCGTGTTGGTTAACACCATCAACGCGCAAAAACCGCTCGGGGTCAAAGACATTAGGCCTATCCCAATAATGTTCATGCCGGCCCAGGGTCCATGGCGAAATCATCACCAGTGCGCCACGACGTACTTTGCGCCTACCTACCTGCGCAGAAGAAAGTGCAACTCTAGGAAAAAACGTAATGGGGGGATAAAGGCGTAGTGTTTCCTTGAAAAAGGCTCTGATTATTGGCAGCAATCGAAGGTGCTCAAAACCAATGTCACCATCACCCACCACAGCATCGACCTCGGCACGGAGTCTCACCAGCCACTGTGGCTGCTCTGCTAGCAGGAAGAACACCCAAGTTAGCGCACTGGCACTGGTCTCGTGGCCGGCGAGAAAGAATACACCGAGCTGATCAATGAGCTGTTCGCGAGTAAATGACTCGCCCGTCTGCTCGTCGCGCGCGGCTATCACAGCACTGGCGATATCGTCATAGGCAGCATCTGGTGCTAAATGCGAGTCCAACAGACGTCCAAAATGTGCTCGAATGCGTCTACAGGCTGCGAGAACCTCAGGGGGTTGCGGCATATCTGTCCAAGCGGGTTGAAAGATCAAACGAAAAATATCTACTTGGGCCACGCTGCGCTCGAAAGCCGTGAAGTCCTCAAAGACTTCTCGAGCTATGTCACCGTTGAGCGGCGTTGAAAACGTGGTTCGACAAATCACATCAGCCGTGAGATGACTCATTTCCAAGTCCAGAGAGAACGCCTCCTGAGAGGCATCAAAGCCATGCATTCTCGTTAAGAAATCGGCCACCGAATGGCTCATCGCCTCAAAAGCCCGTGCAACACGCATGTGGCTAAAGGCAGGATCAATCATTTCTCGTTGGCGGCGCCAAATTTCACCATCAGTGACAAATATGGACTCACCGATAAGAGGTTCGAGAGCATTCACTTGCAGGTCGCTCTTGGGAAACAATCCTTCAGCATCGCGTAAAATTTCTCTCACGCATTCGGGATCGTTAAACAGCACGGTGGAACGTCGCGAGTATCCTAAGTTACCCACATCGAAGCGATAGGCCGCTCCAGGCAACAAATCGAGTAAGTTGCCATCGCCCTGCCACAAAGCCCTTGCAAGAGCTGCAACGGCGGGTAGTGGCATTGGGTGAGGAGGTGTGTAATGCTTATTAGTCACTAATAGTGTCAACCGATCTGTTTCGGTTAAGTATGGGAGCAAGTGCCAGTGCTGTCGAGTCTCACCCTTTTCAACCTACTGGTAGCCGGACATATCGCATCAGGTGCAATCGGTCTGGTCATTTTCTGGGTTCCTGTCATCGGCACTAAGGGCAGTGAGCAACACCGCCGATTCGGACGTGCGTTTATTTACGCCCTGCTCACCACGGGGAGTATCGCGGTTGCTATCGCTTTGACGACGCTGAACGACCCACAGGGCACCCATCCCCACCTTGCTGATCACACCGTATTCTCCGATCCAGCGATGATTAGTGCCATCTTCGGTTGGATGATGCTGTACCTCGCGGTGCTAACTGTCAATTTGGCGTGGCAAGGCAAACTCTGTCTGGACAACCGGCGAAATCATGCCGCTAATGGCGCGTGGCACAATCTCGCCATGCAGGCGTTGTTACTCTTGGCATCGATGAATTGCTTTGGACAAGGTTGGCGGGTCGAACAGCCCATGATGATGGGGATATCCATGGTAGGGTTTGCGACGGTGGCCACAAATTTATGGTTTATCTACAAGCCCAATCCTAAACCTGTGGATCGCATCAAGGAGCACATCAAAAGCTTGGTCGGCGCCGGAATTTCGGTGTACACCGCTTTTTTTGCTTTCGGTGCCGTACGCTTGGTGCCCGAATTAGCACTGGCCCCGGGTCTGTGGGCCGTGCCCTTAATGACAGGGCTCGGGCTGATTATTTACCATCAACGGGTCGTGGTGAGGAATACTCAAGTCCGATTAATACGCGCATAACGCCATCATGATTCGTGCCCATAAAACATTGGTCATTGGTGGTGGCGCAAGTGGCTTAGCCGCCGCTGCTGACTTAAGCCGCGCTGGATCGCAGGTTTGTTTAATCGATAGCGGCGTTGAACCGGGTGGCAAGATGCGACAGCTCTCATCAGGCGGACAGTCCATTGACGCCGGCCCTACCGTATTCACCATGCGCTGGGTCTTTGAGGAACTCTTTGCCAATTCAGGAGCGAACTTTGACGAGCGTGTTGCTGCCGAGCCCGCCCGTATTCTAGCCCGACATGCTTGGACCGAGCGGGGTCAACTCGATTTGCATGCAGATCTGGACGCCAGCGCTCGAGCCATCAGCACATTTGCCGGCGCGGCTGATGCGCGTGGATTCCATGCTTTTATTCAGCATGCCGCCGACAATTATCGCGTGCTGCGCGACAGTTTTATGACCCAACAACAACCCAATGTGCTATCGCTCGCGGCGCGTGTTGGGCTTGCGCAAATTCCGAAACTGCTAGCAACGCGTCCACACAAAACACTAGCGAACCAAATTGCACAGTACTTCAGTGACCCGCGCCTGATTCAGCTTTTTGGTCGCTACGCAACCTATGTGGGCTCTTCTCCCTATCAATGTCCTGCAACCCTCATGCTCATAGCCCATGTTGAGCAAGATGGTGTTTGGCAATTACCCGGCGGCATGCGTTCGCTGGCTAAAGCCATGAGTGACCTCAGCGTCTCCCAGGGCGCTCAGCACATATACGAACACGCGGTCATCAACCTCTCTCGCTCCCAAAATCGAACGTGGCTTGCCCATCTCGACTCTGGGGAGACCCTTGAGGCCCATGCCATTGTGTACGCTGGGGATTGCAATGCTCTTGCCACTGGCATGCTCGGTGATCAAGTCGCGAGCGCAGTTACGCGCAGACCCATCCAGAAACGGGGCTTATCTGCGATCACTTGGTGCGTTGTGGCCAAGACTGCAGGATTTGAGCTGGATTATCACAACGTATTTTTCGCCGATCATTACCAACGTGAATTTCAGGCTATATTCAAAGCGCAACAATTGTGTGAGCAGCCAACGGTATATGTCTGCGCTCAGGATAGGGTCGCTGGCCAACGGATCGAGGGCCCGGAACGCCTTCTGATTTTGATCAATGCGCCGCCAGTTGGCGATTTGAGCGTCAGTCAGCAACCTGATGTTGATGACGCATGGAATCGAGCTTGCCGGGTCATGAGCGCGTGTGGCTTGCAGCTGGATATTCAAACACCCGCTGTCGCCACGGGACCGTCGGGCTTTGAACATCTGTTCCCCGCTGGTGGTGGCAGTCTCTATGGCGCTGCCTCGCATGGAATGATGGCAAGCTTCAGCCGACCGGCTTCACGCTCTCGCATCAAGAACCTTTATCTCGCCGGAGGCAGCGTGCATCCCGGTCCAGGAGTGCCGATGGCCACGCTATCAGGCCGCTTGGCTGCAGAGGCATTAATTGAGGATACACCGTTCTTAGAGCGTGTATGGCAGCGTTAATGTCAGGGCGTAGCCAGAAACTCAGCAATTGCCGTCTGTGTCTCGCGCGGTTTCTCCCAATGTGGAAGGCCCCGGGTGGGTGTAATGCGCTCTGCACGCACCCAAGAGTTGCATGATATCAATTCGGGCAGGCGATCAAAATCGACATTCGGATCGGTGTCGTAGATCAACAGCGTGGGCAATTTAAGTTGAGCGTACAAATTATCGAGTGCGTTGGGACTGAATAGTCCCATTGACAGAAAGGACAGCGGCGCGTACTCCGCCCCTTTCACACGTGTTGTTTGCAGTGCGTATTCGATGAGCTCAGTGGGCGCCGTTAGCGTGAAAGCCTTGTTTAGAAAGTAGCTTACTGACCGTCGGCTGGTGAGCAGTTTGAACAGGGAGCGTCCAAGGAATGCGCTACCCGGAAGTCGTTTCACCCAATCGAAAGATCCTGGTGCCGGTGGTGTCCGCCGACTAAGACCCGTGGGTGAGATAAGCACTAAGCGATGGCAAGGTACCCCGTGTTCAACGATGGCGCGTGCGATAAACTCGCCGGATAACGATAACGCAACAATATCGGGTGCCAATGCGTGATGGTTGCTCAAATGATGCAGTAAGCCACAGATCGCTTGGGTGAAGAGCGCTGTGTCGTAACGCCTCGCCATTCGGGGAGACAAACCAAACCCGGGTAAGTCCGGAGCATAAACTGGCCGGTCGTTGCAAAAAGCCTCGAAAAGCGGCTTTACCTCCATAGCGCTGGGCGCAGCATTGATACTGTGGATGAGCACCAGTGGCCGACCCCGGTCTACCCCACCTTCGTAAAGCGCCATAGCACCGACATCCGCAATACTCACGGTGCTTAGCTTCCCCTCAAACGCCTGTGCTAGTGCAACCGGCATCACATTCTCCTTGGCAATCCCTTAGCCATGTTAATGGATTCAAACGCATTAGCGGACCGCCACTTAATGTAATATTAAACATACGGAAATTATGTGCTTATTGGTTTACACTGCGAGGACACTTTCGGGGGAAAACATCCATGAGCTTGGCATTTCCGTTTACGGCTATCGTTGGTCAAGACGCCATGAAACGCGCACTCATGATCGCGGCCGTTGATCAAGAGGTCGGTGGCGTGCTCGTCATGGGGGATCGTGGTACAGGTAAATCAACCGCAATACGCGCCTTGGCTGCACTGCTCCCAAAGATAGAAGTAGTTGCTGGCTGTTCCTATAACTGCGATCCCGACAAAGCCACTGCGGGCTTGTGTGAATCCTGTCGGGTCGCAGACGGATCTAAGAGGCATAAAACTGAGTCAGTGAGTATCCCTGTTGTCGACTTGCCGCTTGGCGCTACCGAGGATCGTGTCATTGGCGCGCTGGACATTGAAAAAGCCTTGCACGCTGGGGAAAAGGCCTTTGAGGCAGGACTGCTGGCTCGCGCTCATCGAGGGTTTCTCTACATCGATGAGGTGAACCTTTTAGAAGACCACATTGTCGACTCACTGCTCGACGTGGCAGCGTCCGGGGAAAATGTTGTTGAACGCGAAGGCTTAAGTGTTCGCCATCCAGCTCGCTTTGTTCTGGTAGGCAGTGGCAACCCGGAAGAAGGCGAGCTCCGACCACAGTTACTTGATCGCTTTGGGTTGTCGGTGGACATCACGACGCCGCAAGACGTTAAAACGCGCGTAGAAATCATTCGTAATCGCGACAGCTTTGAGCGCGATCGAGAAGCATTCATCAAAAAAGCGCGACGCAAAGAATCTGCATTACGCAAAAAAATTGAAGCCGGTAGAGCACGCGTGAGCACGCTAGATCCATCCATTGAGATATTGGAGAAATCCGCGGAGCTGTGCCTGACCCTCGGTACCGATGGGCTAAGAGGCGAGATAACGTTAATTCGCGCCACGCGTGCGCTGGCTGCACTCGAAGGTGCTTCTGACATCACACTGAAACACCTCAGGGACGTAGCGCCTATGGTACTAGGCCATCGACTCAGACGCGATCCCCTCGACGAATCTGGCAGTCAGGCGCGCGTTGGTCGCGCCATTGAGCAAGTTCTGGGCTAATGACCGACAACGACGTGGCATCGTCTTTCGGTTGGCCGTTAGCATTGCGGGCCGCCGAGGTTTTTTCAGTAGCACCCCACGCTCTAGGCGGGGTTAACGTAAAGGCTTTCCCTGGGCCTGTACGTGACTATTGGCTAGCGCAATGTGAGGCGCTGTCACCAAAAAGCCTCCTGCGCAAAATACCGTTGAACGTGAGCGAGTCCCGTTTACTTGGTGGACTCAACTTTGTTGCAACCGCTACATGGGGGCGACCCGTCATGGAGCAAGGCTTGCTCGCGGAATGTCACGAGCATATTGCGCTGATACCCATGGCCGAACGTGCAGAAACGAGAGTATTGGCGTTTATTGGCCAATCGCTTGACACAGGTTTTGTGAGCCTACAGCGGGATGGGTTCAATGATCAGCGACCGGCAGCGTTCGGCGTGCTGGCCCTCAACGAAGGGCTGGATGACGAACCTCTGGCGGGATCGCTCGATGAGCGTTTAGCCCTACAAGTGCAGCTTACCGGTATCAATCTTCGCGAACTTACGCCTACGACACTCTGCGCAGCCGATATTGCTCAAGCGCAACGCGAATGGCGTGTGGTAAATATCTCGGTTGAGCACATGGAGCGCTTGGCATTAATCAGTGTATTGCTAGGGATAGTATCTGGCCGAGCATTGCAATTCGCCGTCAACACGGCAAAAGTACTGGCGGCATTAAAAAATCTCACGCAGTGCGATGACGCGAGCCTTGAACTCGCCATTACCTTGACGCTAGGGCATCGGGCGACCCGGATACCCACGCCCGAGGATAGTAGCGAGCCACCACCCTCGCCCCCTGACTCAGAACAACATGCGTCGGATGAAGCGCAGCATCAGCAAAATCAGTCTCCCCCTCAGGATCAGGTTCTAGAAGCCGTGAAAGCCGCGTTACCGGCCGATCTATTGCATAAGCTTGCTGCCCAACAACGCCTACGGGCCAAGCAGCGGACGGTCGGTAAATCAGGTGCTGAACAATTGTGTCTGAAACGCGGACGACCATGCGGCACAATAGCGGGCGACCCGCGACGGGGGGGAAGGCTACAGCTCATTGCGACGCTACGCGCCGCGGCACCTTGGCAGAGTCTTCGCAGACAGGATCCGACTCAAACCCAGACCCATTCGGGACTCGTCATTCGCAAACAGGATTTACGCCTAACCCGTTACCGACACCGCAGCGAGAGCACCACTGTGTTCGTTGTCGATGCGTCGGGCTCAGCCGCTATGCATCGTCTCTCCGAAACCAAAGGGGCGGTCGAATTGTTGCTTGCCGATTGTTACAGCCGAAGAGATAGCGTTGCGCTGATCAGCTTCCGAGGCGACAGTGCTGAGTTGATCCTCCCCCCTACCCGCTCTTTACTACGCGCCAAGCGAGCACTGGCGGGTTTACCCGGGGGCGGAGGAACACCCTTGGCGCATGCTATCGACACTGCCAACCTTTTGGCAGAACAAATCCAACGAGGTGGCAGTACGCCTGCGATTGTCCTACTTACCGATGGCGTGGCGAACATTGACTTAAAAGGTGAACCCGGGCGCGAAGCAGCGACAGATGATGCCCTCACCAGTGCGGCGCGTTTTAGGGCTCAGGGTATCAACGCCGTTCTCATTGATACATCGCCTCGCGGTCAGTCGCGAGCACGTAACCTCGCGGCTGCGCTGTGCTCGCAGTACGTGCGTCTTCCCCACGCAAATGCGCAATCACTGTTTGAAACGGTGCGCGCCCATGTCTGAGGCGCTAGCTCCAAGAAGTAAACGCACCTCGCCACCAACTGATTGGCCGTTTGTTGAATTCAGTGAGAGTATCTGGGTCTCGGGCGTCGGGTGGCACTATCAGCGCATAAACGACCCAATGGCGAGCCGATTTCCTGCTAACAGCATATCTGTAGACAAGCCAAAACTACTCCTCATTCATGGCACCGGTGCATCGACGCACAGCTGGGCACCGCTGGTTTCTCACTTGTGTCATCAATGGGACTGCCTGCTGGTAGACCTACCCGGTCACGGATTCAGTAGTACACTCTCCTCGGGCGCCCCCACATTGCCTGCGATCGCTGCCGCGCTCAATGCCCTACTTGCCGCTCTCGCTTTTCAACCCCAGGTTATCGCCGGCCACTCAGCCGGAGCAGCTATAGCCATACAAATGGCTTTAGGCTCCTGCGAATGCCAGAGTCTGGTGAGCATCAATGGCGCCTTCCTACCCTTTGGATCAATTGCCGCACCGGTTTTCAACAGAGCGGCTGGATGGCTAGCAAAGGCCCGGCTTTTCCAGCAGACCACCGCCTTGCATGGTTATTTCAAGCGACCGATCACCAAACTACTTGAAGAAACTGGATCACACCCTAACGAGCAAATGATTCGGGCCTACCAAGCGCTCATGCGTCGACCTGATCATATTCGTGGCACCCTGCAAATGATGGCCGCCTGGGACTTGCGGCCTCTACGGGCCCAACTCTCCCAATTGCGTATCCCCGTTGAGCTGGTGGTATGTGCCAATGATAAAACCGTGTCGCCATGGCAGTCGCAGCGCCTCGCTGAGTTGGTGGTCACCGCGCGACTAACTGAGCTAACAGCGCTGGGGCACTTAGGACATGAGGAGAGCCCTGAGCAATTTCTTCCAATCTTTGAACATCTTATCAAACGGCTTAAGAGGTAGTTTCTACGCGCAGGCAATGATACGCTGTCATTTCTTTAAGACACTTGAGATGTCTAGCTAAATGAACAGCGCCAATCCTCTTACCGATCACGACGCCAAAAGCATGGCACTGTCAGGTGCGTCGCATGCCGTCGTTATTGGCAGCGGGTTTGGTGGACTCGCCGCTGCTATCCGCCTAGGCGCGCGTGGCTATCGCGTTACCGTAATCGAAAAGCTCGATGCTCCAGGCGGACGGGCTTACGCTTACCATCAGGACGGATTTACCTTTGATGCGGGGCCGACCATTATTACCGCACCATTTTTGCTGGAAGAGCTCTGGCAGCTATGCGGCAAAAATATGGCTGACGATATCGACCTCCGTCCCATGGATCCATTTTTTCGGATCGTCTTTGACGATGGCAATGTTTTTGACTACAGCGGCGATCGCGATAAAACGCTGTCAGAAATACGTCGCTACAATGGTGCCGATGTCGATGGGTATCTGAAGTACCTTGAGGCCAGCGAAAAACGTTACCACGTAGGCTTTGAAAAACTTGGATTCAAGTCCTTCGATCAACTGTGGCAACTGATCAAATTCCTGCCACATTTAATTGGCTTACGCAGCGACCGCAGTGTTTACAGTATGGTATCTCGCTATATAGAGGATCCGTATTTACGCCAAGTTATGAGCTTCCACCCTCTGCTCATTGGGGGAAACCCCTTCGCTGTGACCAGCGTCTATTCATTAATTTCCTACCTCGAACAACGGTTTGGCGTATGGTCGGCGATGGGTGGTACGGCAAGTCTTGTACGAGGGCTTGCTAAGCTTATTGAAAGTCAGGGCAATAGCATCCGCCTCAATACTGAAGTAGCACGCATCGATGTGCAGAAGGGTCGCGCGACCGGAGTGACACTTAAAGGCGGCACACATATTCCAGCGGACGTCGTGGTATCTAATGCGGATTCTGCTTGGACCTACAGGCATCTGGTTGCCGCCGAGCATCGGAATCGATGGACCGATCGCAAAATTGATCGCGCCAAATTTTCAAATGGGCTATTTGTGTGGTACTTCGGAACTGACAGGCGCTATGAGGAAGTGCCCCATCATACGATCTTGTTAGGGCCACGCTATGAAGGGCTCCTTGACGATATTTTTAAAACGAAAACGCTAACCGAAGACTTCAGTCTGTATCTGCACAGGCCTACCGCAACAGACCCAAGCTTGGCACCTGAGGGTTGCGATACATTTTATGCATTGGTACCCGTACCCCATCTCGATGCAGATGTCGATTGGGCAACCTACGCCGAATGCTATAAAGCGCGCGTACAGGCAAGATTGGAACAGACGCTACTGAGCAACCTTGGTGACCACATCGTAACATCTCGACTGCTCACGCCCCTTGAATTCGAGCAACGGCTGAACAGTTACAAAGGGGCTGGTTTCAGTTTTGAACCACGGATTATGCAAAGCGCATGGTTTCGACCGCACAACCGATCAGAGGACATAGAAGGCCTGTATCTTGTGGGTGCAGGGACACATCCGGGAGCTGGTATTCCGGGCGTTATTTCCTCGGCGAAAGTACTTGATGAGATCGTACCCACAGCTGCAGGGGTCAGCTATGGCTAGGCTGGCCACTCCATTCACAGACTTAGCCTTTTGCAGGGCCACACTGAGTGATGGCTCCCGATCATTTTGGCTCGCTTCGCAAATGCTGCCTGCCGCACTCAAAAATGCTGCCTGCGGGCTTTATGCTTTCTGTCGAGAGGCGGATGACTTGGTTGACGAAGGCGATAATCCCAAGCAAGCACTCCAATCTCTGCATACGCGACTCGATGCAATTTATGCCAATGACCCCCATGACTCTCCGGTCGATAGAGTGCTTAGCCATATTGTGCAAGATCATGATCTACCCCGCGAATTGCTTGATGCGTTACTCGAAGGTTTTGCATGGGACAATGATGGGCGTCGTTACCAAACGCTCTCTGAAGTGTACGACTACTCGGCGCGTGTCGCCGGAACCGTAGGGGTAATGATGGCGGTACTGATGGGTATTCGTGACGAGCGCACACTTGCCAGAGCAGCTGATCTAGGCGTTGCAATGCAGTTGACTAACATTGCCCGCGATGTAGGCGAGGATGCTCGCAATGGTCGGCTCTACCTGCCATTGGACATGATGGCTCAGGCCGGACTCGACGCCGACACCTTCATGGCGTATCCGGTTCACAGTACGGCCCTCTCACGCGTAATATCTCAGATACTTGATGCAGCGGATCGGCTGTACCAACGCGCCGATCACGGTATCAAGCAATTACCATTATCCGCCCGAGGTGGGATTTACAGTGCGCGGCTATTGTATTCGGCCATCGGCCATAGACTCGCCGACATGCAATACAACAGCATAGATCACCGCGCGGTCGTGCCGGTGCGCACAAAGATTAAACTGCTACTAAAAGCGACCAAGGTACCACGCGCAGATCCCTCGGTGCGTGAGCAAGCACCCCTTCCCGAGTGCGAATATTTAACTGCCCTTGCCGCAGCGGCTGCGCAACATAAGCCATCTTATCTCGCAGCATCAGCGCCCAAAGCATTTTATCATCGCATGACATGGATGCTGGATATGATCGCGCACCTCGACGCACAACAACCATCATCATCTGAGCAACAGCGGTCTACCAGATCTTAACCACCACGCCTTGGCATTCTGAAGGGCAGCAGAGTTTGCACCCAGGGCCGTTGAAAGCGCGCTAAATCTACATATTCATGCATAGCGGGAACAAGCTGCTCATCACACCCGATCAGCACTTTGCTGCGCGCATAAAAAGGTGTGTCTTCAAACGTTTTTACAACGCGAGGCGAGGGGCTGGCCTCGACTATTGGGCGCTTACATCGCCAAATGGGCGTGGGCGCCAATGGTTTGGCGTCACACCTCCCCTCCGCAATTTCAATGTTATTGGCCGCATCGTGGGTGATTGTAAATCCCTGCTTTGTTCCATCTAAAAATTCACGGTTGTAAAAAATATGTCCCTTGCCAGATTGCAGCTCTGTCCGGGTCCAATGCCAACCTTTGAAAGTTGTCTCAAGCGGTACGGTACCCGCATTACTGTCAACATAGCCTTTGCCAGACCACTGCAACTCTGGCTTGCGCAAATCAACATGCACCTGAGCAGACGGGGCTATAGGCCACCATCTATGGTGGCCACTGTCATCAAGTGCAAAACACTGGCGAGTTGGCTGTGAAAAAACCACTTCAACCACGCCTCTAATCCTTGATGGTACTGGCACACAAATCTCGTCGAGCAAAATTTGAAACCCCTGTGGAGTGCGAGTTACAACACTTGGTCCCACTTTATAATGGCTGGCACTCAGCTCTACGGCTGCCGCATTACGCTCAGTGAGAGCCCATCGTTTTCGGTCGGGCCCATAAAAAATCGCATTGATGCTGCAAAAATCCCAGGGATTTGCAGGGCCGCTGCGTCGAGCCTTGGCGTAATACGGTGAGAAGACGCAGCCGATAAAAATGATAACCGTCATACCACAGCGACCATCGTCAGAAAACGCATCGACATACCACCAGCGATAGCCATTTTGGTTAACCGTTACATCAAACCGGATGTCAGCTACAGCATCGCCAGGTGCCAGTAAAGTCTGTCGAGGGGCGTCGTTCTGCATCATACGGTGCTGTCCACTGTTTTTATCTCCTGAGTACGCTTCAGAGAAATCGTATTTTTTATTGAACACTTTATTTGTCTAGGTTAGTTTACATATTACCGGCACCGGCCGATAGTAAGGACCTCCCCATGGTCAATGAACTGCTTGATTGCGAACACAATCTAAAAGTGGCCATCAAAGCTGCCACACAACAACCCTGCCCTCCGCTACTCGCTCAGGCATTGCATTACGCGATATTTCCAGGCGGGGCTCGGGTAAGACCTAAATTGTGTATCGCGGTGGCACTTGCCAATGGCAACGACAATCCGAGATTGGCTATGATGGCTGCTGTGGCAATTGAAATGCTACACAGTGCGTCGCTCGTGCACGACGACCTACCCTGCTTCGACGACGCGATTGAAAGGCGCGGCAAGCCCTCTGTTCATTCCGCTTTTGGCGAACGTATTGCAGTTCTCACTGGCGACGCATTAATTGTCAATGCTCTGCAGCAAATCACCAGCTGTGGCTTTTACGACGGCGACGCTCAACGTCTTGCTCTGGTGAGCCAACTGATCACCCAGGGCGTTGGAGCCCCCACGGGAATCTGTGCCGGACAAGCGTGGGAGTGTGAGCCCACGGTGGATACCGCCACCTATCACCAGTGCAAAACTGGCGCGCTGTTTGTGGCCGCCACCTGTGCCGGTGCAGCGGCGGCAGGCGTGGACCACCAATTATGGCAACCGCTTGGCAGCGCTATTGGCCAAGCGTATCAAGTGGCGGATGATATTCAGGACTGCATTGGTTCCAGCGCTGAAATGGGCAAACCCGCTGGCCGTGACGCCATTTTAGGAAGACCAAACGCCGTTCACGAGCTCGGTGTGGAGGGTGCAGTAGCCCTGCTTAATTCCCTACTCAACGATGGTATCGGCTCTATCCCCCACTGCTCGGGCAGAGACCTCCTAATTTCTCTTGTGGAGAAACAGAGCGAACGTTTTTTCCCCAGTGGCTATCATCGACGCGCTGCTTAGATGTCGTCATCGAGCGTAAGTGATACCGCCATTGTCAGCACACCAGGTATTAACCAACCATCATTAAGCCTGAGCACGCGCTGGCGGTGGCTGAAGGTGAATTGGCGTAACAGACTGCTGATGCACCCAACCTTTCAACGTTGGAGCGCACGACTGCCACTGATTCGGTTTATAGCCAACAAACACGCCACAGATCTTCACCATATCACCGCGGGTTTTGTCTACTCTCAGGTATTACAGGCCTGCGTACAATTAAATGTCTTCAGTCGTCTGCAAGCGGGGCCAGTTCATACCGACTCGCTGGCAGCATCGGGTGAACTGCCAATAGACGGTTGGCTAACATTACTTCGCGCCGCTGCGAGTCTTGAGCTACTGGAACAAGTTGAAAGCGATTTTTGGGCACTCGGAAGATTAGGGGCAGCAATGGCTGCATTTCCGGGCATTTCAGCCATGGTAAATCATCACGCATTGCTTTACCGCGATTTAGTCGATCCCGTGCAGGCGCTCCAAGAGCGGCGATCCACCCAGCTGTCTCAGTTTTGGTCCTATGCCGAGGGACAAACCGGCGCAGAATCGGCCGAGCGTTACAGTGAATTAATGGCCGAATCGCTCGACATCATCGCGGATCACATCCTTGATGCCTGCAATCTAAAGGAGGCACAGCATTTGCTGGATATCGGTGGTGGTACTGGCCGGTTTGCATCGCTCGCCCTCGCTAGGCACAAAAAGCTGATAGCTACCGTAGCGGATCTACCTGATGTAGTGAACTCTCCTGAAGCAAAGAAGCGTCAGAGCGTACATTCGGGCCTGAGGTTTGTCGGTGTCAATGCGCTCAAAGAACCACTACCAACAGGCGCAGATGTCATTTCGCTGGTGCGCATCCTCCATGACCACGATGATGACAAAGCGCTACTCATGATCAAAGCCGCTCGACGCGCCCTGCACGATGGGGGACAAATAATCGTCGCAGAGCCCATGGCTGAAACCCCCGGTGCCGAGGCGATTGGCCATGCCTACTTTGGCCTCTATTTATGGGCAATGCGCTCGGGCAGGCCACGCACCTTCCGCGAACTAGGCCAATTGCTTCGTGCGGGGGGATTCAGCGACGTCCGAGAGCACACAAGTCATATGCCGGCACTGGTGAGGGTTGTCAGCGCCAGTGCGATTTATGACAAAAACTATTGACAGTTGAAGCTGTCCACGTAGACTGACAGTTATGGCGTCAACTTAGGTAACGGCTATGCATAAAAAAGATCCCTTAACCGTTAGATTGCGCAGATAGAACCAATTATGGGCCAAGCGTCAACCGCAGTCGTTTTTGAATCACCGGGCAAACTTTCGGTGAGACAGGTATCTCTGCCCAACATAGATGACGATGACTGCCTCGTAGAGGTAAGTTATTCGGGCATCAGCACAGGTACAGAGCGGTTACTCTGGGACGGTAGCATGCCCGCGTTCCCGGGATTGCAGTACCCTCTGGTTCCTGGCTATGAGAGCGTCGGACGCGTCATAGAGGCCGGGCCTGATGCCAATTTATTACCAAGCCAAGCCGTATTTATTCCGGGTTCTCGGGGTTTCACTGACGTAGCCGGAGTGTTCGGTGGCGCTGCCAAATATCTCGTGGTGCCCTCCAAAAGACTTATACCACTGCCGGCAAACCCCCAAGACTCCTCGGTGTTGTTGGCTCTAGCAGCTACTGCGGTGCACGCAATACGGCGGTGTGGCACCAATCTCGCACCCGAGTTAGTCATTGGTAACGGCGTGCTGGGTCGACTTATTGCACGCTGTAGCAACGCGCTTTTCGATAATAAAGTGACTTTTTGGGAGACCGACCCTAGTCGTCAAAACAACGAGGGCTTTTCGGTCTACACCGAGTCAACCGATGACCGTAGAGATTATCGCGTGGTCATTGATGTGAGCGGCGATCACCGCATCATTGATCAAGCCGTTGCCCACATGGCCTCTGGTGCAACCCTCGTGCTCGCCGGCTTTTATCACGACACCCTGCACTTTGAATTTGCACAAGCGTTCATGCGAGAAGTTAGCATCAATGTGGCTTCCGAATGGCAGCATGATGATATCCAAACTGCTGCCAACCTAATTGCGCAGCGCTCAATTGTTCTCGACGACCTTGTTACGCATCGCTACCCCGCAACAGAAGCCGCAACCGCCTATCACGAGGCGTTTAACAACCCAAATTGTCTGAAAACGATCCTCGACTGGAGCGTCCTATGAACGCACACGAATCCGCACAAACGTACGACCCCGGCCTTAATGAATCAGGTGAACGCGCAGATTTACTCGCCACCTCGGCTGCAGATGCACCAAAAACACAAATCATTGCGATCTATGGCAAAGGCGGGATAGGTAAGAGTTTCACGCTCTCAAACTTGTCTTACATGATGGCGCAACAGGGCAAAAAAGTTTTACTGATTGGCTGTGATCCAAAGAGCGATACCACATCGTTACTTTTTGGCGGCAAAGCCTGCCCTACCATTATCGAGACAGCGTCGGCGAAAAAAGCCGCCGGCGACGAGGTCCGCGTTGAAGACGTTTGCTTTAAGCGCGATGGCGTCTTTGCCATGGAGCTCGGCGGTCCAGAAGTTGGCCGCGGCTGCGGTGGACGCGGCATCATTCATGGCTTTGAAACCCTGGAAAAACTGGGCTTCCATGATTGGGATTTTGATTATGTGCTCCTCGATTTTCTTGGCGACGTAGTCTGTGGTGGTTTCGGATTACCGATTGCACGCGACATGTGCCAGAAAGTTATCGTTGTAGCATCCAATGACCTGCAATCCCTCTACGTGGCAAATAATGTCTGCTCGGCAGTTGAGTACTTTAGAAAATTGGGGGGCAATGTTGGCGTAGCCGGCATGGTAACCAATAAAGATGATGGCACAGGAGAGGCACAAGCGTTCTGCGAAGCTGCAGGTATACCAGAGTTAGCCTCGATTCCCGCGAATGAAGATATCCGGCGGAAAAGTGCTAATTACGAAATCATCGGCCACCCCGAAGGTGAGTGGGGTGATTTATTTGCGTTACTCGCAACCAATGTGGCCGAATCGCCGCCTCATCAACCAAGCCCTCTCACCCAAGACGAACTACTTGCACTGTTCGACGGCGATACGGTGGGTCGCAATGTTGTCTTGGAGCCTGCCTCCCTTGCTGACCTATGTGATGTCAAGACGCTAAATAAGCCTTCTCTCGAGGTGATATACGACGATGCCTGATTCGCAAACGAGCTTGTCACAAGATCCGGTTGATACTGAACTCATCCCTGTGACCACGGTTAGTGAAGTGCCGGCCGATGGCTGCCATAACCAAGATGAGCAGCGCGCCGCCGCAGCGGCCGCGGGCAAGCAGTCAACACTTGACCAATACGCCAAAGACTACCCACAAGGTCCGCATGATCAGCCTCAGAGCATGTGCCCAGCCTTCGGGTCTTTGCGTGTGGGATTACGCATGCGTCGCACCGCCACGGTACTCAGTGGCTCCGCTTGCTGCGTTTACGGGCTGACATTTACTTCGCATTTTTATGGCGCAAAGCGCACTGTCGGGTACGTGCCCTTTGACTCAGAAACTTTAGTAACCGGTAAGTTGTTTGAAGACATTCGCGACGCGACCCACGACCTTGCTGACCCGGCTCAGTACGACGTCATTGTCGTTATCAACCTGTGTGTACCCACTGCATCGGGAGTGCCCCTCGATTTACTCCCGAAATCGATTAATGGTGTGCGTGTTATCGGTATTGATGTTCCCGGATTCGGCGTGCCCACCCACGCCGAGGCAAAAGATATTCTTGCCGCTGCAATGCTGCGCTATGCACGCAAAGAAGCTTCAGAAGGACCCGTTGCGCGGCCAACGGGAATGGCCGAGACCAAACTGCCATCAGTTGCGCTACTAGGTGAAATTTTTCCTGTAGACGCCATCACAATCGACTCGCTTTTAAAGCCCATAGGCGTATGCGCCGGACCCGTTGTTCCCACGCGGGAATGGCGCGAACTCTATGCGGCACTCGACTGTGACGTGGTGGCAGCCTTACACCCTCACTACACGGCAAGCCAGCGCGAGTTCGCTCAGGCGGGAAGACCGACGCTTGGTAGCGCGCCGGTCGGCGTTGAGGGCACCGTCGCTTGGCTGCGTGGCATTGGTAAGGCATTGAGGCTGTCCGAAGATTCGGTCAATCAACACTGCGAATCTCTCCGCAGCCAGATTCAAGAAATCATAAAAGCCAACCCAATCAATGCACGAATTACACTTTCGGGCTACGAGGGGTCAGAATTACTTGTCGCTCGACTGTTGGTTGAATGTGGTGCGGACTTGCGCTACGTCGGTACCGCTTGTCCGGCCACGGCATGGTCGGCTGATGACCGGGCATGGCTTGAAAATAACGGCGTCGAAGTGCGTTTTCGTGCCTCACTCGAGCAGGATGTGGCTGCCGTCGACCACTATCAGCCAGACCTCGCCATCGGCACCACACCCGTTGTTCAGCATGCCAAAGAGCAGCGTATACCAGGGCTCTATTTCACTAATCTGATTTCGGCTCGGCCGTTGATGGGGCCAGCTGGCGCGGCGTCCCTGGCGGGAATCGTTACTAGTGCCATCGGCAATAGAGATCGATTTGAAACAATGGAAGCTTTTTTTGGCAACACAGGAAGACAGGATCGAGCCGGTATTTGGACACCCGACACCGTCAATCGCACAGCGTTTGCGTCCACGGATAAAGCGTCATGCTAGTCCTCGATCACGATCGCGCAGGTGGCTACTGGGGCTCCGTTTACGTGTTCACCGCTGTACGTGGGCTACAGGTCATCATTGACGGACCCGTAGGGTGTGAGAATCTCCCGGTGACATCTGTGCTGCATTACACCGATGGCTTACCACCCCATGAGTTACCTATTGTTGTCACGGGCCTCGCCGAAGAAGAGCTTGGGCAACACGGCACCGAAGGCGCGCTTCGCCGTGCTCACAGCACGCTTGACACCGAGAAACCCAGTGTTGTGGTAACAGGATCGATCGCAGAAATGATCGGTGGCGGTGTGACACCTGAAGACACAAATATCAAGCGCTTCCTGCCGCGGACAATTGACGAAGACCAATGGCAGAGCGCAGATAGAGCCATGGTGTGGCTGTGGGAACAGTACGGCGCAAAGAAAGCCGCAAAACGTAAGCCTGTCGCCAACCAAGTACCCAGGGTCAACATCATTGGCCCTGCTTATGGGTATTTTAATACGTGGTCTGATCTAGCTGAAATAGAGCGCATGATCCAAGGCATTGGACTTGAGCTGAATCGTGTTTTCCCGCTGAATTGTCACCTCGATGACATTCACACGCTGGCCGATGCAGATATCAACATCTGCATGTACCGTGAACATGGGCGTAAATTATGTGAGCAATTGGATAAGCCCTATCTCCAGGCACCGATCGGCTTACACAGCACCACCCAGTTTTTACAAAAACTCGGTGAACTTGCCGGCGTCGACCCCGAGCCTTTTATCGAACGGGAAAAGCTCACCACGATCAAACCGATATGGGACCTATGGCGCTCGGTCACGCAAGATTTCTTTGGCACCGCCAACTTTGGCATATGTGCTACTGAAACTTACACCCGCGGGTTGCGACATTATCTTGAAGATGAGTTAGGACTACCCTGCGCGTTTCACTTTGAACGCAAAGCTGGCGTAAAGCCCGATAATGCCGCGGTGCGTACTGCCATACGAACAACCAAGCCACTCATTGTATTTGGGGGCTTCAACGAACGTATGTACATCAGTGAGTCGGCAAGCTCATCCATGTACATCCCCGCCTCGCTACCGGGAACTATCATCCGGCGTCATACCGGCACACCCTTCATGGGCTATGCGGGGGCTACCTATCTCCTCCAGGAGGTATGTAACGCTCTGTTCGATGCTCTGTACAACATCTTACCTCTGGGCAGTGAGCTCGATCAGATTGATCCGACACCGGCACTGACCCAAGTAAGCTGGACACAAGAAGCCGAGGAAGAACTGCAGCGTTTAGTTGCCAAACAACCTGTGCTGGTTCGTATATCCGCGGCTAAAAGCATGCGAGACGGCGCCGAGCAGCATGCACGCAACGCCGGTTCCAATTATGTAGAGCGAGCCCACGTGCGTCGCTCTGTTATGGCCGTTTCCGCCAATGACGAAACCAATACCCACGAGAGGAGAATCGAACCATGAAGGAGAGATCTCGCCCAGCAATGCGCAAAACCGACGCCGCTGAGTCGCTGCAGTTCAGACTACTTGTCAGCATCGCGTTTCTCTGGTTTTTCTCTTACGCGCTGGCTAGAAAGCTGACTTTAAGGCGCCCAGATATCGCTGGAGAAAGCTGTTTTCAGACCGCGCGGCGGTGTGCATACAGTGTAGTGCCATACGCATTCATGCGCGTTTAAAACACTGCTGTTGGGAAGACAGCCAAATATTAACAAGGCCACATTCAAGGAAGAATACCGCTGAATTAGCAAGGGGATGGATGCAATGTCACTGCTGAGTTTCGAGAAGAAATATCGGGTTCGAGGAGGTACGCTACTAGGTGGCGACCTGTTCGATTTTTGGGTCGGGCCATTTTATGTCGGGTTTTTCGGCGTTACCACGGCGTTCTGTGCGGTATTGGGCACGCTATTAATCGTGTACGGCGCGGCAATCGGCGATACCTGGAATATTTGGCAGATTAACATCGCCCCTCCAGATCTATCCTACGGTCTTGGACTGGCGCCGCTGAAAGAAGGCGGACTGTGGCAAATTATTACTATGTGCGCACTCGGGGCGTTCGGATCATGGATCCTTAGGCAAGCGGAGATTGCCCGTAAGCTGGGTATGGGGCTTCATATTCCCTTTGCCTTCAGTGTCGCTGTTTTTGCCTACTTTACACTTGTTGTCATTCGACCGGTGTTGATGGGCGCTTGGGGACACGGCTTCCCCTACGGCATTTTAAGTCATCTCGATTGGGTCTCGAATGTGGGTTACCAGTACCTGCACTTCCATTACAACCCCGCCCACATGATTGCCATAACGTTCTTCTTCACTAACGCCATGGCGTTATCCATGCATGGCTCGCTCATTTTAATGGCGACCGATCCGCGTGATGGCGAAATGGTTAAAACCGGCGAACATGAAAACACCTTTTTCCGCGATGACATCGGCTACTCCATTGGAGCCCTCGGCATACATCGACTCGGCCTATTCCTAGCTCTAGGTGCGGGCTTTTGGAGTGCTGTATGTATCGTGTTGAGTGGACCGTTTTGGACCAAAGGATGGCCCGAATGGTGGAACTGGTGGCTTGAACTGCCGATCTGGAACTGAGGAGCAGACCTATCATGATTGAATATCAAAATATCTTCACGCAGGTCCAAGTTGAAGCGCCGGATTACCCCGGGGTACCGATTGGCCGCAACGAATACAATCGAGTTGGCGGTATTACTCACTCTTGGCTGGCTGGGAAGCTCGGCGATGCCCAAATTGGACCGATCTACCTTGGGCCATTTGGAGTGCTGTCACTTATCTTTGGCTTCCTAGCCTTCGAGATCATTGGTCTCAATATGTGGGCGTCGGTCAACTGGGATCCCATTGAGTTTATGCGGCAGTTGCCATGGCTGGCGCTTGAGCCCCCGGCTCCACAATATGGGCTGAGCATCCCACCACTCAATGATGGTGGCTGGTGGTTACTTGCTGGCTTCTTCCTAACTGCAGCCATACTGTTGTGGTGGTGGCGAACCTTCAAATTATCGCAGCAGCTAGGCATGAGTAACTATCTTGCTTGGGCATTCGGGTCAGCCATTTGGTTGTATTTGGTACTGGGCTTTTTCCGTCCTGTCTTGATGGGCAGTTGGAGCGAAGCGGTGCCATTTGGGCTATTTCCCCACTTAGATTGGACAGCGGCTTTTTCCTTACGCTACGGCAATCTTTTCTATAACCCCTTCCATATGTTGAGTATCGCTTTCTTATATGGATCGGCCATTTTGTTTGCCATGCACGGCGCGACTATTTTAGCGGTCAGTCGCTACGGTGGTGATCGAGAGATCGACCAAGTAACCGACATAGGTACGGCCGGCGAACGCTCAATGCTGTATTGGCGCTGGTGCATGGGCTTCAACGCATCGATGGAGTCTATCCACCGTTGGGCTTGGTGGTTTGCTGTTCTCACCGTTATTACCGGCGGTATTGGCATTTTGCTAACCGGCACCGTCGTTGAGAACTGGTATCTGTGGGGTGTGAAGCATGGCATCGCCCCTGCTTATGAGGCCATTGGCGCACCTGTCGTGGATCCGCTGATGACGGAGGGTCAGTAATGAATATGTTTAACGTAATAAAGATGGGAAGTGCGGCCATCGCGGCCATATTTCTCCTTGCTGCTTGCGAGGCTCCACCACCCGAATCTGTCCAACGCGGGCAAGCAGGTACGGGTATGGCGCTCGTCTATAACAGTGACGATCTCGCCGAGATTGTAGCGGCAAACCAAGCACCCGAAGCTTCGCCTCAACTACCCGCCGTTGGTCCCAAGGCGGGAGAGATCTATCAGAACGTCGAAGTTTTAGGCGATCTAAGTGTCGGTCAATTCACCCGACTGATGGCGTCGATAACTGAATGGGTCGCCCCCGAGGAAGGCTGCAACTACTGCCACGTTGCAGAGGGGTTCCATCTCGATACGAAGTACACAAAAAAAGTAGCGCGCGTGATGATAGCCATGACCCAGCGAGCGAACCAAGACTGGGGTGATCATGTCGCTAATGTAGGCGTTACTTGTTACACCTGCCATCGCGGTAAAAACATTCCCGAGTATGTTTGGGCGACCGATCCCGGTAAGCCACACGCTGCGGGAATAACCACGGCAATGCAAAACATTGCATCTGAAGCTGCGGTATCCACTTCCCTACCCTTTGATCCTTTTACGCCCTACTTTGAGCAAGACATGTCGATCCGGGCTGCCGGCGAAACAGCACTGCCCGAGGGGAACCGCAATTCGATCAAACAGACCGAGTGGATTTACAGTCTGATGATGCATTTTTCCGACTCGCTAGGGGTCAATTGCACACATTGTCACAACACGCGGGCTTTCTATGACTGGGAACAAAGCTCACCTGAGCGAGTTCGAGCATGGCACGGCATTCGAATGGTACGTGAGATGAATACCGAATTTGTTAATCGCACGACTGACTGGCTACCCGAGCATCGCAAAGGCCCACTGGGAGACCCACTTAAAGTTAATTGTGGGACCTGCCACCAGGGCGCTTATCAGCCCCTACTCGGTGCACAAATGATTAAAGATTTCCCTTCTCTCACTACCTATGACGAAACAACTAAGGCTGCTTACGTCGATGTCATTGAATGACATAGACAACCTATAACCGTCTGAAAAATATTTTCAGACGGCTTGCACCAAATCTCCAAGACCTCGACCTCGGTCAGGTTCAACAGGGATCGGCGCCTGATTGTGGTACAGGTCAATCGCCGCTTAACCGTCGCACCGACGCCCCCCGGGCATTATTGCGGCATTCGCTTAAACGACATGGGAGGTAATACCATGAGTGATCAAGCAGGGCTGACTAGCAATGAAGCCAAGGAATTCCACAGTGCCTATATGCAAGGATTCCTGGGTTTCACAGCTATCGCAGTGGTAGCTCATATCCTCGTCTGGATGTGGCGGCCCTGGTTCTAATCGAACTGAGGCATTTTTTGTTAACTGTGTCTGAGGGCAAACTTCCGACACACAGCAACTAGGAGTAGCACTATGCATCGTATGTGGATGATCTTTGATCCAAGACGTGTACTGGTGGCTAATGCGGCGTTTTTGTTCGTTCTGGCGCTGTTTATCCACTTTGTACTGCTGAGCTCAGCAACCTATAACTGGGTTGATGGCCCGAACGCAGCTGCCGCTGCAAGCCATAACTCAGCTATGCCCGCGTCCCGACAGTGACGCACATCCCGCCACCTAGTCTCGACTAGTGGGCGGCTGTTTTACGACCCGTCGGCATGCGCCGGTGCAGCACAGCTAGAAAAGTACCTCTCGGATGTCCCCCCCGACACCGAAACTCACTCACGGGCTCTTCTATGCACTGCATTTCCCAACGAAACGGGTCTTTTTACAGGTTTTAACCATGAATTCATATACCCAACTCCGTCAGCCGGTATCATCGCCTTCAGAGCTGCTTATAACTGTGGACGGTCAAGGCCGGGAACTGGGTACCATCAGCAAGTCCGATGCCCATCGCAGTCCTGGCATCTTGCATCAGGCGTTCTCAATTTTTTTATTCGATCGTAATGGCCATGTGCTTTTACAACAGCGCTCCAACGAAAAACTTCTGTGGCCAGCGTATTGGACGAATACCTGTTGTAGTCACCCCCGAAAGGGCGAAGATTTTAGTGTCGCAACCGAGCGCCGATTACTAGAGGAAATGGGTGTGTACACGCCCCTACACTATCTCTATACATTTGAATACAGAGCGGATTATCTCGATATAGGTACTGAGCACGAATACTGTGCTGTGTACGCGGGCGTCATCGATCCCGACACACCTATAAATCCTCACCCTGAAGAAGTTATGGCCTGGGGTTGGTTTGATCAGAACGTGATCGATCAACGAGTCGAGCGAGAACCGGCCACGCTGACCCCTTGGTTTGTTCTCGAGTGGAGAACTATTCGGAGCCACTATTGGAGCACACTAGAGGCGCTACTCTCTTAGTTAAAAAGTGTTCTTTACGTATCAGTAGCAAGCAGCGGTATAGCCTAATTAGCTGCCGGTCTAAATTTACCCTGCAATCAGGCGATGATTTCTGTCCCAGTCATGAACCTGACTAAAGAATGCGCGACCAAACGGTGTCAGCATAACCCTTCCATCGGATGCCTCCACAACACCGCTCTCTTTGAGTTCCTCTACTATGGCAATGTCCATAGCTTTGGGCTCTTCTGTATTGAGGTTTGCGGATAGTAAGCCTAACAGTTGCCGCTCTCGGCTTTTTAACTCGCTAAGTTCTACACCTTTTGCGACGGGTGGAAGCCCCTCAGCTATTCGAGCAGACCAAGCGCGCAAATCGTCGGAATTTTGTGCTATCAGACCTGGTAACTCGGATACCGCGCCCAAACCGAAACCGAGCACAGAGAAAGCTCGCTCTGTGGTGTAGCCAATCCAATTTCTAAAAAGCCGGCCTTCGCGTTGCGCTTGGCACCAAGGATCTTGGGGTTTGGCAAAACCCGAGACCCCTACCCATTCATAGCCACGCTCCTCAAACACCGCGAGCATACTGACAAACATGGATAGTTTTTGCGCGTGGGTTAGTTGATGCGTGCTGTTTACTCGCTCATCGGCAGTCTCAGCAAATGAACTTTGAGCCGAGTGGCAGAGCACTCTATCGGGTGCCAAATCCAACAGACATTCAAGTTCCGATAGTAGATCGTCTGTTTGGCGTTTGACCGACCCATAGGTGATATCGACTGCAATAGTCCTAAACCCAAGCGCTCGTGCGTTCGAGAACACATCATTGAGTAAGTCTGGCGAGCATGAGCGATCGATACCGGCCATATCCCCGCGAAGCAATTCACGGAGTTCGAACTGCAGGTTGGTGTAACCCAAACCACGCAATAATTGAAGTTGGTTATAACTGGCCCGGTAGGGGTTAATCTCTATAGTCCGCTCTGCATCACGGCCAATTGCAAAGTGACGATCGATGCTGTCCGTCAAGCGAATCAGCTGATTGTTAGTAAGGAAATTTGGCGTGCCGCCACCTATATATAATTGGGAAACCTCTCTACCCCTACCAATCCGCGATGTAACAATACCCATCTCGCGTTCCAGCAAGTCTAAGTAATTGTCTATGGCAGGAATGCTATGGGTAATTTCTGCTATACGTGTACATCCGCCACAGCGCACGGGACAAAAGGGCACATGTAAGTAAATTGGTACGCCATCATCGGCGCTCGAAACCGCTGCCCAATCTGTGATGGCCCGCCAATATTGATCGGCGGTTAACGCGTAAGTCTCGCCATCAAAGGCGAGCCTAGGTGATCTAGGCGTGACCATAGGGCCGGTGCTGGGGGGGTGCTCTGCCTGCTTTACATTATCGTTCACGCCACGTTTCTCCGCCTGTTTACTCAACCGAGCTCACTGGGCCAACCGGAATCGAAACTTCGGGTCGAGAACTCTCGACATTACGCGTCGTAAAACATCCGCCAGTCAGTACGATCAGAGTGTCGTCTAACCTCTGTCTGTGTCCAAGGTAGAGCCCATTACGGCAGACGTCAAACATCTTTATAGATCGCTTACTTATTTCCATAGACAGCTTAAAACTTTATGGTATGAGTGCGTCCTGCCTTACCTTCATTGAGCTGTCTTTTAGGTATCCGCTTGAAATTGCTTACCAACGATAGGGGGCGCTTCTGATTGCTCATCGAGGTTTAATGCCGCGATACCGGAAGTGGGTTTCTGGGGAGAGGCCCATTCCCAAAGCCGACCTTCGCCAATGGGCAACATCAGAAACAAGTGCTCTAGTGCGCCAAGCGTCACCACGGTAGCAACTAGGGTATAGCCAATCTGCACATCAATAAGTACAGAAGCATGAGCGGCGTCAACAACTCTCACCAGGACCCAGATCGACAATACAATGGATATTGGAAACAGCACATTCATATTACGCCGCTGAATGTAGCTATCCACATACTGCAATGAAGTTGGCAGCCAATCTCGGTTGTAATTACGCACGCCGAGAATTAGATTGAGTTTCGAACTCCAGCGCATCAGCCACAGTGTGGCGTAAATCCAAAATGCGATCGAACGAGTCCCATCATGCGCCAATACACTCAGCAAGAGACCTGTCACCACCACTCCCAACTCGTGATAAATACAGGTGCCTAAGCCTTCGCGGAATCGCTGCAATAAAGACGCATCGGGTGGGCACTCTCGCTTGTGCAGCCCCCCGACTTTATCAATCAGATAACCGAGCTCTAGCCAACCCCAAAGAACCAGAGCCAAGGTAAAGCTCATGATTACGCCGGCTACCGTTTTTTGTGACGTTATCCAAGGTGTTAGTGCTAACGCAGCGATAAAAATAACGGAGGCCGCACGAAACAGCGAGTCATGATAGCGCCGAGGCAAGTGAACGCACCACAAAATCAGTCCGGTAAAAAACCACCAGCCCGCCACAGCAACAACAATAGCTATCCAGAACTCATGCATCAATTTGGGCAACACACCGTTTGGGGGTGCGTTATCTTTGCAGCGATCAAACGCCCCGCACAACAAAGTATATCTTGATAAGACACCTCGTGTGTTCTACCGCTGAGCATCGGACAATAATTGTCTGAATGCATTAAAATTCGTCGGACCAAAAGCAACGAGGTCGATAGTCTGACTCGTTTCCGGATCTAGGAGGATCAGTCGTCCGTCGGCGTACAGCGTGAGTTCAAAAGCAGATTGATGGCTTAATCCTTGAGCAGTGCGAGCTCTTACCAAACTACGTAGCACGCCTCTCAGAAAGCTACCTTCACCCGAGGAAACATGAGCGACGAGATCCAGCGAATCAGCATCAAAAGCGCTAACGCCACCGTCTGACAGATCAACAAACTGCAATCTGCGATACTCCACAACCTCACCATCGGGTTTTGGAGCAAGTACGATGGTCTGAGTGGAGGTCGCGAGACTGATAACAGCAACAACGAAGAGCAGACCCGCCATGATGACAAACATGAGTCTGTCATCAACGCGCCGAACCGGACGCTTGGAGGGTCCCGAATTAACTGTGTGGGATTGCATGAGCATGAAGATTCACATGGTTGCCAGCAGATTCTACGCGAGGCGTGTTATCACTGAGCCGAAGTTCACTAACAACCTTACCCAAAGCTGCCACCAGACTTTGCGGCTGCTCAACAGCGCGCATCAAGGGTTGAACGCGGCGAATGTGCCATGGCCGCACATTGGGCCAGAGCAACGTGTAAAACAGCTTACGTGTTCCCTTCCGCATGGTGAGCACAATGTCACCGGTGCCATCGCTACAGTAACGCACCCCGGCAGACTCCATGTTCTCCAAAGGCAGGTTCACCATCATCGGCGTCACGGCGCCCGATCGGATGACTATACGACGATTAGTCAAGGTATATACCGTGCTCCGTGCGTATAGCCAACCGGCCAGTGTTAGCAGGCCCACGCAAACCAGCGACAGTGGAATTTGCCACGTTAATGACGCCAGCACCGCAGTCATCCCCCGCCCATCCATCACAACGTAGATCGAGTGCAGAACAAGTAGCGCAACAAAATACAGCGCAGCGGTATCCACATGAAAAGCGCGTCTCGCCAGCGCCTGCCAGCGAGGAATGCCCTGCCAGACCATATACTCACCGTCGGGTAACTCTTCAGGGAGCCCGCGGATGGGTTCATGCTCATGCTCTCTCATAAAATCGGACCCATTCGTTCTGGCAACGCATACAGCGTTCCACCACCATAAAACGCAGTGATCTTATCTTCCTCCTGCAGCGTGACTTGATCGGGGTTAGCAAGTCTTGGAACCTGCTTAAACTGATCGCTACGAATGGACTTCACTTTTACTGAGCCATCTCGCGCCACACGAGCCATGGTCATTGGTAGCAGCACCGTGTAACCGCCCACGTCCACCTCTGCGTAGCGAAAGTGGGGTTCAGCACGATCAACCCAAAGATCAATGACAGTTCCACCGACTTCACCATCGCAACCACTGACCGCTTTACCGCGGGGATCTGGATCACGTCGGTTAACCTTATGATCATGATCAACGCGCAGTGGTACAATGCGAGGCTCGCCATCAACGGTTAGATCTGGCTTTTCGGGACGGATGGCCCAGGCCGCGGGACCAACACCATCGACCATGGGATCACCCGTAGGCTCAATCGGATCCCCCGGCGACTTACCTGTATTCGCGGCCTTAAGATCGTAGCTCTGTGCTGCGGGACCGGGAACCGTACGCTCACCCTGTCCATTCGCAAGCCGGTAGGTTTTAGGCTCGGGCATACCACCAAAGCCTTCTACAAAACGCTGACCCCGGCTATCTAACTCCAAAGGCCAGCCCTCACGCTTACCTTCACGATGAAGATGCCTTACCAATAGGAAGAAAAATATCCAGAAGATATATAATGCCAATTGGGCGACATCGATGTACTCCGTTATTGCTCCAGTGCCCATAATCAAGCCTCCTTAAGTTGCCCGTTATGCGGGAAAATCTGCTAGACCAAAAGAACTATGTTGCTCTGCATCAATAGGCCCAGTCCTAACAATAGGACCGAGGGCAATGAGGGCGAGAAACAACATAAGAATTTCTAAGTGATACACTGCGCCATAAGCCGAAACAGCACTGTCAAGCAGTGGATCGACGACGCCCCGATGGCTGAGCATCGAAAATAAATCGCGCAAAGCTCCGCCGGCAAAGATTGCGACGCCTGTGGCCGTTGCATTAACCGCACCCCAAGCGCCCAACGCCAAACCGGTATGCTGCTGAGCACCCAAGCTCATAACAGCTGACAAGGTTCCGACGGCAAAGAAACCCCCTCCCAAACCGATACCCAGTACACCGCTATAAAATAAGATCGTGCTATGAAGCGGGCCTGCAAAAATAACCGTCGCAAAGGCGAAAACACCAATCACGGCTCCGCTAGCCGCGACACGAATCGGATCTCGCTGGTCAGACAGCAACCGCGCAGAGATCACAAAGGCTGCTAACATACCCAGAGCCCAAATGGCGGTCAGCGAGGTCGTCTCACTCACGGACATCCCCAAAATTTGCGCTCCATAGGGCTCCAACAAGATGTCTTGCATACTGAATCCGACCGTACCCAAACCCACGCCTAGCAATAATCGCCGAGGCCGCCCGGTTTTGGAGAATTCGCGCCAGACAGCTGCAAACGAGGGCCGAACTTGATCGTGGCGGGTTAAGTCTGGGCGGCGGACTTCCTGCTTCCAAAGCGCAACTAGGTTGAGCGCCGCCGTAAGCATGGCAGCACCTTGGAGAACTTTTATCAAACGAATGTAGGTAAAATCGGCAAGTAGGCCCGCGAATCCAACACTTGCAAAAATGGTTCCAAGCAGTAGCAGCGTATATAGAAAGGCGACTACTCTTGAGCGTGTCTCTGGAGTCGCTATATCGGTTGCCAGGGCTAAACCTGCGGTTTGAGTGGTGTGAAGTCCGGCGCCAACGAGGGCAAACGCCAACATTGCAGCAGCAGAACCCAGCCATACCGGACCATTATGAGGCTCGGTCATAACAATTAGGGCAAACGGCATAATTGCAAGACCGCCAAACTGCAGCAGCGTTCCAAACCACAAGTAGGGCACTCGACGCCACCCTAGGTAAGAGCGGTGATGGTCTGATCGATAACCAATCAACGCACGTGCAGGCGCTAACAGCAAAGGCATGGCAACCATGAGTGAGACCAGCCACGCCGGCTGTCCAAGCTCAACAACCATAATGCGGTTCAATGTGCCACTTAGTAGTACCACCGATAAAGCGACTGATACCTGAAACAAAGACAAACGAAGTAATCGTCTCATCGACAGCTTTTCGCTGGCCACATCGGCAAAAGGGAGCCACCGAGTGCTCACTCCTTGCATGGTCGCAATGAATCGCTGTCGAGAGATAATCACGCGCGAACAATCTCCTGAGCTTGAGATATATAGAATCCGCGATTTACACGCATGCTCCGACCCAACCTCCAATCAGCTAGCGCATCAGATGCCGTGATGATGGATTGAAGGTTTCGCTGAGCTATTGGCACAATCGCCGGCGATCTGTCCCCTCTGGGAAACAACTGTCCCGCCGCGTGCATCAATGCAAGTAGTTTTGTTCGAGGCGCAAAGGTAAAAATAATGCTGTGTCTTACGGATTGGGCCATGGACTCCAGTGTTTGCAGTCCATCTTTGGGGGCATAATGGATGAGTGAATCCATGGCAACAATGTGATCAAACTCGCCGAGCTCAATCTCACGCATGTCACCTACGCGAAAATCGATGCTCCCGATCCCAGCATATTCCGCTACCCGCTCGATAGCGAGCTGAATCAGCGTTGGTGATAAATCAACTGCAACCACCTCGGCGCCACGCCGCGCTGCTTCCAAAGCGAGCGCACCTGTTCCACAGCCGGCGTCGAGAATTCGTTTGCCAGACAGATCTTGGGGTAGCCAACTCAACAATGTCCCACGCATCTCGTCACGACCCTCGCGAACAGTTTGACGGATCCCACTGACCGGTTCGTCGGACGTTAAGCGCGCCCATGTATCGGAGGCAGTGCGATCAAAATAATGCTCTATCTGCTCGCGTTGCTGCTCGTACTCCAGAGTAGTCATCAGTCAAACCCCAAAAAATCAAATAGGTCTCGGTCACGCATAGGGGTCACGGGCACCGGATCCGTGCCATCCCACAATCGCTGAGCCAGTTGCAAATACTCGTCCTGGACGCCCGAGAGCCCGGGAGCATCATCCATCTCAAAGAGAGTCGATTTGCGTAAACGACTTCGACGAATGACATCCAAGTCGGGAAAATGCGCAAGGCGGCGCATACCGGTAGCCTCGTTAAACCGATCAATTTCATCGGTAGCCGCACTGCGATTCGCTATAACCCCACCGATCCGAACACCGTAATTCTTTGCTTTGGCATTAATCGCCGTAGCAATTCGATTCATGGCAAAAATGGAATCAAAATCATTTGCAGTGACAACTAACGCTCGCTCCGCATGCTGAAGCGGTGAAGCGAATCCGCCACACACAACGTCACCCAATACATCAAAAATTACGACGTCGGCATCATCGAGCAGATGATGCTGTTTAAGTAGCTTCACGGTTTGCCCTACCACATAACCACCGCAGCCTGTCCCTGCCGGCGGCCCGCCCGCCTCAACACACATGACACCGTTAAAACCCTCGATAACATAGTCTTCGGGCTGTAACTCCTCAGCGTGAAATTCAACTGACTCTAGGACATCGATGACGGTCGGTATTAAACTCTTGGTTAGCGTGAACGTAGAGTCGTGCTTCGGATCGCAGCCAATCTGGATAACGCGTTTACCCAATTTCGAAAAGGCAGCTGATAGATTTGAAGAAGTGGTACTTTTGCCAATGCCGCCCTTACCATAAACGGCAAAAACTTTTGCTTTATCGATTTGAATATCAGGCTCAAGGTGTACCTGAACACTACCCTCTCCATCGAGGCCTCGGCCACTGTTGTCAAGATTTTTGACGGGAATATGCTGTCGAACGTTCATACGGCTGCCTCTGTGTGAATGCCTTCTACCCAATCTTCTAAGTCTTCTCCCGCGCGTTGAAGCGCTTCAAGACAAGCCTCATCGGGTTGCCAATACTGACGCTCCGATGCCTCTAGCAGACGATTAGCCACTTTCGACGCTGCCGCCGGATTTAGCTTGGCAAGGCGTTGTCTCATAGCTTCGTCCAAAATAAATGTCTCGGAGAGTTGTTGATAAACCCAAGGCGCAACCTTGCCTGTGGTGGCTGACCACCCCATTGTGTTGGTAACGTGGCTCTCAATGGCTCGTACGCCTTCGTAACCATGATCAAGCATGGACTCATACCATTTTGGATTCAGAGCACGGGTTCGTGTTTCAAGCGCAACTTGCTCACTGAGCGTTCTAACTCGCTCAGTCCCACCGGTGTGATCGGCTATATAGACCGGCACATCTCGCTGCCCTCCGCTTTGTATAGCGCGGGATATGCCACCCAGTGTGTCAAAGTAGTGATCCACTGTCGTGACACCCATCTCTACCGAGTCGAGATTTTGATAGGCCAGATCGACGCGCTGGAGCAACCCTGATAGTAAGGTTGGGTTGGCCTTTATCGACCCGGTCTTAGTGTAGCCATGGCCTTTGCGAGCCGTGAATGTTGTCGCCAATTCCTCTTCGTCTTCCCAGGCGCCACTGTCAACTAGCATGTTGACGTTGGAGCCATAGGTTCCCTCGGCATTACTAAACACCCGTAGCGCAGCAGTATCAAAATCAACACCTTCAGATGCCTGAGTGCTCAACGTATTCGCACGGATGGGGTTTTTTGCCAGAGGCTCATCAGCCGATGCCGCCAAGTGGGCGGCTTCGGCCAACAACCGAATTTGCAGCGGCAAGAGATCGCGAAAAATCCCCGATAATGTCATGACAACATCAATTCGAGGCCGGCCTAAAGTCTCCAGATCAATGAGCTCAGCGCCTGCAACCCTGCCGTAACTATCTATGCGGGGACGCGCGCCTATCAGTGCTAACGCCTGTGCAATTCCAACACCTTCGCTTTTCAAATTATCGGTGCCCCACAGCACCAAGGCGACAGACGTCGGTAACTGCCCAGTATCGTCTCGGTGTCGCGCGATTAATTGATCAGCCTGGCGGGCTCCTTCGTTTAAAGCAAATTGGCTCGGCAATCTGAACGGATCAAAGCCATGAATATTGCGCCCGGTAGGTAGCATCTCCGGGTTTTTCAACAAATCACCGCCAGCGACGGGTGCAATAAACGCCCCATCGAGAGCATGTAAAATTGCATTAATCTCATTGCCCTCATCGAGGGCTTTCAATGTATTGGCAAGCAACATTTTGAGTGCGTCGCGTTGCTCTGCACCCAGTCGAGTAAATTCGGGGTCGCTATCAATTCGACTCATGTCACTGTGGACGATGACAGACTCCAGAACATCAGCCGAAATTTTGATATCGAAACTCGCGTGTGCAACCGTCCGCAACAAATCGAGCTTCTGTGTTATCGATGGTGCCTTGCCAACAACATGCAGCCCGTAGGGAATTAACGACTCTTCAATTTCGAGTAGGCTGAGCCGTAACGATTCGATTGCTGTTTCCGCTTGATCAGCCGGCCACAGTTCAGTATCGGTAGTGATTAAATCTGACTCAGTGGCAAGCGTATGAATCAACGCGGTCAAGCTCGCTTGTTGTGAAGCATCAAGATCTCTTACCCGCCACCGGTCAATTGCATCCTTTAAATCTTGCAATTCACGATAAAGATCTGCGCTCGCCACACTGGGTGTGAGGTAGCTGATAAGTGTCGCTGCCGAGCGGCGTTTGGCGATTAATCCTTCAGAAGGATTATTAGCTGCATACAAATAAAAATTAGGCAGTGCACCAATCAGTCGATCCGGCCAGCAATTCTCCGATAAACCAACCTGTTTTCCTGGCATAAACTCCAGCGCACCATGAGTTCCAAAATGCAGTACCGCATTCGCCTGCCAATCCTCCCTAAGGTAGCGATAAAATGCAGAAAATGCGTGTGTTGGTGCGTGACCACCCTCAAACAATAAACGCATCGGGTCACCCTCATAACCCATTGATGGCTGCACTGCGATAAGCACATTTCCGAGCTCAACACCAAGGACAAAAATTTCACGGCCGTTGGTCAAATGCTTGCCGGGCGCTGCACCCCACTGCTCCTCAATTTCGTCAAGCCATTTCTCGCGTGCCACGTGGTCATCAACCGCGATCCTTGCACATACACTGGCATCCATGCCGAATTGGCTCGCGTTATCTGTGAGCAGTCGATCCCTCAGGGCATCTGCAGAGGCTGGTACGTCCACCGTGTAGCCTTGCTCTGCCATAGCAAGTAGTGTGTTGTGCAGTGATTCAAATACCGAAAGATGTGCTGCCGTACCGACGCTACCGCCGTTAGGCGGAAAATTAAACAACACGACTGCCACTTTGCGATGACGCCGTTCACTCCGCCTCAAGGCAACAAGCCTCGCGACACGAGAGGCAAGCATGGTAATACGCTCTGGGTGACCTTCCATGGCCTCATGATCTGATCCCCGAGCGCCCTTGCGACCGCCAAACACCATCGAACCTGTAGCGCCATCGAGCTCAGGGATCGACACCATCATGGTCGACTCAATTGGCGTCAAACCCAAGCTAGATATCTGCCATTCACTCAAACTCTGAAATTCAAGTGCTTGAACTGCCAAGTAGGGAACATCGAGAGATGCAAGCAGCTCAGCTGCGGCTGTAGCGTCGTTATAGGCTGGGCCTCCTACCAAGGAAAAACCCGTTAATGACACGACCGCATCTACACAAGGCTTGTTGTGTTTAATAAAGAATCGCTCGACAGCAGGACGGGCATCGAGTCCACTGGCAAAGGCCGGAATAACACGCAAACCCCGTTCCTCTAGCGCGTGAATGACCTGATCGTAATGCCCACTGTTATTAGCCAGTGCATAAGAGCGCATGAGTAAAACGCCGACTGTACCCACGGTTTTTTGTTGCGCAACACCCGGTAGCTTAGCGAGATCCTCGGTAATCCGTTCTTTGATTTTTGGATGGTACAAACCGACATCGGGGTACTCAATGGGCTCTTTGGGCTCTTCAAGCATGCCTTTAAGCACCTCGCGCTCACCCGCTGAGTAACGCTTGAGTAACAACTTAATCATGTTCTCTAAGTTGACGTCCGAACCCGCAAGCCAATATTGCAGTGTCAAAAAATAAGCACGAACATCCTGCGCCGTTCCGGGTATGAAGCGCAGTATGCGTGGCAATCGCCGCAATACCGATAGCTGTTGAGCGCCTGCAGATCCTTTATTGTCAGACTTTCCCCGCATGCGCTTAAGGAGGGCCATAGGACCAGAGGCTTCACCACTCATGGAGAACCGCCCCATGCGGGTTAATTTCATGACCTCGGGTGCAGACATGCAGCAAACCATGGCGTCACAGTTATCTCGACGTGCCGCCAGCGCTGGTAATACCGCGTTAATATGCGGCTCCATAAACAACATATTGGCAATGATGAGGTCGGCTTGTGCAATATCCTCCAAACACTGGTCTAGCTTATCGGTATGGGTGTCCCAGTCGGATGCTGCATGTACCGCAAGCGATAGAGACGGCAAGGACTTTTGCAGGCGCGCTCGCGCTCGGCGAAATGCGCCACCGACATGGCTATCGAGTGTAATGAGAACCACTCTAGACGATGGAACGACCACTGCTTGATTATCGACTGAAGTGAGCTTTTGCTTCATACAAAGTCTCCACTTCTATCGTGCTCAGGCCCTGCTCTACCGCAAATAGCTCAGTATTGCGCTTTGCTTTACCACGAACAAAGAAGGGAATTTTTTTGAGCTCTTTCTGCGCCGCTTGAGCCCACATCAGCCCATCGGCTAAAGATTCCTCGGACAACTGTGGCCGTTCAACACTCCCTGACTCTTCCGCCAAATGTGACGCAACAGTGCTATCGTTGAATTCAAAGTCATCTCTGAACATGGTCAAAAGATGTTCTTCAAGGCCCATAACCAGAGGATGTACCCAAGTATCAAAGAGAACGTTGGCACCTTCGAATCCCATTTGCGGCGAATAGCGTGCGGGATAATCCTGCACATGTGCTGGGGTCGATATCACCGCGCAGCCAATGCCCAGTCGTTTTGCAATGTGCCTCTCCATTTGGGTACCCAACACTAGCTCTGGGTGCAATGTTTCCACTGCTTCCTCTACCTCGAGGTAGTCATTGGTAATGAGTGCCTCAAGTCCTAATTCACTCGCAGTGGATCGCACTGCGCGGGCATTTTCACGCGAGTAGGTACCCAAACCGACAACATCAAAACCGAGCTCTTTCGAAGCCACGCGAGCAGCAGCAACCGCGTGGGTAGCATCACCGAAGATAAAAACGCGTTTCCCCGTCAAATAGGTAGAATCGACCGAACGCGAATACCAAGGAAGTCGACAGTGGTCTATAGCATCGACATTAATCGAGTGGTCCAGAACCTCCGCCACTGCTATTAAAAAGTCGCGCGTCGCACCATAGCCCAGTGGCACAGTATCTATATAGGGTTGATTGAATTGTCGCTTGAGCCATTGGCAAGTTGAGAGCGCGACCTCTGGATACAAACAAATATTGAGGTCGGCTTGAGGAATCCTCAGCAGATCGTGTGGGGAGGCCCCGAGGGGTGCAACAACATTAACGTCAATCCCGACACCGTTTAGCAGAGATTCTATTTCGAGGACATCGTCACGGCATCGAAAGCCAAGCTTGGTGGGGCCAAGCAAATTTACACTGGGACGATCATTGACCTGGCGTTGCTGAAAGGCGTCTGCTTTCGAGGCGCCCCGCAGTAAACCCGCGACCAGCTGATAAAAGGTCTCACTCGCCCCCCAGTTTTCCTTACGTGAGTAGGCAGCCATCTCTAGGGGGATGACGGGCACATCGAGCCCTGCGCTGGTTGCGAGTGATCCGGGCTGATCCTGGATGAGTTCAGCGGTACATGAATCGGCCACCATGAGAACCTGGGGTTTAAAGTGAGCCGCAGCCGCGCGCAACGTATCTAAAAATTTATTCGCGGTGCTACCGCCCAAATCTCGCGCCTGAAAAGTGGTATACGTAACCGGTGGTCGACGTCCGTCTCGCTCGATCATCGTGAAAAGTAGATCTGCGTAAGTATCACCCTGTGGTGCATGTAGCACGAGATGCACACCACTCATTGAGGCGGCAACGCGAATGGCGCCAACATGCGGCGGCCCCTCATAGGTCCAAAGCGTCAGTTCCATGCGCCCACCTCCAAGCGACTCTTGCGGCGCAATGGTCGCGCAAATAATTCAGCCAAATCGCCAGCCTGATCAAACCCCTGGATCGGCGAAAACATAAGCTCAATAGACCATTTTGTTCGTAAGCCCTCCGCCTCGAGTGGATTTGCAATCCCCAGGCCGCACACTGTTAGGTCTGGACGGCTGTTGCGCACCCTCTCGAGGGAGCTGTCGAGATTCTGACCCTCGTACCACTGCACACCACTAGGTAGTAATGGCGTCTCGCTGGACATAGTGGTGGCGTCATAAAAGGGAGTTGCGACTTCGGTTGGATGCATACCGCATTCGCGCGCGAGGAATCGCGCCAGAGGAATTTCCAGTTGTGAATCGGGTAAAAACGCAACGCGACGACCTGCTAGTTCAGTTTTGTACACCTCGAGGGATCGTTTTGCGCGTTCGAAGGGAGCGCGTGTACAGTCTTGAAATCGCTCAACAGCGATATCAAAGCTCAGCGCGGCGGCTCTGAACCACTCAAGTGTACCTTGCGCGCCATAGGGATAGGGGGCTTTTAAAAGCGTAGCGCCACGTGAAATCAACGCCCTTGCCGTGTCACCAAGATAGGGCTGAGCCAGCAAGATGCGCGTTCCTGGCCCAACGCCGGGTAGATATTCTGATTGTCGCCCCGGGAAAAACTCGACATTGGTAATACCCATTTCGGCGAACAGTCGCGCGAACTGATCTTCCACTATATCAGGCAAGCTACCGACGATAAGTAACTTCTGATCTTGCTCGGATGCTTGGGGCATGTCTGGTACCAAGTTACTCAAGCAGCTGTCCTCACCCTGAGTAAAAGTGGTTTCAATCCCACTGCCTGAATAAGCCACGACCCTAAGCTGGCCCTTGTGTCGCTCTCTAAACTTGCGCGCGATGTTATCCAGATCTAGCTTGATAACTTCAGACGGACACGAGCCGACCAAGAAAATCGTTTTCAGATTAGGACGCCGCTTAATCACTTGGCCAATGACACGCTCGACTTCTTCTACGCAGTCGGCCATACCGGCAAGATCTCGGTCTTCGAGCACGGCAGTGGCAAAGCGCGGCTCTGCAAATATCATGACGCCGGCCGCAGATTGGATGAGGTGGGCACACGTCCGCGAACCCACGACAAGGAAAAAAGCGTCTTGAATTTTACGATGCAACCAAACAATAGAGGTCAAGCCGCAGAAGACGGCCCGCTGACCATGCTCAACAGTCAGATCAAGTGGCTCGGCTGAACCTGTATCGCTAGCTAGTACAGCGCCATGCATCAGCTGACCCCCAGCCCTGGGGTTTGCCTTAGGTCGGCAGTGCTCCTGCCCGCCCGACCCATGCTGAATTTAATCAAAAATTGGGCAGCATTGATGACGTAGGCGAGATAGGCGGCAATTGCAATGCCGATCTCGACACTGGGGCCAAGCTCGCCAAGCAGCAACACCACTACATAGGCGGTATGAAGAGCTATAACGCCCATACTGACTACATCTTCCCAGAAAAACGCAGGCGCAAATAAGAATCGGTCAAAAACCACTTTTTCCCAGATGGCACCGGTCACCATGATGAGGTACAAAAAGCCGGTCTTTACCAATATTGATAATGTCGTGCCTTGATAGCCATCTCCGGTGACAAGATAGTGCGCAATGCATGCCAAACTGATGGCAAAAGCCAAGAATTGGAGCGGTGCAAGAATACCTTGAACAAGCGTCCAGCCACTCGCATCTCGGCGTGCACGCTGCTCGGGGGTATACAGCTCATACCGAGTCGAAGTGTCGTTGCCTGTCATTGTCATTGTCTGCCGCCCCTCCGGCCACGAACGACCTGAGCCTGTACCGCCAGACTACTGACCCAAAGGGCCGGGTGTCAACTTTAGATTACTTAATATTTGTACTATTTAGATGACTGCCTTGGCGCAACTTTCGCTAACTTTGCATATTTATGGACCAAACCTACCTTGATCAACGTATTAACAGCGGGAAACGTGGTGTGGAACACATAGCTGTGCGATAGTTCCCCCCGTCAAAGGACCTTATGACGCTCGAGAGCCGTCACGTGACACAAGAGGCAAGCCATCATAATGGACATTAAACCTGTCACTGCCGTTGGCCTTATGGAAAAGCTAGCGGATATCGTGCTGAGCATTGATAAGGCTGGGGTGATAACGCAAGCCCAATTGATACGTCCAGAAATCACCCTCCTCCGCCAGGTGGCATGGAACGGCGCTCTCTTTACAGAAAAAATTATCAATACACAGGTAGAACGAGCGCAAGAAGCTCTGACTTGGTGTATCGAGAACCCAGGACAGGTCACCGCTCTCACCGTGGCACACCCACTCGACGATGCCATGTCTAACGCAACTGTGCGCTACCTTATGTGTTTGTGCGAAGACACGGGGTACATTATTGCAGCGGGGCAAGATAAGGCCGAGCTGACCAACGCAAAACAACAACTCGTCAACGCCCAACTTGCTATGGAGCGCGATTACTGGTCGCTGCGCCAGACTGAGACACGGTACCGGCAGATTCTCGACTTGGCTGCCGAGGGCTTCTTAGTTATCGATGACAACAGTCAACGCATCTTGGAGGCAAATGGCGCCGCTGCCACCCTACTCGACAGAGATGATCAAAACCTGGTGGGACAGGTGTTTCCATCGGATGTGGCTGCGGACACGCGCCAGCAGATAGCCCAACTTATCGAAACCGTGCGCACCACCGGTGGTGCTAGCGGGGTTATCGGCGGACTTCCTTCGAGCGATAGCAGCCTACTTATGCAACTCGAGTACTTGTCGCAGAATACAGGTGCCGTGATCCTCCTACGAATGACCCATACTGACAGTCCGCTACGACAAGTAAAAGACGGCACCGATTGGCTAAACGTGGTCCCCGACGCCATCCTCCAGCTCGATAATGCTGGCCGTATCACCCATACCAATCGCGTATTTTTAGACTGGATGCAGGAAACCTCGCTCCGTCACGTGATTGGTCGTAGCGCTGACGAGTGGTTAGGCCGCACAGGGGTCGATTTGCAGGTTTTATTGGATAATTTGAACCAGCGCAGCACAGTGACCCGCTACGCATCGACACTGCGAAGTCGCGCTGGGGTCAGTAGTGATGTTGAAATATCGGCTTCTGCCCGCGGAGGAAGCGGCCACCGAGAGTACACTCTGTTTATCCGCGATACCTCGCGGCGCATCCAACACGATGACCCTGTTATTTCGTCACTACCCGCTTCCATTGAGCACATCACGAATCGGGTGGGTCAAACACCCTTGAAAGAGCTTGTGCGGGAATCGACCGATGTTATTGAGGCGCTGTGCATTGAGGCGGCGCTAAAGCTTACCCGTAACAACCGAGCGTCAGCGGCTGAACTCCTCGGACTGAGCCGTCAGAGCCTGTACACCAAGCTGCGACGTTTTGGTATCGGCGACCCAGAGGATGAGGGTTAATCCCGCGACAAAGCCGTGCAGCAATAGGCGGACAGTAACGGGCGGACAGTAACAGGCGCACACCAGACAGCCAAACAGCAAAAGCCAAACAGATTAGGAGGCGTCATCGGTCCCTACTTAACAGGCTGAGGCGGCTAATATGAATTTAATAATGACACAATAATTGTCTATTTAGTTTGACGCTCTGCTTGCCTGCTCGCTATAGTCAGGACATGCGATCGAGCGATACCGTAGCCAATGGCGTAATGGGTAGACCATCTCCTTACGCCCTGCTTGAACTTCTCAAGCCAATCACGTGGTTTCCACCCATGTGGGCATTTGTTTGTGGGGCGGTATCTGTGGGTGCCAACATCCTCGACAACCTCGGCCTTTTGCTCGCAGGAATCGCACTTACAGGACCACTCGTTTGTGGCGCCAGCCAAATAGTAAACGACTGGTATGATCGCGAGGTTGATGCGATTAACGAGCCCAACCGGCCCATTCCTTCGGGACGTGTACCGGGAAAAATCGGTTTGTATTTCGCAACGCTGTGGTCCTTACTCGGGCTTGCTTGGGGCGCTTCTTTTGGTCCGTGGGTCTTCATCGCAACTTTTTGTGGATTGTTGCTTGCCTGGGCCTACAGTGCGCCACCGTTTCGTTTTAAGGCAAACGGCTGGGTAGGTAATACCGCCGTAGGCATTAGCTACGAGGGGCTCGCGTGGATAACGGGCGCCGCCCTGATGTTAGAGGGACAGTTACCCTCCACATCAGTGATGATCATTGCCCTGCTTTACAGCCTCGGGGCCCATGGAATCATGACGCTCAACGACTTCAAATCCATCGACGGCGACAGGCAAATGGGCATTCGCTCACTACCTGCACAATTGGGCGCAGATAAAGCCGCAAAACTTGCTTGCCTTGTGATGCTAATTCCGCAGCTGGGCGTACTCGCTCTCTTGGTGGTTTGGCAAAGCCAATGGCAAGCCATTACCGTGGCCGCTCTGATCTCTGGGCAAATCGTGGCGATGCGTCACATGCTCGCCGCTCCAAAAGAGCGGGCGCCTTGGTATAACGCAACCGGTGTTACCGCTTATGTCGCGGGCATGATGATCACAGCATCAGCCTTACCTGGGGCCAATTTTTGAACTCGCCAGCCATCCATTTGGGTTGGATGAGTATTGTTCGCCTTGGTTTGGTGCAAACATCACTCGGCGCCATCATCGTCCTCACGACCTCTACCCTCAATCGCGTCATGGTGGTGGAGCTCGCACTGCCTGCGATGTTGCCCGGATTTTTAGTAGCCATTCATCACGTTGTCCAGCTGGCGCGGCCACGAATCGGCCACGGGTCAGATATCGGTGGTCGCAGGACACCTTGGATACTCGGCGGTATGGCCTTACTGGCTTTGAGCGGCGTTGTAGCGGCAATGGGCACTGTGCTCATGGACATATCCACCACCTTGGGGAGTGTCATCAGCGCTATGGGGTTTGTCGGTATAGGACTTGGCTCGGGTGCCACCGGCACATCACTGCTAGTACTTTTAGCAAAAACAGTGGAACCTTCACGCAAGCCTGCTGCGGCCACCATCGTGTGGTTTATGATGATCGCTGGATTCGCTGTAACAGCAGGATTAGCAGGGAATTTTCTCGACCCCTACTCCCCAGAAAGACTGCTCACGGTCACTGCCACGGTCTCTACCATCGCCTTGACGGTGACCGCATTGGCCATCCGGGGCGTTGAATCCTCTGTGAGTATCCGTATTTCATCATCAGAGAGCCATATGGCCAAACCCGACTTCAGACAAACACTGAAGGCTGTATGGTCTGAATCGTCAGCTCGACGTTTTACGGTATTCGTCTTTCTGTCTATGCTCGCTTACTCGTTTCAAGATCTGATTTTAGAACCTTTTGCTGGGCTTGCCTTTGGTATGACACCTGGGGAATCCACGCAATTGGCAGGTACACAGCACGGCGGCGTATTAATCGGCATGCTCGCAGTCGCAGCTAGCGGCTCGCTGGCAAAGAAATATTCTGCGCAACTGCTCAAACGGTGGGTGATTGGTGGTTGCGTTGCATCAGGCCTAGCACTTGTGGGTATTGCATGGGGTGGCAACCACCCCAGCGACTGGAATCTCTCAGCCAATGTGTTCGTGCTCGGCGTCGCTAATGGCGCTTTTGCGGTTGCAGCTATTGCTGCCATGATGACGTTAGCCAGCCAGGGTGAAACGGGCCGAGAGGGGCTGCGAATGGGCCTTTGGGGAGCAGCCCAAGCAATAGCCTTTGCGGCAGGCGGATTTTTGGGCACTGTTGCAGTCGATATCTGCCGAGCATGGGTGAGCGCACCCGCACAGGCCTACGCGCTCGTCTTCTTGCTCGAGGCCCTGTTATTTCTCATATCAGCGCATTTGGGTAGCGCCGTTGACGCACTCAAAGGCTCACAGACTAATGACCTCGAGGCCGTTAGGTTTGGCGACGTGGCGTTACATGAAGTCGCTAACGGAGGATCCTGAATATGTCAGCATACTATGATGTTATCGTGGTGGGGGGGGGTCCTTCTGGCGCCACCGCCGCAAATGAATTGGCATTACAAGGTCGACGTGTACTCTTACTAGAACGCGCGTTTCGCATTAAACCCTGTGGCGGGGCCGTGCCCCCCTGTTTGCTCAAGGAATTCGATATTCCAGACAATCTTGTAGTCGCAAAAATCAACTCGGCTCGCATGATCTCACCCACTGAAAAAACTGTCGATATGCCTATCGAGGGCACATTTGTTGGTATGGTTGATCGCGACGTGTTCGACCCATGGTTACGCCAACGCGCAAGTGACAATGGTGCAGATCTACGCGTCGGTGCCTTTAAATCATTGCGCTATGACCAAAGCGGGCGGGTAGAAGTGACGTACCAGTCCAAGACAGAGGACAAGCAAATTCAGACGGTCACTGCCCTCGCTGTTATCGGTGCAGACGGGGCCCGCTCTCGCGTGGCCAAACAAGCAATTGCCTGTGCCTCGACACTAAAATGGGTTATGGCCTATCACGAAATCGTAAAAGCACCGGGTGATACTGGCAACGATCACTATGACCCAAACCGATGCGACGTGTGGTACCAAGGCGAGTTATCGCCGGACTTTTATGCTTGGGTCTTTCCTCACGGTGAGCACGCCAGCATTGGTGTGGGGAGTGAGCACAAGTCCTTTTCGGCACCCGAGGCAGTCACCAAGCTGCGTACCAAAACCCATCTGGTCGGCTGCGAAACGATTCGCAAAGAGGGGGCACCCATACCCATGAAACCCCTAAAACGTTGGGACGACGGACGAGGAGTATTATTGTCTGGCGATGCCGCGGGGGTAGTCGCCCCCGCCTCAGGCGAGGGGATTTACTATGCCATGCTCTGCGGCAGGCTGAGTGCAGCTGCCATCGAGTCCTTCCTAACAACCGGCGACAGCCGCGTACTGAGGCAGTCGCGAAAACAATTTATGCGTCTCCATGGTCGGGTGTTCTGGGCGTTAGGGCTACTACAGCGGTTTTGGTATGGTAGCGATAAACGACGCGAAAAATTTGTGGCCATGTGTAAAGACCCAGATGTGCAACAGCTGACCTGGCAAGCCTACACGGCGAAAAAACTAGTCAAACGGAAAAAAGTGGCTCATCTCCGCGTACTTTGGAAAGATATCCAACAATTACTCGGGTTAGCGCCCGCTTGATAAGCTCAGTGGAAGGCTTGCTCCGGTCCGGAGAGTTCTTTAATTGGGTATTGGTGGGCATTGCGCTCGAAGCAGTCGCGCTAATAGCTTGGCGAGGCCGCGCTATCCTTCAAGCCGTGCTACCCAACCTCATTGCGGGCGCAGCCCTTATGTTTTGCGTCAAGCTTGCCATCACCGACGCGCAATGGCAGTGGCTGGCCTTTGCGCTAACCGTTGCCCTTCTCGCCCACGGTATTGATCTTTTACAGCGAGTGCACGGCACGCCCTAACACATCCATAAAACACCATCGCTGCTTTGGGCGTTGCACAAGCCTGGGCACCCTTTCACAAGGGTCACGGGAAAGGAAGGGCTAGAAAGCCCTATTGTGGCGAGAGCACAGACGACTCAGATAGCGTTCACCATGCGGGCGCCATGGTAACGCGTTCAGGCAGATCGTGGTGGTGAACCGGCAACATATACAAACGGGCGAAAACAGCAGCACTGCCCACCGCACATCCAGCACGCACGATATGGCTAACCAACCCGCCCTTCAAACGTGCACGCTCTGAGGCTTCACTCAACTTTAGTAATCGCACCATACCGCGGCGAAATCGAACATCATCGGTATTGAGCGAGAGAGGGAACACTTGTTTACTAATGGTCGTTGTAATGTCAAAGACGGCGTAGTCAAATTCGGTAATGTCCATACCAAAGGCTTGGTAGAGCGCCGGTCGCGAATGATCTCTGACGTACATTGTGGCGTAGACGGCAAGAAGAAAGAACCGAATCCAGAGCTTGTTGTGCCCCTTGAGCAGGTGCGGATTGGCGCGCATGAGCAAAGCAAACGCTTCTCCATGTGAGTACTCGTCGTTACACCACTCCTCGAACCAGCTGAAAATTGGATGGAACTGATTATCTGGGTTACGTTGTAAGTGTCGGTAGATGGTTATGTAACGCGCGTAACCGATTTTTTCGGACAAATAGGTTGCGTAGTAAATAAACTTAGGGCGAAAGTAGTGATATTCCTTTGCGTTTTTTAAGACACTTAAATCTACTGCAACCCCCATCTGTTTTAGCGCTCGATTGATAAAACCGGCATGCCGGGACTCGTCACGTGCCATGTAGCGCATGAGATTTGCAATGTCTTTATTAGCGACATTCTTTTCTATTTCTTGGTACAACACACAACCTGAATACTCAGAGGTGATCGAGCTTACCAATAAATCGAGAAAGTCCGCTTTTAACGTAGGGCGATCATCGAGTGACGTAATATCAAACTCGTAGGTCTTTCTAAAGTGCGCGCGATTAACATCAGCCTCAAAACGCGCCATCATCTCATCCCACTCTGATCGCACCGATGATACATCCAGGTTATTCAACGCTTGATAGTCGGTCTTGTAAAAACGTGGAGCGAGCAGACGATTATCCAATGCCTGTGCAGTCGAGTCATTCATATCCATGGCTGTAGCAGAATCCATGAGGCCCCCCAAAAAAACGTTGTCTTTATTGCTCGTGTGACTAGTCTGTGCCTTAGTAACCTATGTGTCAATTATGTTTTACATTTAAGGCGTAAAGTAATAGTGTTTACATGTGGACGCGTTTTCAGGTGACGCAGGTTAACCACCCTCAAGGTCTGCTGGTTATGACCGGAACCCACTCTGATCTGGAGCAGACTATGGCCAATAGCAATCCCTCTCCAGTCTCAGTACGCCCTTCCCCTAATCCAGAGAACATGATTCAACTTACCTATGTCAGCTCGCAGACACAGGCTCTGAGTGCTCGCGAACTATTGGCGTTACTCGAAGAGGCCCGCGTTCTCAATAATGCGCGAAGTATCACTGGTCTGTTGTTGCACAAGGAACAATCTTTTTTTCAAGTATTGGAGGGGCCAGCTGGAGAGGTTAGACGTACCTTTACAGCAATCCAAAAAGACCCACGTCACCAACACGTCGAGGTGCTTAGCGAACTTCCGGTAGGTAAGCGTGAATACCAAGACTGGCGCATGGGGTTTGTCGATCTCGACGGGATCGACCCAAAGCTGCTAGAGGGCTACTCTGATTTCATGCAGAAGAGTGGTGAACCACGGGAATTTCTAGCAAACCTTGGCAAAAGTGAACGTTTAGCACTGATCTTTCGTGACTTTGCCTGATTAGACGAGGTCCATTACGGGGAGCCGTATAGCCAAAACGAGCTCATTTGAAGGCACCTGGGTTGAGACCCACGAATACCCACTTTACGCCTACACTTAATTAACTTAGGAACCGGCTAAACGCCGCTTTTTCTTTGGACGCCAAATACCCAATGCAACATTGGCCACCGCCACGCAGCCAAGTACCCAGAGCGAGCCAATCTCTGCGTCAATAGATAACGCTAAGTCAGATACTAAACGCTCCCCTGTTAAAACAGCGCTCGCGGTCAGCGCCTCACGCTCCATCGGTCCTTGGACACCCAGCAAAGTGCCTTCGAACATGAGCACACCGGTGGCCAATTTAGCCCAAACCCAACCAGCGCCGTGGTAAGCCGGGACTGCTGCCATAGACAGTAGGCCCGCGACAATTGTAACACCTAGCGAAGGCAACAGGAGTCGTTGTGCAAGGGCGTCCATCGTCAGTCGCATGTGGACGTAAGCGGTAAGCTCTGTATTAGCATTGGGTAGCGTGTACAGCATAACCAGCAAGGCCGACATTGACCCCAAAAGTCCTATTCCACCCATAGTATGTACAAACTTTAAAAACCGTCGCATTGTGTTGTCCACCGTACTTCATGGAGAACATACGAACCGTGTAGTCGGACCGATCAATCACTGGCCCAACGGCTGTCAACATCGGCCAAGTGCGGGCAATCCCGCCCAGAGGCAGTTGCATAATCGCGCAATCGGGACCAGTAAATCCTGAGACACGACGAGCTACCGATGCGACCTGAGAAAATTGGTTCGGTTTAAGTCCTAAAAAACGAACAAAACATTCAAAGCGCAGCTAGGTTCAACGCATCAGCTGCCTGTAAATAACGGGAACTAAGAAGAGTGCCAGCAGCAATGCAGATAGCATCCCGCCTACCATTGGTGCCGCCACATGCTGCATCATATCCAATCCAGAACCGCTACCCCACATCACGGGTAACAATCCAACAATAACGGTGGTACTCGTCATCAAAACTGGCCGAAGCCTGCCTGCCGCGGCCTCAACAATCACATCATCAATGCGCTGATCCACATTTTCACCACTCGCATGCTGGTATTGAGAGGCTACTGCCTGCTGTAAATAAACGAGCATCAAAACTGCCATCTCCGCTGCCAACCCTAGCAGCGCAATAACACCAACGATAACCGCGACGGATACCGCATAATCCAGCAGCCATATGAGCCAGATTGCTCCCGATAGTGCCAAAGGTAGTGCGCAAACAGTCACTAAAACCGGCGTCCACTGGCGAAAGTTCAGATATAGCAACAAAATAATGAGTGCGAGGGTAATTGGCACGATATACCCCAGCCGAGTCTGCGCCCGCTGAGAAGATTCGTAACTGCCCTGCCACGTTAACGAATACCCAGGCGGAATTTCTAGTTCCTCAGTGAGTACTTGGGTAATCCGAGGGATAAAAGAGGCGACAGCGTCGCTTTCAATATCGATAAGCACCCAGCTGGCCGGTTTCGCGTTGTCGCTCTTGATCACCGCGGGCCCTGTACGCACCGACACATCCGCTAATTCAGATAGCGCAACAATTGCACCTTGAGGCGTACGCAAAGGAAGGTCCGCCAGTGCCGCAGCCGAGTCGCGCCACGACTGAGGGTACCGTAGATTAATGCTGTAGCGTTCTAAACCGTCAATGGTGTCAGATACCTCTCGACCTCCTACCGCATAACTGATCGCTGCTTGTATATCGTCAATTGTCATGCCCGCGTTAGCCGCCCGCTGTCGATCGATATCAATCACAAGGTACCGGCCTTCACTCGGCCTTTCTGCATAAACAGAGCTTGCGCCACCTTGCTCAGCAATGATTCGCTCTGCTTGGATAGCCAGGGATTCAATTACCGATAAGTCAGCACCCGATATTTTCAGTGCCAACGGTGTTTTTACGCCCGTCGCAAGCATATCGATCCGAGTTTTGATGGGCATGACCCAAGCATTACTGACTCCTGGAAATTGGATTCGCGCATCGAGTTCACGCCTGATTGACTCGCTCGTGACTCCCTCACGCCATTGGTCCTGAGGCTTTAAAGTGATAAAGGTTTCAATCATGGTGAGTGGTGCAGGGTCTGTAGCTGTGTCTGCCCGTCCAGCCTTACCAAATACGCGTTCGACCTCGGGCACGCCGGCGATGAGCTGATTAGTTCGCTGCAGTAACTTGCGCGCCTCAGCGATAGAAATACCCGGATATGTAGTAGGCATGTACATCAGGTCCCCTTCATCGAGGGGCGGCATAAATTCACTGTCGAGGTCCTGTAGCGGCAGTAACACACTTCCAATCGCCAACACGCCGCAAGCCAATGTGATACGTGGCCTCAACAGACACAGGCGTAAGCCGCGGGCATAAACTGACTCTAATCGGTCTTTCAACCAGTTCTTCTCATTGGGTAGTCTTTCAGCCCGCACCATGAAACCCATCAGGACAGGAATCAACGTAATGGCGAGCCCAGCACTTACGGCCATCGACCACGTTTTGGTGTAGGCAAGTGGTGAAAAAAGCTTGCCCTCCTCCGCTTCAAGTGCAAATACAGGCAAAAAACTAACAGTGATAATAAGCAAGCTAAAGAACAGCGCGGGACCAACTTCGGATGTAGCTCTGACAACAATCAGCCAGTGGTCCTCAGCCGCCGTTTTCCGACGCAGATGCTTGTGAAAGTTTTCGGTCATGACAATGGCGCCGTCACTCATTGCACCAATAGCAATGGCAATGCCACCCAGCGACATGATGTTGGCGTTAAGCCCTTGCAGACGCATGATGAAAAAGGCGCCCAAGATGCCAAGCGGTAAACTGATCAACGCGACCAAGCTCGAGCGCATATGCATGAGAAATACCACGCACACGATTCCCACCACCAGTAGCTCTTGGCCCAGTTTTGCAAGCAAATTGTCTACAGAGCGATCAATGAGTTTTGAACGATCATACACAGGCACAATATCAACACCTGCACCCAAACCCTCTTTGAGTGCGGCCAATTTTGTCTTAACGCGCTCTATGGTGGCTTTAGCATTTTCTCCCGAGCGCATGACAACAATGCCCCCCGTCACTTCGCCTCGACCATCGAGATCAGCAACACCACGCCGCATCGCAGGTCCAAAGCTGACACGGGCAACATCGCCCAACAATATGGGTGCGCCGCCTGGCTGAGCAGCAATCAACAACGACTCTACATCGGCTAAATCCTGTACGTATCCGGTCACTCTGACCATGTATTCGGCTTCGGCCATTTCAATAACGGAAGCACCCTGCTCGGCGTTACCGCGTTCAATAGCTTTTGCTAAATCGACAATAGACAGATCGAACGCTGTCAGAGCTACCGGATCAACCTCAACCTGATACTGACGCACCATTCCGCCTATTGACGCGACTTCTGACACACCTTCAACACTTTGAAGCTCATATTTTAGGTACCAATCTTGTAACGACCGTAATTGCGCAAGATCGTTGGTACCACTGGTGTCGACAAGCGCATACATGTAAACCCAGCCCACCCCAGTTGCATCGGGACCGAGCGTTGTTACAGCACCATCGGGTAAGGTATCGCCTATTTGAGTCAACACCTCCTGCACGCGTGAACGCGCCCAATACAAGTCGGTGTCGTCTTCAAACAGTACATAGACGTAGGAATCTCCAAAAAAAGAGAACCCGCGTACATCGGTAGCCTTAGGCACAGCCATTAGTGCACTGGTTAGCGGGTAGGTGACCTGTTGCTCAACCACGGAGGGTGCTTGGCCCATGTAAGTGGTTTTGACAATGACCTGCGTATCGGACAAATCAGGGATCGCATCGACAGGTGTCTCATGCACAGCCCATATACCGCTTAACCCAAGCGCGAACGCCAACAATAGCACCAGTACGCGGTTGTGAACCGACCATGAAATCGTTGCTTTAATCATGATCATGTCCTTGAGCTGGCATAGCTTTTGAGTGCTCATGCTTCGTTTCCGGCAAAGGGTCCTGACTCATAGGCTGGGTATGATCGGTATGGGTTGGGTCACCCATTGCTGGCGCCGAGCTGTGCTGGCTGTGCTGGCTGTGCTGGCTGTGCTGGCTGTGCTGGCTGTGCTGGCTGTGCTGGCTGTGCTGGCTGTGCTGGCTGTGCTGGCTGTGCTGGCT
>Ga0181571_10000044_pt1 | contig 63990 bp, 67 predicted proteins | sample 101ome_17_FD_132440 | JGI IMG/M metagenome (GOLD analysis project Ga0181571, IMG submission 132440) | Coastal salt marsh microbial communities from the Groves Creek Marsh, Skidaway Island, Georgia - 101407AT metaG (megahit assembly) | ecosystem: Environmental > Aquatic > Marine > Intertidal... | reverse complement strand
CGCGGGCTGGCCATCAGCCAAAACAGCCACCTGCTAGAAGCGGTCTACAGCAGTATTGACGCAGAACCGCTGGGTACCGGTCTAAAAGTGGCTATGGCAAGGGTTCAGCAGCAACGTGAGCAAAACTCGCTGGCCTTTTTTCGCACCAACCATGCGCGATTTCGCGAACAACAAGAGCTTATCGCCTCTTGGGAAGACTACTCGCAGGCAGCGTTGCACTTGCTAGACCACAGCAATGCGCCAACAAATCTCCCGCTGATTGAGATAGGCCCCGGCGACGGCCGACTGCTGCCACTGCTTGCGCAACGCACGACCCATGTCGTTGCTCTGGACAATGCGCCCGAGATGCTAGAGAGCGCCCGAAGTTACGCGTCGCAGGTTGCTAACATTGCCTATGTACTCGGTGACACATCAACCCTCACCCACTCTGAAACCCGTTACAGTGCTGCCATCATGAATATGGTGTTGCATCACACTCCCAAGCCTGAGCGGGTGTTAGCTGAAGCTGGTTGTGCCTTGGCGCCGGGTGGCGTGCTAATTATCAGTGAGTTGGTGGCACACGATCAGGCGTGGGCCCGCGAACATTGCGGCGACCTATGGCTTGGATTTAAACCCGATCAAATCACCGCGTGGGCGCAACAAGCTGGACTTGAAAGCAGAGCCGAGCTGTTCATTACCCAGCGTAACGGATTCCAAATACAGGTGCGTTCACTGCAAAAAATGCAGGACTGAGCACCCATTTAGTTAATAAAGGAAACTATCATGAGCGAGTACTCACTGTTTACCTCTGAGTCGGTATCAGAGGGGCATCCCGACAAAATGGCGGATCAAATCTCCGATGCCGTCCTCGACGCTATCATTACAGATGACCCCAACGCGCGGGTAGCGGTGGAAACCTTGGTCAAGACTGGCATGGTTGTCATTGCCGGCGAGGTTACTACCTCCACTTATGTGGATCTGGAAGATGTGGTCCGCGGGGTGGTCAATGATATCGGCTATACCAGTTCAGACGTTGGTTTTGATGGTGCCTCCTGCGCCGTTCTTAATGCCATTGGTAAGCAGTCACATGATATTGCTATGGGTGTAGATGAGGGCGCTGACAAGCAATTAGGCGCAGGCGACCAGGGCTTAATGTTTGGCTATGCCAGCAACGAGACACCGGTATTAATGCCAGCACCCATCTACTACGCACACCGACTGGTCGAAAAGCAGGCCGAGTTGCGCAAAAATGGCACCTTGCCTTGGCTGCGCCCTGATGCAAAAAGCCAGCTAAGCTTACGTTACGACGAGACAGGAAAACCGCATCGCATTGATGCCATCGTGCTCTCAACCCAACACGATCCAGATATTTCGCAAGCCGACATTCACGAGGCAGTGCGAGAGCATATCTTAAAGCCCGTGCTACCGGCTGACTGGCTGCATACCGATACGCAGTACCATATTAATCCCACGGGGCAATTCATTATTGGTGGCCCGGTGGGTGACTGTGGCTTGACGGGTCGCAAAATTATTGTGGATACCTATGGCGGCATGGCACGTCACGGTGGTGGTGCGTTCTCTGGCAAAGATCCTTCTAAAGTCGATCGATCTGCGGCCTACGCTGCGCGCTACGTAGCAAAAAATATTGTCGCTGCAGGCCTTGCCGAGCGCTGTGAAATTCAGGTGTCTTATGCCATTGGCGTTGCTGAGCCAACGTCTATATCACTCAACACTTTCGGCACGGGAGTCATTGCCGACAGCCAAATTGTTGAACTGGTGCGTGAGCACTTTGACCTCACGCCGCAAGGCATTATTGACATGCTCGACTTGCGACGCCCTATTTACCGCGCCACTGCCAGCTACGGTCACTTTGGCCGCGAAGACGCCCGCTTCCCATGGGAAGCAGTAGACAAGGCAGCACTACTACGCAATAGCGCCTAACCCATTCCTCACACGCACACCGACCCTCAAAGGGCACAGGAGCTTTTCCATGAACACTAGCGTCAACCTCGAACAGTTCACCGACTACAAAGTCGCCGACATCAACCTGGCCAGTTGGGGCCGCAAAGAACTGGATATCGCCGAAAGCGAGATGCCTGCTCTGATGGCTCTGCGAGAGCACTACCGAGCTGATCAGCCTTTGGCGGGTGCCAAAATTCTTGGCTGCATTCACATGACTATTCAAACCGCAGTACTCATTGAGACCCTCACAGCGCTGGGTGCAGAGGTTCGCTGGTCATCGTGCAACATTTTCTCGACGCAAGATCACGCCGCCGCTGCCATTGCCGCGTCTGGTGTACCCGTTTTCGCCTGGAAAGGCGAAACCGAAGAAGAGTACGAATGGTGTATTGAGCAAACTATTTTGAAAAATGGTCAGCCGTGGGACGCCAACATGATTCTCGATGACGGCGGTGACCTTACCGGCATGCTGCACGACAAATACCCAGAAATGCTTGAGCGCATCCACGGCATTACAGAAGAGACCACAACCGGTGTACACCGCCTCTACGAGATGATTGCTAACGGTGAGCTAAAAGTACCTGCTATCAACGTTAATGACGCGGTAACCAAATCGAAAAACGACAACAAATACGGCTGCCGCCATAGTTTAAACGACGCCATTAAACGCGGGCTTGATCACCTACTGGCAGGTAAAAAAGCATTAGTCATTGGCTACGGGGATGTCGGCAAGGGCTCCGCTCAGTCGCTCCGTCAGGAAGGCATGATTGTTAGGGTTACCGAGTGTGACCCTATTTGTGCCATGCAGGCCTGCATGGATGGCTTTGAAGTCGTGTCACCCTTTATCAATGGTATCAACGACGGCACCGATGGCTGCATCGATGTGGCACTGCTGGGCACAACTGACCTGCTGGTTACAACTACTGGCAACGTCAATGTTTGCAACGCCGCCATGCTTCGCGCGCTTAAATCTGGCGCTGTCGTCTGTAACATCGGTCACTTTGACAATGAGATTGATACCGCCTACATGCGCGAGCACTGGGAATGGGAAGAGATAAAACCACAGGTGCACAAAGTTGTGCGCAACCGCGCGGATAATGATCATCTCCTACTGCTCTCCGAAGGCCGATTAGTCAACCTAGGCAATGCAACGGGTCACCCGTCGCGCATTATGGATGGCTCATTTGCCAATCAGGTGCTGGCGCAAATTCATTTATATGAGAAGCGCTTTGCTGATTTACCAGCCGATCAGAAAGCCGCGGCGATCACGGTTGAAGTGTTACCTAAGCACCTCGATGAGCAAGTAGCTGCGTTTATGGTCCAAGGCTTTGGTGGTGTCATCACACGCCTTACCGACGATCAGGCCAAATACATTGGCGTGGGCGTGAATGGCCCCTTTAAAACCGACAGCTACAAATACTGAGTCTGCGAGTTAGTGGCATGAAAGATGAGCACACCTGCAGTCTCGAGTTTTTCCCGCCCAAGACAGATGCTGGGCGGGAAAAATTAATCAACAGTGTCATTCCCTCCTTGTCGTTGATTAATCACAACTACTGCTCCGTTACCTATGGGGCGGGAGGCTCTACTCGCGACAACACCTTGGGAACGGTTGCTGCATTACACGGGTGTGGCGAGCACGTGGCACCTCATTTGAGTTTTGGTACCGACAGCGAAGAGACAATTCTCTCCTTACTCAGTCACTATCAGGCTTTCGGGATTAACCGCTTGGTGGCTCTTCGCGGCGACCTCCCCGCCAATGTCACAAATACCCAGCAGTTGGTTTACGCCAACGAACTCGTCAGCTTTATTCGCAAACATACAGGCAACCACTTTACCTTGACGGTTGCCGCCTATCCCGAAATTCACCCTCAGGCAGTGAGTTATCAGCACGACATTATGTACCTCAAGCAAAAACTTGATGCGGGTGCCAATGCGGCTGTCACCCAATTCTTTTTTAATGTTGAGGCGTATTTCTACTTCCTCGATCGCTGTGCGGCAACCGGTATCACCCAGCCCATTCATCCTGGCATCATGCCTATTGTGAACTTTAATAATCTGGTGCGATTCGCCAATGCCTGCGGCGCCGAAATTCCCCGCTGGATTCGCCAACGGATTGAAGGGTTTAATGACTGCCAAGAGAGTATCCGGCAGTTTGGCATCGACGTGATTACTCAGCTGTGTGCCACGCTGCAAGAGAGCGGCGCACCCAGCATCCACTTTTACACCATGAATCAAGTTGAGCCTGTACTCAGCATAGCCAGAAACTTAGGCATGGCACCTACAGCCTGTGTAAACTCAATACCTGATCACACAGAGGCATTGGGAACGTAGGCAAGTGCGCCAAATTCGCCTGTTCACGCAACAAGTACTCACCGCTCATTCCAGCATAGAGCTCGAGGCAGACCCCGCCCATCATCTTGCCCGCGTGTTACGTGCCCGCGTTAGCGACAAGGTGCTTCTCTTCAATGGCGACGGGCTCGACTGGCAGGGTGAAGTGAGTCTGATCGAAAAACGCCGTGTTATCGTACAAATTGAAACGGGCCGTCCCAGTGTTGCCGAGTCGCCTCTCAGCACCCATTTAGGTTTGAGTTTGAGCAAAGGCGAGCGCTTTGATTGGGCCATTCAAAAGGCGACCGAGCTTGGTGTTACTCTCATTACGCCTCTGTTAAGCGAGCGTGTTGACGTAAAACTACCCCAAGACCGGCTAGCTAAAAAACTCATGCATTGGCAACACATTATCATTGCTGCATGTGAGCAATGTGGTCGCGGCTACATCCCCAGGCTAAACAAACCGATTGCACTCGACCACTGGACTAAGACTGTTGAAGCAGACCTAAAGCTGGTACTTCACCATCATCAAGTTGCACCGCTGCCCGACGCCGCACCTGGCAGCGTGGCATTGTTGGTGGGTCCAGAGGGTGGTCTCACAGAAGCCGAAGTGGACGCGGCATCGGCGCATGGATTTAAGCGCTTTAGAATGGGGCCGCGGGTACTGCGCACAGAGACGGCGCCGGCAGCAGCGTTATCGATCTTAGGCAGTCGCTGGGGTGACCTTTAAGCCCGCGACCCATCTATTCTCATGATCGTCAATTACCAAGCGATCTGGGCACCACGTGCTCAATCTACTGATTGTGCTTCCAGCCAGTTCGCCCGCGACCACTCTAACCACCAAGCTGCCGCATTCATAAAATGCGCGGTGCGAGGCGAATGAACCGTATCGAAGGAATGCTGAGCCCCGTTTAACTCGGCATAAACAATTTCCGCCGAGCTTGCCGCGCTAAGTTCAGCCACAAAGCGGCGCGCCTCTTCTACCCATACCAATGTGTCATGGGTACCTTGAATAACAAAAAAAGGCGGTGCTTTATCTGACACCCAAGTAATGGGTGACGCACTGTCATAAAGCTCCGGCGCTTGGGCTTGCGTGGTTTTCATAACGCGCTCGAGTACAGGGTTATCAATGCCCGTGTAATGACGAATATTATAGCGATCGCAAAGGTCATAAGCGCCATACAGCGGCATCGCCGCCTGAATGGACGTATCTTTATCTTCAAAACCCGGTTGCCAAGGCTTGTGGTTTTGGCTTAACGCCGCAAGGCTGGCCAAGTGACCACCCGCACTACCCCCGGTTACGGCAATAAAGCGCGGATCCCCACCCCATTGGGCAATGTTCTCGCGTACCCAAACAATGGCTTTTTTCACATCGACAATATGGTCAGGGAATGTTGCCGCTGGTGACAGGCGGTAGTTGATGGAAACGCACACCCAGCCTAAGCCGGCCATATGGTGCAAAAGGGGCAGAGCCTGCTCTGCTTTATGCCCAAAAAGCCAAGCACCACCATGAATTTGCAGTAATACGGGACAATTCTCGCCCGCCACTATTGGTCGATAAATATCCAATAAGTTTCGCTTGCCGGCATCGCCGTAGGCGATATCTCGTTCGAGGCGCACACCGGGCCGAGTAAACGTCACTGGGTGAGACCAGCCCTCGGCGCTTATCTGATGGCTCAATTGCCGCCTGCGCTCTATGGGTATGGACTGCTCGAAGTTCTCACCAAGTCCCGTTTTCAACGCTCTCTCAAAGGAACGACCAGTTTCAAAATGGGCCAATAGCACTTTCAATATGGCCAACGCCGAACCCAGTAGCAAAGCCAAGGCAAACTGCATCGACGCCAAAGAGAGATCGGCAAACAACGCCATGGCCAGGGCTGTACTGAGTATTGTTGCCAGCAGCCAAGGGGCCAGTTCGGTAGCCGCCAGTGAGACCAAAAACCACAGCGGGACGAACCAACCTAAGGACCTACCTCGGACCACAGCAGTATACGATCCCAGTGCCAAGACGATCGCAACACTAAGAAATAATCCTTCAAACATCGATTTTGGTCCCTGCGCAGTTGCGCACTTGCGGCGCGGCTCGTAACGTAGCGGCATTATTTGCAGAGGTAAGCACCCGAGGTACGCAACATGAGCCGCACAATTGGCGTGGTGATGGACCCTATTGAGTCCATCAATTTTAAAAAGGATACAACGCTGGGCTTACTTTGGGCAGCCCGGGATAAAGGTTGGTCCCTGTTCTATATGGAGCAAAGTGATCTGTATCTCCGAAATGGTCAAAGCTTTGCTCGCATGCGACCAATGAGCGTAAGGGATGATCCTACAGACTACTTCACGCTGGCTGAACCTGAAGACCGACCACTCAGTGACCTTGATGCTGTGCTCATGCGCAAGGATCCGCCCTTCGATATGGAGTTTGTCTACACCACACACCTCCTTGAAAATGCCGAGCGCGCAGGGACATTGATTGTGAACCGCTGTGCCAGCTTACGAGACTGCAACGAAAAACTGTTTGCAACGCAATTCCCCCAGTGTTGCCCAGAACTCATTGTGAGTCGTGATATGAGCAAGCTCAGAGCATTTCACAACGCGCATGGCGATGTTGTATTTAAACCCCTTGATGGCATGGGAGGCAGCTCAATATTCCGTGTTAAACCTGACGACGCCAACGTCAGCGTAATTTTAGAAACGCTGACAGCTCAAGGCACGCGTACGATAATGGGCCAAGTGTATCTTCCAGCGATTACCGAGGGCGACAAGCGTATTCTCATGATTAACGGCGAGCCAGTGCCTTTCTGTTTAGCGCGCGTACCGCTTGCCGGTGAAAGTCGGGGTAATTTAGCGGCCGGTGGCACAGGTCGAGTGCAACCTCTTACAGAGCGTGATCGTTGGATTGCACAACAGGTAGGACCGACACTGAAAGCCAAAGGGCTTTGGTTTGTCGGGCTCGATGTGATCGGCGAGCATCTCACGGAAATAAACGTAACCAGCCCTACCTGCTTACGAGAAATTGATGCCGCTCAGTCACTGGGAATAGGAGCGCAGCTCATGGATTGTATTGATGGACTACTAAGCTGACATTGCGATGCGCGCGATCATACGCAGTATTAAACAACCACTCGTGTCGCCCTTCGTCCTATCGCTAGGACTGCACGCATTCATAGTGTTGGCCGTAGGCTTCGCTTTTGAGCTACCACAACAGGCATTTAAAACGCTGGCTGTAACCGTTGCACTGACGCCGTCGACGCGCGCACCTGTTGTCGCCAGTCATGTGTCAACAACCAATCAGCTGGGAGAACGCGACGCGGGCGAACAGGTACCGATCACACAGGTGGTTATGCAGACATCGCTCACCTTATCGCGTGAAATGGCGGGCGAAGGCGAAAACGTTGCTGAACAGTCGGCCAACCAACCCAAAGCAATGCAGACCGCGCCGACCAATCAGGGGGCGAGGTCAGACTCGAGTAGCGATCCAACTCGGTTGGGCGCTGTCGCTGCTCGGCGCGCACTCGATGCGAATTATCTCGCTCGCTGGCGTGCGCGGGTAGAACAAATGGGCAACGCTCTTTATCGAGGTGAACCTCCGGCGGGAAATGGCGATGTTAGACTCTTAGTTACCGTGCTGGCCGACGGCACACTTGAGGATATTCGCGTGCTTCAGTCTTCCGGGATGAGCGAGCTCGACCAAGCGGCGCAGGATACAGTCATTCTCTCGGCACCTTTTCCGGCATTTTCACGTGAACTCGCCGAGCAAACGTCGCGGCTAGACATCATTCGAACGTGGCAATTTAGAACACACGCGGTAAGCTCGCCGTAATAACGCTTTTGAGTAAACTCATTGACACTAAGTTACCCGAAGACTTCAGACTCACTGCGCAACCAACTGCTCGTGGCTACACCTGCGCTGCAGGAGGGGTTTTTTTGTCAGTCGGTAACCTATATCTGCGAACACGGCGAGTCGGGTGCCATGGGTATTGCTATCAATCAACCGCTCGATATAGCCCTAGGAGAAATACTCGGTCACCTGAATATTGAGATGAATCAAGCGCCTAGCCAGGAGACTGTATTTGCTGGTGGCCCGGTTCAGATTGATCATGGGTATGTTTTACACCGAGGGCAGGGTACATGGGATGCCAGCACACACGTTGGCGCCGATATATGGTTAACCACATCAAAAGATATCTTAGCGGCGATTGGTTCTGGTAACGGTCCGATCGACCATCTGGTTGCCCTTGGGTACGCTGGCTGGGGCCCCGGGCAACTTGAAGAAGAGCTGGCAGATAATTGTTGGCTCACCGTCGCCGCTGACCCCGCAATTTTATTTGATGTCCCCTATGAACAACGATTGCAAGCCGCAGGCGACCGCTTGGGCATCGATATTCATCTGATGAGTCAAGATGCAGGGCATGCGTGAAGACTAACCGTGTGAATAATAGCGGTCGGGTTATTGCCTTTGATTGGGGACTGCGGAACATTGGTGTCGCTGTGGGCAACCAGTACCTCGGTACCAGTGAGCCATTGACGACCGTACGGGCGCGTGACGGCGTCGCTGATTGGCAAGCAATCGCAGCACTGCTCAAAGAGTGGCAACCCGAGTGCCTTATCGTTGGAGAGCCATTGAATATGGATGGTACGGAGGCTGATATAACAGCGAGAGCCCGCAAGTTTAGTCGTCAGTTACACGGCCGCTTTGGTTTACCCGTTGAATTAATTGACGAGCGATTGAGTTCACACGAAGCAAAGCTTAATGCCCGCGAGCGTGGCCATAACGGTAATTACCGCGCCAACCCCATCGACGCCCAGGCGGCTCATGTTATCTTGCAGTCTTGGCTGGCAAGTCGCCCTCTCTCAGAGGACAGCTAAGTCAACTGGGCGCGAGATATCAACCCATATCAACGCTAAAATCGCCACTGCTCGTAATCGAATGACTGCCCTTTTCAAACAACTTTATCTGTAGCCGCACGTCGTTTGCGGAGTCGGCATGGCGCTCGGCATCCCGCGCTGTTATCAAACCAGCTTTGTAGGCATCAATCAGGCTCTGATCGAACGTTTGCATACCCATCTCTGTCGATCGTGCCATAACGTCCTTGATCAGGTGCACTTCGCCTTTGCGAATATGATCAAGAATGAGCGGGCTGCCCAGTAAGAGCTCAACAATAGGGATGCGACCTGTGCCGGAACGGCTTGGGAGTAACTGTTGTGCCACCATCGCGCGTAAATTCAGTGATAAATCCATCCATATTTGATTGAGCTGTGACGCGGCGAAGAAACTCTGTATACGGTCGAGGGCCTGGTAAGCATTATTAGCGTGCAAAGTGCATAAGCAGAGATGGCCTGTCTCTGCGAATGCCAGGGCTGTCTCCATGATTTTAGCCGTACGCACCTCACCAATCATAATCACATCGGGCGCCTGTCTCAGTGTATTGGCAAGCGCCACCTCGTAAGACTCGGTATCAATACCGACCTCGCGCTGGCTAACCAAGCAGCCCTTATGGTGATGCACATATTCGATGGGGTCTTCAACGGTGATAATGTGGCCGTGACTGTTTGTATTACGGTAATCCAGCATGGAGGCGAGAGTCGTCGATTTGCCCGTTCCCGTCGCACCCACCAAAATCACCAAGCCGCGCTTGAGCATGGCGAGTTGCTCAAGGGTTTTGGGCAGCCCCAATGCCTCGAAGTTTGGAATTTCCTCGCTGATCCGACGCATCACCAGCCCGGGGCGACCGCGCTGTAAATAAGCACTGGCTCTAAAGCGACCATGACGCGGGTCGACGATGGCATAATTACATTCGCGAGTGCGGTCAAATTGAGTCGCCTGCTCGGCGTCCATGGTTTGACGAATCAAGGCGGCGACGTCAGCCTCGGCTAACAGCGTGTCACCCATGGGCTGCAGTTGACCATCAACCTTAATAGTTAGAGGCGCATCGACCGTAATAAAGCCATCGGAAGCACCACGCTCAACCATAGCTTCAAGCAGTAATTCCACAGCTTTGAGCGTATCCACGATGATCTCCTCGGTGGCGTCTTATCAGTTAATCGACTCGGGCTGTCTTGCCTTCTCTCGGGCGGATTCGACCGTGATGAGCTTTTTATCCACCAGTGCCTGCAAGGACTGATCAATGGTCTGCATACCAATGGCTTGGCCCGTTTGGATGGCCGAATACATCTGCGCCACTTTATCTTCGCGGATAAGGTTACGAATCGCAGGTGTGCCGCGCATGATTTCGTGAGCTGCTACTCGGCCACCATTTCGGCGCTTGAGCAGTGTCTGGGAAATAACACCTTGTAGTGATTCCGACAACATAGAGCGGACCATGGACTTTTCTGCAGCCGGAAACACATCAATAATGCGGTCTATCGTTTTGGCCGCCGAAGTGGTGTGCAGTGTGCCAAACACAAGGTGCCCGGTTTCCGCGGCAGTCAGGGCTAAGCGAATGGTTTCAAGGTCACGCATTTCTCCCACCAAAATGATGTCAGGGTCCTCACGCAGCGCCGAGCGAAGAGCCTCTGAGAAACCCAAGGTATCTCTGTGTACCTCTCGCTGATTGACCAAACAGCGCTTGGATTCGTGCACAAATTCAATAGGGTCTTCAATGGTGAGAATATGGTCGTATCGATTATCGTTAATGAAATCGATCATGGCGGCCAACGTAGTTGACTTGCCTGAACCCGTTGGCCCTGTGACCAGCACCAAACCCCGTGGTAGTAGCGAAATATCACGAAATACTTGGCCAAGACCCAGGTCTTCCATGGTCAGTACTTTGCTGGGAATAGTACGGAAAACGGCGCCCGGGCCACGGTTTTGGTTGAAAACGTTGACACGAAAACGGGCGACGCCCGGGACTTCAAACGAAAAATCTGTCTCCAGAAACTCTTCAAAATCTTTGCGCTGTTTGTCGGTCATGATGTCATAAATGAGATCATGAACGTGGCTATGCTCTAGCGGCGGTACATTAATTCGGCGCACATCGCCGTCCACGCGAATCATCGGTGGTAAACCGGCGGACAAATGTAAATCCGATGCGCCTTGCTTGGCGCTAAATGCCAGCAATTCGGTGATGTCCATAAAGGACTCCTTGCTTCGGTAACTTGTTCTGATAAATAGTCACGCTCGCGCCAAGATCAACGCCTTCCGCTATCATGGCAACATGAAAAACATAGTAGCTTCAAATTTAGCCACCGTCACGGCCCGAGTGCGCGCCGCCGAGCGTGAAGCCGGACGACCACAAGGCAGTGTCAATTTGCTCGCCGTTAGTAAGACAAAGCCAATCTCACATATAGAGGCGGCAGTGGCTGCGGGCCAGCGGGTCTTTGGCGAGAACTACGCGCAAGAAGCTGTCGACAAGGCCATGGCGTTGGCAAGCCTGCAACTAGAGTGGCACTTCATTGGTCCCGTGCAATCAAATAAAACGCGATCGCTCGCCAGTCACATGGATTGGGTGCACACTGTCGATCGGGAAAAAATTGCACGCCGACTCAGTGAACAGCGGCCAGCTCACCTTGGGCCGTTGAACGTTTGTTTACAGGTCAACATCTCGGGAGAAAATACCAAAGCTGGCCTCCAACCCAACCAATTGAAAGAGCTCGCTGGTATCGTAAGTGTGCTACCCAACTTACGCTTGCGCGGATTGATGGCTATACCCGCACCTGCGATCTCAGAAGACGGTCGCCGAGAACCGCACAAGGCACTTGCTCAGCTGTTCATGCAATTGCAAGAGCAACACCCTGGCATCGACACCCTGTCTATGGGCATGTCTGGTGATCTTGAGGCTGCCATAGCAGAGGGTGCAACCATTGTGAGAATCGGCACAGATATTTTTGGCCCGCGCTGAGCCGGCCATCGCGGCACGATCGAGTTATACTGTCAATCTGCGATTATCCCTGGGAGTAAATGGTGCGCAACGAACAAAGCCCATCCAGCATAGCGTTCGTCGGTGGCGGCAATATGGCACGCGCCATCATCGGTGGCTTGCTTAACAATGGTTACGAGGCCAACCGAGTTGCGGTTGCAGACCCATCAATTGAGGCTCGTGAAGCCTTGCAAGCCCTAGGCCTATCGCAAGTGGCGTCTGAGGCAACAGACATTGTCGGCGACGCTTCACTCATCGTATTGGCGGTAAAACCCCAAGTGATGTCCTCGGTGGTTGCTGGCTTTACCAATCGCCTCACTGCAGGACAAACTGTGATGTCGATTGCTGCGGGACTCTCAGTAGCATCACTGGCGTCGATGCTCGGCAATCCGCATGTTGGCATTATTCGCTGTATGCCGAATACACCAGCACTTGTATCCTGCGGTGCATCCGGTCTATTCGCAGCACCGAACGTTAATGCCGAGCAGCGCCAATATGCCCAGAACACTATGGCCGCTGTGGGCACCACATTGTGGGTGGACAGTGAGGCTCAACTGGATGCAGTAACAGCGGTATCGGGTAGTGGTCCTGCGTATTTCTTTGCGTTCATGGAAGCCATGGCACAGCATGGTGAACGACTAGGCCTCGACTATGCCCGCGCCTACCAGCTCACACTGCAAACGGCGCTGGGTGCAGCGCGAATGGCTGCTGAGCAGGGCACACCTATCGATGTGTTACGCCGGAATGTGACCAGCCCCGGTGGCACCACTGAACAGGCGCTGCTAGCGTTTCAGCGGGGTAAGCTTGACGATTTAGTGGGCACGGCAATGGACGCCTGTGTGGCACGCGCACAGACGATGTCAGAGGAGTTTAACTGAGCATGACAGCCGTATCTGACATTGGACGCTATCTAGCGGAAACCATTACATCGCTTTATCTTGTGATTGTTGTTTTGCGAGGACTTCTCCAGGCGTCGCGCGCCGATTTTTACAATCCCATTTCACAATTTATTGCCCGTGCAACCAACCCGCCGCTACTGCTCATGAGAAAACTGGTGCCAGCCGGGCAACGCTTCGATATATCAATTGTCCTGCTGGCTCTGCTCGTTCAGGGTATTGGATTGTCGAGCACCCTTATGTTGTCCGGCTTTATGCCGCCGAGCGTTTTGATTGTCGCAATATGGTCGGTAATTGGTGTCACTGCGCTCATAGTCAATACCTACTTAATAGCGCTCATTATTATGATCGTGCTGAGCTGGGTGGCACCGGGCAGCCGCCATCCAGCGGTGATACTGGTTTACCAAATCACCCATCCGGTTATAGCACCAATCAGATCACTGCTCCCAAATATGGGTGGCCTCGACTTTTCACCGATCGTGATTTTCATTGTCATCAATGTTATCCAAATAGCGTTGCGGCACATGGCCGTTGCGACGGGACTGCCTCCCAGTCTGATAATGGGCCTTTGAGTGGACGCAGTAGCACAATCCGTCGGTGTTGTTACCCCCTTTATCGAGCGCTTCGACGAGCCGTTGCCGCTGGCCTGTGGTCGCACGCTCGAAGGCTATTCGCTGATGGTGGAGACCTATGGCGAGCTTAACGCGACACAATCTAATGCAGTCTTAATTTGCCATGCTCTGAGCGGTAATCACCACGCGGCGGGGCGTCACCACGAAAGCGACAAGAAGCCCGGCTGGTGGGATGTGGCGATTGGGCCCGGTAAGCCCATCGATACCCGCCGTTTCTTCGTAGTGAGTGTCAATAACCTAGGTGGCTGCGACGGTAGCACCGGTCCAAGTAGTATCAATCCACAAACCAATACACCCTGGGGCCCCGATTTTCCGGTAATTCAAGTAAGCGATTGGGTAGAGAGCCAGCGCCGCCTTGGAGAGCGCTTGGGTATTACACAATGGGCCGCGGTAGTTGGCGGCAGTCTCGGCGGAATGCAAGCGCTGCAGTGGGCCGTGAGTCACCCCAACAACGTTCGCCACTGTGCTGCTTTTGCCTGTGCTTCCAAACTCACTGCCCAAAATATCGCTTTTAATGAGATTGCGCGACACGCCATTGTGACCGACCCAGAATGGCAAAATGGCTACTACCAAAAGGACGACAAACTTCCCGCACGCGGCTTGGCGCTCGCGCGTATGGTCGGTCACCTCACTTATATGTCAGCCGATGGCATGAGTGACAAATTTGGCCGAGAGCTTCGAGAGGGAAGCTTTACCGCTAACGCCGACGAGGGAGTGGTATTTCAGGTTGAAAGTTACCTTCGCTACCAAGGTGCTCAATTCTCTACCCGTTTTGACGCCAATACCTACGTGCTGATGACACGCGCGCTGGATTATTTTGATATCGCAACCAACCATGGTGGTGTGCTAGAAGCTGCTATGGCTGATATTCAGGCGCGCATGCTAATAATGTCGTTTTCGAGTGATTGGCGTTTCTCGCCGGCACGCTCACGCGAGCTAGTCGATGCACTAGTGAAAGCTGGAAAGGCCGTGACCTACGCCGACATTGAAACCGACGGTGGACACGACGCTTTTCTATTAGACGATCGCCACTATCTCAGCCTTTTTAGCGCCTGGATGCAGCAGGTACACATTTGATGCGCTACGACTTAACTCACATCATTCCATGGGTAGCTGAAGGTAGCCGTGTCCTCGATCTCGGTTGTGGCAACGGCGAATTTTTACGGGAGTTGCAAGATGCGCGCGGAGTGAGCGGTCTAGGCCTTGAGCTAGACGCAGACAATTTGGTAGCTGCCGCAGGTCGCGGCATCGACGTGATCCAGCAAGATATGGATAAGGGTCTTAGCAATTTTTCCGATCAGAGCTTTGATACGGTGGTTCTTGCACATGCCTTGCAGGTACTACACCGCCCACATCGGGTATTAACCGATATGGTACGGATCGGTCGCGAGGCCATTGTTACCTTTCCAAATTTTGGTCACTGGCGTTGTCGTATCCACTTGGGCCTCAAAGGCCAAATGCCAGTTTCTCGCGTATTACCTTACAGTTGGTATGACACACCCAATATTCACTTTTGCACGCTGAAGGACTTTGAAGCACTGTGTTCAGAGCTGCGAATCGACATTGTCGCCAAAGATATCGTAACCACCAGTTCCCAGCGCCGTCTAGCCCGTTGGCTACCCAATTTATTTGGGGTAACGGCGGTCTACCGCATTCGGCGCAATGGCGCTTAAATCGCATGGTCACAAGACTGCTTGGCTTCGTCTCGCTGATTGCCTGGATGCTTTACAGCATCCAGCCGTGCAACGCTCAGCAATCCGAACGTTTCGACCAGTTTGAGCTGCACCGCAGTGTGGTGTACAGCACCTTTTTGACGGCGGAAATTGCTGCCCAATATGGCATCACGCGAGGTGATGATAAGGCCATACTGACGCTATCGGTACGCGATGCACAAGCGGGTGAAACCGCCGGTCGACCTATGGCAATCAGCGGGCGAACATGGGACTTCATTCACGCCAAGGAACTTGAATTCAAAGAAATTCGTGAGGGCCGAGCCACGTACTACATTGCCGAGTTTGAATTTATTGATCGAGAGTGGCGTTTCTTTGATTTTAGCTTTACCCCTGAAGGCAGCGACAAAGCCTACCGCTATGATTTCAAAGTTCAGCTCTGGGATCAGGATCGTTAACGCGCTCAGTTTTGATTTTTCGGCGCACGTTTTCATTTCACATTAAAGGCTAACTAATGCCCGATACAGTTGTTCTAGCCAGTGGCAACAAAGGCAAACTTGCAGAGCTTCAAGATGCACTGGCGGGCACAGGTTTAACACTAAAACCTCAGTCGGCTTTTGCGGTGACTGACGCCATTGAAGACAAGCCCACCTTTGTAGAGAACGCGCTGATAAAGGCGAGGCACGCCGCTCGGTGTACAGGATTGCCTGCAATTGCCGATGATTCAGGCTTAGTGGTGCCCGCGCTTGGGGGCGCCCCAGGTATCTATTCCTCGCGTTATAGTGGCCAGGGCGACGCAGCCAATAACCAGAAGCTTTTGGAGGTCATGGCCAGTCTTCACGGTGAAGACCGCAACGCCCATTTTTTCTGTGTTTTGATTTTTCTTCTCAGCCCCGAAGATCCCGCACCGATCATTGCCGAGGGACGATGGCATGGCGTCATTGCCACCTCGCCTCGCGGTGTCGGTGGTTTTGGTTATGATCCACTCTTTGAAGATGCACGTTCAGGGCGCCGCGCTGCCGAAATGAGCCTTGAAGAAAAGCGATCGTTGAGCCACCGAGGTCAAGCAGTGAAGGCGCTGTGTGCCAAGCTTGAACGTTGATCGCAGCGCCATTCCACTGTCGCTTTATGTGCACATACCTTGGTGTGAGCGCAAATGTCCCTACTGTGATTTCAACTCCCACGAACACTTCGACTCAAATCTAGAACAGCCGTACATAGACGCGCTCCTGTCAGACCTGGCCAGCCAAGTCGAGACCGTGTCTCACAGGGAGCTTGTGGCCATTTTTATTGGCGGCGGCACCCCAAGTCTATTCAGCGACGGCGGTATTGCGCGCCTGCTGTCAGGTATCAATCGCTTAATTAGTTTTGCGGCCAACTGCGAAGTCACCTTGGAAACTAACCCCGGTAGTGCAGAAGCAGCAAAATTTGAGGGTTTAAGTGCAGCCGGTATTAATCGACTCAGTATTGGGGTTCAGAGTTTCTCCGATAATCAGCTGTCGCTGCTCGGACGAATTCACACAGCCGACGACGCGCGTCGCGCCTGCGACTTGGCAGCACGCCATTTCCAGCGCTTTAATATTGATTTGATGCATGGACTGCCCGGGCAAAACGTGGCGTCAGCGCTAACCGATCTCCACGAAGGTATTGAGCGCGCAGGGGGACATTTATCTTGGTATCAGCTGACGATCGAACCCAACACGGTTTTCTATAACAAACCACCTACCATTCCGGTTGAAGATGTACTTGCCGACATTCAGGATGAGGGCGAAACATTATTAGTTGATACAGGCTTTTTACAGTATGAGGTATCTGCCTGGGCCCAGCCTGACCAAGCAAGCAAACATAATCTCAACTATTGGGAGTTTGGCGACTATCTGGGTATCGGTGCAGGTGCACACGGCAAGTTGACGCGGGCAGACGGCACCATCGTACGCACGCGGCGTACGCGCTTGCCAGTCGATTACCTAGCAAGTATTCAGGGGGGCAAGTCCACTATCGATGCACCCATCAGCAACGAGAATTTACCCAGTGAGTTTATGCTCAATGCGCTGCGATTAAAGAATGGGGTCACAAGTGATCTCTTCGAACAGCGAACCGGATTGCCACTTACCCAAATCGAGGCAACCCTTGCAACGCTGAGTGCAAGAGGTTTATTGATGCCGCTTTGTTCAGGACGACTCCAGACAAGTGCGTTGGGGTTTCGCTTTCTTAACGAGGTGTTAGCGGCCTTTTTGCCCAACAACAAATCATAGAAAGCCTAGACACGTCGATACAGTAAATCCCAGACGCCATGACCCAACCGCGCACCTCGGCGCTCAAACTTCGTCTCAGGGCGCCAGCTTGGTCGTTGTGAAAACTGATTGGCACCCGCAATATTTTCAAACCCTTCGGCGGCCTCCATGACCTCAAGCATGTGCTCAGCATATGGCTCCCAGTCTGTGGCCAAATGCATCAGCCCGCCATGGGTAAGGCAGGGGGCGACGCGCGCAATAAATTCGTGCTGAACAAGTCGTCGTTTATTATGCCGCTTCTTATGCCAGGGATCGGGGAAATAAATTTGCAGCACGTCTACGGTTGCCGGAGGTATACAATCAGTGAGCACCGGCACGGCATCTTCGGCATAGACCCGAATATTGCTTATTCCCCGAACAAGGGCCTGGGCGAGTAGGCGCCCGACGCCCGGGCGATGTACCTCAATCCCCAGATAATTGATATCGGGGTGTGTTTCCGCCATCGCCAACAGCGAGTCGCCCATGCCAAAACCAATTTCAACCACGCGTTTGCCGCGTCGACCAAAAGCGCTATCCCAATCAAAAAGTCCTTGGTCATAGCTATGACCAAAGCGGGCAAAACCCTGATCCCAGCCTTTTTGCTGGCCTTCGGTCATACGCCCGGCGCGCATAACAAAGCTGCGAATGGGACGTTGATAATCTTGCGTCATGATCAGATTGTCCGTGATCGGAATATCGCCTGGTAATTACGACGAGGCCACGTTGCGGGCGGCCATGAGTAGACTTAACCAACCGGCTATTAATAATACGCCGCCTATTGGTGTAATAAAGCCCAGAGCCGGGATTGAAATAAAAACCAACAAGTACAAGGAGCCTGAAAAAAGGACGATTCCGACGGCCCAACACAAGAAGGCACGGCGTAGCCAAATCGATGCCGATAGTGCATCTGACATCATCTTGGAAACGCCTAGTGCCATAAGAGCGAGCGCATGAACCAGCTGGTAATGCGCCGCTGTTTTCCAAACATCAAGTTGAGCGGGCGCCACAAAACCATTAAGGCCATGGGCGCCAAAAGCGCCCGCGGCAACCCCAGTCGCGCCCAGAATTCCTGCTAGCGCTAGCGCGCGAGGAGGAAGTGACATCATTAGGCTGCGAGTGCGGTTTTTAGCTTTTTCATGGCATTCGTTTCAAGCTGCCGAATGCGTTCCGCTGAGACACCGTGTTCTGCAGCCAGTTCGTGCAGTGTTGCTTTTTGCTCTGCTAACCAACGCCGAGCAACAATGTCACGGCTACGCTCATCAAGTTCGGCGAGTGCCGAGTGCAACCGACCCTCACTGTCTTGGCGGAAATCCTCAGACTCAACGGCGAGCGCCGGATCGGTTGAGTGGTCCTCTAAATAATTTTGCGGTGCCTGCCAGGCATCGTCGTCATCGGCATCACTAGGCAAATCAAAGGCCACATCGCGACTCGCCAGTCGGCCCTCCATACGCTGTACTTCTACCTCATCAACACCCAAATCAGCAGCGATCGCCGATGTTTCCTCTGGTGTTAGCCATGCCAAAGATTTTTTGGCACTACGAAGATTAAAAAATAGCTTTCGTTGGGCCTTGGTGGTTGCCACTTTCACAATTCGCCAATTGCGAAGAATGTATTCGTGCATCTCGGCTTTAATCCAATGAACTGCAAAGGAGACTAGCCGTACACCCTTTTCTGGATCAAAGCGCTTCACAGCCTTCATCAGGCCGACGTTGCCTTCCTGAATTAAATCAGCTTCTGCGAGACCATACCCGGAATAGCTGCGAGCGATGTGCACCACGAAACGGAGGTGAGCAAGCACTAACTCACGCGCAGAGTCAACGTCGCCCTCGTAATACAGTTTCTCAGCTAGCGCTTTTTCGCGTTCAGCAGAGAGCATGGGAATCGCACTCACGGCCTGCACATAGGCCGCAAGGTTCGCGCCTGGCGCCATGTTGAGCGCGGCGGCGTTACCTACAGCAATTGCTTTGTTTGGCTCTGTCACAGTGACGTCCTCCTAACCTTTGTTGCTATATTAGCACTCTCAGTTAGAGAGTGCTAACAGCAAAAAGTTCACAATTTCCGAGGACTTATCGCTGAGAACTACCGAGGTTCTAGATCTTTGAGATGTAAAGCCGTGGCCTGCCACGCACTGAGTAGCCCGAGCGCCCCGCCGGTGAGAATAAGCCGCAACGTGGACACGAGGCTAAGGCCATGCAAGATGTGATCACCGTCATACAACCGTATCAATTCCTGCGCAGGCTCAGCCAATAGCCACATAAAGATCAGCACCAGCACCACGGCGAGTACACCCCCACCAATGCCAGACCAAAGGCCTGAGTACAGAAATGGTCGGCGTGCGAAAGCATCACCACCGCCAATCAACTTGATCACTACAATCTCAGCGCGACGTGCTTCGATAGCAAGGCGAATCGTATTACCCAGTATCAAAACGGCGCCTATGGCCATCATGGCACCCAAACCCATCACCAGACGCTGTACCAATACCAATGACGCCTGCAACCGCCCCAACCACTGCGTATCAAAGACCACTTCGCCTATGCCGTCGGTGTTAGCAAGACTGTTAGCCAGCTCCTGCAATCGCTCATTGCTGAGCGACGCATCTGGCGTTATCAGTAACGTATGCGGCAACGGATTGGTGTGCAGCGATTCGACGAGACTATTAAGACCTGTATCTTGGCTAAATTGCAATAACGCCGTATCGCGATCGATAAACGCTACAGCAGCTATATCAAGACGTGCGGTTAACGCCTCTGATATTGCCATGGCACCAGTGACGTCAACGTCGTTCTCTAAAAAAACAGACAACCGACTAGGTACTTCAATGTGGGCTGCAATGTCGCGCGCATTACTCAACACGATAAGTAACGCAGCGGGGAGTGCGAGGGTAATACCAACAACCAGCAGGGTTAGGGCAGTGGATAATGGCGCCGCAAGGAGCTTATTCAGGCTATCAGACGCCGCTTGGCGATGGTGGTGAATCCAGGCGGAGAGGCGCGAGCGGGGACCTGAACCGGCAGTCCGTGAGACATTCACGGCGCACCTCCACCACCCACCAAGCGGCCGTCATTGAGAGTGATAATACGATGGCGCAACCGAGAGATGAGCGCAAGATCGTGGCTGGCAATTACCACGGTCACGCCCACACGATTGAAAGCTTCGAACAGCGCCATAATCTCGGCGGAGAGCTGAGGATCTAAGTTGCCAGTGGGTTCGTCAGCAATGAGAACCTTGGGGCGCGCCACAACGGCGCGAGCAATACCTATGCGCTGCTGCTCTCCCCCCGACAAAGCCGCTGGACTAGCGCGTTCCCGGTTGAGGAGGCCTACTTTATCGAGTGCCGCACGAACTCGGCGCTGTATGTCGCGGCGCTCAAAGCCTGCAATTTCGAGAGGCAGGGCAACATTATCAAAAACTGAGCGATCAAATAGCAGCTGGTGGTCCTGAAAAACGACCCCAAGATCGCGACGATAGCGGGCGATGTCGCGCTTTTTAATAGATTTTGTGTCTCGTCCATTAACCAACAAGCGCCCGCCAGAAGGACGCTCAATAAGCATGAGAAGACGCAAAAAAGTGCTTTTGCCCGCACCAGAATGACCCGTAAGAAACACCATTTCACCCTGTTCAATGACAAGCGACACATCGCGCAAGGCATCGTGATCACCAAAGCGCTTGCTGAGACGGTCGAACTGAATCAAAGTCGACTGCCCTCGGATGATTCAAATAGAGCGTCGATAAAAGGCCGCGCTTCAAATGGCCGCAAGTCGTCAGCTGACTCACCCACACCGATAAACCGAATTGGCCGCTGCAACCGCTGCGCAATCGCGAAGATCACGCCGCCCCTAGCAGTACCGTCTAACTTAGTGAGAGTGATGCCCGATATACCAACGGACTGATGAAACTGCTCCGCTTGGGACACGGCGTTCTGACCGGTAGTTGCATCGAGAACTAAAAGCGTTTCGTGCGGCGCAGACGGCTCAACCTTGCGCATAACACGCACCACTTTCTCCAGCTCCTCCATCAGGTGAGCTTTGTTCTGCAACCGACCCGCTGTGTCAGCAATCAGTACATCAACGCCTCGTGACTTTGCTGCCTGAACAGCATCGAAAAGCACCGAGGCACTATCGGCTCCAGTGTGTTGGGCAATGACGGGGACGTCGTTACGCTCACCCCAGGCCTGCAATTGCTCAACCGCAGCCGCACGGAAGGTATCACCCGCTGCCAACATAACGCGCTTGCCTTCAGCTTTATAGCGGTGAGCAATTTTGCCAATCGTGGTAGTTTTACCCGCACCGTTAACGCCCACGACTAAAATCACAAAAGGACTAGCACCTGCTAACCGCAGAGGTACCTCGCAAGGTTCAATAATGTCTAGCAGAGCCTCCTTGGTTGCCTGCATGACAGCAGCACCATCATTGAGCTCTTTGCGAGATACCCGCGAGGTGATATCCGCAAGAATGCGCTGCGTTGCATCGATGCCGATATCCGACATCAGCAATTGCGATTCCAAGTCCTCGAGCAATTCATCGTCAATCACCTTCTTACCGAGAAACAAATCGCCTAGGCCCACTGCCAACTGATTGCCTGTGCGACTCAATCCGCGTTTTAAGCGGGCATAGAAACCGTTTGTCGCTGTTTCATCGGCACCACCGGCAAAAGATGGGTCAGCGGGCGCTGGCCAAGCCGCATCCCGGTCATCGCTTACCTCATGCTTTACGCTGGCAGCGTGGGCATCACCGGATTCGGACCATGACGTTGTGGCAGTTGATGAGGTCTCGACTTTGGCCGCTTTATCGTCGTCGGATAGGTCACCGCGAGGCTGTTTACCGCGCTTGAATAACTTCATGCAATCTCACTTATCAGATACCGCACCGCCGTAGTGCTAGCGAGGACATGGTATCACTGGTACAAATGTTGTTGGACCGCCCGCCGCGTAACTTGCATCAAGCCAGTGCGTGCTTAGTGCATGCTTAGAAAGTCACTTATGCTATGCCCATAGTCGGGACGGCCTCCTAGTCGAATAGGCCGTCGGGGCAACCAAATACTAACGTGAACGGGAGTGAAAGCCGAGAACCCATGAGGTCAACGAGCAAACTACGTATCATTGGCGGCGATTGGCGCGGGCGTACGCTGGGCTTTACAGCTAGAGATGGTCTGCGACCGACACCAGATAGGGTGCGTGAAACCCTCTTCAACTGGCTTGCCCCACGTATTAGGGGTGCGACTTGCCTGGATATGTTCGCCGGCAGTGGGGCACTTGGCCTTGAGGCGCTTTCGCGGGGAGCCCAATCTTGCGACTTTATAGAGACTAGCCGGCCAGCAGCGCAAGCGATACAAGGACACCTTCAGCTATTGCAAGCAACAGCACGCGGGCAGGTCATCAACGCTGACACATTCACCCTTAAAAGAACCAACCAATATGACATCGTATTCATCGATCCGCCCTTTGCAGAACAACTGCAAGCCCGGGCAGTGACATGGCTTCTGGACAATAACATGCTCGCTGAGGACGCACGCATCTACAGAGAGTTTAGTCAACAAGACCCGGAGCCTGCTTTAGATGCCCGCACCTCTGTTTTGAAAGATAAGAAGGCGGGGCATGTGCGCTATCAACTGTTAGCAGTAGCCACGCAGGGGGTAGACTAGAGACCTGATGGCGGGCTGTTAAGCACTTTTGTAGCGTCTAGCATTGTGCTTTATCAGCACGACTACGCTGGGTTTGTGAAACCCGAAACGCTTGTGTACAGTGGCGTCCGGCACAGGTTACAGGCTAAGTCCAATGCGCACGCACACCGTTGTCTATCCAGGTACTTTTGACCCAATAACCAATGGTCATATCGATCTCGTGGAACGGGCTGCGCGACTGTTCGACCGTGTAGTCATTGCCATAGCTTCAAGCGAAAAAAAGGTACCGCTGTTTACACTTGAGGAGCGGGTAGCTCTGTCACAACAGGTATTGGCACATCTAGACAACGTCGAGGTGACAGGTTTTAACATTCTGCTCACCGATTTTGTTACGCAGCAAGGTTCAAACTGTGTACTGCGCGGCCTAAGAGCCGTTGCTGACTTTGAATATGAATTTCAACTTGCCAACATGAACCGCGCGATGCAACCGGATTTCGAAAGTGTATTTCTAACGCCAGCAGAGCACCTCTCTTTTATATCGTCTTCCCTTGTGCGTGAAATTGCTTCTCTTGGCGGTAACATCAGCCCTTTTGTACCACCTGAAGTAGCGCAAGCCTTAACGGGCAAGTTCAGCGCCTAGCGCTGACAAACCGGACAAAAAACCGTTGTTCGGTTACTTTGCCTGATCTCCCGTAACTGGGTCGCACAGACTCTGCAGGGTTGCTCAGCCCGCCCATACACGCGCAGCTGCTGGGCAAAATAGCCCGGCTTGCCATCACCCCCGACAAAATCTCTCAGTGTTGTTCCACCCTGATCAATCGCAGACCCTAAAACGTCCTTAATACGAGCGACAAGTGTGTTATATCTGCCCTCACTTATGCGACCAGCGCTTCGGTCGGGCCGTATACCAGCTAAAAACAGGGCCTCATTCGCATAGATATTACCCACACCAACAACCACTTTGCCGTCCATAATGAACTGCTTCACGGCGAGCTTCTTAGATCGAGAACGCTGATACAAATACTGGCCTGTAAAATGATCTGACATAGGCTCCGGACCCAGGTGATCCAGCAACGTATGGCGGTCATTTTCCACCCAGTGCATGCTGCCAAAGCGTCGAGGATCGTTGTAGCGCAGGCAATAACCATCGTCGAGCACAATATCAATGTGATCGTGAAAAAGAGCCGGTGTGCTGGCAGGCATAATACGCAGTGATCCGGACATGCCCAGATGCACCATGAGCGAGCCGCTGGGCATATCGAGCAACAGATATTTAGCACGACGGCGTGCTGCAACGAACGTCTGGTCAATCAGCAGCTGTGATAAGCAACCGGGCACCGGCCAACGCAAACGGTGCTCGCGGACAATGACATCAACGACCTGTTTACCGCAGATGTGAGGCGCTATGCCACGGCGGGTGGTTTCAACTTCAGGCAGCTCAGGCATAAGTAATTTGCGTAGAAAGGGGGCGATTCTTAGCCGCCGCCACCAAGATTAAACAGCAGGCGAGGACGATACAAAAAACCCCAGCAATCGCCGGGGTTTTTATGAAGCAAAACAATGGTTGTTACTTGCTTTGCTACTTGATTTTGCCTTCTTTGTACATCACGTGCTTGCGTGCAACGGGATCGTACTTTTTCATTTCCAGCTTATCGGGTGTCGTCCGCTTGTTTTTGTCCGTGGTATAGAAGTGACCCGTACCAGCAGATGAATTCATACGAATTTTCTCACGCATAACATAGTCTCCTTAGCATTTTTCGCCGCGAGCGCGCAGGTCAGCCAGCACAGCATCAATGCCGCGCTTGTCGATAATACGCATACCCTTGCTAGATATCCGCAACGATACAAAGCGCTTCTCAGACTCTACCCAAAAGCGATGGTTGTGAAGGTTCGGCAAGAACCGACGACGCGTGCGGTTCTTGGCGTGCGAAACGTTATTTCCGGTCACCGGGCGCTTGCCGGTCACCTGACATACTCGAGACATGGAAAAACCCTGTCGACAAATGAAAAGGGTGCGCTTTATACCAAAGCAGGCAGACAACTGCAACCAAGTATATTTGCGCTACCAGTCACCGGACGCCGCCATAGAGTATGCCCGGCCGCGGCCGATAATAATGTGATCAAGCAAACTCATGTCAACGATGGCCAAGGCACTGCGAAGGCGGTTGGTAATTTGTCGATCGGCCTGGCTAGGTTCGGGACAGCCACTGGGGTGATTATGCGCCACGATCACGCTGCTAGCGCCGATTTCTAACGCTTTAGCGACCACATCGCGCGGGTAGACCACTGCACTGTCAACCGTGCCCACGAACAGATCCTCGCAGGCCAACAAGTGGTTGCGGCAGTTAAGAAAAAGCCCGCAAAAGACTTCTCGGGTTCTGCCCAGCAAATGCTGGCGCAGGAAATATTCACACTCTTTGGGTGAGCTCAACGTTTTGCGTTCGGCGAGCTCTTCAAAGGCAAGATATTTAGCTATTTGCAAAGCCGACCGCAAGCGCTCGCGTTTTGCCGCCCCCAACCCCAATAACGGCAGTCGCTCGGACAATAAGCCGTTTACCCAACACACGAGCGAGCCGTGGTGAACGGCTGCAGACGATAGGAAATGTTGCTCCAAGCGCATGGGTGAAATGCTTGCCACATTGCCAATCCAAGTCATTGCAGTGCTATGACTGGATTCACTTACGGTTGTCAGATTGCCAGCAGGGCGAGATCGTATGCGAATTTTAGGCCGTGTTAAGCGAGTGTCCAAAATAGGTTCCAGATGCTAGTGTTAGCGCCATTCTCCACACGAAAATGGCCAGATGGGACACCTGAACAATCGCAATATCATCATTGGCGTCAGTGGCGGCATTGCCGCCTACAAGTCAGCCGAGCTCATTCGGCTGCTTCGCAAGGCGGGTGCCAAGACCAAAGTAATCATGACCCGCGGCGCTACTGAATTTATAACGCCCCTCACGCTGCAAGCTCTCTCTGGTGAGGCGGTGCACACCGAGTTGTTAAACGAAGAAGCTGAAGCCGGTATGGGCCACATTGAGCTGGCTCGTTGGGCCGATGCGCTGCTAATTGCACCCGCTACCGCTGATATTTTGGCGCGATTGGCACAGGGGCGCGCTGATGACTTGCTCACTACTGTGGCGCTGGCAACGCCGTCGCCTTTATTTCTGGCACCAGCAATGAACCAGCAAATGTGGGCGGCTCAGGCAACCGCAGATAATATAGCGACTCTGACTAACCGCGGTGCCAACATCATCGGCCCCGATGCGGGCGAACAAGCCTGTGGCGATATTGGGAAAGGCCGTTTATTGGACCCTGAGCAAATCGTTTCCCATGTCGCGGCCCAATTTGGCAGCCGCGCGCTCGCTGGCAAGCGGGTCGTTATTACCGCCGGACCCACCCGTGAGCCACTTGATCCCGTTCGCTACTTGTCCAATCACAGCTCTGGCAAGATGGGCTTTGCACTGGCCGAGGCCGCTGTGGAGGCGGGAGCGGAAGTCACATTAATTGCCGGACCCGTGAATTTGGATACACCCGGGCAGGTGATACGCCACAACGTTATTACTGCCGATGACATGCTAGAGATTGCGCTCAAGTGCGCAGCAGGCGCGGATCTATTTATTGGCGCCGCGGCTGTAGCTGACTACCGGCCCAGCGATGCCGCCGAGCAAAAAATAAAGAAAAGCGAGGATACTCGCCAACTCACACTGGTGAAAAACCCTGATATCATCGCCACGATCTCAGCACTTCCGACCCTATCACGGCCACAACTCATGGTGGGCTTCGCGGCCGAGACAGAGCGCCTGCACGACCACGCCCGAGCCAAATTAATCAAAAAGAATCTCGATTTTGTGATCGCCAACGATGTTTCACGGTCCGATATCGGTTTCAATAGCGATATCAATCACGTGTCTGTCATTGATAACCATGGCGCACACGAGTTGCCTATCGCTAGTAAACGTGTGTTGGCTGCTCGTTTGATCCAATTATTTGCAGCTCGGCTTGACAAGCCGGTCTGAGCATCCTTGGGAAGGGGCGTCCGTTGAAGGAAATCCGCAATCAGTCAGCCGATGTTGATATAACCGCCGCCAAAGGTGTACTCGGCAAGCTGGGCGTACGTGCCCTGGCCATTGCGCTTGTGCCAGCGGTCCTGGTCACCACCTGGATAGTCGTGTTGCGCGAGCCACTTGTTCGCCAAGATGCGAGCGTTGAAGTGTCAACGGTAGTCGCCACGGCCCGTGCTCAATTGGTTAGCCATTACGTGAGCGATCTCCTTCGTCGAACCGAAGTACTCGCCACCACTATTCCCAACGATGCGACCGTCGGCCCTGCCGATCCATTTCGCTACGGCTTTGCCGATGCGGCAGCCATCCACATTATTCCGCTCGATGAGATGGGGACCATTGATTTAGCACCTGGCGTACAAGGCGTCTCGTCGCATATTGGGGTGGATATCGTCCGGCGGGCTTTTAATGGTGACAATCCGCAACCCGAAGCGGTGCTGAGTGGCGCAGCCCCGCACCTCTTAGTCGCACGGCCTTATGGGACCCCTGCTGCGGGAGTCGTACTCGTCGAGCTACCGCATTCACGCTTATCAGGCCTGTTTAAAAACGATTTTCCCGAAGGTGAATACCAGCTAAGCCAGGGCTTGGGCCGTGGTGGCGAGCAAATCATTGCAGGCGGCGTGTCGACTCAGTCGCTTGGCTCAGCGACTGTCTCGGGCACTGGTTGGCGCGTTGAATTCTCCCCCCGCGGTACCTGGCTTGATCGTTTGTTGCAGCCATGGTGGGTGCTCGTCTTGGGTATGCTGACTGTTATCATTGGGGTTAGCGCTGCGATTACCACAACGTTGCTATCAATACAGCGCCTTCTCAAGCGCGACGCAGCAACGATAGAGGCCGCCGCCGAAGGTCGCTCTGTCGTGCACCTACAGCTGAGCGACTTGGTGGGCGTGGCGCGCCAAATGAGACAGCTCGGTGCACGAAAGCGGCAAAAAGTTGCCGATCGGCTCCGCGCTAAAGGTGACACGGTACCCCCCGAGTCCCATTTTCATGCAGCGTCAGCAACAATCGGCAACGCGGTAGAGAAAGCAGCCGACAATGAGGAGGCCAGCGAGCCGCTTCCAAGTCTTGAGCCCTCGGACGAGTCTATCGACAACGAGGATGACGCCATACCCGCCCATATTTTCATGGCTGACTGTATACGCGGCGATGCCGATGCTGAGCTCACCGACGAGCTTGTAGAACAGATCGGTTTTGCACTTGCGGTACTGGCAAATCGACAAAATATTGAAGTCTTAGCACTAGGATACGACGCCCGACCAAGCAGCAAGCGTATCCGAACCACGCTCATCAAAGCGCTGTTAGCAAGTGGTATTGACGTTGTTGAGCTGGGCTCGGTCGCAACGCCATTGGCGCACTACGCCACCCACAATAGTGCAGCAAAATCCTGCGTGATGATTACCGGTGGCCATTGCTCCAGCGGAACAAATGGACTCAAATTCAGCTTCAATCAGCAACCGCCTACCGCCGATGATATGCAATCCTTGCTGTCGTTAGTGCGCGAGGGGGCTCGAATCCAAGGTGTGGGTCGAACCAGTAAAGAGGATATTGTCAGCCACTATATCGATAAAATCAGCCGAGACATCTCACTGGCATTGCCCCTCAGACTGGTGATCGATTGTGATTTTGGATCCAGCGCACGTATTGCTCCGGCGTTATTCGAGGCAATCGACTGTGAAGTGATTAGCTATAACCATCCCGGCGATGGTGAGCGAGACCAAGACTGGCAATTGATAACCGCGCTGAACAATCTTGGCGCAAAAGTGCGAGACTCAGGTGCTGATCTTGGTGTCCTTTTTGACAGTGATGGTGATCGACTGCACACAGTGACCGAGACAGGAAGGCTGGTAGATACTGATCAATTATTCATGCTGCTCGCTCAAGATGTCCTCGAGCGCAATCCTGGCGTTGACGCAGTCTACGACGTTACCTTTAGCAAACATTTTAGTGGCTTCATTGCCCGTCAAGGCGGAAGAGCTGTACAGGCAGCCTGCAGCGTAGCCGCGGTGCGTGAACGACTTTTAGCCAGCAATGCCCTACTTGGCAGTGACTTTGCTGGGCATATGATTTTTGCTGATCGCTGGTATAACTTTGACGATGCTCTTTACGCACTAGCGCGCCTTCTCGAACTACTGTCAGCGGCAACATCAAGCTACGAAGGCCTCGTTGGGACGTTGCCTAAAACGGTGGCTACGCCAGAACTTTACGCATCACTTTCCGCAGTCACTGCGTCACCATTGCTAAGTAAGCTTGCCGAGAGCGAAATTTTTTCTGATGCACGGCTTACCACCGTTGACGGTGTCCGAGTAGACTACACTGACGGCTGGGGTCTCATCCGCTATGCCGAGAGTGACAACGCACTCGTGCTGCGTTTTGAGGGTGATGACGTAGCTAGTCTTGAACGTGTGCAAGCCGTTTTTCGAGAGGCATTGCGCGGTATTGCACCCGCACTCTCGTTACCGTTCTAACTCAATAACAGTGTATCCGGCGCGGGCCGGGAGGTTTTTACCATGTCTTTAAGCCTTGATGCCGCAGGTGACTTTGCGCGCGTGCTCACCGAATCGCTTCCTTACATACAGCGATTCACAGGCCGCACCTTTGTCATTAAGTTCGGCGGCAACGCAATGATCGACCCCGAACTTCATGAAAGCTTTGCTCGCGACGTTGTATTGATGAAACTGGTGGGAATGAACCCAATCATCGTCCACGGTGGCGGCCCCCAAATTGGCGACCTGCTTGAGCGGCTGGAGATAAAAAGCGAGTTTGTGGGTGGCATGCGCGTCACCGATGAGCACACGATGGATGTCGTTGAGATGGTGTTAGGCGCCAGTGTCAATAAAGAGATCGTCGACAGCATTCATCGCAACGGCGGTCGCGCTGTTGGCTTGACTGGCAAAGATGGCAAGTTACTCACCGCCAAGAAACTTCGGGGTGCCTTTGGCACTGCGAGTGAAGTTGATATTGGCCAGGTGGGCGAGGTCGCTCACGTTGATACCGACGTCCTGGATATGCTGAGCCACAGCGACTATATTCCGGTCATTGCGCCCATCGCCGGTGGCACCGACGGTGAAACCTACAACATCAATGCCGACCTCGTGGCAGGTAAGCTCGCTGAGGTCTTGAAAGCAGAGAAACTCATGCTACTCACCAATGTAGCAGGTCTGTTGGATGCGCAAGGCAATACGCTAACGGGGCTCTCCACCGAACAAGTGGATCAACTGATCGCAGAGGGAATTATTCAGGGAGGCATGCTACCCAAAATCCAATGTGCCCTTGATGCGGTTAAGCACGGTGTTAATAGCGCCCATATTATTGACGGCAGAGTGCCACATGCAGCGCTACTCGAAATCTTCAGTGACGAGGGCATTGGCACTCTGATCACTAATGGGACCTTGGGAGAGAAGTGAGCATTGCGCCAATACCATTCAAACACTAGCATCGAAGCTCTGCTCTAGAAGGTAACTGTCTCATGCCCCAGCCACGCTCCGACCGACGCGATCAGATTTTACAAGCGCTTGCTGCCATGCTCGAGGCGGGGCCGGATGCAAAAATAACAACAGCTAAGCTAGCCGCACAGGTTGGAGTATCGGAAGCAGCGCTGTATCGACACTTTCCTTCCAAGACAAAGATGTTCGAGGCGCTCATCGAGTTTGCCGAAGAAACCATATTCTCACGGGTTAAACGCATTGTCGCCGAAGAACAGCCCGCGCTTGAAACCTGCAATCGCATTCTTATGTTGGTGCTTGGCTTTTGTGAGCGCAATCCAGGTATCACTCGAGTTTTGCATGGCGAGGCGCTTGCGGGTGAGCCCGAACGACTGCATCAGCGCGTTGCACAAGTCTTTGAACGCCTGGAAACGCAATTGAGAACGACTCTGCGCCAAGCGGAGCTCCGCGAACAGCAAAGGCCTCAGCTTGTATTAAATGACGCGGCGAGCATGATGCTAGCGCTCGCCGAGGGACGCATTGCGCAGTTTGTGCGCAGTCAATTCACACGCTCTGCTACCGACGGATGGGCCGGACAGTGGCAGGTTTTAAGCGCCAATTTTATGCGTTCAGTGCCGAGCGCTTGATCAGTCTTGCACCAAGCAGACGAGTAGCAGCGCTAGCGAGCACTCGGGCTTTCCATCGATCGACGTAACGTCACTACCTCTTGAAGGGCACGAAAACGCTCGATGTCCGTCTGAAAATCGGCATTTACAGCGGCAATTTGTTGTTGCCGGTCACTGACAGCACGTTCGATGGCGTCAATCTCGGCCTTCGTCTCGCCAATAAGCTCAAGGTCGATTGCAGCCGGCTCGCGTCCAAGTCGCTCGGCTTCGGCGACCCTCGCTTGCGCGTTTTCAATTTTTTGACGCAGACTACGACGATTGCTTTTGAGGATAGATACCCGAATACGCAAATCGCGCAGCGAGCGGTCTCGCGCTGCCTCAATGTCTTCAACGGTGGAATAACGTCGAAGTAGTGATTCATCCCAACGTCGCAGACGCTCCTGTTCGGCTATGGCCGCTTCGGTCCTACGCCGTTGGCTGGCGCGATCATCTTTCTGCGATGCATCGAGCTCTGGGGGGATAACCTCGATCACCATGCCATCATGGTTCAATATTTCGTACCCACCCTTCACGTACCGTGTTGGAATTCTAAAATCCACAACAACACTACCTTGCTCGTTCCTATACCGATAGAAATTTTCAGCCACGCTAATGCTTGAGCTTAACGCCAGCCCAAGTATCAAACCCACGACGACTTTAGACTTAGACACCATATTGATCTCGGTAGGCCAACATGGCATGTAAGTGCGTTCTTTGCTCAGGCTGCTGCTCGAGCCAACCAATAATGTCGTGCATGGTAATGACGCTGATCACTTGCAGCCCCAATTCTTCACTTGCCTCCTGAACAGCAGAGCGCTCACCTTGACCACGCTCACACCGATCAAGGCCAATCACGACTCCGAGCGGCGTTGCACCCTCGGCACGAATCAAATCCACCGACTCGCGTACGGCGGTACCGGCAGTCATGACGTCATCGATAATAACAACCTTTCCCGCTAGACCGGCGCCCACCAAGCTTCCGCCCTCACCGTGAGCTTTGGCTTCTTTACGGTTGAAAGTGTAGGGAACATCGAGGCCGTATTTCTCGGATAACGCAACCGCGGTAGTGGCGACCAGGGGAATACCCTTATAGGCGGGACCAAACAATGTATCGGGGGCAAGCTCGGCGCTCACTAAGGCATCGGCATAACATCGGCCCAAGATTGCAAGGGCACGCCCGGTAGCAAAACCTCCAGCATTGAAAAAGTACGGACTCAACCGGCCCGACTTCAACTCGAACTCACCAAATCGCAAAACATTGCATTGAACTGCAAGCTCAATAAACGCCTGTCTGGCATTGGCCATCATTTTTCCATTATCTCAGTTAAAAATGCGCTATTCCCCAACAATTTTTGTATCGGTCGATGGAGCGAAACGCGTCAATTGCCGTATCATAACGGTCATGTGGCGGTAGGACTAGCAATGAGAGTCATCAGTTTAGTGGTAGAAGGCCTTGAAGAGGCTCGTGACGCAGGTTTGTTCAAGTGGCTGATGGAGCAGGATGCGGACATCATTTGTCTGCAGGACACACGGTGTTCTGAGTACTCCCTCAAGAGTGACGACTTTTTCCCGACCGAATACAACGCCTATTTCCTCGATCACTACGAGGATCACCGTAAGAATGGCGTGGCAATTTACTGTCGGCATCTACCCAAGGCTATTATGTCAGGTCTTGGGTTTGTGGATTTCGACTCCCAAGGCCTCTATATCCAGGCCGACTACGGCCATTTCAGCGTGGGTTCGCTGCTGATGCCATCTGGCATAGGCTCTGACGCGGCAATGAACAACAAATTTAAGTTCATGCAAGACTTAGGCGCTCATCTGCAAAAAGTCCGCAACAAGCGCCGGGATTTTATCATCTGCGGTGGCTGGGAACTGGTGAGCAAAGCCTGCGATGCCGAAGAGGCGGGAAACCGCTCCGACATTATCGGCTTCTCTGAAGTCGAGCAGGTGTGGCTGCGCGAACTCTACCGAAACGGCTATTGTGACGCTTTTCGCGCCTACAGCAACGATCCCGATGAATTCACCTGGTGGCCCGAGGGCGACGAGGCCGGCGGTCTGCGCACAGATACCCACATCGTCAGTGACTCGCTGGTTGGCCGAATCGATTACGCCGCTATTTACACCGGCGAGGCTTTCTCAAGCCATGCACCGGTCATCATTGATTACGACATCGAACAATAAAACTACCAGCTAGCCGGTGGCGAGTACTGCCTTTTGAGCCTGGATGATGCGCTCCCCGGCTTCACAAGCTAAATCAACGAGCGTGTCGAGCTCACTGCGTGTAAACGTGGCGCCCTCCGCCGTTCCCTGCACCTCTATCAAACCACCGCCATCAGCAACGACAACGTTCATGTCGGTGTCAGCAGCGCTGTCCTCGACGTAATCCAAGTCAACAACCGGCTGGCCACGCCATATACCCACCGATACTGCCGCAATCATATGCCGGAGCGGGTCTGCCTTCAGCGAACCCGCTCGCTGCAAGGCGTTTAATGCATCAACAACAGCAACACAGGCACCCGAAATAGCCGCTGTTCGGGTGCCTCCATCTGCCTGTATGACGTCACAATCGATAGTTAACGTGTTTTCACCCAATGCTTTTAAATCAACAGCTGCACGTAAAGAACGTCCAATGAGGCGCTGGATCTCAACAGTTCGCCCGGATTGTTTGCCACGAGCAGCCTCACGATCCATGCGGCTATTAGTGGAGCGCGGTAGCATGCCATACTCTGCTGTCATCCAGCCTTGGCCTTTACCACGCAAAAACGGCGGCACACCGGGCGACAAAGAAGCAGTACAAATGACCTTGGTATTGCCGAACGACACCAGTACCGAGCCCTCAGCGTGCTGAGTGAAATGACGCTCAAAATGAATGGCGCGCAGATCTTGCGGCGCGCGACCACTGGGGCGGGCTGTAAATGCGGGCATGCTACCTCCTTCGAGTTATGAATTGTCAGGCACCGCAAATGAACGCGAACTGCTAGACTTAGTGAGCAAAACAATTGCGCTGACTCAGGTAAAGCGCTTGTACCTCGTGGGCAGGCGGCGCGCCACTCACCGATGACGCCGAAAGACGACAGAGGAGCAACATGACTCAAAGCATGACGGGCTTTGCTCGTAGCAGTGTAACAACACCGCAGTTCACGGTCATTGTTGAACTGCGCTCGGTGAATAATCGCTTTCTCGATGTGCATTTTCGTTGCCCTGACAATCTGCGAGAAAACGAACCCCACTGGCGACAACTGATCAGCCGCAAACTTGCAAGAGGCAAGATCGAGGCCAGTATTAAGGTACAAGCAGCTGTTGCCGAGGATGCTATTTGTATCGATGCGGAGAAATTGACAGAAGTTGAACAAGCGCTGGTGACGGTCCGCGAGGTAATTTCCGACGCGCAGGTCCCAGACGCTCTGGCCATTCTTCAAGTCCCCGGTGTGACAAAGCAGCGTGTTCTTGATGAGAAATCGTTGGCAAAGGCAAGCAATGACGCGCTCGATGCCGCCGTTACAGAGCTTATACAACAGCGCGGGCTTGAAGGTGAGAAGCTGTCGGCAGCGGTTATCAGTCGCGTTGATGCGATGCACAAAATGCTTGGTGAACTCAGGCAACTCCTACCTGAATTGCGAAAAAATCAGCGACAGCGCTTAATCGATCGGCTCAACCAAGTGGGCGTTGAGCCCGATACTTCGCGCCTTGAAGAAGAACTGGTCTATTTAGCGCAGCGCTCAGATGTCGATGAGGAGATGGACCGCTTGGCTGCGCATCTTGGCGCCATAACGGAGGCCCTCGCCGGTAATAAGCCGTGCGGTAGACGCCTAGACTTTCTTATGCAGGAGCTTAATCGCGAGGCTAACACCTTATCCTCAAAATCCACTGCCTTGTCGACCACGAATACGGCGGTAGAATTTAAGGTGCTCATTGAGCAAATGCGAGAGCAAATTCAAAACATTGAATAAACAACGGAATATTCACGAGTGAGCACTATTATCGAAGGCCAACTCATTACGGTGTCGGCTCCTAGTGGAGCCGGCAAAACATCGCTCGTTAGGGCGCTCATCGACGCGGACCGTCACGTTCGCGTCAGTGTTTCACACACCACCCGTTCTATACGGCCGGGCGAAGAAGACGGTGTGAACTACCACTTTGTAGCACGCAGTCACTTTGAACAATTACGTGACAAAGGGGAGTTCTTCGAATGGGCGGAGGTCTTTGGTAATCTGTACGGCACCTCGCAGCGGGAGGTAGAAGCACTGCTTGCACAGGGCTTTGATGTTATTTTAGAAATAGATTGGCAGGGCGCTCGGCAAGTGAAGGCAGCAATGCCAGACAGCTGTGCAATTTTCATTTTACCTCCATCGCTAGAAGAACTACGCCGTCGCCTCACCGGGCGGGGGCAAGATGAAAGCAGTACCATTGAAGCCCGGATGGCCGAAGCACAGCAAGAGCTTGCCCATTGTGAAGAGGGTGATTATCTGATTTTAAACGAGCACTTTGAAACAGCGCTTGCCGATCTGCAAGCTATTGTCCGTGCGCGCCGCTTGCGCAAGGGAAGTCAACAAAAAACGCTGCGTGCCCTTCTCGATCAAGTCGTATTGGAATTGCACTGAGCCTCATTCGCGATGGCTTGAATGCGGCCTCAGCGGCAAATCAACACATCATAGATCCGTTATGGTTTTTTGGGCTTTTTCACAGCGTCGTTCGAAAGCCCCCTCAAAGCGTATAACTGCGATATACTAATCGGCCGGTTTAATGCCGGGGTCAAATGAAAAGGAGATAGCCACTAATGGCACGCGTAACCGTTGAAGATTGCCTCGACCACGTAGACAACCGTTTCGAACTTGTCATGCTTGCGTCAAAACGTGCTCGCCAAATTGCAACAGCAGGTAAAGAGCCTCTGGTGAACGAAGAGTCTGACAAGGCCACCGTTATTGCATTGCGCGAGATTGCAGAGGGTATGATTACCCCTGAGCTTATGGCCCGCGAGACCGAAATTGAAGCCGAAGAAGAACTGGCCGCGAGCTTCGAGACCCCTCTTTACTAAGTACGGATAACCGCAGGCCGTGGTTGCAACAACACTACAGGCACTCAGCGGTTCATTTACCGACGTCTCGGTAAAACTAGGCTTCCGCGCCGCGCCCTCAATCGATACCTCACCCACCCATGCGGGTGGTGGTCGTACATTGGTTGGCCTAGAACGGGTATTGCGTACCTACCTAACCCCGGATCAAGCTCAGCAGGTCAAGCGTGCTTATTTTTTTGCCGAGCAAGCACACTATGGACAGGTACGCCGTAGTGGCGAGCCTTACGTGACACATCCGCTGGCCGTGGCAGGTGTCCTTGCGGACATGCACATGGACCATCAAAGCCTGATGGCCGCACTGCTGCATGATGTCATTGAAGATACGGGCGTTACCAAAGAGGATATCAGCGCCCAATTTGGCAGTGACGTTGCCGAACTCGTGGACGGTGTGAGCAAACTTACCCATATCGAATTTGACAGTATCGAGCTCAAACAGGCCGAAAACTTTCAGAAGATGGCACTTGCTATGGCGCGCGATATTCGCGTCATTCTCGTAAAGCTTGCCGACAGACTTCACAACATGCGCACACTGGGCGTTCTCAAACGGGATAAAGTGCGTCGCATTGCGTTGGAAACCTTGGAAATTTATGCCCCCATTGCTATGCGACTGGGCATGAATGCGATTCGCATGGAATTTGAGGACTTGGGTTTTAAAGCCTTACATCCGATGCGAGCAGCTCGAATCAAAGCGGCCGTGCGCAAAACACGCGGCAACCGCAAGTCTCTGGTTAATCAAGTCAAAGACCAAATTGAGTCGATACTGGCCAAAGAGGGCCTCAATGCTGAGGTGATAGGCCGCGAGAAGCACCTCTATAGTATTTATCAGAAAATGAAATCTAAGCGGAAATCATTTTCGGAGATCATGGATATCTTTGCCTTTCGCATCATTGTAGATGCGGCGGATGACTGTTACCGCACCCTTGGCATTGTGCATAGCTTGTACAAACCAGTACCGGGCGAGTTTGCGGATTACATTGCCATTCCCAAGGCCAATGGCTACCAGAGCCTGCATACGGTGTTAAAAGGAATGCACGGCGTGCCGATTGAAATCCAGATTCGCACGCGCGAAATGGAGGATATGGCCAACAACGGTATTGCTGCGCACTGGCTTTACAAGTCTGACAGCGGCACCGCCAGCGCATCCCATGCTCGCGCTCGCGAGTGGGTGAAAGGCCTGCTAGAAATGCAGCAGCGCGCCGGTAACTCTCTAGAGTTTATTGAGAGTGTAAAAATCGACCTATTTCCCGATGAGGTGTATGTCTTCACACCCAAGGGTGACATTATGGAATTGCCTCGTGGCGCAACGGCAATAGATGCCGCTTACGCCATTCATACCGATATTGGTAACCGCTGCGTAGCGTGTCGGGTCGACCGTCAACTCGCGCCACTCTCTGAGCCTCTTGCAAGCGGTCAAACGATTGAGATCGTTACCTCACCAAGTGGCAGACCAAGTCCTGCCTGGTTCAACTACGTAGTTACCGCGCGAGCACGCACGCACATTCGCCACTTTCTAAAAGATCAGCGTGCAGAAGACTCCCAAGAGCTGGGTAAAAACCTTTTGTCCAAAGCCTTAATAGCTGACGGTATACGTCTCAACGAACTCAGTGAAGCTCAAATTACTCAGGGCTTAGCGCGTTTGGGTAAACCATCAATGGAAGTGGTATACATCGATATTGCGGTAGGTAACTTGCTGCCACATGTGTGTGTTAGCCACCTGTTGCACGAGCAAGCCTTACCGTCGCGCGACGAAGTGAATAAGAGTGCTGTTGAATCACATCCCATTCGCGGCACCGAAGGATTTGCTGTTAGTTATGCTAAGTGCTGTTGCCCCCTGCCAGGAGACCCGATTGGCGGTTACCTCAGCCCCGAAAAAGGCCTAGTTGTACACCGAGATGGCTGCCGAAACTTATTGGATAGGCTCGATCAACCCGAGCGCGTTATCAGCTTACACTGGCATGAAGAGGTTGCCGGTTCGTTTCCTGTCGCCGTGCGCCTTGAAGCTGAGAATCGAAGGGGATTGATTGCCCTGGTAGCAACGCGACTTAATGCCATTGAAATGAACATTGATCGCATCGCCACAAGCGACAAAGACCCTCTTTTCACTTATGTAGATATTGAGCTACACGTCAGCAGCCGGATTCATCTCGCCCGCATTTTGAAGCGCCTACGCACTATCGAAGGTATACGCAAAGTCAATCGCAGCGCTCGGCGCTAACTTCCGACCCTCGTCCAAGGAGCACCCATTGTGTCAAATCGTGCCGTTATCGCGACCAGTGCTGCACCGGCAGCCATTGGGCCCTACTCACAGGCAATCAAAGTAGGAAATACCGTTTGGATTTCCGGCCAAATTCCCCTCGACCCCGAAACCATGGAGCTGGTAACAGGATCAATAGAGAAGGAAGCTGAACGCGTTTTTCAGAATTTAGCCGCGGTTGCCCAGGCCGCTGGCGGGTCATTGGCTGATGCGGTGAAAATCAATATTTCACTTACCGACCTAGGCGACTTTAACGCCGTCAATGAGGTTATGAAGCGTTTTTTCAATGAGCCGTATCCCGCGCGAGCCTGCGTTCAAGTCGCCGCATTACCGAGGGGCGTGGCTATCGAGGTTGAAGCCATTTTGGCGCTCTAAAGGATCATTCATGGCCGTTGCGCTGAGCATGAGCCTCGCGCTGAGCATGAGCCTCGCGCTGAGCATGAGCCTCGCGCTGAGAAAGCATCGCTCGATAGCCGTCTTGATAACTGGGGTAGCGCAATGTGAACCCCAGAGATCTGAGCAAACGATTACTACAGCGACGATTGCCACGAGCCCCCGAACGCAAGGAGTGATCAGGCGCCAAGTTCACACCAAGTGTGTCGGCCAACCATGACTCAACATTACCCATTGGGGTTGGTTCATTGTCGGTCAGTACAACCGTAGGTGGTGGCGGCACACTCAATGACTGCGTCAACAGGAATACCAGTGCGCTAGCAACATCGTCTCGATGAATGCGATTACTGAACCGAGTAGGATCTGGGCTTGCACGGCCAGCGGCTACACGCGACAACAGCATGCCGGGCAATTCACCATACAAACCACTCGCACGAGCTGCAGTGGCACAAGAGAGTGATGTATGCCACAAATGCTCTGCTCGGATTATCGCTCTCGCCGAGGCATCCTCGTGGGTGAGCGGTGATGTCTCATCGACCCATCCGCCAGCTGATTCAGCATAGACACGCGTCGATGACACCATAACGCCATATGACACTTGTTTCAGCAGCCCAGCATCTGCCATCGCAGATACACCCCCAAGAAATCCTCGCTCATAGCCACTGACGTCTCGGCCCATCGGCAGTGGCGTAAACAAGAGATGGGTTGGACCCTGTGCGACCAGAGGGATTAAATCCGCTACATTTGTATAGTCGCCAGCGAAACAATCAAACTCTGTGGGTAATTGGTGGGCGCTACGGCGTATTGCCGAAACCCGCCACCCTGCACCCATGAGTTGTTTGCCAACTCGCGTACCAATATCGCCACAGCCAACAATGGCTAAATGTCCTGAATTCACTCCATAGCGTCCTTGTCCGTTATCATGGAGGACTTTACCGTGTTAATCGACAGGCGTCCGCAACGGTGACCGACCCAGCATTACAAAGACCAATCAACACGCTCCGTGGCGTTGGACCTAAACTCGGACAACGGCTAGGTGAGCTGGGAATGAGCACCATAGAGTCATTGTTGTTTCACTTTCCCATACGCTACCAAGATCGCACTCGGCTGACACCTATTGGTGCACTGCAAGATGGGGTGGAAGCCGTGATATCTGGTCACATTCGTGCCGCAAGCGTGATCCCTGGTAAGCGGCGGGCACTGGTAGTAAAAATCGATGATGGCACCGGTCTATTGACGTTACGCTTTTTTCATTTTCGGCACAGTCAATACCAGCAAATGAAAATTGGCTGCGAACTTAGCGCCTTTGGGCTGGCGCGACGCAGTGCAGGAGTGGCTGAAATAATTCACCCTGAGTACCGCCTGGGTAGCGCAGAACAACTACTCGACGCCACATTGACGCCTATCTATCCCACGGTGGAGGGTATCGGCCAGTCCATCTGGCGCAGTCTCACAGATCAAGCGCTTACGGTGCTAAAGCGCTACCCACCCCAGGATTTGCTCAGCGGCATTAGCAGCGAAACCTACTCGATTGCCGACGCTATCACCTATCTACACCGCCCACCGGCGGGCGCAACACGTGACGCTATCCGCGCATGGCGCCATCCGGCGCAACTGCGGCTCGCAAAGGAAGAACTCTTAGCACACCAACTTTCCATGCACGACATTCGAGCGCAAGAACAAGCATTCAATGCCCCCAAGATTTCAGGCACTAACGATCCCCAACAGCGGTTATTGGGCGCGCTACCTTTTCAGCCCACTAACGCACAACAACGGGTGCTTGGTGAAATAGCGCAGGATTTAGCAAAAAACACGCCCATGCTACGGCTGGTGCAAGGCGATGTCGGTTCGGGAAAAACACTGGTTGCCGCGCTAGCAGCACTTGCAGCCATTGGCGGTGGCTACCAGGTTGCACTAATGGCGCCCACAGAGCTTCTAGCCGAACAGCACTTGCGCAATTTCAAAGATTGGTTTGAGCCACTGGGCATAGAGATCGCGTGGCTTAGTGGCAAGGTAAAAACCAAAGCGCGGCGTGAAACACTCGCTGCTATTGCAAACGGTGACGCACAATTAGTCGTTGGTACCCATGCACTCTTTCAAGAGCACGTTGTGTTTAGCCGCCTGGCGCTGGTTATTATCGATGAGCAGCACCGCTTTGGGGTTCATCAACGGCTAGCGCTAACACAAAAAGGTGAGCACGCAAGCATGCCGCATCAGTTGGTGTTAACGGCTACACCCATTCCCCGGACACTTTCTATGCTTGCTTATGCGGATCTCGACTGTTCGGTAATTGATGAGCTACCTCCGGGAAGAAAACCTGTCACCACCTCTCTGCTTGATAACCAGCGGCGGGGCGCATTGATAGAGCGCGTGAGTAAGGCCTGTCGCGAGGGCAAGCAAGCTTATTGGGTATGCACAATCATTGAAGAGTCTGAGGCCTTGGACGCCCGCCCCGCCGAAACCACCGCAAACCAGTTACGTGAGCAGCTTCCCGATATTGCCATTGGGCTAATCCATGGTCGTCTGAGCTCGAGTGAAAAAGAACAAGTCATGGCGGAGTTTAAAGCCGGTGACATTGCGCTTTTAGTCGCGACCACGGTAATAGAGGTGGGGGTTGATGTACCCAACGCCAGTTTAATGATCATAGAAAACCCCGAGCGCTTGGGGCTTGCGCAATTGCATCAACTTAGAGGTCGAGTGGGGCGTGGTGGGGAAGCGAGTTTTTGCGTTCTTCTGTACCAGTCGCCACTCAGCCAACAAGCCAAGGCTAGGCTCAATGTCATGCGCGAAAGTAACGACGGCTTTTTTATCGCTGAAGAAGACTTGCGGCTACGCGGCCCCGGGGAGTTACTGGGCACCCGTCAAACCGGCTTAATGACCTTTAGAGTTGCGCAGCTTCCTGAGCATGAAGATTTACTGGAAGAGGTTGCCGAGCTAGCCGAGGCGATTAAGCGACGTTACCCATCCCACGTGCAGGCACTGATGGATCGTTGGACCGGCGAGCGACGTGCCTTTGCCCGCGTTTGAGCAACAGTCTTTGAATAATTCGGATAGTGCTCTGGCCTCAGGGAACAGAAGCGCTAAACTACCGCCTCCCAGGGAATGAGAATACGGCCGCATGACGTTAAGTAATACTGTCGCCACTTCTAGGTTTACCACAAAACTACGCGGCTACTGGGAAGTCATGCGCTTTCATAAACCCATAGGAACGTTCCTGCTCGCCGCCCCCACCGCCTGGGCCCTTGCGATTGCCAACCAAGGCCTGCCCCCTTGGCAACTCATCGCTATTTTCACACTCGGCGTCATTGTAATGCGTGCCGCTGGCTGTACGGTCAATGATTTGGCAGACCGAGATTTGGATGGATTTGTTGAACGTACGCGCACTCGCCCACTCGTAACAGGAATCATTAGCGCAAAAGAGGCATTGCTGCTGCTACTGCTGTTACTGGCTATTGCTCTGGGTCTCGTACTGTTAACCAACCCGCTCACCGTCATACTGTCTCTTGTTGGTGCAGGCTTGTCGATAGCCTATCCATTTATGAAGCGACTGACCTACCTGCCCCAGTTTGTGCTCGGCGCTGCCTTCTCGTGGTCCATCCCCATGTCGTTCGCAGCCAGCTTAAACCAGTTACCGGATGGCTTGTGGTGGCTGTTTGCGGCCAACCTTCTCTGGACGGTGGTTTACGACACCCAATATGCCATGGTGGACCGGGAAGACGATTTAGCTGTGGGCATTAAGTCCACGGCCATTTTATTTGGTGAGCTCGACCGCCGTATTGTCGCCATCATGCAAATTGGGTCTATTGCATGCTTTATTGGCTGCGGCTGGAGCTTCCATTTAAGCGCTCCTTACTATCTATCGATTGGCGGTGTTGCTAGCCTATTTGCGTGGCACCAGTGGCTGATTCGCAACCGTGAGCGGGAGGCCTGCTTTGTTGCATTCAACCAGAGCAAATGGGTAGGGGTTATTATTTTGGCTGGGTTAGTGGGACATTTCTCACTCTAGACCGTAGTAGTCAGTAGCGATCACTCATGCGGAGACCGGTTTTGACGGGACTACGGCTCGATGTCCACCGCTCAATCCTCGACATTAACCCTGACCAATGGGAGCGGTGGTTTGGTGTTGATTACCCCTTTCTAAGCTGGTCATTTTTAGCCGCCTTAGAGCGTGCGCAATGCACGAGCGCGCAAAATGGTTGGGAGCCCTTTCACCTAATCCTTTGGGAGCAAGGAGACAACGCTGAAGAAGAGCAGGTGATTGCGGTAGCGCCTGGATTTCTAAAATCCCACTCCTATGGAGAGTACGTATTCGATTGGGCTTGGGCAGATGCCTGGCAACGAACAGGCCGAAGCTACTACCCAAAACTGGTGAGCGCAGCGCCATTTACACCCGCAACAGGACCTAGGTTGTACCTGAACCAAAGCGCGTCCGACCCGGCAGCAAAGCTTTTGGAAGCGATTTGCCAAATGAGTCAGGATCAAGAGTTTTCAGGCTGGCATGTTTTGTTCGAAGAGCCGGAGCTAGCCCAAGCACTGAAAGCACTTGGCTTGCATGAGCGTCAGACCTGTCAATTTCATTGGTTCAATCGTAACTACCAAAGCTTTGATGACTTTCTTGCCACCTTCACCAGTAGAAAACGAAAAAATCTACGCAAGGAGCGTGCAAATATTGAAGCTCAGGGCTTGACCCTCGAGACCCTTGAGGGCGACGAGATTACACCGAATCTTTGGTCTTTTTTTCATTACTGCTACCAGGTTACCTATGCCAAACGCAGCGGTCACGGCGGTTATCTGACGCGGGAATTTTTTATTGAAGAGTGTCAAAAATTAGCCCGATACACCGTCATGGTGGTTGCCCATGACGAGAACACACCCGTAGCGGCGGCTCTTTATTTTCGTTCGGCTGATACCTTGTATGGTCGTTATTGGGGCTGTCTTCGCGAATATGAACATCTGCATTTTGAAGCGTGCTACTACCGGGGCATTGAATATTGCATTGCTCACGGGTTAGAGCATTTCGACCCCGGCGCGCAAGGTGAGCATAAGATCCAACGGGGCTTTGAACCGGTGCTCACCCATTCTAGCCATTGGGTGGCGGATCCCAGCTTTACAGAAGCTGTGGCTGGCTTTTGCCGCGAAGAGTGCAATCACGTCGCGCATTATCAACGCGACGCACAACAACTTTTGCCTTTTAAAGCTGATTAAGAGGCGGGGGGAGCATCCCTCAAAAACACCCAGTCCTGAGCTGTCGATTGTTCCGGACAAAAATAGTAGCCCTCGCTGTTAAATTTTTTCAGGCCCTCGGGTGCGTTGAGTTGTTGATCCACAATATAGCGGGCCATGAGCCCCCGCGCTTTCTTGGCATAAAAACTAATCATTTTGTATTGACCGTTTTTTAGGTCTTTGAAGATGGGGGTAATGACCTCGGCATCTAATTGTTTAGCTTTTACGGCTTTGAAGTATTCGTTAGAGGCTAAATTAACGAGCACTGGACTGGCGCTTTTCTTGAGATCTACACCGAGGAGATGTGTGATCTCATCGCCCCAAAACTCATACAGATTCTTGCCGCCACTGTTGGTAAATTTGAGCCCCATTTCTAAGCGGTAGGGTTGCATAAGGTCGAGTGGACGCAACAAGCCATACAGGCCCGACAGTATGCGTATATGCTTCTGGGCAAAGGAGAGCGCCTTGCTATCGAGGGTGTCAGCATTTAGGCCGGTATAAACATCGCCCTTAAAAGCCAAGACGGCCTGCTTGGCATTGTCGAGGGTAAATTGGGCGTGCCAGTTCATAAATCGTTGGTGATTTAGGTTGGCAATGGATTCACTCACACCCATAAGAGACGCGATATCGGGGGGGGATAATCTACGTGCATCGTCTACCAACGCCTTAGAAGCCTCTAACATGCGCGGCTGTGTAGCTTTTTTGGTCGTCGGTGGTGTGTCGTAGTCGAGGGTTTTCGCGGGTGACAAGACGGTGAGCACAATACAACCTCTCTGCATAAGCATGTGAAGAAATGATAACCTGCAACAGTGCCTGGCAGAATGAGTAAACACCAATTTTCGATGCCTGTCGGGATCTCGCACAACTAATTACATATTGAGGAGTTACTGTGCCTGCTGGTGCCCGCTCAATTGTCACGCTTTTAGATGCCCCTAGCCGCTGGCTATCAGCGTGGCTTTCTTGGTTACCGCTGGCGATGGCGGGCTTGACCGTTTATGTTGTTATCTTGAGATACGGCTTTGGGAAGGGCGCCATTACCGCCCAAGAGGGCGTCATTTACTTGCACAGCACCCTCTTCATGTTGGGGGCTTCGTGTACGCTTTTCGCCGATGAACATGTCAGAGTAGACGTGTTCTATCGGAGTTTCTCACCCAGACAAAAGGCCTGGGTGAACGCGTTGGGTCATGTGCTGTTTACGCTGCCATTGTGCGCGGTCATTGCTGCCTCTAGCATGGGCTATGTTGGAGAATCTTGGATAATTCAAGAGTCCTCTCCAGAGCCAGGTGGTATTCCGGCGGTATTCCTCCTAAAGACCCTGATACCTGTTACAGCAGCGCTGCTGGCAATCCAGGCCCTAGCCGAGATTTGTCGGGCGTTGTCACAGTTGGTCGGAGAGCCTGAAGATGGTTGATGGGCATTGGGCGTTATTACTGTTTGGTGCCGTCTGCGCCATGTTGATGTTGGGCTTCCCCGTTGCCTTCACCTTGGCTGGTACCTCACTGATCGCCGCAGCGCTTGGCGTGCTGGCAGGCGTTTTTGATGCAAGCTATCTGACAGCCCTCCCCGCTCGTATTTTTGGCACCATGGGTAACGAAACACTGGTTGCGGTGCCGCTGTTTATTCTCATGGGGAATATTCTTGAACGTGCGCGCATCGCCGAAGACCTGCTCGATAACATGGCGAAATTATTTGGTGGTAAGCCTGGCGGGCTGGGTATCTCGGTAGTGCTTGTTGGGGCATTACTGGCTGCGAGCACAGGTATTGTGGGCGCCACCGTGGTGACCATGGGCCTATTGTCGCTTCCCACTATGCTGAGAGCAGGCTACAGCCCAGCACTTGCAACAGGCACCATTTGTGCGACAGGTACCTTGGGCCAAATCATCCCGCCCTCGATAGCCCTGGTTCTACTGGGCGACATCATTAGCAGTGCCTATCAGCAAGCCCAGTTGAAGCTGGGCGTAGTCAACACGGCCACCGTTTCGGTGGGTGACCTGTTTGTTGGCGCGCTCATCCCAGGAATCATACTGGTGGGTTTGTACGTGGCTTTCATCGCAATGACCGCCCGATTAGCGCCAAAACTCGCGCCACCTGCCACAAGCGCACCCGCCGCACTGGCAGACTTATTACGCGGCTTGCTGCCTCCGCTCGTTTTGATTGCCCTCGTGCTTGGCTCAATCTTGGCCGGTGCGGCAACACCCACCGAGGCGGCAGGTGTTGGCGCAGTGGGAGCGCTGTTGTTAGCGTGGAGTCGCAAAGCACTGGATTTAACACGATTGCGCGAGGTGGGGCTTTCCACACTGCGGATCACCAGCATGGTTTTCATGATATTAATCGGTGCGGCTGTGTTCTCCTTGGTATTCAGAGGTTTTGGAGGCGATCACTTTGTTGAGCACTTTTTCACTGAGCAGGTAGCTAGCCCCGCTGCTGCTTTGTTGGTGGTCATGCTGGTCATGTTTTTGCTTGGCTTTATTCTCGACTTTATTGAAATTACTTTCGTTGTGGTGCCCATTGTGGGGCCTATTTTACTGGCGATGGGGTTCGACCCCATTTGGCTGGGCATTATGATTGCGCTTAATTTGCAGACGTCATTTCTCACGCCCCCGTTTGGCTTTGCGCTGTTTTACTTACGCGGCGTAGCACCTGACAATGTGCCCACAACTGCCATTTATAGGGGCGTGATGCCGTTTATTGGTATTCAGTTGCTGCTGCTCGTCGTACTGTGGTTTGTTCCTGAGGTGGTGACTTGGCTACCGGGTATGTTGCGCTAGCCCCATTGAGGCCACTTGAATTTCAGGGGATTACCCCAATACCTTTAGCAACAGCGCTACAAATCCGAGAACACCATGACCGATATCGATGCCAACCCAACACCGCAAGGTGAACTATCACTGCAGCAAGTCGCCATGCCCGGGGACACCAACCCGCATGGCGATGTATTTGGTGGTTGGCTTATGTCACAGATGGATCTTGCCGGCTATGTGACAGCTTGTGAGGTAGCGGGCGGGCGGGTCGCCACGGTGGCAGTTGAAGGCATGTCTTTTTTGACACCCGTGCACGTTGGTGCAGTTGTGTCCTGTTACAGCGACGTACTTGAAGTAGGCCGAAGTTCAGTGCGGGTGATGGTTGAAGTGTGGATTAACTCGCGTCACGACGGTGAGCCCATTAAGGTAACGGAGGGCACGTTTATCTACGTGGCTATTGATCACGACAAACGCACAAGGCAAATCCAAGCATCTTAATTATCATAAGCCTAACGGCACCGCCTTGAGAACGAGGTCCTAAGGGCGAGGGAAGACTGACGGCAATACCCGGTCGCGAACATTGAGATAAGCGCGCTCGGATATCTCGTGATATGCACGTACATCGTTGGCAAAAGCCGTATAACTGTGGGCTATTTTTTGCGCCATCGGATCATTGGCAGTCAAGCTCGCCAGAGCGGTTTGTGCATTGTCATACAGCACTTTCAGCACATCATCAGGTAATTTGCGCAGCTGCGTACCATCTGCCAGAAGGCTCTGTAGCGATTCATTATTGCGTGCCGTAAATTCATCCAACATATCCTGATTAGCGGCACGCGTGGCGTAGCGAACAATGGCTTGTAAATCGCTTGGCAATGCATCGAACGCTTTCTTATTCACCGTAAACTCCAACATGGCACCAGGCTCGTGCCAACCAGGGTAATAGTAATAATCTGCCACTTGATTGAGCCCCAACGTGCGATCGTTGTACGGGCCTACCCATTCGACCGCATCAATCACGCCGGTTTGCATTGACGTATAAACTTCGCCACCCGCGATTCGAACCGCCGTACCACCCGAGGCATTAAAGACTTCTCCCGCAAGTCCGGGAATACGCATTTTTAGGCCCTGGAGGTCTGCAGCTGTTTTTAGCTCTCGGTTGAACCAGCCGGCCATCTGTACTCCGGTACTGCCACCGGCAAAAGGAATCACGCCGAAAGGTGCATAAAGTTGGCGCCATAACTCAAGACCGCCACCATAATGCAACCAGCCGTTCATCTCCTGCGCGGTCATACCAAATGGCACGGCGGTATAGAAGACAGCGGCAGGGATCTTGCCTTTCCAGTAATAGGAAGCTCCGTGGCCAACCTCGGCGACGCCCTGGGAGACGGCATCGAATACTTCAAACGCAGGCACGATCTCACCGGCACCGTAAACCGTCACTGTGAGTCTTCCGTCACTCATTTCACTAACAAAACGCGCAAAGTTTTCCGCGGCACTACCTAACCCCGGTAAATTCTTAGGCCAGGTGGTAACGATCTTCCAATGATATTGCTGACTCGCAAGGCTTTTACTCGCTGTTTGATTAACGGTATTTCCGTACGAGGCTCGGTCACTGGCCCAAAGACCCACAACGAGCACCAACAGAGCTACCAAAAACACCACAACAATAGGAAGAAAACGTCGCTCAAACATAGCCGTCACTCACAAAGTCTGGAGGTTGGCATATTGCAATACCAACCACTTACTACCCTCAGCAAAACTCACTTCAACACGTGCACTTGCCCCGCGACCCTCAAAATTAGTGACGACACCTTCACCAAACACCTGGTGCAATACACGCTGACCCAAGCTGATGCCAGCCTCGTCATGAGCAGGACTTGCCGATGCAGAAAAAGATGACAGCGGGCGGGATAAGGTATTACCCAGCCTTACTTCATTGATCAGATCTTTGGGTATTTCTCGGACAAAGCGCGAAGGCGTGTTGTAACTTTCGGTACCGTGCAATCGTCGGCTCTCGGCATAAGTGAGGACCAATTTTTCCATAGCTCTGGTGATACCGACATAACAAAGGCGACGCTCTTCCTCCAGGCGACCCGGCTCATCAAGGGACATACGATGGGGAAATAAGTTCTCTTCCATGCCAGCGAGAAACACCAGTGGGAACTCCAGACCCTTTGCCGAATGCAAAGTCATCAACTGAATGCTGTCCTCGTGCGGGTCGGCCTGAGCCTCTCCGGCATCGAGCGCAGCACTATCAAGAAACTGCTGCAATGGCGGAGCGTCAGTATCTTCAACCACAAAAGATTTTGCCGCCGAAACCAATTCTTCTAGGTTTTCTACCCGGGCTTGGCCGCGCTCACCCTTTTCTGCTCGATGGTAATCCAATAAGCCAGAGCCATGAATAATGTGCTCGGTGAGCTCCTCTAAGCCCAACTCAAGGGTTGCAGAGTCCAACTCGTTTATCAGGGCCTGAAAGCCCGACAGCGCCGCGAGCGCCCGGCTTGTGAACAGTTTTTCATCACAGGCTACCTCTATTGCTTGCCAGAGGGAGATTGCTCGATTGCGCGCTAAGGTTCGCAGGTTTTCAACAGTTTTATTGCCGATACCTCGTGGGGGTACATTTAAAACACGTTCGAGAGCGGTGTCGTCGCTGCGGATAATGAGCAGGCGCATGTACGCAAGTGCGTTACGAATTTCAAGCCGCTCATAGAACCGCTGGCCGCCGTATATTCGGTAGGGCAGCTGCGCACGAATTAAGCTCTCCTCGAGCACGCGTGACTGAGCGTTAGATCGATAAAGAATTGCCACAGACCGGCGCTGGTGTCCTTCATTAATCCAGCGCTCGGCACTCTCAACGATAAAGCGCGCTTCATCTTGCTCATTAAAACCCGCATAAAGACTGATCAATTCACCCTGCTCGCCAGCAGTCCAAAGGTCCTTGCCAAGACGACCAAAATTATTTGCAATAAGCCCGTTAGCGGCGCTCAATATGGTCTGTGTAGATCGATAATTTTGCTCGAGACGAATCGTTTGAGTTGCTGCAAAATCTTCACCAAAACGCTGGATATTCTCTATCTTTGCGCCGCGCCAACCGTAAATAGACTGGTCGTCATCACCCACCGCCACAACGGGAATTTCGTTTCCAGCCAATACCCGAAGCCACGCGTACTGAATGGTATTAGTATCTTGAAACTCGTCTACCAAGATCGTTTTGAAACGTCCCTGATAATGAACCAAGGTCTCCGGGGAGTTAAGCCAAAGTTCGTGGGCGCGCAGCAAGAGCTCGGCAAAATCCACCAAACCGCCGCGATTACACGCCTCCTCGTAAGCCGTGTAGATACGTAACATGGTTTTTACGTACAAATCGCCGAAAGGCGCCTCGATATGTCGAGCCCGTAGCCCCTCATCTTTTTGGCCGTTGATATACCACTGGGCTTGCTTAGGTGGCCAGCGAGATTCATCAAGGTCTAATTCGCGACAGACGCGTTTTACAAGGCGTAGCTGATCATCGCTGTCTAAAATCTGGAAATTTTGAGGCAGTCCCGCCTCGCGCCAATGGGCTTTCAAAAGCCGGTGTGCCAAGCCGTGAAAGGTGCCCACCCACATACCATGGGTGGGCATTTGCAGCATTTCTTCGATACGGCCCCGCATTTCGCGAGCAGCCTTATTGGTAAACGTAACCGCGAGTAATGCATGGGGGGACACTTGTTCTGCTCGGATGAGCCACGCAATACGGTGCACCAACACGCGCGTCTTGCCCGAGCCCGCCCCTGCCAGTACCAGCAGATTGCCCGTATCAGCAGCAACAGCTTGTCGCTGGGCCTCATTAAGACCGTTAAGAATATCGGAAACGTCCATGTGTAGAGTCTACCGGAAAACCAAGGCTTAGCCGTCTGTGATTCGCTGATCGAGGCAAATTTAACGGATACGGCTATTGGACTGATGACACGCAAGTGTAATCTGGTAGTCTCGCAGAAAGTGAGAGTGATAAAAAGGACAATACGCCATGAGTGATCGTGATGACGGGCATCGCCGATTCATGACGCCACCAAAAGAGTGGGGGGATGACGGTGAAGCCTACAATGATGCTTTAACAAGCAATCATGACGCACTCAATGAAAACCCAGGTAACGACGTTCTCACGGCATCGGAACCACACGATACCCATAGCGACGTAACGCCGTGGCTTGACCATGCCGAAGCCGATGACTATGTAAATACGCCGCATGATGATAGCCGCGCTGCGGTAATGCATGATGACGAATTTGAAGTAGAAGCGAGTGCTGTTGTACGCCAAGACTCCAGCATCGAGCCCGATATCCTTACGGACCACCACGTAACACCGGTATCGCAAAAAACACAGGCTTCACTTTGGCCGCTGCTGGTGGTTGGTTTTACCCTCGCGCTTCTGGTACTAGGGGGCTGGGGCGCGATTAATGAACGTAGCCGACTTACTGCGCGCATCGCGGAGCTCGAGTCAGCAGACAGTCGCGTACAACAACGCGGTGATTTGTCGCTTGCAGACGAGCAGGCACTACAAGCCGAGAACCTTCGGCTTTCGACCCAACTTGATGAGCTGCGCGAACAGTATTCAGAAATCGCGCAACAATTGTCTGAACTTGAAGCAACAACGGTCGCAGCAGGCATAGCCAACCCACAAACACTCGCATCAGCGGCCCTGCCTGAGCCAAGCAATCCGTCACCAAGCACCCGCGAAGATAGCGCTGTACCTAATATTGCCTCTCAGGCCTCAGTGGGTACAGGTGACTGGTTTGTTAATGTGGCCGCCTACTCCCAGTCGTCTGCCGCTCAGACCTGGGTTGATAAGATTACCGCATTGATTGATGAAACGGTTATCAGCTCTGAAGTAACCGTGAATAACAAAACGCTATATCGCGTTCGCATCGTTGGGCTTGCAGATCGCGCGGCAGCGCAGGCATTGGCAGGCCGGCTTGAAGATACCTACAGTATTGGGCCGTTATGGGTGGGTAAAGGAGAAGCCAATTCGGCCGCAACAACTTCGGCGTCTCTATCTGCACCAGTATCCTCACAACGATCTGAGGCAACCAAACCGGCCAGTGGAAATAACAGCGAGGAAACACCTGCCAAGCCCGTTGAGTTGCGCAACTTTTCTAATAACGGCGGTTGGTTTATTTACATCGATACGTTTGCACAAAACGCCGATGCAGATACAAAAGCCCTTGAAATCAGCGAAGCTGGTTACGATGCCAAAGTAGCCGTCGAATACCGATCGGGCGAGCTCTTTTACCGTGTTCAGGTGGTGGGTATCAGCAGCAGAGAAGAAGGCGAAGCCATCGCGGAAGCTTTGTCGAAACTGGGTGATATGCCAAACTTACAGCTGCGCCAATACTAACCACGTCATTCTGGCAATGAACTGGCGTTAACTACTCTCAAACTTAGGAGCCCATCATGCAAAGCCCACTAAAATCACTTCTTTTTATGGCCGGCTTACTCACTTCTTTGACCGCAGTGGCGGAATGCACACTGCCTGAGCAGCCCACTATTCCGGACGGTGCAACTTCTACCATGGATGAAATGGTTGCTGGCCAAAAAGCTGTCAAGGCTTTTCAGGCCGATGCGCAAGCGTTTAGAGTGTGCCTCGATGAAGAAATGGATGGACTGAAATCGGCAGCCACCGAAGGCGATAAAGCCGCTGCCGAAGCATACGCCGCCAAAACTGACGCCTACAATGCATCAGTGGCCGCTGAAGAAAAGATCGCGAATGAGTTCAACGCGCAAATTCGGGCCTACAAAGCAGCAAACGCTAGCTAGTTAAGGTGTCACGAGGTCGGGTTACAGAGAAAACCTGACCTCAATTATTCGCTTTTCCCGCCATCTTACTGTCATTCTTTGAAACAAAAATCAGTATCACCAAATGTTCGTTTACCCTCTCGTTTGGGTGAGTTAGCTCAGCGGTTGGCTGTCATGTAATCAAGCGTGAGCGCGGTTAACGCGCGAACGCCTACCGGTAGAGCGCGCTCGTCGGCAAAGAATTTTGGCGAGTGGTTAGGGAAAACGAGCGAAGGATCGTCGGGAGCGACACCCAAAAATAAGAAAAGACCCGGCGCTTCATTGGCAAAGTAAGAAAAATCCTCAGCCGTTGTTGTTTGCCGCGCCTCAATAAATCCCTCGCCGGCAACGGCGGCGAGCGTCGGCGCCATACGCTTATAGAGCTCGGGGTCGTTGCGCGTCACTCCATAACCTAGGTCAATCTCAACCTCTGCAGTTGCACCTGCAGCCTCGGCGATATGGGTAGCGGTTTGTCGGATTCGTCGATGAATGTCCAGGCGCGTATCAGCATCGAAAGTTCGAATAGTGCCCACCATCTCTACCGACTCGGGGATGATGTTATTGCGGACCCCCCCCTCAATCTTTCCCACCGTCACGATAGACGGTGTGAGTGTTGCATCTAACTGACGCGATACAATAGTTTGTAAAGCCAGTACGATCTGGCTAGCAGTAACAATTGGGTCAACGCCTGCCCACGGCACGGCACCATGAGTTTGCTTGCCCTTTACAGTGATGCGGTAAAAGTCGGAAGAGGCCATAAGCCCACCAGGGCGGGTAGCAATAGTGCCCACGGGAAACGGGAAGACGTGCAAGCCAAACACGGCATCAGGCGCTGGTGCGTCAAAAGCCCCCTCGGCAAGCATTAACTCTGCACCACCAACTGATTGGTCCGGCGTACCCTCCTCGGCGGGCTGGAAAATAAATTTAACCGTTCCCGGCAGCGTATCTCCTAAGCCGGCCAACACTTCTGCCACACCCATAAGAATGGCTACGTGGTTATCGTGCCCACAAGCGTGCATAACGCCCACTTCTTTGCCCTGATACTCACCGCGCGCTTTGGAAGCAAAGGGCAGATCCACTAGTTCGGTAACCGGTAGTGCATCCATGTCGGCACGTAACGCAACGGTGGGCCCATCGCCACCACGCAAAATACCCACCACGCCGGTGTGTGCTACGCCAGTCTGAACTTCCATCCCCAGTCGCTCAAGATGCTCGGCCACTTTTTCAGCCGTTCTAAACTCTTGGTTACTAAGCTCGGGGTGCTCGTGAAAGTCCCGCCGCCAAGCGACGACCTTGGGCATGATCGTGGCAATCTCTGCCTCAACAGAAGAGGGTAATTCAGCGCGTGTCACTACGGCGGCGAGCAGAGCGAACAAAACGAGGGCAATACGGTAAAGTGGTGACATAAGAGCTTCCCAATAATCGTTGGTGGTTAGAGGGTACCGCCGAGTAGCGCCACTGCCAAGCGGCGCCGATAAAGGAAAATTTATGCGCTCACAAGGCTCGCTTTAGTAACTCCTCTGCAATCCTATTCGAGGAGACCCTTGTCCTAAAGCGTTGTTGTGAGCTTTTCCAGTCGCACAAGCCCCCAATGCCCCATCACGCCACGGTGGACACGGTTATATCATGCTTTTCTCAAACTCAGAATTACTACAGTCGCCAACACTGTGAGTAACAAGGTGGTGGTCTGGGTATCCGGCACTAACGCTGTGACCAGAATCGCTGCCGCCCACATGATCGACTGTGTAAGCACGATATTGTTTTTCATCATCAGCCAAACCTCATTCAACGGTCACTGATTTAGCGAGATTGCGTGGCTTATCAACGTCGGTACCTTTGGCCAGCGCAACGTAATAGGACAATATCTGCAAGGCCACCGTGTACACCGCGGGTCCAATCCACTCGCTGCAATGGGGCATAGGAAGCACGTGCACGCCGTTACCCTCAGTAAAGCCCGCTGCCTCATCTGCAAAAACAAACAATTCACCACCGCGGGCTCGTACCTCTTCAAGGTTAGAGCGTAGCTTGTCGAGCAATTCGTCATTAGGCGCTACCGCCACAACGGGCATATCAGCATCTACCAGTGCAAGGGGCCCGTGTTTGAGCTCGCCCGCCGGATAAGCTTCGGCGTGAATGTAGGAGATTTCTTTAAGCTTGAGGGCACCCTCCATAGCAATAGGGTGATAGATGCCCCTGCCGAGAAACAGTGCGTGGTGCTTCTGAATGAAAGCATTCGCCATGGTCTTGATAGCCGACTCTAGGCCGAGCACCTGCTTTACAGCCGGAGCCATTTGGGCAAGCGCAGCTTTTAAACCAGCTTCATCAAAATAGGGAGCGGCGACCGCCTTGGCGAGCGCTGCGGTCAACACCAACAGCGCAGCAAGTTGTGTGGTGAACGCCTTTGTTGAGGCAACACCAATTTCCGCACCAGCGCGGGTCAAAAATACCAGGTCACTGGCGCGAACGACCGCACTGTGGTCCACGTTACAAATAGCCAAGCGCGCCACAACGTTATTTACATAGGTATTTTTTAGCGCCGCCAGCGTGTCAGCAGTCTCGCCTGACTGGGAAATGGTGACGACGAGTGTGCCCGGGAGGGTGACGCTTTGCCGATACCGATATTCCGAGGCGACCTCCACCTGGCAAGGCAGACCCACGTGCTGCTCAATCCAGTGACGTGCCACGAGACCCGCGTGATAACTGGTACCACATGCCAATATCTGTACGGCTTTCACCTTGGCAAAGAGCGCAGCAGCGCGATCGCCAAATACCCCAGGATCAAGGCAGTCCAAAGCGAGAGTGTCACTAAGTCGTGCGGGCTGCTCGTGGATTTCTTTGAGCATGTGGTGCTCATAGTCACCCAAGCCCTCACCTTCCTGTTGGGCTTCTAGTCGCGTTTTTTTGCGGTCGACACATTGGCCATCGCGGTCATAGATTTTATAGCGACCGGCTTCGAGTAGGGCAACATCTCCCTCTTCAAGGTAGACGAACGTATCGGTTACTGGGCGCAACGCCAAGGTATCTGAGCCTGCAAAAGTCTCACCAATGCCAACCCCCAAGACAAGCGGGCTCCCTTCTCGTGCAACAATGACTTGATCAGGCTGATGAGCGTCGACAACAGCCAGTGCATAAGCACCCTCAAGTCTTGGTATCACATGCTGAACAGCATCTAGCAGGGATTTGCCGTCTGCAACCTCGCGCGCAATTAAATGGACAATCACCTCGGTGTCGGTTTGGGATACCAGCTCCACGCGCTCAGCCTCAAGCTGGGATCGCAGTACTTTATGATTTTCGATGATGCCATTGTGAACCAAAGCGATCCGGTTGGCAGAGACATGCGGGTGCGCATTAACAGCCGAGGGCTGCCCGTGTGTTGCCCAGCGGGTATGAGCAATACCCAGACAACCAACAATCGGGTTTAAGCGTTGCGCCTCTTCTAATATGGCGACCTTGCCACTGTGCTTGTGCAGCTGCAGGCCATGATCGTTATCAATCATGGCCATACCTGCTGAGTCGTAACCGCGGTATTCAAGGCGACGCAACCCTTCGAGCAAGATTTCAGAGACCTCCCGTTTCGCCACCGCAGCGACAATGCCACACATACTAGGATTCCAATTTAGGTGTATTTTTGCGGGAATCGCCCCCACTGGGCGCACTCCAACCGTCAATATTACGCTGTCTAGCACGACCAACAGCGAGTTGAGCGGTGTCTACATCGTGAGTGACCACCGAGCCTGCAGCCACAAAGCCACGGTCCGCAATCACAACAGGCGCCACTAAGGTACTGTTTGATCCAACGAACACACCATCTCCAATAACAGTTGGGTGCTTGCGAGCGCCGTCATAATTACAGGTGATAGTACCCGCACCTACGTTTGAAGCCGACCCAATTTGAGCATCGCCGATATAAGCTAAGTGGTTGGCTTTACTACCAAGAGCAAACACGGCGTTTTTAGTCTCTACAAAATTGCCAATCTTCACCCCATCCGCGAGCTGTGTACCCGGCCGCAGCCGCGCATAAGGTCCGATTGAGCAGTCTGCACCAATGTTGGTGTCTTCTACATGTGTAAAAGCATGAATAGTTGAATTAGGCTGTATTTCAGCGTTGCGGATAAAGCAGTTAGGACCAATACGAACGTTATCTTCCAACACGACGTCACCTTCAAAGACCGCATTGACATCAATAACAACACCTTCACCGCAGGTGAGCGTACCGCGAACATCAAAGCGACTGCGATCACTAATCGCCACACCCTCCAAAAGGAGTTGCTCAGCGAGCCGCTGTTGGTAAAGGCGCTCGAGCTGCTCTAATTGCAACCGGTTATTCACGCCCATTGTCGAGAGGCTGTCATCGGTGACCACAACACGAACCTGGGTACCTTCAACAAGGGCGACGCCCAGCGCGTCTGGCAAATAAAACTCACCCTGAGCATTGTCGGTTGTAACGCGCGATAACCAATCTAAAAGCTGCGCGGCAGGTGCAGATATAACGCCCGTGTTCACCTCCTTGATCGAACGTTGGTTGTCGGCGCAGTCTTTTTCTTCTATGACAGCCTTAAAGTTTGCATTGTCATCACGAAGAATACGCCCATACCCTTGGGGGTCAGGTAGTTCTGCGGCAAGAAGCCCACAACCCATAGTGGTCTCGTTAAGAAAATGGCTTAAAACGTCGGCACTAATCAACGGTACATCGCCAAACAAGACTAAGACCTGACTGGTTGGATCGCAGTGAGGCAACGCCTGTGCGACTGCATGCCCTGTACCAAGCTGCTCGGCCTGGATATGAAACTGAACATCGTCTTGCTTTACCGCTGCTCTAACTGCATCAGCTCCGTGCCCAATCACCACATGAATAGCACTGGGCAAGAGCGATCGGGCGGTTTTGATGACATGGGCAAGCAGGGGTTGCCCCGCTAAAGGGTGTAACACCTTAGGTAAGGTTGAACGCATGCGCGTGCCTTTACCAGCACCCAGTATGATGACTTCGAGCATGTTAAACCCTAAAAATCAAAATGTTATCATTACACAGCGAGCCTAGCGTACAAGTTGCCGGCGCGCGATTGAGATAATTCACAAGGTACAGCGATAAAAAAACCGCCAGTTTGGCGGTTCTTTATCAGCACGCGCTGTGCATTCGAATTTTAGCCTCGACCGGCGCGATTTTTCATCTTGCGCAGTGTAGCCAGTTGCGCTGCTGCCTCTGCAAGCTGCGCAGAGGCGCGGCCATAATCAAGCTCGCTGCTCTGGTTTGCCAGGGCTTCTTCAGCGGCTCTTCTCGCCTCCTCGGCAGCGGCTTCATCTACGTCGTCAGCTCGGATAGCGGTGTCAGCAAGCACCGTCACAACATCGCCCTGCACTTCGAGATAACCACCTGAGGCATAGTAAATATGTTCTTCGCCACCTTGTTCAATGATGCGGATAGGGCCGGGCACAAGGCCTGTTAGTAATGGCGCATGGCCATAGCAAACGCCTAGCTCTCCCGACGCACCCGTCGCTATTAACATCTCGACTAAGCCCGAATAGATTTGGGCCTCAGCCGAAACAATGTCGCAGTGAATGGTGATTGCCATTGAATGCTCCCAGAGTTGGCTTTAGAGCTTCGCGGCTTTTTCTACGGCTTGCTCAATTGAGCCCACCATATAGAACGCTTGCTCCGGAAGATGATCGTACTCACCGGAGAGCAACCCTTTAAAGCCAGCAATGGTGTCCTTCAGTGAGACATAAATACCGGGTGAACCGGTAAACACTTCGGCCACGTGAAACGGCTGAGATAAGAACCGCTCAATCTTACGCGCACGCGCGACTGTCAGCTTGTCTTCCTCTGACAGTTCATCCATGCCCAAGATCGCGATGATATCTTTCAACTCCTTGTAACGCTGGAGTACAGACTGAACGCCCCGGGCGACCTCATAGTGTTCTTGACCAATAATCAGTGGGTCGAGCTGACGAGAAGTTGAGTCGAGAGGATCAACCGCGGGGTAAATACCTTTAGCAGCAATATCCCGGCTTAATACAACCGTTGAATCCAGGTGGGCGAATGTTGTCGCAGGTGAGGGGTCGGTTAAGTCATCCGCAGGCACGTAAACAGCCTGAATTGAAGTAATAGAGCCGGTCTTGGTTGAAGTGATTCGCTCTTGGAGTACACCCATCTCCTCGGCCAAAGTGGGCTGATAACCTACCGCCGACGGCATACGACCTAACAGTGCCGACACCTCGGTCCCTGCGAGGGTGTAACGATAAATGTTGTCGACAAACAACAATACATCGCGCCCTTCATCACGGAACTTTTCCGCCATGGTTAGGCCTGTTAGTGCCACGCGCAAGCGGTTGCCGGGTGGCTCGTTCATCTGACCATAGACCATAGCTACTTTAGATTGATCCATGTTTTCGATATTCACCACGCCCGATTCTTGCATCTCGTAATAGAAGTCATTCCCTTCACGAGTACGCTCGCCCACACCAGCAAATACCGATAATCCAGAGTGCTCAGTAGCAATGTTGTTAATGAGTTCCATCATGTTCACGGTCTTGCCAACACCGGCACCACCAAACAGACCAACCTTACCGCCTTTAGCAAAGGGACAAACAAGATCGATAACCTTGATCCCCGTCTCAAGGAGCTCTTCTGAAGCCGCCAGCTCTTCGTAAGTCGGGGCTGCACGATGAATCGACGCGCGCGCTTTCTCACCAATGGGGCCTTTTTCGTCTATAGGATTACCCAATACATCCATAATCCGACCGAGAGTCTCAACACCCACAGGCACAGAGATCGGGGCGCCGGTAGACTCCACAGCCAAACCGCGGCTAATTCCCTCGGAAGAACCCATTGCAATCGCACGCACTACGCCATCACCGAGCTGCTGCTGCACCTCGAGTGTTAAGCCTTTCTCACTGACCGTAAGCGCGTCGTAAACCTGGGGTACGCTATCACGCGGGAATTCCACGTCGATAACCGCGCCAATTACTTGTACGACCTTTCCGCTACTCATGTTCGGGTCCTCTAGTTTGTTCGTCATGGCGCTTTGTTAGCACCAACAATAAAAAAGTGTTAACCAATGGCTGCCGCACCACCAACGATCTCAGACAGTTCCTGAGTAATCGCAGCTTGGCGGGCCTTGTTATATACCAACTGTAATTCATCGATGAGATTGCCTGCGTTGTCGCTTGCGTTTTTCATTGCAATCATGCGAGCCGCCTGTTCACAAGCACCGTTTTCAACGACGGCCTGATAGACCTGTGCTTCTACGTAACGCAATAACAACCCCTCAATCAGAGTTTCTGCATCCGGTTCATAAATGTAATCCCAATAATGGGGCACATCGGTCTCGTCTGCTTCTAAGGGTAGCAACTGCTCAGCCGTGGGCTGTTGGGTCATAGTGTTTACGAACCGGTTGCTCACGATGTAGAGCTTGTCTAAGCGCCCTTCCTCATAGGCGTCCAACATGGTTTTAACGCCACCAATAAGCTGTGCAACAGTAGGGTTTTCGCCAATATCGCGCACGACTGAAGAGACGTTACCACCGACGCTGTTGAAGAAACTGATCGCTTTTGCTCCAACGGCGCAAATTTCAACGTCGACATCGGCGTCAGACCAAGTACGCATGGAGCGAATAGCTTCTTTAAACAAGTTAATGTTCAAGCCACCACACAAACCACGGTCACTTGAGACAATGATATAGCCCACCCGTTTTACATCGCGCTGCTCCATAAACACGTGACGATGTTCGGGCGAGGCATTGGCGATATGGCCCATTACCTGTCGAATACGTCGTGAATAGGGACGGCCCAATTCCATACGGTCTTGGGCTTTACGCATTTTTGAGGCGGCCACCATTTCCATGGCACTAGTGATCTTTTGAGTACTGCGAATACTCGAGATCTTGGTGCGAATTTCCTTACCGACAGCCATCAGCGATTACCAAGTTTGCGTTGACTTGAATGTCTCGATGGCACCTTTGAAGGTGTCAGCGCGCTCGTCGTTCCAATTACCATCGGCAACAATGTCTTTCATCAACTGACCGTGTTCACCGTGCATATATGCCAGCAAGGCCGATTCAAAAGCGCCGATTTTCTCAACCTCAACATCTTTTAAATAACCTTCGTTGGCCGCGTACAGAACAACACCCATTTCAGCGACACTTTGCGGCGTGTACTGTTTCTGCTTCATGAGCTCGGTAACGCGCTCACCGTGGTCAAGCTGGGCTTTAGTCGCATCGTCAAGATCCGAAGCAAACTGCGAGAATGCAGCCAACTCGCGGTACTGTGCCAGCGCCGTACGAATACCACCCGACAACTTCTTCATGATCTTGGTTTGGGCAGCGCCGCCAACTCGTGACACCGAGATACCGGCGTTCATCGCAGGGCGAATACCAGCGTTGAACATGTCGGCTTCTAAGAAGATTTGTCCATCGGTAATGGAGATCACGTTGGTCGGGACGAACGCCGAAACGTCACCGGCTTGCGTTTCAATAACGGGCAAAGCGGTGAGTGAACCGGTTTTACCTTTAACTTCGCCGTTGGTTTGCTGCTCAACATACTCAGCGTTAACGCGTGCGGCGCGCTCAAGTAACCGTGAGTGCAGGTAGAAAACATCGCCAGGATAAGCCTCGCGGCCCGGTGGACGACGCAACAACAACGAAATTTGCCGGTAAGCAACCGCTTGTTTGGATAGATCGTCGTAAATAATCAATGCATCTTCGCCGCGATCACGGTAGTACTCACCCATGGTACAACCCGCGAAGGGGGCAAGAAATTGCATAGCAGCGGGGTCGGCTGCGTTCGCAGCCACAACAATGGTGTGCTCCATCGCGCCATGTTCTTCAAGCTTTCGAACAACCGATGCAACCGAGCTCGCTTTTTGACCAACAGCAACATAAATACACTTAATGCCTGTGCCTTTCTGGTTGATAATGGCATCGACTGCAATGGCGGTCTTGCCCACTTGGCGGTCACCAATAATCAACTCACGCTGCCCTCGACCAATTGGCACCATAGCGTCAATGGCTTTTAGACCAATTTGAACGGGTTGATCGACTGATTGACGTGCAATGACGCCCGGAGCAATTTTTTCAATTGCATCGGTTTGCTTAGCCTCAATGGCACCCTTACCGTCAATAGGGTTACCCAGCGCATCGACAACTCGACCTTGCAATTCTGGGCCAACGGGCACCTCCAGAATGCGTCCGGTACAACGACAGCTCTGGCCTTCTGCTAACGATTTGTAATCGCCCAAGACCACGGCACCGACTGAGTCTCGCTCCAGGTTAAGCGCTAATCCGAAGACACCGCCTTCGAATTCTATCATCTCACCGTATTGAACCTCCGTGAGACCGTGAATACGAATAATGCCGTCGGTTACGGAAACGACAGTGCCTTCGTTAGTTGCCTGCGAGGAAACATCTAGCTGGTCTATACGCTGCCGGATGATGTCGCTGATTTCCGAAGGGTTCAGTTGCTGCATGACCTAATCCTCTATCAGGGTGTAAGTGCGCCGGCGAGCTTATTGAGTCTGCCGCGCACTGAGCCGTCGATCACCAGATCGCCGGCACGAATCACTGCCCCACCCAAAAGGGAGGGGTCGGTTTTGGTGGTAATGGAGACAGTGCGATGGAGCCTTTTTGCCATAACATTTGCAAGCTGCTCTGCCTCTGTATCGCTCACATCTAAAGCCGATGTAACCTCGACTTCGACCGTTGCCTCTTGGGCGGCCTTAAGCTCAGCGAACTGCTGACTAATTTCAAGCAACAGACTAAGACGACCATTGTCGGCCATAACCTGTAAAAAATTAGCCAATCCAGCAGGGGCATCGCCATCTAGCAGTGACGCTATTGCTCCGGCACGTGCATCAGCTGTTTTTGCCGGATCACGTAAAACAGTGGCGACCTTAATATCTCTGGATACGGCAGCAAGGTGGCTTAACGCTTGGCTCCATGCGTCTAATGCACCAACATCGACTGCGTAGTCAAACGCTGCACGAGCGTAGGGCCGGGCGAGAGTCATCGGCTCAATCATGGCGCTATTGCTCCGCCGTTAAGTTTTTGAGCAAATCCGCATGTTTCGCCGGATCGATCTCGGCACCAAGAATTTTCTCCGCACCTTTTACTGCTAAGGCGCTCACCTGTGCCATCAATTGCTCTTGTGCTCGCGCACGCTCCTGTTCGATATCGGCATTGGCTGCGGCTTTAACGCGAGCGGCCTCTACCTCGGCGGCGGCCTTTGCTTCTTCAATAAGGGCACTAGCGCGCTTATTGGCTGACTCAATTATACCGGCAGCGTCTCGTTTGGCTTGCGCCATTTGTTCGACTGCCTGTTTCTTGGCTAGCTCCAGATCGTGACCAGCACGATCTGCTGCTGCAAGACCGTCCGAAATTTTCTGCTGACGCTCGTTCATAGCCGCAGTAATAGGCGGCCACACGTAACGCATACAAAATAGGACGAAACCCGCAAAAGCGATCAGCTGGCCGATCAATGTCAGGTTAATATTCACGTCGTTCTCCGGTGTCTAAGGGCTGGATGAAAGACCGCACAGGGTCAGCGATTCAGCCTGCGACAACGAAGATCAGGTACATCGAGATACCAACACCAATAATTGGGATGGCGTCTACCAGACCGGCTGCGAGGAAGAATGATACCTGCAACTTAGGGCCGAGTTCAGGCTGACGGGCTGACGACTCAAGCAATTTGCCGCCGAGCATGCCAACACCAATAGCTGCGCCTAGACCGCCGAGGCCTGTCATGATGGCCGCTGCAATGTATACCAGTTCCATAGTGCTCTCCTTGGGTGGAATTTCCGCTTTTTAGCGGGAGTTTAATGATCTTCGTGCGCCATACTCAGGTACACAATAGTGAGCACCATGAAAATAAACGCTTGTAAGGTAATAACTAAAATATGGAAAATCGCCCAGCCGATTTGAAGTAAACCAGCAGGCACCATCCAGGCAATGCCCGCGCTGAAAATAACGGCGATCAGAATGAACACCATCTCTCCCGCGTACATGTTCCCAAACAATCGCAGACCGAGAGAAAAAGGCTTCGCCAAAAAGCCCACAAACTCAATCGTGAAATTTAAAGGGATAAAAGCCGGATGATTAAACGGAACGAGCGTTAACTCACGAACAAAGCCAAAACCTTT
>Ga0181571_10000042_pt1 | contig 66049 bp, 61 predicted proteins | sample 101ome_17_FD_132440 | JGI IMG/M metagenome (GOLD analysis project Ga0181571, IMG submission 132440) | Coastal salt marsh microbial communities from the Groves Creek Marsh, Skidaway Island, Georgia - 101407AT metaG (megahit assembly) | ecosystem: Environmental > Aquatic > Marine > Intertidal... | reverse complement strand
TCGTTGGTAAGGGCAGCCGCCAAAGTCGGTCGGGCAGGTTTCACTTAGACCCTGCGACACGCGGTATCGGGGTCAACGAACCGGGTGCATTTGCAGAGTATCTGCGGTTGCCGGCGTTCAATGTTGTTCCTCTCCCCGACACCGTATCAGACGACATTGGCGCTATTCTCGATCCTCTTGGCAATGCGGTTCATACGGCGCTTTCGTTTGATCTGATCGGCGAGGATGTCCTGATAACAGGTGCAGGGCCGATTGGCATCATGGCAGCTGCAGTTGCGCGGCATGTCGGTGCCCGTCATGTCGTGATAACAGACATTAACCCCTACCGCCTGCAACTCGCGGAGCAGGTAACGGACGTCATTCCGGTGAACGTGGCGGACGAGGATTTGAAGGACGTTATGCAACGTTTGAAGATGAAAGAAGGGTTTGACGTTGGGCTTGAAATGTCTGGCAATCAACGCGCACTCGATCAGATGGTCGAGGCTCTCGTCATGGGCGGACGCATCGCGCTTCTTGGTATCCCGCCCGGCAAGTCTCCTGTGGATTGGAGTAGGATTGTATTTAAGGCAATTACCATCAAAGGGGTCTACGGCCGCGAGATATTTGAGACTTGGTATAAGATGATCGCGATGCTCGAGAATGGGCTTAATGTGTCGGGCATTATCACGCACCGGTTCAAAGCCGCTGATTTTAAAGACGGTTTTGATACCATGCGCAGTGGTATGTCAGGTAAGGTCGTCCTCGACTGGACCTAGCGCGACGCGGCGGTTACGAGCGGTGTGAGACTGCTTATCCCCAACTGCACGGTGTGGCGACGGCCGCGCGCAAGCTGACCGATTACGGAGATCCTGTTGGACGCTTCATTCCCCTTCACCCGCGATCTTGTTCTTATCGGAGGTGGCCATGCGCACGCGCTCTTCTTGCGCATGTGGGGGATGAAACCCTTGGCGGGTGTCAGGGTTACCGTCATTGATCCTGCGCCAGCCGCTGCCTATTCAGGTATGCTGCCCGGCTTCGTTGCTGGCCATTACCAAGCCGACGAACTGTCCATAGATCTTGTGCGGCTGTGTCGCTTTGCGGGCGCGCGATATGTTGCCGCTGCAGCGACTGGGATTGATCGTCATGCGAAGCAGGTTCTGGTCGAGGGTCGCCCGCCTATTGCATATGACGTCGCTTCAATTGACGTCGGCATTCACAGCAAAATGGAGGTCAAAGGCTTCGCGGAGCATGCGGTCGCGGTAAAGCCGTTATGGCGCTTCGCAGAGGCATGGAAACGGTTCACGGTCACCTCTAATGCTGGTAGCCGGGCAGTTATCATTGGCGGTGGAATCGCGGGGGTGGAGCTGGCGCTCGCCGCAAAATATGCGCTGGGTGACGATGCCGAGGTTTGTATCGTCGATCGTGCGGAGCTGTTGTCCGGCTTTCGGAAACACACGCGGGATAACCTTCTAGAAGCATTAAGGCGAGCAAAAATATCTTGGCGCGAGGGCATTGAGGTTTCCGCCATAGAGGCTGGTAAGGTCTGTTTTCGGAACGGACAGGAATTACCAGCTGATATGGTCCTCGGAGCGGCCGGAGCGCGACCGCATGCGTGGTTGCAGGAAACTGGTTTGAACCTCGTCGATGGGTTCGTTGTAGTGGACGAAACGCTACGCGCGTCGGATGAAAGCATTTTTGCAGTCGGAGATTGCGCGCATCTTAGTTTTTCGCCGCGCCCGAAGGCTGGTGTGTTCGCCGTAAGGCAGGGACCTGTCCTTTTCGAAAACCTCCGAGCAGCCCTGTCAGGCAAAGCTTTGCGGAAGTATCGGCCCCAGAAAGACTACCTAAAACTTATTTCGCTCGGTAGTAAGAGCGCATTAGCCGAAAAGTTTGGTCGTTCGCTCCAAGGTCCTTTTTTGTGGACCCTCAAGGACAGAATTGACCGTAATTTCATGCGCCGGCTGGGCGAACTACCGAAGATGCGGAGGCCTGATCTGCCGATTGATCGGGCCGAGGGCCTTCTGGAAGAGTACGGAAACGAGCACCCCTGCGCAGGGTGTGGCGCGAAAGTTGCGGGCTCTGCCCTTGCGTCTGCACTCAGCGATATCCCGATTAACGAGCGAACGGATGTTACTGTTTTTGCGGGTGATGACGCTGCGTTGGTGCAAATAGGGGATGCGCGGCAGGTGTTAACGACGGATCATCTCTCAGCGCTGGTAACTGATCCTGTATTGATGACGCGAATTGCTATGGTTCATGCTCTTGGCGATATTTGGGCGATGGGCGCAACGCCACAGGCGCTTCTTGTTTCGCTGACATTGCCGCGCATGTCTGTAACATTGCAAGAGCGCACCATGAAGGAAATCATGCGCATAGCTCAGCAAGATGCGCATAGATTTGGTGCTACAATCGCTGGTGGGCATAGTTCGTTGGGTGCGGATCTCGTTATCGGCTTCTCTGCGACAGGCTTACTCTCGCGTGACCCGATAACCCGAGAGGGAGCGAAAGCTGGTGATGCATTGATCCTGACAAAGCCGATCGGAAGTGGTGTTTTGATGGCCGCCGAAATGCGGGGGATCGCCAGAGGCGCGGATGTAGTGCAGGCTTATGAAATGATGTGCCAACCTCAAAACGTTGCATCTCAAATCTTGTCGGGCGCAAACGCAATGACCGACGTGACTGGTTTCGGCCTTGCAGGTCACCTTGCGGGTATTTGTGCTTCGTCCGGTTGCGGAGCCAAGATTTGGCTAGAGAACGTTCCGGTCCTTGAGGGCGCCGAGGTTCTTTCCCAGCAGGGTGTGCGCTCAACGCTTTTTGAAGCGAACAGGGCGAATGCTGGAGCGGTTTTTGGGGCGTCCGGTGCTCGGGATGACCTTCTATTTGATCCACAAACGGCTGGGGGTCTCTTGGCTGCAGTGCCTGCCGCCGAAGTCGGAAGTTGTATGAAAAGTTTGGCGGAAGCCGGATACACAGCGGCCCATATCGGAGAAATCACCTCAGATGCCGGTGCAATTCTGGTGAGTTGAGCGCTTGTCTGATCTCGGCGGCAATGTCTTTAAGCGCATGATCCGCCAGTGATGGCGCATCAATGACTTTGATTGTTGACCCCGCGTTGTTATTTCGAGAGCGGGTGTATGAAGGGTCGTAGTGCTCACTCATGAGAGAAGAAACGAGTGCAATTCGGTCATCGGCAGCTAACAGGCTCTCCCAGTTATCGACAGTCTCATGCCCTCTGAACTGCCTGAGCGGTTGAAGCTTTTCGGCCATTCGTTCTGGATCATCGAGAATATCCTTGTAGGCGTGAACAAGGTACTCCGCCCGCTCTTTCAGAGGCGCCGTAATCTCAATTCGCGGCGCGGCTCGCATGAGTTCCCAGAGGCGAGGTGGTATATTGATTTGCCCGATCTTGCTGCTTTCTGCCTCCAGCAGCAGGGGGAGTTCTCGGTTTAGCGTAGTGATCTTCGTTGCGAGGAGTGTTTCAAATGCTTTCTGACTGGGTTGCCCGCCCTCTAGTTCGCCAAGCAGTGACCCACGATGATTGCTAAGGCCTTCTAGATCAAGTGTTTGGGTTCCGTCCCCATACAAAACGTCCAGTAAGGAAGTTTTCGCTGTGCCTGTAAAGCCGTCAAGGAGCACTACTTTGAGATCGAGAGGATCGTCATATAGAATGCGATGCACGAGCTTTCTGAAGGTTTGGTACCCCCCCGAAACTGTCTCTGCTCTCCACCCTACCTCTTGCAAGAAGCGACTGAAGAAACCGGACCTTTGACCGCCTCGCCAACAATAGATCAATGGCCGCCAGCTCCCCTCCATTTCCGAAAGCGTTTCTTCAAGGTGTCGAGCGGTATTCTTTGCGACCAGAGCGCCCCCAATTTTTCGTGCTTTGAAGGGGCTTTCCTGTTTGTAGATTGTTCCCACGATGGCGCGTTCTTCGTTGGAGAGGACGGGGAGGTTGATCGCGCCGGGAATATGGTCTTCCGCGAATTCGGCTGGCGAGCGCACATCAATCACCGTGTCATAACCGTGGGACATCAGGTCCATGAGAGATGAGAACGTTTGAGCCATAGGCGGCGTCTACCTGATATGAATTGGCGCAGAAAGTGAAATAAACTGGCTCCCTCTGCGGCGTCGCGTGCCCATGCTTGGCCTTCACTTGATGTCAGTGTTTATTTTCTCGCGTCCCCTTGAGGTGAGAACGAAGACGTCTTTTCCCTCAAAAACAGCGGGCATAATTTCCTGCCCCTTTGCGGCGCCACCATCAAGATTGACCCTGTTGCCATAGTGGGTTGGCGAGCCGACGATGGTGTGCCCATGAATGATCAGCGATTCATGGGGTTGGGTGTGATCCAAGAATTCATCTCTGATCCACAAGAGGTCTTCTTCGCGCTGCTTTCGCAGGGGGATATTCGGACGTATCCCCGCATGGACAAACAATAGGTCCTGCGTCTGGTAGCTAAGTTGCATACCTTCAAGAAATTCAACGTGCCTACGCGGCACGGCATCGCGGGCGTCTTTGTGAATGTCACGTTGGCTCCGCCCTTCACGAACTTCAACGCCGTAAGAGGCAAGCGTTTTGTCGCCACCCAGGCGTGGGTCGAGCCAGTTCAGCCCGAGTCGCAGACGAAGATCATGTTTGGGGGTTGGCTCAAGGTACCAGTGGAACATTCTGTCATGGTTGCCTTTGATAAAGATCCAACCCGGGTTTGCTTCTTGGCAGGTGATAAGGAGATCAAGGACTTCACGGCTCGCAGGTCCTCTGTCTGTTACATCGCCCAAGAAGACAACCTGCGCATCTTGATCTCCATCTGCTTCGATGCGCTCCAGTGCTTGTTCAAGTAAGGCGATCTGCCCATGAATGTCGCCGATAGCATAGATCATTCCGTCACCCCAATTTTCTGGCGTTATGCATTTTTAGTTAGGGAAATTCCATTGATAGACTGATCGCCGCGAAAAACTTGGCGATGACTCCATATCGATGTATGGATGATGACGGAATTCCATCATGGGGGCGAATGTGGCGCGACGTCCGACTGCAAACGATGTTGCTCGCGAAGCGGGTGTGAGTGTAACGACCGTCGATCGTGCAATGAATGGCCGCGCAAGGGTCAGGGAAGAGACCATTCGAAAGATCGCCGAGGCTGCACATCGCATCGGTTACCATGGCAAAGGTTTGTTTGAAGATCGGCTCAAGGCTGTCGTTCCAGAGGTTACATTTGGATTCATCCTGTCCAAGAAGGGGCAGGAATTTTACCAGATTTTCGCGCGGGAGATTGAGAAGGCTGTCGCGCAGCGGACCGATGTTCGAATCCGTGCTGATATTAGGTACGCATCGTCTCAGGCGCCGGACGAGTATGCGCGGTTGTTGTCAGAGTTGGGCGAGAGTTGCGATGCAATTGCCTGTGGTGCCGTCAACGACCAACGCCTCACCCAAGTGGTGCAGAGGTTAAAAGACAATGGCGTTCCTGTCTTTTCGATCCTTAATGACTTTGCTCAGGGTGTTAGGAAAAATTATATTGGTACCAATAATATGAAAAGCGGCCGGGTGGCCGCAGGATATCTCACACGGACCCTCAAGCAGTCCGGCAAGCTCGCAATTTTTGTTGGCGGAAACCGATGGCACGGCCATGATTTGCGCGAGGTCGGATTCCGGTCATTCGTTCGAGAGGTAGATCTCGGCTTCACTGTCCTTGATACGCTTGTCAATTTGGAGACGCGGCAGGTGACCTACGAGGCAACACTCGACCTCCTTAACCGCCACCCCGATCTGAAAGGTATTTATGTTGCCGGGGGTGGAATGGAGGGGGCGATAGTGGCTTTGCGGGAGATGCATCCTGCTCCTCGGGTTGGGCTTGTAGTAAACGAATTGACCAGTGAAAGTCGTGCTGGGATGATTGATGGCTATGTATCGATGGTTATGCAGACACCGCTCGAAATTATTTGCCCTGAATTGGTAAACCTGATGGTCAAGGCGGCCCGAAAAGACGACGATGGCACTGTCGGCCAACATTTTCTCGATCCCCTCATCATCCTCCCAGAGATGCTTGCATGACGTAAAATCATCATTTTGCGTGCGCAGAAAAACGTCATTTTTGATGTGAAAATCCCTCATCAAGCTTGACCGAATCTAATCTGCGCAGCAACGTCGCCTCAACCTATGCGGTGCCACTGGGCAAAACGCGGGCGACGGGAGAAAATATGCGCTTTTCGCTTAATCAAATGACGGTGCCTCACATGGGCTTTGAGTCATTTCTGGATTTAGCGATGCAGCTCGGTTGTTCCGGCGTCGAAGTGCGAAACGATCTAGGCCGGCCCCTGTTCGATGGTATTGACGCCTCTGAAGCTGGCGCATCAATCCGGCGTAAGGGGCTGATCCTCTTTGGCGTGAGCCAAGTTTACCCGTTCAACGATTGGGATGATGAGCGAGAAGTGGCGGTTAGACGGCTGACAGAAGCAGCTGTCGAGGCGGGTTCGAAGACGATAAGTTTGATACCTAGGAACAACGGAACCGGTCTCGGGAATGGGGAGCGTCAGGCGAAGCTAAGGTTGGCACTCCGTTCAATTTTGCCGATTTTGCAACAGTTCGGGATGATTGGTTTGGTTGAGCCGTTGGGATTTGGGCGTTCCTCGTTGAGGTCCAAAGAGGAACTTGCGCAAATGATTTCATCTCTGGATGCAGAGGCCGAAATCAAGATCGTTCACGACACGTTTCATCATACGCTTGCTGGAGGTGGCGCGCTGTTTCCCGAGAGCACGGGGATCGTCCATATTTCGGGCGTAGTCGATCCACTGCTCTCGATCGGAGAGATGGAGGATAAGCATCGCGTGCTCGTTGATCATCGTGACCGGATCGGAAATATCGATCAAATTGCTGCGTTGCTATCGGCTGGGTATCGCGGCCCGCTCTCGTTCGAGTGCTTCTCGCCGGAGATTCACCGGCTCGAAGATGCTTTCTCGGCGATAAAAGGATCAATGGATTTCATATCTTCCCAAATTGCCGCAACCGCGGCGTGAGGGAATGTGAATGACCCCGATTTGGGGTTTCCGGCAAAAATAGGTGCACCGGACACCAACTATGGGAGGAAAACCATGAAAAAGACCCTTATTGCATCTGGTGTCGTCGCGTTGATGTCGACAACAGCCATGGCTCAGGAAATCGGAGCAACGTTTTCGAGATTTGATGACAACTGGCTGACGGTCCTGCGCAACGGCATGGTCGAATATGCATCGACCATTGATGGCCTTGTCTATCAGCAGGAAGATGCGACCGATGATATTGCGAAGCAGATCGACCAAGTTAAGAACTTCGTCGCCTCTGGCGTGGATGCGATCATCGTGAACATCGTTGATACGTCTGCCGGTGCAGCCGTTTCTGCTGCTGCAGGTGATGTGCCGCTTGTTTATGTGAACCGTGAACCTGACAACGTCAATGAACTACCACCGACGCAGGCTTTTGTTGCTTCTAACGAAATCGAGTCAGGTACGCTCTCCGCGTTTGAAGTTTGTAAGAACCTGCGCGCTGAAGGCAAAGGAAGCGGCGCGCGCGGCTACCTGATGAACGGTCAGCTTTCGAACCAAGCGGCGGTTCAGCGCTCGAAAGATGTCTACGATGTTATCGGCATGGACATGTGCAACTTCATGGAAATCATCGACGAGCAAACAGCGAACTGGTCGCGTGATGAAGCGCAAGACTTGATGACCAACTGGATGTCATCTGGCGAACCGTTTGACTTCGTACTGGCAAACAACGACGAAATGGCAATTGGCGCAATTCAGGCCATGAAAGCTGCCGGAATGGATATGGCCGATGTTCAGGTCGGTGGTGTGGACGCATCGCAAGATGCTCTGCTCGTGATGGCTGCAGGCGATTACGATGTCACCGTATTCCAGGACTCTGTTGGTCAAGGTACGGGTTCGATTGATGCTGCGCTGAAGCTGATCGCTGGCGAAAAGGTTGATCAGAAAGTGTACATCCCGTTCGTTCTCGTCACGCCTGAGAATATGGGCGACTTCCTCGCGAAGAACTAAAGGTCCGAACCAGAAAATTCGGGGCGGCGCTCTTTCGTGCCGCCCCTACTGTAAAAGTCAATCGCAGGGGAGGCGAGCATGGCGGATACCAGCCACGGGACTGGCGGTCTTACATTCGACAAGTCCAAGAGGAATTGGCCCAATGAGCTCAATATCCTATTTGCCTTGATCATCATTATCGTGATTTTTGAGGTTATTGGCCAAGTCGCACCTTACATGCGTGGTCAAAGCTTCCTCTTCGATACAAATGACCGTTTTGACAGCATATTCAATGAAGCGCGTCTCCAGATTATCATCCTACAAGTTGCGGTAATCGGCATTATTGCGCTCGGGGTCACGCAGGTCATCATCACTGCTGGGATTGATCTTTCATCCGGTCCCCTAGTTGCCGCGACGGCGATGATTGCGATGAGTTTCGCGCAGGTTGCAGAGGTTAACGGATTCGCAAATCCGAAGGCGATATTTGGCCCTTGGGCCATGGATCTGCCCGTCGTCGTTCCGGTCGTTATCGGCCTCGCATTCGGTGCGTTCATTGGTGTGATAAACGGAACCTTCATTGCTTACTTCCGTATCCCACCCTTCATCGCCACTCTTGGTATGTTTCTAATTTGTCGGGGGATTGCGCTTTGGTGGTCCGGCGGTAATCCGATCTCGTTCCCCACCGAAGGCTATGCGTGGATCGGTTCGGGAATGATGCCGGTGGTCTGGTTTGTCATTCTTGCGATTATTTTTCAGTTCATCATGAGCTTTACAGTTTACGGCAAGCATACCTATGCAATCGGCTCCAACGAGGAGGCCGCGCGGATGTCAGGTATCAACGTTCGGCGGCACAAGGTGATGGTCTACATGATTGCTTCGATGTTGGCTGCGTTTGCGGGCATTGTGTTGAGTTCGAAAGCGGTGACCGCTCAGGCGGGCATGGGCGAGTTCTATGAACTTTTCGCAATCGCTATGGCGGTCATCGGCGGCATTAGTCTGACAGGCGGCCGCGGTTCCATAATCGGCACGGTACTGGGCGCTATGGTGATCGGGGTTATCCGGTCTGGTTTCACCTACATCAAACTTGATGGTTCCTACCAGCTGATGGCCATGGGCGGCATCATCATCGCAGCGGTCATTCTTGATCAGTACCGCCAGCGTAATCGCGCTTGAGCTTGGGGAGAGAAGAAATGAGCGACGAATTCGTTCTGAGAACTGAAGACCTAACCAAGCACTACGGTGGCGTTCATGCGCTTCAAGGTGCGAATTTCAAGCTCCGGAAAGGTGAGCATGTTGCGATCATGGGCGACAATGGCGCGGGTAAGTCGACATTCGTTCGCCAGATCACCGGTGTGGAGCAACGGACCCGTGGCAAGGTTTGGCTTTACGGTGAGGAGGTGAACTTTGCAGGCCCGCTCGATGCGCGCGAAGCAGGAATCGAGACGGTTTTCCAAACGCTGGCTCTTGCTGATGATTTGGATGTGCCTGACAACCTGTTCTTGGGTCGCGAGAAGACCTACGCGAACTGGTTGGGTCCGTTCCGTTTGCTTGACTACAAAGGGATGCGGCAGGCGACGATTGATGGCCTGAACCGGACGGCGGTAAAAATCCCGAATATCCGTAACACAATCCGGAACATGTCAGGCGGTCAGCGCCAATGTGTTGCGATTGCCCGCACCGCGACTTTCCATTCTAAGCTTACGATAATGGATGAGCCGACGGCAGCGCTTGGCGTTCAGGAAACTGCTCAGGTGGAAAATATCATTCGGACGCTGAAGGAAGCCGGCGAACCGTTGATCTTGATCAGTCACAACATGCGTCAGGTTATGGATCTTGTTGATCGTATCGTGGTCTTTCGACGTGGCCGGATCGTTGCAGATCTCAAGAGAGACGAGACGGACGGGCAAGATGTCGTTGCTTATATCACGGGGGCGAAGACCCAACCTGAGTTTGATGTCGAGGGCGTAACCTGACGCCAATGCTGGTCTAAACCCACTGAACTTGCAGCAGTAACTGGTGGATTGCTGCGACACACCTGCGCCGTATCTTCCGATATGGCGGAACAAAGAGCGCCCTATGGTCCAAGTAACAAAAACACACGGCTCACATGATGGAAGCGTCATGCTTGTTCATGCCGCAGCTTGTTGGTTTGGCCGCACGATTGCTGTGCAACTCTTCGTTGGCGCCTCCGGGCGTTGCCTAAACGTTGGGACCGATCAGGCAAAAGGCGGAGTTACCAGCACTAAGATGCCAGCCGGGTGAGGGGCGCTCAATCCGTTGCGATGACCCCCGCGTGGTTGTTGACTATTATCGATTTGTCCCTGCGGCATAGCCTGAATGAAGGAAGAACAAATGACAGTTAGATTTGGTGTTTTGGGGGCAGGTCGCATTGGCCAAGTTCATGCTGGCGCGATTGCATCGGTTGCCGGTGCTGAACTGACTGCCATTGCCGATCCTATCGCCGCTGCGGCCAAGAGCGTCAGCGAGAAGTATGGTTGTGATGTACGCACAATAGACGAGATTGCGGCGAGTGATGATATAGACGCCGTCATCATTTGCACACCGACAGACACACACGCAGATCTGATTGAACAGTTCGCGAAGCTCGGGAAAGCGATCTTCTGTGAGAAGCCGGTTGATCTGTCGCTTCACCGCGTACGGAAGTGTTTGGCAACCGTGGAGGCCGAAGATGCCACGTTGATGGTCGGGTTTAATCGCCGGTTCGACCCAGATTTCATGGCGTTGAAGGCAGCGATTGATACCGGCCAGATTGGTGATGTGGAAATGCTCACAATCACTAGTCGTGATCCGGCGGCTCCTCCTATTGAGTATATCACACGCTCCGGTGGGATATTCAGGGATATGACGATCCACGATTTTGATATCGCCCGCTGGTTGCTGGGCGAAGAGGTGGACTCGGTCATGGCAACGGCCTCGGTTCTGACCGACAAAGCAATTGGTGAAGCTGGGGATTTTGACAGCGCAAATGTTTTGTTGCGAACGGCCAGCGGCAGGCAGGCGGTCATCACAAACTCGCGCCGTGCTGTATATGGTTATGATCAACGGATCGAGGTTTTGGGTTCGGAGGGGTTGGTCGCAGCAAAGAACCGCCACGAGTCCAACATAGAGACTGTAGACTCAAACGGCTATAACCGCCCGCCGTTGCTGAATTTCTTTATGACCCGATATACCGAGGCCTACGCAAACGAGATCAAGGCTTTTGTTGCGGCGGTTTCAGATGGCGGTCCAACGCCAACGACAGGAATGGACGGGCTCATGGCCATAGCGCTTGCTGAGGCGGCGGTTCTCTCGGTCAAGGAAGGCAGAGCGGTTTCACTTGCCGAGATATTGAACTGAAAAGGAGGCGGTTGAGATGTCGCGGCTTGATATCATTACAATCGGTCGAAGTTCGGTTGATCTCTATGGCGCTCAGGTGGGTGGCCGTTTGGAAGACATGGGTTCTTTCAACAAGTACATCGGGGGTTCACCAACGAACATTGCCTGCGGCACTGCGAGGCTTGGCCTTAAGTCTGCGGTCATCACGCGTGTCGGTGATGAGCATATGGGGCGATTTATTTGCGAGCAGTTGGCCCGCGAAGGGGTCGACACGCGGGGTGTCATAACCGATCCAGATCGGTTGACCGCACTTGTCTTGCTGGGAATACGCGACGAGGAGCGGTTCCCTTTGATATTCTATCGGGAAAACTGTGCCGATATGGCCCTTTCTGAAGAGGATATAGACCCGGATTTCATTAAGGAAGCGCGTGCGGTTGTCGCAACGGGGACCCACCTATCCCATCCTCAGGTGGAAGCCGCGACCCTTCTCGCGCTGAAAATTGCGCGTGAGAATGGAATTCAGACAGCGCTCGATATCGACTACCGGCCCAATCTTTGGGGTGTGGCTGGGCATGGAGATGGAGAGAGCCGTTTTGTTGAAAGCAAAAAAGTTACGGCCAAACTGCAATCTACTTTGCATTTCTTCGACCTGATTGTCGGCACGGAGGAGGAGTTTCACATCGCAGGTGGAACGACTGATACCTTAGCCGCCCTAAAAGCCGTTCGCGCGGTCTCCGAGGCGACACTGGTTTGCAAGCGTGGGGCCGCTGGTGCTGTTGCGTTTGAGGGTGACATTCCCGATAGCCTCGATCTTGGCCAAACAGGCGCTGGTTTTCCAATAGAAGTCTTCAACGTTCTTGGTGCCGGTGATGGTTTCTTCTCTGGCCTGCTAAAAGGATGGTTGGACGGAGAAGATTGGCCGACTGCGCTAAAATACGCGAATGCATGCGGCGCATTCGCTGTCAGCCGCCATGGGTGCACGCCGGCTTATCCATCGCTGAAAGAACTCGAGTTCTTTCTAAATCGTGGCGTCGAGAGGCCAGATTTGCGTAATGATGCGGAACTTGAGCAGATCCATTGGGCAACGAACCGCCATGGAGACTGGACGACGCTTCGAACCTTTGCATTCGATCACCGGATGCAACTCGAGGAGATGGAAGGCTATACGCCGCAAAAAGGTTGCGCTTTCAAAGAACTTTGCCTCGATGCTGCTCTTCAGGTGCAAGCTGGGCAAAATGGGTTTGGCATTCTCTGCGACAATCGGATCGGTCGAACGGCATTGCATCGCGCATCAGGTACGGGTCTTTGGATCGGACGACCGACGGAATTGCCCGGGTCGCGCCCGATAGAGTTCGAGCCTGAATTGGGAGAAGACTTGGGGCAGCTTGGCGAGTGGGCGCGCGAGAATGTCGTCAAGTTGCTGGTGTTTGCACACCCTGATGATGATGCGGAAACACGCGCGCGTCAGGAGCGCCGCGTAAAGCGCCTCTTCACCGCAGCTCGGCGGAATGGACTCGAGTTTCTGTTGGAAATCATTCCCTCGAAGGTTGGCGCTGTCGATGACGAAACATCGGCAATCCTGATCAACCAATTCTATGCAGCTCGGATTTTCCCTGATTGGTGGAAGCTGGAGCCTTTCAAAACAGAAGCGGCATGGATCAATGCCGTTGCGGCCATCGAGCGCAACGATCCAAATGTCCTTGGAATTGTCGTGCTCGGGCTTGAAGCGGAGGAAGCTGAATTAGCCAAGAGCTTTGCGCTCGCCGCAAGGCAACCTTTGGTGCGCGGCTTTGCCGTTGGGCGGACGATTTTCGGCAATGCCGCTAGAGCGTGGATGCGGGGGGAGATCAGCGATGCGGAGGCTCGCGACGAGATGGCCACAAAATTCAGAAGGCTCTGTGAGATTTGGGATACGGCACGGGAGAATGCGACATGACCAAGACAATTAGGCTGACCGCTGCGCAGGCGATGGTTCGCTATCTCGCGGCGCAAAAGATTGCCTCGGGCGAGAATTTTATCGCGGGCTGTTGGGCCATTTTCGGGCATGGGAACGTCGCTGGGCTGGGCGAGGCTTTGTACCAAGTTCAAGATGAAATCCCAACCTATCGCGCGCATAACGAGCAAACGATGTCGCACACGGCGATCGCGTATTCCAAGCAGCTGCGCAGGGATCGCGCGATGATGGTAACTTCCTCAATAGGGCCGGGTGCCACGAACATGGTTACGGCCTGCGCGCTGGCTTATGTTAACCGCCTTCCAGTCCTGTTTGTTCCAGGAGATGTTTTTGCCCATAGAGGGCCTGATCCGGTCCTTCAGCAACCAGAGAATTTTGCAGATGGCACCGTTACGGCGACTGATACGTTCCGACCGATCTCTCGTTATTTTGACCGCATTAATAGACCTGAACAGCTACTGACGGCCCTCCCGCGTGCGATTAGGACGATGACCGATCCGGCCGATTGTGGACCAGTGACGTTGGCATTCTGTCAAGATGTGCAAGCGGAAGCTTTTGATTGGCCAGAAGCCTTTTTTGACGAAAAGGTCTGGCGGCGTCGCGTCCCTCAGCCTGATCCAATTGAGGTGGAAGCAGTTGCGGCGCTTCTGCGAGAGGCCAAGCAGCCGGTTATCGTTGCTGGTGGAGGAACGCACTATGCACACGCTACCGAGACATTACGCGCTTTCGCTGAGGCACACCAAATCCCGGTGGTGGAGACGCAAGCTGGCAAATCGGCTCTGCCATGGGATCACCCTCTGAATCTGGGGCCGGTAGGTGTAACGGGCGCTAGCAGTGCAAATTCAATATGCGGTCAAGCCGACCTTGTTCTTGGCGTGGGTACGCGGTTCCAGGATTTTACGACAGGTTCATGGTCGCTGTTCGAAAATCCAGAGCGACGTTTGGTAAGCTTGAATGTGCAGGCATATGACGCGGCTAAGCGCGGGGCGGAGCCACTCTGCTGCGACGCAAAAGCTGGGCTTGAAGCACTTTCGGCAGCCATTTCGGGCACAGTTTTTGAAGCGCCTAATGCATCGCTAAAAGCGGACTGGTTTTTGTTGGTGGATCCGCTGACGGATGCGCCGGAAGATGACTCAAACACCTTGCCAACCGATATGCAGGTTGTTGGCGCAGTTCAACGAACTGCAAGTGAGGGCACGGTCGTCATGTGCGCTGCCGGCACGATGCCTGGCGAATTGCACAAATTGTGGAAGGCCGGAAAACCCGGGTCGTATCACATGGAATATGGCTTTAGCTGCATGGGCTACGAGATCGCTGGCGCAATCGGTATCAAGATGGCAGAGCCGGAGCGGGATGTGGTCTGCTTTACCGGCGACGGGACCTATATGATGGCCAATTCTGAATTGGCTACCGCATGCATGATGGGGATTAAGTTTACGCTGATAATCACCGATAATAGAGGGTTCGGTTGTATTAATAGGCTTCAGATGGGGACAGGCGGAGAGGAATTTAACTGCCTGCTCGACAAATCCTATCATGTAAATCGGTCCCAAATCGATTTCGCGGCCCATGCGGCTTCAATGGGCGCAAAAGCAGTGAAAGTTACAAGCATTGCTGAGCTTGAAGAGCATCTGAAACGCGCAAAATCCCATGATGGGGTCTATGCAATCGTGCTCGACACAGACCCTTATCCGAGCACTCCACATGGCGGATCATGGTGGGAGGTCGGCATTCCTGAAGTCTCGACCCGTGAGAGTGTGCACGCGGCAAGAGCAGTATTTGATGAGAAACGTCGCAAACAGCGCAGCGTATAAGGAGCTGACAATGAGCGTTAGGGTCGGGATTTCACCGATTGCATGGCAGAACGACGATCTGCCTGACATCACTTCAGAGTTCACCATGGAGCAAGCTTTGAAAGAGGCACGCGAGATTGGGTATACTGGTGTAGAGCGCGGGCAGAGAATGCCGCAAGATACGGAGAGCCTCAGGGTTTATCTCGACCGTTACCAGCTTGCTTTGTGTGGCGGTTGGTGCTCGGGCAACCTGTTGGTCAATGACATCGAAACGGAAAAGGCCGCGATCAAACAGCAAGTCGAACAATTCATCGCGCTGGGCGCGCCGTGTCTCGTTTATGCGGAATGTTCAAATACCGTTCAGGGTCAACTCGGCACGCCAGTGAATAACAGGCCGAGGTTATCAAGCGATGAAATCAAGTCGTACGGAAAAAAGCTCAGCGAGATAGCGAAGTGGACCACCGATCTAGGTATGCCGCTGGCATATCATCACCACATGGGATCGATCATCGAAGCAGAAGCCGAAGTTGATGCATTGATGGAAGGCTCGAGTGATCAGGTGACGCTATGCTTCGATAGCGGACATCTCCTTTTTGGTGGTGGTGATGTGATGGCGACCCTTAATCGTTGGGCCAACCGTGTGCATCATGTCCATTTCAAAGATATCAGACCCGACATTGTCGCGGACGTTCGAGAGAACGATCGAAGCTTCTTGGACGCAGTAATAGCAGGCGCTTTTACAGTTCCAGGGGACGGCTGCATCGACTTTCAGGCGATCGCGAATGTATTGAAGGGGATGAATTACGAGGGCTGGATTGTTGTCGAAGCGGAGCAAGACCCAGCCAAGGCCCCCCCGTTCGAGTACTCCAAAATGGGTTATGAGCACATCCTCGATGTATGTGGCCGTGCGGGCCTTCCCGTGAGCCAATAGAGGAGGGAACCATGAGGCATGGTGTCTATTTCGAAGAAGCGGATTGTGATCTGCCTTCATTCCAAGAGCTGATTTCGCGCAAGCTATCAAAAGACAGTGTGCCGCTTGCCGACGAGGTGGAAAGCAATATCCCGATCTACGATATGGATCGGCTGCGTGACGTATTGAATACGGAAATGCGGCAGGAACTTATGGCAGAATGGGCGGAGGTGTTTTCTGCACATTCTGGCATTGTTGTGCTAAAGGCGGCCTACGGTGACACTGACTGTATCGATGCTGCATCGGAAGTGTATCGCAAGATCATTGATGAGGAGCGCACATCAAGCTCTGGCGGAGATCATTTCGCCGCGGCGGGAGCCAATGATAGAGTGTGGAATTCTCTCCAGAAACTCTGCTTGCGTGCGCCGGACGTATTCCTCCCATACTTTGCGAATGACCCGATAGCGGCTGTTTGCGAGGCTTGGCTTGGCCCCTGGTATCAGATGACTGCGCAGGTGAATCAGGTCCGTCCAGGGGGGAAGGCGCAAACAGTCCATCGAGATTATCATCTGGGGTTTCAATCGCAGGCGGATGTGTCGCGGTTTCCAATACAGGCACATCAGATTTCTCCATTGTTAACCCTACAAGGGGCAATCGCGCACGTTGATATGGAAATTGAGAGCGGGCCTACGAAACTCTTGCCGTATTCGCATCTCTTTGGCGCGGGTTATCTTGCGTACCACAACCCAGAATTTGGACTGGTTTTTGAGGATAATTTCGTCCAGCTGCCGCTGAAAAAGGGAGATGCAATTTTCTTCAATCCTGCTGTCTTCCACGCGGCGGGAGAAAACAAAAGTAACGACGTAAACCGGCTAGTGAATTTATTGCAGATTTCATCGGCTATGGGGCGTGCGACAGAGGCTGTGGACCGGGTTGCTATGTGCAAAGCGCTCTATCCATCTGTGCTTCGCGCTTGGTCTGACGATGGGCTCTCCGAGGCTGAGCTTGACGCGGTCATCGCTGCAAGCGCCGAGGGATATTCTTTTCCGACAAATTTGGATAGTGATCCGCCTCTGGGAGGCATGGTGCCACAGTCTCAGGCGTCATTGATCAAAGATGCGATTAAGCAGCAAATGCCTTATGAGGCCTTTCTGGAGGCGTTGTCGGCTCAGGTGGAAAGACGCAGTGCGTAAAGGGAGAGTTCGATGTCGAAGCTGCATTTGAAACCATCGGGTACGAATGGAAAGGTGCATGACGTCACCCCTGACTCTGCAGGTTGGGACTACGTTGGGTTTTCACTTTATCACCTTCAGGCAGGGGAAAGGGCGCGCGAGGCCACTGGCGAGCGAGAGGTCATCCTCGTTTTAGTTGAAGGAAAGGCGAGTATAACTGCGGCTGGCCGAGAATGGGGTGTTCTCGGCGATCGCATGAATGTTTTCGAAAAGACGCCACCCCATTGTCTCTATGTGCCCAATGGTAACGAGTGGAGCCTTGTTGCCGAGACAAACTGTGTCGTCGCTGTTTGTTCGGCACCTGGTGCTGGCGGACATGAAGCGCGGCGAATTGGACCGGCAGGTATTACTCTTACGCAGCGGGGCAAAGGCGTAAATACCCGCTTCATAAATAACATTGCAATGGAAGCAGAAGACTATTGTGACAGCTTGTTAGTGACCGAGGTCTTCACACCTGACGGTAATTGGTCGAGCTACCCTAGTCACAGGCATGACGAGGATAATTACCCAGATATAACATATCTGGAGGAAACATATTATCACCGCATAAACCCCGCTGATGGGTTCGGCATCCAAAGGGTATACACCGAGGACGGATCACTCGATGAAACCATGGCCGTCAAAGACGGTGATGTGGTGCTTGTACCTCGTGGTCACCATCCTTGCGGCGCGCCATATGGATTCGAGATGTACTACTTGAATGTTATGGCAGGCCCCCTTCGGAAGTGGCGGTTCAAGCCCGATCCGGCCGTGGCGTGGATCATGGAAAGAGATTCCTAGAAAGGTTTTTCGAACCTCTGGGCTTACGGGATCGCCAAGGTCTTCGACTGCGCATCAAATTCTTTGGCTGATATGAAATTTTCACTTGTTTTTTCATTGCTGTATGGCAACGTGAAAAAATATGGAGGAATTTCATGTCTCAGTTGCGCGCGTCTGATGCACTTCTTGATCCGGTCGAGACGCTCGGCGCGGACATCAGGGCATTGCGAAAGGCTCGCGGTCTAACCCTTAGCGCATTGGCCGAAAAATTGGGCCGCTCGGTAGGCTGGTTGAGCCAAGTTGAGAGAGATATCTCCTCGCCGTCCATTGATGATTTGAGAGACATTGCGGGGATGCTGGATGTCTCCATATCAAGTCTTTTCCGCTCAAACATGCGTGGTGCCGAAAAGGGCTACGTCGTTCGTGAGGGCTCTAGGCGACCCATTGGTAGTAGGGAAGTTGGACTGGTTGAGGAGTTGTTGTCGCCTGACCTCACGGATGACTTTGAAGTGGTCCATTCGACGTTTGAACCTGGTGCAATTCTTTCGAAGGCCGTGTCCCGACCGACCCAAGAGTTGGGTTTTATAGTCAGTGGGCAACTGACTTTGTGGATTGGACCTACAAAATACGAACTTTCTCAGGGAGATAGCTTCCGAATTAAGGGTGAGGCATTTCGCTGGGAAAATCCGCATCAAGATCAATGCCAAGTAATTTGGGTGATCGCGCCGCCGATCTACTAGGCGGCTTTAGGGAGAGAAAATAATGAGTGATTTTCCGACGACCGCGCGCGTTGTTATCATTGGGGGAGGTGCTGTTGGTGCCTCGTGTGCTTACCACATCGCCAAGGCTGGTTGGGATGTTGTGTTGCTTGAAAAAAATGAACTAACGGCGGGCAGCACATGGCACGCCGCTGGCAACTGCCCTTCCTTTTCGACGAGTTGGGCGGTCATGAATATGCAGCGATATTCGTTGGACTTGTACCGCCGTCTGGCCGACGAAGTCGATTATCCGATGAATTATCATGTTACGGGATCAATCCGGCTCGGTCACAGCAAGGAACGCATGCAGGAATTCGAGCGCGCTCGGGGCATGGGCATATATCAGGGCATGGACCTTGAAATGATGCAGGTGTCCGATATCAAGGAGCGGTATCCTTTCATTGAAACTCACGATCTGTCGGGTGGGCTATATGATCCGGATGACGGCGATATTGATCCGGCGCAGCTTACCCAAGCGCTTGCCAAAGGTGCGCGCCAGATGGGGGCAAAAATCCTTCGTTTCACGCCCGCAACTGGCGTCAGCAAAGAGAATGACGAGTGGATCGTTCACACCGAAAAGGGTGATATACGCTGCGAAAAGGTCGTGAATGCGGCAGGATACTACGCGCAAAGGGTCGGGGAGTGGTTCAAACCGTTTGGCGGTCGCACGGTGCCGATGGCCGTGATGAGCCATCAATACTTTCTCACTGAGCCGATCGAAGAATTGGAGCGCTGGTCGAAAGAGAACGGGAAGCTCCCTCTGCTGCGCGATGTGGATTCCAGTTACTATCTAAGGCAGGAAAAGTACGGCTTGAACTTGGGTCCGTATGAGCGAAATGGCAAAGCGCATTGGATTACGCCCGATGATCCGATGCCGGATGACTTCAGTTTCCAGCTATACCCCGACGATCTTGAACGACTTGAGTGGTACATCGAGGATGCGATGGCGCGGGTGCCTATCCTTGGTGCATCGGGCGTAGGGCGGGTCATCAACGGCCCGATCCCATACGCGCCGGATGGTTTACCTCTCATTGGTCCGATGCCTGGGGTGAAAAATGCCTATGAGGCCTGCGTTTTCACCTTTGGCATCACGCAAGCCGGTGGCGCGGGAAAGGTTTTGGCTGAGTGGGTAACCGAAGGGCAAACCGAGTGGGATATGTGGGCTGTCGATCCACGTCGTTTCACGGACTATACTGATCCTCAGTATTGTATCGACAAAGCAATGGAGGTTTATGGCCACGAATATGCGATGCATTTTCCGTGGCATCGGTGGCCAGCTGCTCCGGATCGCCGTTTGTCGCCTGTTCATGATAAGATTATCTCGCAGGGCGGCCAGATGGGCGCTTATAATGGCTGGGAAAGGGCAAATTGGTTTGCCCAATCCGGTGATGATACCAGCGAAGAAGCAACAGAGACTTGGGCGCGATCCGGCCCTTGGGAGCCGCGTATTCGGGAAGAGTGTGAAGCGGTCAGGGACAACGTCGGTGTGCTCGACCTGCCGGGCTTTTCGCGCTTCAATCTTGACGGCGTGGGTGCCGCAGACTGGTTGCGCAGCCGGATAATAGGAGCTTTGCCAAAGATCGGCCGCATGAACCTCATCTATTTTGCTGATGAAAGAGGCCGCGTGCTGACTGAGATGTCATGTTTACGGCATGGTGAAAACCATATGACGCTAATCACTGCAGCAAGCGCCCAGTGGCATGATTGGGAAGTGCTCTGGCGAAACCTCCCCACCGGGCTGACATTGACAGATCGTAGCGCAGATTTTTCAACATTGATTGTCGCGGGTCCACAATCGCGCGCGCTTTTCGAGCAAATCGGTACAGATGCGGATCTGAGCCAAACATGGCTGAGTCATCAAAATGCAGTTGTTGCGGGTCGTCCTTGCTTGCTTGCTCGGGTTAGTTTTTCTGGCGAGCTTGGCTGGGAAATCCACGCAGAAAACGAACATATCCCGGCACTCTATGAAGCTGTAATTGGCGCTGGAGCCAAGCCATTTGGTATGTGGGCTTTGAACAGCCTGCGTTTAGAGAAGGGCTACCGGACGTGGAAAGGTGATCTCTCTACAGATTACAGCGTTCTGCAAAGCGGATTAGAGCGCTTTGTGAAATGGGACAAGCCTGACTTCGTCGGAAAAGCCGCAATGGAAGTGGAGCGCCAGCAAGGAATTTCTAAACGTTTTACCACATTGGTCATTGATGCACCCGAAGAGTTCGACGCGCCATACATGGCGACGATCTGGAAAGACGGTGAAATCGTTGGCGAAGTGACCAGCGGAGGTTGGGGTTATCGGGTTGGAAAATCCATTGCTCTCGGGATGGTTAAACCTGAATTGGCTACCGAAGGTACGGCGCTCGAAATCGATATTTTTGGAACACGCTTCGCGGCGACCGTGCAAGCCGATGCTCCGCTGTGGGATCGCGATAATGAAAGGCTTCGTGCATGACACAGCTCCCGAATAAAGTGCGTGTTGTTATCATTGGGGGTGGGGTTGTTGGATGCTCAGTGGCATACCATTTGTCCAAACTCGGGTGGACCGATGTGGTTTTGCTTGAACGGAAGCAATTGACCTCTGGAACGACGTGGCACGCAGCGGGCTTGATCGCGCAGCTGCGCGCTACGGCTAATATGACCAGACTGGCAAAGTACAGTCAGGAGCTCTACGGCTCTCTGGAAGCAGAAACCGGCGTAGCGACCGGTTTTAGGAGAGTCGGGTCGATTACCGTTGCTCTGACTGAAGAAAGGCGGGAGGAGATCTTCCGCTCGGCGGCTATGGCCCGTTCCTTTGGTGTGGAGATTGAAGAGATCTCACCGGACGAGGTCAAGAAGCGTTATCCTCATTTGAATACAGACGACGTTAGAGCCGGTGTTTATCTCCCTAAAGACGGGCAAGGCGACCCTGCGAATATCGCGCTGGCATTGGCTAAAGGAGCGCGCCAGCGCGGTGTGATTGTGCGAGAACGGGTGAAAGTTAGCGCGATCAAACGATTGGGTCGACGTGTCACGGGAGTGGATTGGCGGTCAGAGGACGGTAATCGCGGCCACATTGCCTGTGACATGATCGTCAACTGTGCGGGCATGTGGGGCCACGAGGTTGGCAGGATGGCTGGGGTGAACGTACCGCTGCATGCGTGTGAACATTTTTATATCGTCTCGGAACCCATCGAGGGCCTAACGCAGCTGCCCGTCCTCCGGGTGCCTGACGAGTGCGCTTACTACAAAGAGGATGCAGGGAAGATTATGCTCGGAGCTTTCGAGCCCAACGCAAAACCGTGGGGGATGAAAGGCATTCCCGAGCCTTTCGAGTTTGATCAACTTCCTGAGGATTTCGATCACTTTGAGCCGATCCTAGAGGCTGCTGTGAACAGAATGCCCATGTTGGCAGAAGCGGGGATACATACGTTTTTCAACGGTCCTGAAAGTTTTACACCTGATGATGCATACCACTTGGGGCTTGCGCCTGAGATGGACAATGTATGGGTGGCTGCTGGATTTAATTCGATTGGCATCCAGAGTGCGGGTGGGGCAGGTATGGCCTTGAGCCAGTGGATGGATGCGGGCGAAAAACCATTTGATCTGGGTGATGTCGACATTTCCAGAATGCAGCCTTTTCAGGGAAACAAGCATTACCTTTACGAACGCTCAAAAGAGACATTGGGCCTTCTGTACGCCGATCATTTTCCGTTCCGTCAAAAAGCGACAGCGCGTGGGGTTAGGCGAACGCCGTTTCATTACCAACTCGCAGAGAATGGTGCCGTATTTGGCGAACTTGCCGGCTGGGAACGGGCGAATTGGTACGCGCGAGACGGGCAGGAACGGGAATATGCCTACAGCTGGAAACGGCAGAACTTCTTCGATAACGTGGCCGAAGAGCATCGCGCCGTTCGGTCTGGGGTTGGCATGTATGACATGTCAAGTTTCGGGAAACTCCGCGTTGAAGGCGCGGATGCGGAGGCGTTCCTCAACCGCGTGTGCGGTGCGGATATGCGCGTTCCAACCGGAAAGATTGTTTACACCCAATTCCTGAATAACAGGGGCGGTATCGAAGCGGATGTTACTGTCACGCGTCTTAGCGAGACGTCTTTCCTTGTGGTGACCCCTGCGGCTACGCGTCTCGCTGACGAAACGTGGCTTAGGCGACATGCCGATGGGGCGAAGGTGGTCATTGTTGATATGACCGCTGCTGAAGGCGTTCTCGCAATTATGGGACCGAAATCGCGGGAGGTCTTGCAAACGGTTTCCCCGAATGATTTTTCGAATGAGGCAAACCCATTCGGAACCGCGCAAGAAATTGAATTGGGCTTCGGTCTTGCGCGGGTGCATCGGGTATCATACGTCGGGGAGCTCGGCTGGGAAATTTATGTTTCCTCAGACATGGCGGCACATGCGTTTGAGACACTGCTCAAAGCTGGGGAAGAGCATGATCTCAAGCTTTGTGGAATGCACATGATGGATTGTTGCCGCATTGAGAAAGCTTTTCGCCATTTTGGGCATGACATTACCTGCGAAGATCATGTGTTAGAGGCCGGGCTCGGTTTCGCAGTTGGCAAAAACAAAGGTGATTTCATTGGGCGCGCTGCTGTCGAGGCCAAAAAGGAAAGTGGTTTGGAACGGCGCTTGTTGCAATTCAAGCTGACCGAGTCTGAGCCACTACTTTACCATAATGAGCCGGTTATCCGAGATGGTGAGATTGTCGGCCATCTCACATCTGGCGCCTATGGACACCATTTAGGCGCCGCTATCGGTATGGGGTACGTTCCCTGCAAGGGTGAACGCGCCGAGGACCTATTGAGCTCGCTCTATGAAATAGATGTCATGGGCACCCGTGTGCGTGCGGAGGCGTCGTTGAAACCTATGTACGACCCAACTGGTGCGCGCGTGAAGACGTAGACCTCGGATATCGTCTGCGCTAAGCGGAGGCATGTCTGATGTCTATTCACCACCTAATGATCCACTCGTGATCCTACATGAGGATCACGAGCTACTCGTAGTTGATAAGCAGTCAGGCTTGCTCTCAGTGCCGGGAAAAGGTGAGCATCTTTCAGACTGCCTTTTAGCGCGGGTACAGGCGGCTTTTCCGACGGCGTTGCTTGTACACCGGCTGGATAGAGACACCTCTGGCGTTATCGTTTTCGCTCTTTCACCTCATGCCCAACGGCATTTGGGCCTCCAATTCGAAAGACGGCAGGTGAAGAAGACCTATGTTGCGCGCGTGTGGGGCGAGATCAGCGACAAGAAAGGCTCTATAGATCTTCCTTTGATTGTTGATTGGCCAAACCGCCCGCTACAGATGGTCGACTTCGAGAACGGAAAAAAGGCGGTGACTGACTGGCGTGTCGTGCGCGCGCGGGCTGGGGAAACACGCGTTCGGCTTATGCCGCAAACGGGGCGCAGCCATCAGCTAAGGGTTCATATGAAAGAGATCGGTCATCCGATTCTAGGGGATCCGTTTTATGCCCACGGCCCAGCACGGGAGTATCCGCGCCTTATGCTGCATTCAGAGACTCTCCAGTTACGCCATCCTGACGGTGGTGCGGGGGTCCGTATCAATGCACCTGCACCCTTCTAGCTTCCATTTGATCCCGCCGCCGACTGGTGCGTGCTGTCTCGGTTCGTGTCATCTCTCAGAGGTAAACGCTTCGATGGTGCACGACGATGTTCTTTATGTGAATGTCGAATAGAAGTATTGATTCGAGGTAGAGACTTTATGGCGAGTAAAGCGCCTCCTTTAATTATCGGCTGGAGAGAAGTCATTCAGTTGCCAGAACTGGGGCTTTCTGGCTTGAACGCAAAGATCGATACCGGTGCGCGTACATCGGCGTTACATGCCCGCAAGATTGCGACCTTCCAGAAAGACGGGGAAACTTGGGTAAGGTTCAATGTACGCCATCGCGAGGTCGCAGGCGTTGTTGATTGCCAAGCGCGCGTAGTGGATGAGCGTTGGATAACGAATACATCTGGTAAGCCTGAAAGTCGCCTGATTATCAGCACGATGATGCAGCTCGGTAAGCGGTCTTGGCGAATCGAGTTATCTTTGGCTGACCGGAAGGCGATGACGATGCCGATCATTCTCGGGCGGACAGCACTTAGGCGGCGTAATATCTTGATAAATGCAGGTCGGTCGTGGGTGACCCAAAAACCTGGAAAGGAACACCAATGAAGATCGCGATGTTGGCTCGAAACGCGAACCTGTATTCCCACCGACGCCTTGTGGAAGCCGCAAAAGCTCGTGGGCATGAGTTGGAAATAATCAACACGCTTCGATGCTATATGAACATCGCCAGTCGTCGTCCCGAGGTATGGTACAACGGAGAAAAACTGCCCCGTTTTGATGCAGTTATCCCGCGTATCGGTGCCTCTGTAACGTTCTACGGGCTTGCCGTGCTTCGACAGTTCGAAATGATGGGTGTGTATCCCGTCATTGAAAGTGTTGCGATCGGTCGTAGTCGCGACAAACTGCGTTCGATGCAACTTCTCGCGCGGGATGGAATTGGGCTTCCTGTGACAACATTCGCGCATGACGCTAAACAGACCGAAGAGGTTATTCGATTGGCTGGTGGTGCTCCGGTCGTTGTGAAACTGCTTGAGGGAACGCAAGGTATTGGCGTTGTCTTGGCCGATACAGAACGGTCTGCAAAGTCAGTGATCGAGGCTTTCCGTGGGGCGGGCGTCAATATTATGGCGCAAGAATTCATCCGAGAGGCCGGCGGCAGCGATATTCGTGCGCTGGTAATCGGAGGGAAGGTTGTCGCAGCGATGCAGCGGAGTGGAGCGAAGGGTGAGTTCCGCTCCAACTTGCATCGCGGTGGAAGTGCCAAAGCGGTGAAGATTACGCCGGAAGAACGCGCGACCGCCATTAGGGCCGCCAAGACGCTTGGTTTGAATGTCTGTGGCGTTGATATGTTGCGCTCCAATCACGGGCCGGTTGTGATGGAGGTGAATTCGTCACCTGGATTGGAAGGGGTCGAGAAGGCTACTGGGCGAGATATCGCCGGAAAAATCATCGAGTTCATTGAGAAAAATGCGAAAGATGGCAAAACAAGAACCAAGGGCAAAGGGTAGATGCGGTTCTGCGCGTAGTTGACATAGATGACCTTGCGCTTCAGTGAGGCCTGCAAGCGCCAAACTTTGAAAAGGAAACACTGTGTCTGATGATCGCCTCATTGTTGCAATGGATGTTCCGAATGCTTTGGCTGGCCTGGAGTTGGCGCGTAGGCTTGGCGATACGGTCAGCTTTTACAAAATTGGTCTTGGCATGCTGACCGGTGGGGGATTGGCGCTCGCGGATGAGCTGAAGAGAGAATACGGAAAGCGCATTTTTCTGGACATGAAGTTCTTCGATATTCCGGCCACGGTTGAGGCAGCCGTTCGTGGAATTGCTCAATATGATCTAGATTTTTTAACAGTGCATGGCGATCCGCACGTTGTGCGGGCCGCGAAAGAAGGTGCGTCTGGAACTGATTTGAAAATCCTAGGTGTAACAGTGCTGACTTCGCTTAGCCGCGAAGATCTGGATGCAGCTTGCATCAAAAACGGGGCAATCGACGAATTGGTGGTTGAGAGAGCCATCAAAGCCTTTGAGGCCGGTGCGGACGGTGTGATTGCAAGCCCCCAAGAAGCGGCTCGAATTAGAGATCTTCCAGAAGCGAACAGCAAATTGATCGTCACGCCCGGTGTGCGCCCGAAAGGGGCTGATCTAAACGATCAAAAGCGTGTCATGGCTCCGGCTGACGCGGTAAAAGCGGGCGTTGATCATATTGTTGTCGGGCGCCCGATCTGGCAAGCTGCTGACCCTGCCGCCGCTGCAAAAGCGATAGTGGAGGAAATGCTGCACGCTGACCAAACTGCCGGATGAAGGGAGCCCAGACATTTTTCCGTCGCTAATTGATGTCTAGGCGAATTGAGAAATTGTTTGGGTCAGCTATGTTGGCTGCACCGAAATTGGACAATTGTCGTTTCGAGTATCGCAGCTTAGTTTTCTACGCATGCCATCAATGTGCCGAGACTGTTGCGCGACGTTTGAGGTGGGACCTCGCTGTCCCTCCTGCCGCAGTCCTCGGACCGTTTCTCATCCGGAATTATTTAGCCTTCACATCGCGCACATGGATTGCGACGCATTCTATGCAAGCGTGGAAAAGCGAGACAATCCAGAACTTCGAGACAAACCCGTTATAATTGGGGCCGGTCGACGGGGGGTGGTGTCGACCGCTTGTTATCTGGCACGGATCAAAGGTGTTCATTCAGCGATGCCGATGTTTCAGGCACTTCGGCTGTGCCCTGAAGCGGTAGTTGTTAGGCCGCGGATGGACGCCTACGCTGAAGTCTCGCGTGCTATTCGCGACATGATGTTTAATTTGACCCCTCTGGTGGAGCCGCTCTCTTTGGACGAAGCATTCATGGACCTGTCGGGGACTGAACGTGTGCATGGTGCCCCGCCGGCGGTCGTTCTGGCGAGGCTTGTGAAGCGCATGAAAGCTGAGTTGGGAGTATCGGGTTCGATCGGTCTGTCACACAATAAGTTCTTGGCAAAAATCGCTAGTGACCTCGATAAGCCGCATGGTTTTTCAATCATTGGGGTTGAGGAAACGACGGATTTTCTACGCCACAAACCAGTTCGCATGATCTGGGGCGTGGGACCATCTACACAAGAAAGTCTGGCTTCGGCGGGGATACGCACGTTCGACGACCTTTTGAGATGGGAACTGGACGATTTACAGAAACGGTTCGGGAACACCGGCGCACGGCTCTGGAAGCTTGCGCGCGGGCAAGATGCGAGAAGTGTTTCCATCTCAGGCAACATTAAGACCATTTCAAATGAAACAACGTTTGAGTCGGATGTTTCGTCGGCGGATGTACTGGATGGTTATTTATGGCGCATGTCTGAGAAAGTCAGCGACCGTACGAAGGTGCAAATGAAGGCTGGGCGCATCATAACGCTGAAGTTGAAAACAGCTGATCATAAAATCATTACGCGACGGAAGAGCCTGCATCAGCCTACGCAAATGACCGAAAGCATTTATGGCGCCGCGAAAAATTTGCTAGATCGTGTCGCGTTGGGTTCTTCTTTCAGATTGTTGGGTGTCGGCTTGAGTGGCCTTACGTCTTCGAAGGAAGCGGATTTGGAAGGCGATCTGTTGGACCCTGATGCAATGCGTCGCGCAAAGGCTGAGCGGGCTACAGACAGCATTCGAAAAAAATTTGGCAAAGGGTCCATTCTGAAAGGACGGGCGTTGCGTTGAAAGTCTATTCGGCTGCGATCTTCGATGTTCTTGGCCTGCCAATTTCGACGATCTCCGCGATGACGCGATCAAGGCGAGATCTGAAATCGTAAAAGCCTTCAAGGCGTGTGATCTGTCTCTCGTTCATATAGAGCGATCTGTTTATTTCTATCTGAACAACATGTTGATGAAATGCCGGGTGGCCGTAGCGCTGGGCAATATAGGCTCCTGCGAAGGGCTGATTACGAGCCACTTGGTAACCAGCAGATGTGAATGCGGCCTCAATCTTGTCGACAATGAGTTTTGAGCATGCGCCGCCGAAGCGGTCCCCCAACACTATATCGGGTCTTGGGGTGCCCTTTCGAGTTGCGCTGCGCAGGGCTTCATCGGGCATTGAATGACAGTCGATCAGGATTGCTTCACCAAATGCCCTTTTATTCTCGAGGATAAGTTTCTGCAGTTCTGTGTGATATGGCTGCCAGTATTCGGAAATTCTCCTATTAGCTTCTTCGAGGCTGATCTTGCCGTGATAAATATGGCGCCCGTTAGCGACAACGCGCGGTACAACACCTAATCCGTTAGTAACTCGAGCAGATTGCGGGGCTTTGCGAACGCCTATAATCAGCGCAGGATCAAGCTCGTCAGATGCGCGGTTCAGGTCCAGGAATGCACGCGGCGCGTTAGCTAGGAGCAAGGGTGCGCCGTGTTGGATCGCGCTTGAGAACAGTTCATCAACGAACGCGTCCTCGGACGAGCGTATTGCCTGCATATCGAGGAGTGTTTGATCCATCAGGGCACGACTGTAATTTCGCCCGCTGTGTGGCGAGGCAAAAATCACACTCGTCTGCTGATCTCTTGGACGGTGAACCAAAAAACTTGTGCTCGTCATGGGGCCTCCTCGAAAAAAAGAATAGCGCATAAATCCGTTTTGCCAAAAGCGCTTGATCCCCCCAGCGACTCTTTATATAGACCCGCTCACCCGAAGCGGTTATCCGCCTCGCATGTTTGATCTATGTGCGTGACTATTCGGTAAGGGCGGTTAGCTCAGCGGTAGAGCACTACGTTGACATCGTAGTGGCCACTGGTTCGATCCCAGTACCGCCCACCATGAATTTGCCGGGTGTCGGTTGGAGCCGCGCCTGTAATGAAACCAAGGCGCAATCCGCGCGCCGCGACATGAGGAGAGGGACATGAAAGTTCGTAACTCGCTTCGCTCGCTCAAGCAGCGCCACCGCGATTGCCGCGTAGTGCGCCGCAAGGGCCGCGTTTATGTGATTAACAAAACGCAGCGACGGTTTAAAGCTCGCCAAGGCTAACGCTTCTGGCAGAATGAAATGAAGGGGCTACACGAAAGTGTGGCCCTTTTTCTTTGGCCGGCGGGTTTTCTAGCGTTATGTTTAGGTGGAAGAATTTTTGAGAGAGATAAGATGCTAAACCCCCGTCGAATGATCAGTAGAGCGAGTTTTGTCATTTTGACGGGTCTTTTGGGGCTTCCGGCAATCGCGCAGGACTTCTGTGGCGGAGTAGGTGCCGAAGGTAAATGGATCGGCGGAACAGCTGAAGCCTCCGATATTTCGGTTGCGGGGGACCATCGTGAGCAGATTGCGCTTGTGCTTGGCTCAGCACCTTATATCGCTTTGTTTTCCTTGAGCGCTCCTATGGACGTTCGGTTGGAGGCGGCGGGGCGTGCCGGTTCAGACACCATTATTGAGTTGTTTGATTCCAACGGCGCTTCGCTCGCTTTCGATGATGATTCGGGAGGTGGTTTTGATTCACGTTTGGAGCTTCCGCTTTCGTCTGGAACCTATTGTTTGCGTGTTGAAAATTATGAAGACACCCCGATGTCGGCATTCGTGCGTGTTGGGCGGCCCGAGCACGAACCACTGACAGATGGGATCGCGAGCGCTGACAATTCATCCAATTCTGTTGCGATAGGTGAAGGTTGTGGTGATGGGTTCTCTCAGGAATTGCAGCTCGGATTGCCCGGCGTTGGAGCTGTGATTGATGTGCCAGCATGGTCATTTTCCTTGCCGGTGCCGACGGCCGTCTCAATTACAGCGGAAAATGAGGACGCTGATCCGCAAATCACACTTTATTCAGCGGATGGTGCCTATATCGATGAGAATGATGATGCGGTCGGGTTAAACTCGCGACTTGATGTCAGGCAGCCGCTGGCAGCTGGTGAATACTGCATCGAGATGCAGGCTCTCTCTGATGAATTCGCGCCAGTCACCGTTACGGTGAGTGAATATGATCCCGATGCGGCCATGATGGCGATGTATGATCAAGGCATCTCTGCGCCACCTCTGGACGGCTCGTACCCGATCGTTGATCTGGGTGTTTTGCAGACGCGCATGCGGAAGGACGTGCAAAACACGGATACCGCCACTTGGTACACGGTCACTGTTGAACAGACCGGTCTGCTACTGGTTGAAGCGATATCAGTGAATTTCGAGGGTGATCCAGAGATGAGAGTCTTTGACGATTTCGGTCGTGAAATCGCCTACAATGATGACTTTGGTTCGGGATATGACTCTCAAATCGCCGTAAGGCTTAACGCGGGTACCTATATGGTTGCGTTGCGAGAGGTGAACACCGGTGCTCAAGCATTCACACGGTTATTGATGGAGTTGTTTGTGCCGGCACAATAACCGAAAAGTACCCTGGAAGAGATTCAAATTCCTGAATGCCACTTTCGAGGGCGCAGTTGATATTTCGACCCTTGGCTCGGAATGATGAAAGAACTTCAATAGATCCGGAAAGGCATTGGATGGGTACCATAACTCTGGTTCGGCATGGGCAGGCGAATTCATCGGCAAAGGACGAAGATGGCTATGATCGCCTGTCGCCACTTGGGTGGCAGCAAGCGGAATGGTTGGGTGATTGGTTTCGGGATCAGGAAGAGAACTTTGATCTGGTCCTGAGCGGCAGTTTGCGCCGTCAAAGGGAAACATCGGCAGCGATTGGCTTCAATACACCCGAGATCGATCCGCGCTTAAATGAAATGGACTATTTCAATCTCGCCGCGGCATTGCGTGAGGTTCACGGAGTGCCAATGCCTGAAGGCGATGGTTTTATTCACCATATGGAACATGTTTTGGAAGCTTGGCATCGTGCAGAGATCGCCGGCAACGAGACATATGAGTCGTTTGAATCTCGAGTGAACGGTGTACTCGAATTAGCAACTCAACCGGGAAAGAATGTGCTCTGTGTCACATCCGGGGGTGTGATTGGAATGGTTCTTCGACATCTCTTGGATCTTAACCCACGCCGCATTGCGCATGTCCTCGCACCGATCAGAAACAGTTCGATCCATCGCATTCATGTTTCACCCGCTGGGGCCATTCTTGCTGGATTCAACTCGGTGCCGCACCTTGAGGCTGTAGATAGGCGCTACGCACAAACATTCTTCTGAGGAGTCGCTATGCATCTATGGGTTAGAGCTGAGTGCCGAGAGACTGAAAGGCGCGTCGCGCTATTGCCGGAACAGGCTGCCAGATTGGTAGCGAAGGGTGTCAATGTCACGGTGGAGAGAAGTGACGTTCGCATTATTCCGATCGAGGGGTACGAGGCAGCTGGATGCAAGATTACGTCAGCGGGTGGGTGGGAAAACGCCCCAGAAGACGCCTTTGTTCTTGGTTTGAAAGAACTTCCTGATGACGGTTCGCCACTTCGACACAAGCACATTATGTTCGGTCATGCCTTCAAACACCAACCAGCTGGCAAAAACCTTTTGAAGCGTTTCGCGGTTGGTGGTGGGGAATTGCTGGATTTGGAGTATCTGGTTGATGAGGCTGGGAAACGTGTTGCTGCTTTTGGGTACTGGGCTGGATTTGCCGGAGCCGCGGTTTCAATAATGGGTTGGCTTAGGCAAAAAGAACTCATTGGTGATACTCACCTGTCTGCGCTCCCTCATTCAATGGAAATGATTGAGCCACTCAGATCTGCGATTATGAGTATGACGAGGCAAAGGCCATCAGTCCTAATTATTGGAGCGCTGGGGCGTGTTGGTACAGGCGCGCGAGAAGCTTGTGAAGCATTAGGGCTTCAAGTCACACTCTGGGATCAAAAGGAAACGGCGCAAGGTGGTCCATTCCACGAGATTTTTGAGCATGACATTTTGTTGAACTGTATTCTTGCCCGCCCAGGATGCCGGGTATTTGTTCCCGAGGATGCCAAGGCGATGCCTCGCAGCTTGAGCATGATAGGTGACATCGCCTGCGACCCAGAAAGCGACTTTTCGCCGATCAAAGTGTATAATCGTGTGACGACTTGGGATGATCCCTACTTCCGCGCATCGGAGGACCCAGTTTTGGAAGTAATGGCTATCGATAATCTGCCGTCGCTGCTCCCCCTTGAAAGCAGCGAAGACTTTTCAGAGCAGCTATTCCCATTCTTGCTGGGATTGTGCGGTTTGGGTACTCAAGAAGACGCTACGGTATGGGAGAGGGCGCGGCAGCCATTCGTGCTTCATGTGCCGCGTATTCAATAGAGCTGATCTTCTTCGTCTGAGGCGGATATTCCCAGCGCATCCAATCCATTTTCTAGGTGATCGGCAAGATGTGGAGAGCCTTTGAGGTACTCTGAAGTCGGTGTTGTTGCTTCTGCGCGAGCCGTAGCAATTGCTTCCCCGAGTTCTTCGGCTTCAAAGCTGCCCCGTCCGATCCAGAAGAGGGCAACCAATGAGGCCTGCTCGTCTTCGTTGAGCCGCTCTACGAAGGCGTCAAATTCTCCCTCTCCACGATCCAGTTCTCGGGCAAGGATGATGACTTCGGCTACTTTGTCGGTCGATATTGCGAGCATTTTTGTGCCCTTTTCTTAGCGTTATTGGACTAAGAATGCAGCACTGATGATAGAGATACATTGATCTCACGCAAACTTACTTCCGGCCGAATAGGCGGAAATAGGCCCAGTCCGGTAGAAATTGAGAGAGCCGGAACACCCAAGAGAAGATAGTTGGGAAGCTTTTTTTGAACTTGCCTGTTTCCATATGTTTTCGCATTTCTACCGCTGCATCTTCTGCCGAAAGGATGAACGGCATATTGAAATCGTTCTTGTCGGTAAGGCGTGTCTTGATGAAGCCGGGGTTGATAAGCTGAACTTCAACTGGCGAATTCCATAGGTCTGCCTGCATTGATTCAGCGAGCGACATCATTCCGGCTTTTGAGGAGCAATAACCGATCGCCCCGGGTAAACCTCTGAAGCCTGACAGCGATCCAGTGAGGACGATATGTCCTCTCCCGCGGCGCAGCATATTGCCGATAACGGCGCCAACAACGCGCGAAGCACCTAGAAAGTTTATCTCGCCCATGAGATCAGCTTTTTCATTGCTCCACTCGTAAGCGCTCATCGGCCAATATACGCCCGCAAGATAAACAACGCCGTCAAGCTCTCCGATTTCGCTGGCGGCGCTCTCCACAGAATTTCGATCAGTTACGTCAACGGGGATAGCCATCGCCTTGCTCGGGAGTTCAGCAACAAGTGATTGCAGTCTGTCAACCGAACGGGCGGAAACCACGACTTCACACCCTGCGCGACTAAGCTCGTGCGCAAGGGCGCGCCCAAGACCCTCACTCGCCCCGATCAGCCAGTAGCGTTTTCCGTTCCAAATGCGCTTGTTCATGATGCCTCCTGATGTAGCGATAACATAGGTGCTCGGATTTGACCGTTATCCGTAAAGTTCTTGTTGGTAGAATTTATGTGATGTTCGAGGGGAGGGATGTTCGAGTATTTGGCCACATTTGCGAAACCCACTATGAGATTTGTTCTCGCGGAATTGCAACGAGCACTCCGATCGCAATGACTTTCAAACTAATAGGAACCAGCGCGTAAAGCATTGAGAGAATATCCAGAGAAAACGCTGTTTGCTGTTCTGCATCGGTGGAGAAACCGGATGCTTCCAAAATCGGGAGAACTGTTGCGGCGGCTATGGCGAGCGTTAGTTTGCTTGAGAATGACCAGAGCCCAAAACCTTGGCTCCCGTTAGGAGAAATTTCTGACATTCGCTTCGAAAACAGGGCGGGTAGGAGGGTAAGATCTGCACCGATCGATGCACCAGATGCCAGGCAGATGAGCGTGAATAGAATCAAGTCCCCTGCTGACAAGAAATATGCGCTGCCGAAGCTCAAGATTGCCAAAATCATTGCCGCCATCAACGCCCGACGTACCCCGATGCGACCGGCGATAGCCGACCACATTGGAGCGGACACGGCTGCCGCCAAGAAGAACAAGACCAGCAAAGGCCCTTCCCAGCCCCGCGCCATCAATTTTGATTCGACGAAGAATAGAAAGAGAGTGGAGGAGACCGCGAGCGGCATGGCGTTGATGAGTGCCAGTATGAGGAGGCTCCTGGACGGGCGGTCCAGGATCACGGTTCTTATGGAAGTGGGGTCACTTTTGATGTTGGAACGCCTCCCCGCTTCCTTGCGGAATGCAAGGATTACAACCACCGCCAAAGCGGCGAAACACCAACTAAAGATTTGAAATGGAGCGGCGCTAAAGTTGACTAGCAACGCGGGCGCAATTGCGGCGATACAAATCCCAATGAGTGCTCCGCTTTCCCTCCATGCCGCGAGGCGAAAGTGGCCACCTGAGAGGCGTTCGCTTGCAGCAATGCCAAAGGCGTAGAAATTGATTGAAAGAAAGCTAAAGGCCGAAAAAAGTCCGGATATGGTGAGCGCGAACCACAACAATGGGGTTAATAGAGGGTTCGATGAAAATAGGCCGATCATCGAAATAGCGAGTAGAAAGCCACCCAGTGAGAAAGCCAATGGGCGCCACTTTCCGATTCGCTCAGAGATCCACCCCAGAATGGGATCCTGAATCACATCGAAGAGCCTTAGAAAGAATAATAAGCTTCCCAGTGTTGTCAGCGATACGCCGAAATTGTCTGCGAAGTACTTGGGCGCGTAGATGTAAATTGGAAGACCGGCAGCTGATATGACACCTGCCATTAGAGAGTACGCGGCCAGCGGAACTGCCCGCGCTTCTGTGGTCATCGTGAAACCTCTTCCAGTGGCGGTTGTGGCCGCGAACGAAACGAGACGCCTTTCTGCCACAGTTTCAGAGCTTGCCAATGGATAAGCGCTAAGACGCGCCGTGAACCCAGTGGTCGGCGCAGTAGTGCCCAAAGTATGCTAAAGCTTGTGAGTGGGGTCCGATTTCCCGAAAGGGTCGCGATGAGCCCACTTTCAGGAGATGTAAATTCTATTCTGATCGCGATTCTATCGGCGCGTATATCGAACCTAAACGAGTATTCCCCTGCCACTGGCTGAAAGGGGGAAACATAGAAAATCTTCTTTGCGGTTAGTGTTTCATCCGCGCGGATTGGGCGTAGATCATCATGATGGCAAAAATAAGAGTGGCGATCACCGTAGGTGTTGTTCACCTCTGCAATAACGACGCGAAGGACGCCTTTCCGATCATAGCAAAGCCAGAAGCTGACGGGATTGAAACAATGCCCTAGTATCCGAGGCTGAGCGATTATTTCGATGCGTCCATCGAGCTCAATTCCATTCTCTTCTAGAGTTTTTCTCACCCATTTGGCGCCAGAGCCTTTTTCCGGCGCGCCACCGTGGTCGCTGTCGTTGAGAGAGGCTACGTTGCGCGCATTCCTACTGAAAAGATAAGGCGTCGGGAGCGGTTTTTCGGCGTCCATCATCACATAGTCCACGGTGTAGCGGAACGCATTTTGAGTTGCCCCCCGCCGCCCGTGATAAGTTTCACCAGCGATGTGATGGATGTATGTCATTCTGCGGCGACCCCAACATTCGCTTCGGAAAGGTCTATGCCGCGAACGACGTCCAAAGCGCTTGCAAGCCCGTCTTCGTGGAAGCCATGTTTCATCCAAGCACCACAAAACCATGTGCGATTGGTCCCGTTGAGCTGTCTTGCAGCATTTTGAGCGGCCAGCGCTTTTTGATCGTAGACCGGATGCCGGAGTGTCACCTCGTCCCAAATTAGCTTTTCATCAATTGGGCGGGTGCTGTTCAGTGTCACGAAGAAATCATCCCGCCGCAGCCACGGTTGAAGGGAGTTCATCCAGTAGGTGAGATCGATGCGATCCGAAGGTTTGTCTTTATCTTCAGTGTAGACCCATGAAGACCAAACCTTTCTTGATTTCGGCATGATCGAAGCATCCGAGTGCAAGACAATAGAGTTCGGTTGGTAACTGATTGCACCAAGCACTGATTTTTCGTCCGGTGAGGGGTCTGCAAGCAGCGCTAAGGTATCGTCAGAATGCGTAGCGAAAACGACTTCATCAAAGCGTTCCCATTCGCCGCCCCATGTTTTGATTTCTATACCTAGCACATCCCTTCTGACTGCCTGAACTGCTGTGCCGAGCCGGATGTCAACGCCTCGCTGACTCATCGCATTTTCGAGCCGAGATACATACTCGCGAGAACCGCCGTTCACAGTGTACCATTGGTGCTGGCCAGAGTGATGGAGCAATGCATGGTTCTCAAAAAACTGAATCATTGCTCTCGCTGGAAAATCCATAATCTTCTCAACGGGTGTCGACCAAATAGCGCCCGACAGGGGAGCGAGATAATAGTCTCTAAACCAAGAACCTAAGCCGAGTTTCTGGATAAGTGCGCCGACCGTTAGGTTGGGGTCCTGAGATGTTTCCAGCGCGTGCGCGTTGAAATGGAAGATGTCCCTGCACATACGCAGGAACTGCGGGTTCAGCATGTTTCTCTTCTGTGCGAAAAGAGCTCCAAAGCCGGCCAGGCCGTATTCAAGCCGTCCACCGTCAATCGATGCACCGAAAGACATGTTCGACTCGACCACTGGAACCTCTAGCTCGTCAAACAATTCTGCCAGATTGGGGTAGTTTGCGTAATTGAAGACGATAAAGCCTGTATCGACAGCGCAATCTGCGTTGGGGCCTGCAAGCCGAGTGCGGGCATGGCCTCCCAGACGATCTTCACTTTCGAAAAGAACAACGCGATGGTTTTGAGACAACTTATAGGCTGCTCCCATTCCAGAAATTCCGGCCCCGACCACGGCAATCGTCTTTTGCGCCAGGGCGCTTGTCTCGAACGGCATCAAATTGTCTCCAGTGAATTTGTCGTTGTCGCAGAGAATACGGCGGGGGTCTATAAACGGATTATAAATAAGAGACTTATCTCGTTTTGATCCAATTTCGTGCTGTCGCCGTAACAGATCAGACCGCGTGACTTGATCCTATCTCGGAAAATAGATGCAGCCGCTGATCGGCCTGTTTATAAGCAGGGGGCAGAGACTTCATCTGGCCGATTGGAACGAGTGGCGTGAGCGAGAATATCAAACCGAGTGCAAAGACTTGGATCGAGGAAATGCAACGTATTCAAGAGGCGGCAGATAGCCGTGCGTTCGCGGACCTTTACCAGTTTTTTGCACCGCGGGTGAAAGCATTCATCATCAAGACGGGTTCAACGCCCGACGTAGCAGAGGAAGTGACACAGGAAGTTCTGGCAACAGTTTGGCGAAAGGCCAAGCTGTTTGATCCGACTAAAGCGAGTGTATCGACTTGGATTTATACTATCGCACGAAACCGTCGGATTGACATCGTTCGAAAGGTGCGACGGCCTGAACCTGAAGATCTTGTATGGGGGCCTGAGGCGGAGCCGGATCAAGCAGATGCGATGGCTTTGCAACAGGAAACTGAGCAACTGAGCGAGGCACTTGCAAATTTGCCTGAAAAACAGCGAATATTAATTGAGAAAGCCTATTTCAGCGAGCTGAGCCACAGAGAAATTGCGGAACAAACCGGTTTGCCACTGGGCACGATCAAATCGCGAATTAGGTTAGCGCTTGAAAGGCTGCGCTACAGCATAAAGTGAAGCAGAAATGACCGAAATGAAACATCACCTTACCGACGCCCTCTTGATTGCTTACTCTGCAGGTTCAATGCCTGAAGCTTTCAGCTTGGTCGTGGCAACCCATATTTCCATGTGTGATGATTGCCGTGCGCGAATGGGTAGTTTTGATGCTGTTGGTGGAGAGCTGCTTATGGAAGCGGGCGCTGCCGAAATGACGGCAGGCTCACTGGACGCTGTGATGAGAATGATCGCGGGAGAAGAACCTGAGCCTTTGCGTGAGAAATCGCATGATAATGTAGAGCATCTCTTCCCCGAGCCGCTGCGCAATTACGTTGGCTGCTCTCCGGATGACATCAAATGGAAGAAAGTCGGCGGAGGCGTATCGCAGTTGGTGCTTCCGACAAAAGGGGAAGGAACAGTGCGATTGCTGAACATCCCAGGTGGTGTAGCTGTGCCGGATCATGGGCATAGAGGGACTGAACTGACTTTGGTGCTTCAAGGTGCGTTTAGCGACGAAGTGGATCGATTTGGGGTTGGTGACATTGAGGTGGCTAACGAGGATTTCGACCACCAGCCTATAGCGGCACCCGGCGTGGCTTGTATCTGCTTGGCGGCAACTGACGCACCACTCCGCTTCTCCGGACTGCTGCCGAAAATTGCGCAGAAGTTTGTAGGAATCTAATTCCTAGTTTTACTTTTGGGGTGGGGTGAGCGGAAGTATCGCCTCATCCGTTTCAGGCGCGAGCTCTTCGAAATCGAAATTATCCAGTCGTCGGGCGCGTTTTCCTGCCTTCTCAGCGCTTATTTTGATATCAGAGATATCTTTGGCGGCTTGCCCGAAGTGACGATCTAGATTTTCGACCCGTTGTCCGAGGCGATCCACGTCCTGATAAAGTAAACCAAGTTCTTTTCTGATAGCACCGGCTTGTTCACGCATACGGGCATCCTTGAGAATCGCACGCATTGTATTCAGCGTTGCCATGCAGGTGGTAGGAGAGACGATCCAGACTCTCGCCGTGAAGCCCTCACGAACAACTTCGGAGAAGTTTGCGTGAAGTTCTGCGTAAATAGCTTCGGAGGGAAGGAACATTAGCGCGCCGTCGGCTGTCTCTCCCTCGATAATGTACTTTTCCGAGATCGCTCTAATATGTGCTCTGATCGCTGCTTTGAGTTCACGCGCTGCTACAGAAAGCTCGTGCTCTGTCTTAGCGTTGCGAAGTCGCTCATAAGGTTCGAGCGGAAATTTACTGTCGATGACAATCGAGCCCGGTGGATTGGGCAGCTTGATCAGGCAGTCCGCTCGCTTGCCGTTTGATAGTGTGTGCTGAAGGTTATAGCTGTCTGCTGGTAGAGCTTTGGAGACAATATCGTTCAGCTGAATTTCGCCAAATGCTCCGCGTGTTTGTTTGTTGGAAAGGATATCCTGCAACGACAAGACGTCGCCTGAGAGTTTTGTAATATTTTCTTGTGCTTTGTCGATTGTCTTGAGACGTTGCTGGAGTTCGCCAAGTGATTGGGCAGTGTTTCTGGCAGAACTGGAAAGATTTTGGTTCATCGCTTCGGTGACGCTGCTGAGCCTTTGTTCCATCAGTTGAAGTGTCTTGCTTTGCTGTTGAGCCTGCGCCTCGGCAACCGAGTTCAGCCCACCAAATAGCTGCTGCTGCCCGTCTGAAAGGCTTTGAACGCGCTGCCCTAGCCCACTCATCTGTGATGCCATCTGCATCACCGCTTCGCTAGACTTTCTAACCCGCTGACCTGTGCGCAAGAGCAGAATGACGAGTACTACAGGCAGAACCAACAGCAGCAAGATGCCTACATCTTGGGCATTGCTGAGATCGAGAGAGGTTTCGCCAATTGAAATCATGTGCGCCCAAATAGCCGCTCGATGTCAGAGAGCTTCAGCTCGACATATGTTGGCCGGCCGTGATTGCATTGACCTGAAAAGGGCGTCGACTCCATTTCACGAAGCAAAGAATTCATTTCTTCTGCGCGCATCTGGCGCCCTGATCTGATTGAGCCGTGACAGGCCACACGGCTTAGAATTGCTTCAATTTTTGTTTGAATGGTACTGCTGCTATCAAGGTCGATTAGTTCATCCAAGATATCTTCAACGAGTTTTTTCGCGTTAATTTCCCCCAAGATTGCTGGTGTTTCCCTGACAGCAATTGCACTTCCTCCGAAGGGTTCGATGACGAGGCCCAACTGCGAAAACTCATCGCTGAACGCGAGAAGTTTTGCGGATTCCTGCTCCGTCATTTCAATAATTTCAGGGATCAACAAAGACTGAGATGGAACGCCGTTTTCCGACATCTGTTTCTTGAGCTTTTCATAAACAAGGCGTTCATGTGCAGCATGTTGGTCGACGATGATGAAGCCGGTTTTGGTTTGGGAAATGATGTAGTTCTCGTGGATTTGTGCGCGAGCGGCTCCGAGCGGAAGGCTTGTTGAGGTATTTGTAGAATTATCTGAAAAATTTTCTATGCGCGCCGATGGAGTGGCCATTTCGGCAAACCCCGCATCATCGCTGACGCGCTGTTCGGGGAAATTGTAGGGACGAGAGAAACTACTTTTCCTCTCCATTTGATAGACCCGGGCGCCCTGGGTACTTTCAGTCTGGAACGAGCCAAGAGTTGCAGCTGCTACGGTTGACGATGAGCGATGTCCGGCCTCCAACAGTGCATGCCTTAGGCCTGAAACGATTAGACCGCGCACCATTCCTGGGTCGCGAAATCGAACTTCGGATTTCGCGGGATGTACATTGACGTCGACCAAAGAGGGTGCGCAGTCGATGAAGAGTGCAGCCGCAGGATGACGATCGCGGCTCATGAAATCCTTATAGGCTCCCCTTAGAGCACCAAGCAGCAGTTTATCACGAACAGGGCGTCCATTGACGAAGAAAAACTGAGCTACTGCCGCGCCCCTCGAATATGTTGGGAGCGCCGCGTAACCAGACAGGTGAAACCCCTCTCTTTGTGCGTCTACTTTCAGGCTATTTTCTGCAAAGTCTTTGCCTATAATCTGTGCAAGGCGATGCTGGAGGGCATCGAAGAGATTACCGTTTTCGGCATCGGCGCGGAATACAACCTTGTCGTTTCCGTTAGAGCAGTCGCGTAGGGTGAAGGTAACATAGGGTTGAGCCATTGCTAACCGCTTCAGCGTGTCAGAAATGGCTTGGCTCTCCGCGCGATCTGACCTCAAGAATTTCAAACGCGCAGGTGTCGCAAAGAAAAGGTCCCTCAGCTCTATCACAGTTCCTTTTGAAAGAGCGGCTGGCCGAACGGGCGCGACTTGACCCCCGACAACTGAAATACTCGCGGCAGTCTCATCTGAAGTTCGGCTCGTAATTTCCAGTCTTCCAACCGCCCCCAGAGAAGGCAGTGCTTCGCCACGGAACCCAAATGACGCGACGTTGACGAGATCAGAACCGTCGATCTTTGATGTGGCGTGCCGTGATAAAGCCAATGGCAGCTCGTTAGCGGCAATTCCATGACCATCGTCGACGACGCCGATGAGAGTTTTGCCACCATCGGCGATCGAAACTTCGATACGCGTCGCTCCAGCGTCTAGAGAATTTTCTACGAGTTCTTTGACCGCGGAGGCGGGGCGTTCCACCACTTCACCGGCAGCAATCCTGTTGATTGCTGCGTCATCAAGTTGTCGAATGGACGGTCTCGTGGAAGTTGCTTGGACCTCCGAGATGTTGCGGTTTTGTTGCTCCATACCCCAACTTATAGCATGGCAGGTTGCGATTCTGCGAGGCATTATTCGGCAAGATTTCTCTCCTGCGGCCCTCACTAGCAGAGAGCTACCTTGCGCGCCTTGTTTATCCGGATGGTGGGGGCGGAACGCTTATTCCAGCATTTTGAAGACGGAGCCATTCGGCGTAGGCATCGAGCGTTTTGCCGCGCCTGCTCGAAGTCAAAAGGGATAGCGCACCATCGGCGCCAGTCGCTGAAATTGACGAAAGCAAAGCGGAATCAGAAACTGATCCGGAGGAGGTTTGCACCAGATTTGCCCTGCCGCCTAAAGCTGAAACTGCGGCTCCTCGCGGATTTGGGTCCGTCAGGTTTGCTGCACCTGGCGTAGGCTCGGGAAGGGAGGAAAAGTCCGAAGGCATTTCGAGCGCGCGCGCGGGCAACACGCTGAACTCGTCAGGGCCAGAGCTTGTATTTTCTCTTGCACCGCATGCTGAGAGCGCCAAAAGCCCTATCAAAGGCAGTATGGTTGAAGCTCGTATCATGTTTACCCCTCGGTCAGTTTCATCTCTTTCTACTGGTTTGATCCGGATGCGTCACTCGATTTTGCCTATGATAAAACGCTCCAGGTTAGGACCGTTTTGACTTTTCTTTGGGGTGCTCATTGTCGGAATGGAAAAGGACAAGACCAATTGCGCCTCCGAAGACGGCTATATCTGCCACATTGAAAGCGTAGGGATTGTTAATACCGCAGCACGAGAAGTTGAGGAAGTCTGCAACGGCCCCGTAGATGAGACGGTCTATGACATTTCCGATAGCGCCACCTACCAATAGACCAGCAGAAAAGAATACCCACTTCGACCCGCCATCCCGTTTTACCCAGAACAGCACGGCGACGGTGATAACCAAAGCTAGGGTCACCAGCACCCACCTCATATCGAAGCTAGAGAACAAGCCAAAGTTTACACCCGTATTCCATGCCATGCGCAGCTGAAAGAACGGTGGGAAAACATCAATCGCGCCAATATCCTTTAGATTAAGAAATTGCACGACAATGAGTTTACTTATCTGGTCGGCGAGGAAGACTGACAGGCTTGTCCAGAGCGTAATGTGCATCACTCTTCCTCTCCAATTAGTGCCGGAAATGGCGCATGCCGGTAAACACCATTGCAATACCAGCTTCGTCAGCCGCGCTAATGACATCATCGTCACGCATGGAGCCGCCGGGCTGTATTACGGCGGTCGCTCCTGCGTTTGCTGCTGTTAATAGACCATCAGGGAACGGGAAGAAGGCATCGGAAGCAACGACCGACCCTTTTGTCAGCGGTGAAGGAAGTCCAAGAACCTCAGCCATATCCATCGCTTTCTGTGCTGCGATACGGGTGCTATCAACTCGGCTCATTTGACCTGCGCCTACACCCACTGTCACCGCATCCTTCACATAGACGATTGCGTTGGATTTCACATGCTTGGCAACTTTCCATGCAAATAACATATCCGAAAGCTCCTGATCGGATGGAGCTTTTTTCGAAACGACCTTCAGATCGTCGAGTGACAAAGCGCCGTTGTCTTTATCCTGTAGAAGCATTCCGCCGGCGACTTGGCGGATGTTCATGGAAGCGGAGCGCGGGTTAGGCAGGGTATTGGTCGTCAATAGCCGAAGGTTCTTCTTGGTTGCGAAAATCTTGCGGGCCTCTTGCGTTGCACCGGGCGCGATGACGACTTCAGTAAAAATATTGATAATTTCGCGTGCTGTTTCGGCATCTAGGGGTTGGTTGAAGGCGACAATACCGCCAAAGGCAGAAGTCCGGTCGCAGTTGAAGGCAGACTTATAGGCTTGCAGTAGGGAGTCGCCCCGTGCAACGCCACATGGGTTTGCGTGTTTGATAATAGCGCAGACTGGTCCTTCGGCGGCCGGAAATTCTGCTACCAATTCAAAAGCTGCATCAGTATCGTTTATGTTGTTGTAAGACAACTCTTTGCCTTGATGTTGAACAGCTGTCGCAACACCCTCTCGATCTGAATCTGTCGTGTAAAATGAGGCTGACTGATGCGGATTTTCGCCATAACGAAGGCTCTGCGCGAAGGTCCCTGAAAAGGTTCGCCTGCGTGGTGTCGCATTGCCAATGGCATCAGCCATCCAGTTCGAGACTGCGGCATCGTAGGCGGCCGTTCTCGCATAGGCATTCTGAGCAAGATATTTACGGAATGTAAGCGACGTTTGGCCTTCATTCTGATCGAGCTCAGCGATGAGTGGTTCGTAGTCTTCAATATCCACGACAACGTTTACAAAAGCATGGTTTTTAGCTGCCGCCCGTATCATGGCAGGCCCGCCAATATCTATGTTTTCGATGCATTCGTCGTAGTCAGCTCCTTTCTTCACCGTTGCTTCAAACGGGTAGAGGTTCACTACAAGGAGATCGATGCCTTTGATGCCGTGATCCTGCATCGCGGCGACATGGGCGGAATTATCCCTAAGCGCAAGAAGCCCACCGTGCACCATCGGGTGCAGGGTTTTGACACGGCCGTCCATCATTTCTGGGAAGCCAGTGATCTCCGACACGTCTTTTACATCCAGTCCAGCGTCCCGTAATGTTTTTGCGGAGCCGCCTGTTGAAAGGAGTTCTATACCCCGAGAGGCAAGTCGGGTTGCGAGATCGACTAAACCTGTTTTGTCCGAAACAGACAGAAGGGCGCGGCGCACGGGGTACAAATCAGTCATGGAATCCTCTGGGTCAGGGCACATCAGTGTCTGGCTGATCTTTTTGAAGGAAGTCCCGTAGGGCGGTCGGGGTATCCTGTGCCTTCGAAAGCGACCAGCGCACGCGTGTCGAATAGGACATTGCGCGGCCAGATAAAACCACCTGTTCAGCTTCGCGAGGTCTTAGCCGCCCGTTTTCTAGGTATACAGAGGGCTCAATCCTCATTTCGGCTTTGCTATCATGGCGGAAAATCCAGATTTCCCCACTCCTCAAAGTCAGAGAAATAGCGCTTCCACCAAGATCTAGCGACGAAAGGACCTCCGGATGCAAATGAAAGCGAATCGTGAAAGGAATGCCTGGGCTCTCCTCGCGATCCATTGCTGAATCGAAAATTGCTCGGTCGGATTTTGATAATGTCGTAAGAAGGTCCTCTCCAGAGATTGCTCTGCCATCCGACGACATATCCAAGGTTCGAGCATGAGTTAACCCGTGGGTGAGCTGGTAACCGTTATGAGCCGCTTCAAGTCTTCTGCCATCCGATAACGGCGTGAACTCTGCTGGGACCTTGTCCGGTACCTCGATCAAGTACTCGCGGGTGATCCCGCGTACCCTGTTGCCGGGCGCAAGTCGTGAAGAGGAAAAGCCATCAATCGAAAGTGTCGAATGACTAACCGTCGCGCGCCCCGCCTGGCGCCAATCTTGCCCGAAAACCACTCCAGATCCGCAATTGACTATGAGTTGTCGCCGCCCTGACGAAAGCTCAAATGCCAAAGTCGATGCGTGGGCATTGTGGCTTGCAGTTCCAGATGGGGGCGAGGCGCTATCAAGTACGAGGGATGTGCGCCCAGCCGCTAGCCTTGCGAAGCCCATGTAAAGCTGGGCCGAAGGGAGTGTCGGGATCCCTGAAGTCGATAGCGCATGATCGAGTCGTCCCTCGATGCCGCGACCGCCCCCATGGAATCGCGCAAGCCCACCTTCTGCATGCCGCACTGCCCTGAGCGCAGGAGCAATCCTTTCGAGGGCGCTAGAGATAGGGGCAGGTGCTGTTAATCCAGCACCATTCAAGGCGATGACCACCCAGTTCAGAAGTGCAAAGACTTCGAGCAATTCCTCAGGATTGCGGGAGATGATGCCGCCGTCTGCACCGATCTGTTTTTGGCAATCTTTTGCAAGAATCTCGATCGCTTCTCGCGCGTGACTTGCCATGCCGGAAAGTGACAGGCTGGCGTAAATGACCCCGCAAAGGGCTTCAAACCGCGGTAATCCGGTTCGAGCTTTGTGCCAGCGCTTGGAGAGGAAAATGGTTTGTTGTGCAAGGCTCAGGAATAAGCGTTCTGATTGGTCCTGATCACTCCCTTTGAGGAGGAATATACCATGATTTATCCAGCGTATCAGGCGTCGGCCCGCGAGGCTTGGCGTCCAACCCGGCCCTTTTGCACTGCCGAACAGTGAAATCCATTCCTGTACCCACGTTTGAGCATGTGCTCGGGCATTCGCATCGCCGACAGCGGCTAGATCGTCGAGCCATGTGAAACCGTGGATGATCTCGTTAACTTCTGCGGCTTGGCTTGATAGTTCCCAGATCGAGCGATCAGGAGCTTCGATAAGCGTTCCGGCAAAAAGAAAGTTGCCGGCCAGAAGCTGTCTGCCTCGCGCATATATACCGATTGTTCTTGGTTCGGGTTGCGTCACGAAACTGGTCGGAATTCGCACTTTGGCGGCCCGTCTCGCGGCCAACCTGTGGCCCAAGACCACCCAACTCTCAGAGAGTTTTTCGAACCCGCTCAATGCGCCAGAGCCTCTTCCCTATCATATGAATTTTTAGCGTCATGATAGGAGGCAAGTTGTGGTCTGTCACGCCGGCTTTCGAAACCGCACCGCGTAAAAGCCATCCATTCCGCCCAACTCTGACCAAAAGTCGGGTCGCAAGCGGATTCCGCCTTCCTCAGAAACCCAATCTGGTTCGAGGCCCCGAAAGTCCGGTTGCTCGACTACGAGAGCATTGTTGCGCTGAAGGGCTTCTTCAGTCTGGATCTCTCCTTCGTCCGGTAGCAGCGAGCATGTACAGAAAACGAGCCGTCCCCCTGGCTTAACAAGCGAAAGTGCATGATCGAGAATTGAACTTTGTTGACTGATAAGAAACGCAAAATCGCTCCCGTCTTTTGCGTATGGTAGGTCGGGGTGTCGGCGAATTGTGCCTGTAGCAGAGCATGGGGCGTCCACGAGCACGGCGTCAAAGCCAGTCTCATTGAATTCTGTCGCTTCCGCGGCGACGCACCTCGCAGAAAGTCCTGTTCTGGCTAGATTGTCTTCCACTCTTTGGAGGCGAGATTTGGAGATGTCGACGGCTGTTACCTGCGCGCCAGAGGCGGCCAGCTGCATGGTTTTGCCGCCTGGCGCAGCGCAGAGATCGAGGATTTTTTCACCTGCTTCCGGTGCGAGCAATTTTACAGGAATAGCGGCGGCTGCGTCTTGAACCCACCAATCCCCCTCAGCATACCCCGGAAGATCTGAAATCTGCCCAGGCTTTGAAATTCTGATTGATCCTGTTGGTAGTATCACCCCTCCCAATTGAGCCGCTACTTTTGCCGGGTCAATTTTTGCGGTTATATCCAACGGTGCGCCTCGGTAGTGCGCGCGCTCGATCCCAGTGATTGCTTGTTTCTCCCAAGCGGAAATCAACGGTTGGCGCAGCCAATCCGGTAAGCGCGGTTCGGGCAGCCGTTCCCAAGCGCCGGGCCGCTCTTGAGCAATCTTTCTCAGAACGGCATTCACAAGCCCCTTCATCGAGGCGGTTTTTTTTGACGCGCCAACCATTTCCACGCACGCATTGACGACTCCATGCGCGGCTTCTCCATTCGCCCAGATTTCGATCGTTCCGAGCCTAAGTGCGTTTTTCACTGACAATGGCGGCTGCTTTTTTAGAAAGGGCTTGAGCATCCGGTCGGCTCTGTCCATCGCGCGGAGGGTGTCGAGTGCCAACCGTTGTGCGCGCGCCCGATCTTCGGATGATAGTCCCGCAAGCACTCCCTCCGACACAAGTTCCGAGAAAAGTAATTCTTCGCCGGTTATCTTGTTCAGGATGAAGTGCGCGGTGCGTCGTGGTGTGAGACCTTTCTGGGACATTTGATCCTCTTGAGCATTTGTTATGCCGCCGTATATCACTGTTAAATGAGGAACAAGGAATGTGGTTTTGAGCAAACTGTCCAAAGAATTACCTGAAGCCGCAAAAAGAGCGCTCGAAGAGGCAGAAGAGCGTCGCAAAGCAATGGGGGATGCTCAGCTTCCGCCGGAACTTGGCGGACGTGATGGACCCGAGCCTGTTCGTTTTGGGGACTGGGAAAAAAAAGGTATCGCGGTCGATTTCTAGTTAATTTCCGGTTTTATCGGATGGAGAACGTGCCGGAGCGCCCCTTCCCACCGTCGACAGTGAAGCGCACCTTTTGATCGGCTGACGCCTCTACCAACTGGCAATTGTATTCGATCTCGTATCCAGACCAATCCATGGTGCGGCAGAACAAGCCGTCTTCCCAAGACCAGGTTCCCGATACGTCAGAGCCGATGGCCTTTCCTGCGATTGTCCCATCATTTGATACGGTTAGTTCCACGCCGAACAACCCGAGCCTCAACGTTCTGCCGACAACCAATTCTTCGAATTTGGCCTTTTCATAGATTGGAACGAAGTCATTCGAAGCGGTTGCGGGTGTAGATAACCATATTGCAAAAGAGCTGATGAGCGCTGTTTTAAGGTGTTCCATGTCATACCCTCGCCTTCTGAGTGATTACGACGGTAGGCCTGAAATGGTTCAATTTAAGTCTGGAGGGGTCCTCAAAGACCAAGAACATCCATCATTGAGTACTCCCCTGGTGGTTGCCCCTGCCCCCATATCGCCGCCCTCAGTGCCCCTCGCGCAAAGAGTGCACGATCAGTCGCAACGTGGCGAAGTGTAATTCTTTCGCCTGCCGCCGCAAAAAGGACGTCGTGCTCGCCAACAATGTCACCACCGCGAATGGATGTGAAACCGATATCGCCGCGCTTTCTTGCTCCGGTGATTCCATCGCGCCCACTGTCAGAAATATCTTTCAGGTTCTTTCCTCTGCCCTCGGCTGCGGCCTCTCCAAGCATTAGAGCTGTTCCTGAGGGGGCATCCACCTTCATATTGTGATGGGCTTCGATAATCTCGATGTCGAAGTCTTCGTCCAGAACCGCTGAAACCTTCTTGGTGAGTTGTACAAGAAGATTTACACCAAGGGACATGTTCCCTGCCCGAACTATGACTGCGTGCCTTGCCGCTGCGCTAATAGCGGCAAGATCATCATCCGATAGTCCAGTTGTTCCAATCACATGGACTGCGCGCGCCTGAGCCGCGAGTGCAGCAAATTCCACAGTGGCAGAGGGGGCCGTGAAATCAATTATAGCTTGCGCACGAGCAAAGGCTTCAAGCGGGTCGTCAGAAACTTGCACTCCCAAGGGCGCGCCGCCCATTGCTATTCCGACGTCTTGGCCGATCCACTCATGTCCGGTACGCTCAAGCGCACCGACAAGCTTCACTTTTTCGGATGCAGTAATCGTCTTGATTAGCATTTGACCCATCCGGCCCGAAACGCCCGTTACCACGATACCTGGCTGTTCTGTCATGTTGTCCTCGCTTCTGTTATCTTCTGGGTGCACGTCATAGCTTCGCTTGGCAAGAGCCTCGAAGCCGCATAAATGGACAATATGACAAAGAAAAGATTTGATACATTGGCGGGAGCGCCTTCGCAGCGACAGCTTCGGGTAGGTGAACTTATTCGCCGGTCGCTTTCAGATGTGCTTGCACGAGGGGACGTGCACGACCCTGATTTGGGGCGCATGTCGATTACTGTAGGCGAAGTGCGCTGTTCACCCGATTTGAAACACGCGACAGCTTTTGTTCTTCCGCTTGGAGGTGACAAGAAGCAAGAGGCATTGACGGCCCTTCGCAAAAACAAGGCTGAGCTGCGCCGACTGGTGAGCAAGGGCATGACATTGAAGTATGCGCCTGATCTTCGCTTCGAAATCGACGAAACCTTCGACCGAATGGATGAGACGCGGAGACTTTTGTCAGAAGATCACGTTCGTCAGGATCTTGACGATTGAGGCTGTTTGCCCTGCGAGTTGGATGGGGGTTAGTTTTCTCCTTTATTCTCGCGGTGCCTGTCACTGCACTCGAGTGTCGCGTTCATGACTTCGAGGGCAATTCCTACGAAGTATGTGACATTGACCCCGACGAGGATGATCTGCGCTTATTCCTGCGTGATGGGGACGGTGTCATTGGAACGATCCAGAGACTGGTTGAGCATGTAGCGCCCAGAAAAGTCCACTTTGCGATGAACGCTGGTATGTTTCATCCTGACCGCAGCCCAGTCGGGCTCTACCAAGAGACGGGCAAGGTGATTTCCCCGCTGGTTCTGAGCGAAGGGCCAGGAAACTTCGGCATGCTTCCGAACGGCGTGCTCTGCATCACTGATGGTAGAGTGCGCATTTTCGAGAGCAGAACCTTTAATCTTTCTAATGTCGTTTGTCGGGACGCTACTCAGTCCGGCCCTCTATTGGTACTGGAAGGAGAGCTTCATCCGAGACTCATCCCGAATGGAACATCTCGGTTTGTTCGAAACGGTGTTGGTGCCGATCCTGATGGGAAAAGAGCAACGTTCGCAATTTCGCAGTCGCCTGTAAATTTTTATGATTTTGCACGTTTCTTTCGCGATGGCCTTGGTTTCTTGAACGCACTTTATCTTGATGGAAACGTTTCTAAGTTCCATTCCAGTCAGCTGGGGCGGACGGATTTTGGTTTGCCGGTCGGGCCAATTGTTGCTGTCATCGGAGGAGCAAATCTTGACGGCAATGAACGCGAAAGATAATCGGCATATCTTTCAAGCGGTTCGAGGGCTCCATGGCGCGTAGACGGAAAGGCCGAAATATCTCTGGTTGGCTCATCGTCGACAAACCGACAGGGATCACATCCACGGCAGTCGTTAATAAGGTTAGGTGGGCCTTTGATGCGCAGAAAGCTGGTCACGCTGGGACGTTGGATCCTGATGCCACTGGGGTGCTAGCCGTCGCACTGGGCGAGGCCACTAAAACCGTCCCATATGTATCAGAAAGCTTGAAAGCATATGAGTTCACGGTACGCTTTGGCCAGTCCACGAATACAGATGACGCTGAAGGCGAAGTGATTAGCGAATCCGCATTGCGCCCGTCAGACGACGAAATCAAATCCGCGTTGGGATCTTTTGTTGGTGAGATTATGCAAGTGCCGCCGATTTTCTCGGCTGTGAAGGTGGATGGGCAACGAGCATACAAAATGGCGCGTGACGGTCACGATCTACAACTTGCTGCACGACCGCTATGGGTTGAATCACTCGTTTTAATCGACAGGCCTGATGAGGATCATGCGCGGTTCGAGCTGGTATGCGGCAAAGGTGGTTATGTGCGCTCTATAGCAAGGGACCTCGGACAGAGTTTGGGGTGTTTGGGGCACGTCAGGGAGCTTCGGCGCATTTGGTCCGGTTCGTTCCGAGCAGACGAAGCTGTAGATATGGAAACAGTAGATCGTTTGGCAAAGACGTCCGAAATTGACAGTTATCTGCGACCCATTCAGGAGGGTCTACAAGGTCTGCCAGAAGTAATCGTGGCGGCGGATAATGTGCAAAAGCTTCGCAATGGAAATCCCGCTAGGGTGATCGCTTCATCGGTTGGATACGGTGACGAATGTTGGGTCAGTCATCAAGGGGAACCGGTGGCCGTAGGCATCTACCGCTCTGGAGAAATTCATCCTAATAGGGTGTTCGTGAAAGCCGACGAATGATCATCAAGTCGTTTCAGAAGGGCGACGCACATTCTGAGGCTCGGTATTCGGATTGTGAACGTTATCGTTTCATGCTGACCCGTATTTGGGACCCGCGCGGAAAGCGTGCGGTCTTTATCATGTTGAATCCTTCCACTGCGACTGAAGCTCAGAACGATCCCACCGTTGAGCGTTGTGAGCGGCGCGCCCGCGCGCTGGGTTTCGGTGGGTTCAGGGTGGCAAATATCTTTGCTTGGCGGGCGACCGATCCGAAGGACCTACGAGCAACCAGTGATCCCGTTGGCCCAGAGAACGACGAGAGCATTATTGAAAGTGCTCTCTGGGCGGATCATATCGTCTGTGCATGGGGAGTGCATGGCTCGCTGCTCGGGCGCGGGCAGTTCGTTGAAGCCATGTTGCGGGAAAAAGATCTCACCCTCTTGCATCTGGGGCTCACGAAAGACGGTCACCCAAAACACCCTCTGTACATATCCTATCGGCGCGAATTAGAGGCTTGGGAGTAGTTAACCCTGTTATCTAAATTGCAAGGTTAACGCAGTGCATTCGGATAATCTGCCCCCCTTGCTGAAAACGCAGCTTCAAGGAGGTGTAACCATGTTAGCTATGTTGTCCCTTCTTTGTCTCGGTTTGATGGGGATGGCTTTTTTGCCAGATCCTATTCCTGATTCTGAAAATGGCTCTGACGATACCGTCGCGTTAAAAGATAGCCAAAGGAATGAGGCTGAACTCGATTCTTAAGAGGCATTTTCTTCGGGACGGAAGCCGATGACGTCTTAGAAAAGGGGGATGGCGAACAATATCTCGATGGATTTGAGGGTGATTACCTAATTTCGGGCGGCGGCGGAAGTGACATCCTGCATGGAGGTCCGGGAAGTAATTTCATCAATGGTGGAAGCGGTGATGATTTCCTAATCGGACATACCGGCAATGATCAGCTTTTCGGTGAAAACGGAGATGATGAACTTGTAGGCGGCGACGGCGATAACTCGCTCTTCGGCGGGCCAGGTGAAGATTCGTTGTCCGGCTATTTGGGTCAGGACTACCTCGTCGGAGGAGCGGGTGAAGATGTGTTGTTTGGCGGAGCCAGTCATGATGTCTTGGACGGAAAGACCGATGAGATTTCTCCCGAACGCGATTTTCTCAATGGTGGCTCCGGGAATGATGTACTCGTTGGAGGCATGAAAGATGTTATGAGTGGGGGGACCGAAGCTGACTTATTCATTATCGATATCACTCTAAATGACGGTGCAAATCCCGCGCAAATTGACGATTTTGAAAAGGGTGTGGATGCGATCGAAATTACCTTACTGCCGGATATCGAACCTCCGAAAATCGAAATACTGGCACAAGGAAATGGAAGTGCGCTCCTCTTGGATGGGCACTTAACACTCCTTGTAACAAATACTTCGTATCTTGAAGCGTCCGATATTTCGTTCGTTCGATCCGCTTAGAATGGAGGAATGACAGAAATTTCTTTTAAAATTCACTAATCTCTTTTAATGGAACAGCTTCGCATCCGGAGCCGGATTCGAAATCTCCACGGGCCTTGCTGGACGACATCCCGGCTTGCGCCATAACCCTTTGTTCTGAAAGGAGCCCCCGATGTCGATTACTGCAGAAGAAAAAGCCCGACTGATCAAAGACTTTGGCACGAAAGAAGGCGATACTGGTTCGCCCGAAGTTCAGGTCGCCATTCTGACGTCGCGGATTTCGACGCTGACCGAGCACTTTAAGACCCACAAGAAGGACAACCACGGTCGCCGTGGCCTTCTGAAGATGGTTGCGCAGCGCCGTAAGCTTCTCGACTATGTCAAAGGCAAAGATGAAGCACGCTATCAGGACCTCATCCAGCGTCTTGGCATTCGTCGCTAAGAAGATTTGTCGTTTTGACTTGAAGCGCCCGCTCTTTCGAGCGGGCGTTTTTCATTTAGAACTTTTACAGCACAAAGCTTTTTCTTTTCCTTTTTCTCAAACTCCTGTATGGCCCCGCCATCTGGAACGTGACGCCTTAGACCCTGGCGCATGAGATGATGGAAGGGTCGGTGGCAATGGGGCTACCAATGAAATGAGAGACCCGGGAACGCCCGGGGGTGCTCTCCGACAGGATACGATGATGTTTAACGAAGTGAAAAAATCCATCCAGTGGGGCGAAGAAACGCTGACACTGGAAACGGGCAAGGTTGCCCGCCAAGCCGACGGGTCGGTTATCGCGACTCTCGGCGAAACAAGTGTGATGGCGAACGTCACGTTTGCAAAGGAGCCGAAGCCAGGGCAGGACTTCTTCCCGCTGACGGTCCATTATCAAGAGAAATACTACGCAGCGGGCAAAGTTCCCGGCGGCTTCTTTAAGCGGGAAGCACGCCCGACCGAGAAAGAAACCCTGACTGCACGTCTGATTGACCGTCCGATCCGCCCACTCTTTGTTCCTGGTTTCAAGAATGAAGTGCTAGTGATGTGTACGGTATTGAGCCACGATCTGGTTAACGACCCTGACATCGTTGCGATGATTGCAGCTTCCGCAGCTTTGACGATTTCGGGTGCGCCCTTCATGGGGCCGATCGCGGGTTGCCGCGTCGGTTTCGAAGATGGTGAATACATTTTGAACCCGACCGTTGATGATATGCAGGGCTTGCGCAACAACCCTGAGCAGCGCCTTGATCTCGTTGTTGCGGGCACCAAGGAAGCGGTCATGATGGTCGAGTCCGAAGCATACGAATTGTCTGAAGCAGAAATGCTGGGCGCAGTCACATTCGCGCATGAACAGATTCAGCCAGTGATTGATCTAATCATTGGCCTGGCCGAAGACAGTGCAAAAGAGCCGTTTGATTTCACCCCTCCAGACTATTCCGAGCTATTTGAGGCTGTGAAGGCTGCTGGCGAAGCGCAAATGCGCGAAGCATATGCTATCCTTGACAAGCAGGCGCGTCAGACGGCTGTCGCTGCGGCGAAAGAGCAAATCAAGGCGAGCTTGTCCGAGGAGCAGCTTGAAGATGCAAATCTCGGCTCTGCGCTCAAGAAACTCGAGTCCACTGTACTTAGAAGCACAGTCGTCAAGGACGGAAAGCGTATCGACGGACGTGCGCTCGATGAAGTGCGTTCGATCGTGTGCGAAACCGGCCTTCTTCCGCGGACGCACGGCTCGGCACTTTTCACCCGTGGCGAAACGCAGGGCTTGGTTGTGACCACGCTTGGCACCGGTGACGACGAACAGATCATTGATGCGCTGCATGGAAACTTCCGTTCCAACTTCCTGCTGCATTACAACTTCCCGCCCTACTCGGTCGGTGAAGCTGGGCGCGTTGGCCCTCCGGGTCGCCGCGAGATCGGACATGGTAAATTGGCATGGCGTGCGCTTCAGGCGGTCCTGCCAGCGGCGACTGACTTCCCGTACACCATTCGCGTTGTCTCCGAGATCACCGAATCCAACGGATCCTCGTCTATGGCGTCTGTCTGTGGCGGTTCGTTGTCCATGATGGATGCAGGTGTGCCGCTCAAAGCGCCGGTCGCAGGCGTCGCAATGGGCCTCGTCCTTGAAGATGACGGCTCTTACGCGGTGTTGACCGACATCCTCGGCGATGAAGACCATCTCGGCGATATGGACTTCAAAGTAGCAGGGACGGAAAACGGCATTACCTCGCTCCAGATGGACATCAAGGTTGCCGGGATCACCCCTGAAATTATGGAAAAAGCACTCGACCAAGCAAAGCGCGGGCGGATGCACATTCTCGGAGAGATGGCGAAGGCCCTGACTGAAGCTGGCGATTTCAGCGTTCACGCTCCGCGCATCGAGACAATGCAGATCCCAACGGACAAGATCCGTGAGGTGATTGGCTCGGGCGGTAAAGTGATCCGCGAAATCGTTGAAGTTTCGGGTGCAAAGGTCGACATTAACGACGAAGGCATCATCAAGATCGCTTCCCCGAACGGTGAGGCAATCAAGAAAGCCTATGACATGATCTACTCGATCGTGGCTGAGCCGGAAGAGGGCAAGATCTACCGTGGCAAAGTGGTGAAACTTGTCGATTTCGGAGCTTTTGTGAACTTCTTCGGCAAGCGCGACGGTTTGGTTCATGTGAGCCAGATTGAAAACCGGCGCCTCAATCATCCATCTGACGTCTTGAAAGAGGGTCAGGAAGTTTGGGTTAAGCTACTGGGCTTCGATGACCGCGGCAAGGTTCGTCTTTCGATGAAAGTCGTTGACCAGGAAACCGGCGAAGAAGCAAAGAACGAAGAAGAGTCCGAGTAATCTTCTTTAGTTGTCGAATTGAATTGGCCCAGCTGTTTGCTGGGCCTTTTCTTTTGGCAGGCTCCCATTCTCTGTAGCCAAATTCAAATGTCGTTGATCGCCGCGCATCTTCAGGCTTGCAGTTTTTAAACCGATCACCATCTTTGACCTGAAGGTCCAAAAACTCGTGCTGCATGGCGGGCGAAATTCAGTTGGACGCTTATAAAAGGAGAAAGCCATGAACTTGGAAAAGTTCACGGAGCGGTCCCGTGGGTTCATTCAGGCCGCCCAAACCATTGCAATGAGAGAGAGCCACCAAAGGCTCGCTCCAGAACACCTTCTCAAGGCACTTCTCGACGATGAGCAAGGACTTGCCGCGAACCTCCTTGGAAAAGCGGGAGGCAATGTTGGCCGCGTCAGAGAGGTATTGGAAGTTGCGCTAGAAAAGATGCCGAAAGTTACCGGCGATGCAGGTCAGGTCTATCTGGACAGCGCAACCGCGAAGGTCGTTGCTGAGGCAGAGAAACTTTCCGAAAAAGCGAGTGATAGTTTTGTTACCGTTGAGCGTTTGCTGACGGCACTTGCGATTGTGAAGACCAAGGCCAAAGATGCGCTTGAGGCTGGGGGCGTTTCCGCTCAGGCGCTTAATGCGGCAATCAATGATGTTCGCAAAGGCCGGACAGCGGATAGTGCAAACGCCGAAGACGGATACGATGCGCTCAAAAAATATGCCCGCGATCTCACGGAAGCCGCCGAACAAGGGAAGATCGACCCGATCATCGGTCGTGACGAAGAAATTCGCCGTGCAATGCAGGTTTTGAGCCGCCGGACCAAGAATAACCCTGTGCTGATCGGTGAGCCCGGTGTTGGTAAAACCGCGATCGCTGAGGGCTTAGCGCTTCGCATCATCGATGGCGATGTGCCCGAGAGTCTTCGAAATAAAAAGTTGCTCGCCCTGGATATGGGTGCGCTCATTGCTGGCGCAAAATATCGTGGCGAATTTGAGGAGCGTCTCAAAGCCATCCTGAAAGAGATCGAAGTAGCCGCTGGTGAGATCATACTCTTCATTGACGAGATGCATGTGTTGGTCGGGGCAGGAAAAACCGATGGTGCGATGGATGCGGCGAACCTGATCAAGCCCGCTTTGGCGCGCGGCGAACTGCATTGCGTAGGGGCAACCACGCTCGACGAATACCGTAAATATGTTGAAAAAGATGCGGCCCTTGCGCGGCGTTTCCAGCCGCTCGTCGTGGAAGAGCCAACGGTAGAGGATACGGTCTCCATCCTGCGAGGCATCAAAGAGAAATACGAACTGCATCACGGTGTTCGCATTTCGGACTCGGCGTTGGTCGCAGCGGCGACCCTGTCGCACCGCTATATTACGGACCGTTTTTTGCCGGATAAAGCTATTGACCTTGTTGATGAAGCCGCGTCGCGCTTGCGGATGGAAGTCGATAGCAAGCCCGAAGAGCTTGATGCCCTGGATCGCCAAATCCTCCAGATGCAGATCGAAGCCGAGGCTCTGAAGAAAGAGGATGATACTGCTTCAAAGAGCCGACTTGAGAAACTCGAAAAGGAACTGGCTGATCTTCAGGAACAGTCAGCAGAGATGACAGCCATGTGGCAGTCCGAACGTGACAAGCTCGAGGGTGCACGCGGAATGAAAGAGCAACTCGATCGCGCACGCGCCGATCTCGAGATTGCAAAAAGGGAAGGAAACCTCGCAAAAGCTGGTGAGCTTTCATATGGCGTCATTCCACAGCTTGAGCGGCAACTCTCTGAGGCAGAGGATCATGACCAAGATTCGTTGATGGTTGAAGAGGCTGTTCGCCCCGAGCAAATAGCCGAGGTTGTCGAACGTTGGACGGGCATCCCGACATCAAAGATGTTGGAAGGAGAACGTGAAAAGCTCTTGCGTATGGAGCAAGAGCTTGGCCGTCGTGTCATCGGGCAAAAACCTGCGCTGCGGGCTGTCTCAAACGCCGTTAGGCGCGCGCGCGCTGGGCTGAACGATGAGAACCGCCCTCTCGGTTCCTTCTTGTTCCTTGGGCCTACAGGTGTCGGCAAGACTGAGCTGACGAAAGCGGTCGCTGAATATCTCTTTGATGATGACAACGCGATGGTTCGCATCGATATGTCAGAATTCATGGAGAAGCACGCAGTCGCGCGCTTGATTGGTGCGCCTCCGGGTTATGTAGGGTATGATGAAGGCGGCGTTCTAACCGAAGCCGTTCGGCGCCGACCTTATCAAGTTGTGTTGTTTGATGAGGTCGAGAAGGCGCATCCCGATGTCTTCAACGTTTTGCTTCAAGTCTTGGATGACGGTGTGTTGACCGACGGACATGGCCGAACGGTCGACTTCAAGCAAACATTGATTGTGTTGACCTCAAATCTGGGCGCCCAGGCTTTGAGCCAGCTGCCTGATGGCTCTGATGCTGCTGAGGCGAAGCGAGACGTGATGGATGCGGTAAGGGCACATTTTCGACCGGAATTCCTGAACAGACTCGACGAGACGATCATCTTTGACCGACTTGGTCGCGCCGACATGGATGGAATTGTTGAGATTCAGTTGCGTCGTCTTGCGAAGCGTCTATCGAGCCGAAACATTTCTCTCGACTTGGATGAAAGTGCGCGGAAGTGGCTGGCTGATGAGGGGTATGATCCTGTTTTCGGCGCGCGCCCATTAAAACGTGTTATTCAGCGCGCGCTGCAAGACCAACTCGCGGAAATGATCCTTGCCGGTGAAATTGCTGACGGTGATGTCGTGCCAGTTTCGGCAGGATCTGAAGGGATGATTGTTGGCGAGCGAATTTCAAGATCTGACAGATCTTTCCCTAACGACGCGGTTGTTCACTGATGAGCGGATCCCGCAGCCCCGAGTGCTCTTGGGGCTGCGCGACAGATCAAATATGCGATTAAATCATTCGGATAACGTCTTTATTGATCGCGAGCATATAGCCACGCCGAGCGATGTTTTTGACAAGAAGCTCACTTATCATCTGATTGCCTAGGCTATCGCGCAATCGTTTAATCCGGGTCGCGCCGGCGGCTTCGTCACAATCAGCGGCAGAGCGTCCGGAAATCACGGCTTCAATCTCAGCTCCGGACAAAACCTCGTCATCCATCCGCGCTTCAGCAAGTACGCTCAAAGTTTCGATTGCGGCGTCGGTCAGCTTGAATTCAAAGTTGTTGAGCAAGACGACGTTCTGATCGCGACTGATCAAGAGGGAATTGACGTCGATGCCCCGGCGCTCAATATGCCCCATGCGGCGGTTCAGGGCTACGAGCATTAACAGAAAGCTTACCGCGGCTAGAAGGAGCGCTGCAGAAAAAACCAGTAGGACAAAGATCACAAAGCGGTACGATGTTAGTGTGTCGGAGAAAGCTGTCCCCGATTGTGCGAGAATTTCCAGTAACTTAATGTGAGATGGTGACGTGAGCGTAGTGTTCTCAACGAACAATGTCTCAACGCGTTCGTTGAAAGCGTTGGCGTCAGGCAAATTTATGAACAACAGAACTGCTGCGCAGATCAGCAAGAATGCTATTGAAGCGATTCCACCCCAAACAATCCGCGTGCCCGCCGCTTTGACGTCAGAAGCGGAGGAAGTAGTCTCCTGCACTCTCTTTCCTTTCCTCAAGGCCGTCTTCGGGAAAGACAGAAAGGACCTTCAGAAGTTCCCATCCATTTTTTCCAAGGCGATCTTCCAACTCTTTGTCGGCGATGTCGAGGTCGCAGGTTCCGAAAATCTCGGAAACACCGTAATGAAGGCGTAATGGATTATCTTGTTTTGCCTTGTAGTCTGCAAAACAATCAGCACTCGCGATTGTTGCGAAAGAGGAAAGACAGATGGTGAGCAGAAGCATTCTAAACATGATGATTACAAGAGCGGACTGAACCTTGTAATGCAATAACAACTGCAACTAAGCAGCTATTTCATCGCTCATACTCTTTAGATTTGACGTGAGTTGGAGGGCAGGTTGTGTGCCAGACGAGTAAAGAACATCTCCTGTGCGAAATATGTCGGGTGAAGTCAGTTTTGGAGAGGGCAACCTGGTAAGGCTATGACTTTGATTGGTCCAGACTTTTCCATTGAACGTGAACACATGGCTTCCGGTGCCCGCTGGGTGGTTGGCATAGATGAAGCCGGCAGGGGGCCAATTGCTGGTCCGGTAACCGCAGCAGCTATTATCCTGGATCCAGAAAACACCCCCGACGGCCTGAACGATAGTAAGAAGTTGTCGATCCGCAGGCGCGAGCGGCTGTTTGCAGAAATTCTCGAAACTGCTGTTGTGGGCGTCGCGCATGCGAGCGTCGATGAAATTGACGAACTCAACATTTTAAGAGCGTCTCACCTAGCGATGGAGCGCGCGTGCTCGCAGCTCAGTATTTCGCCGTCGATGGCGCTTATCGATGGAAATCTTGTACCGAAAGGGCTCCGCATCCCCAGCGTGGCGATTGTGCGGGGAGACGCGCGTTCACAGTCTATCGCAGCTGCGTCGATTGTCGCCAAAGTGACCCGCGACAAGATCATGGTGGATTTAGAGCAACAATACCCTGGATACGATTGGGCGAAAAATGCGGGATATCCGACAAAGGCGCATTTAGAGGCGCTTCGAAATATTGGTGTGACCCCTCATCATAGGCGCTCTTTTAAACCGGTCCACAATATGTTGTATCAAGAGAAATCATAACACATTGATTCAAAAAAGCTTTTGACACCGAATCGCCTCTGAATCATTTTAGTCCTCAAGATCGAGTGGGAAAAACCACCGTCATTAGAGGCAAAAAATGAAGACAAAAACAAAAGCGGCGGGTGCGTCTACGCTCCCTTTAAACACTATTATTGATGGTGATTGCATCGAGGTTATGAACAGCTTGCCGGCTGGATCAGTGGATCTCATATTTGCTGATCCGCCATATAATCTTCAATTGCGCGGTGACTTGCACCGCCCCGATAATTCTAAGGTCGATGCTGTTGACGATCACTGGGATCAGTTTGACAGCTTCGCGCGCTACGATGCCTTCACGCGAGCATGGTTAAAGGCTGCGAGACGACTGCTAAAGCCGAACGGAGCGATCTGGGTGATTGGTTCCTATCATAATGTTTTCAGGCTTGGAGCAGAGCTTCAAAACCAAGGCTTTTGGCTTTTGAACGATGTGGTCTGGCGCAAGTCTAACCCTATGCCTAACTTCCGCGGAAAGCGGTTCACCAATGCACACGAAACCCTGATTTGGGCGTCTAAGGAAGAGGGTGCTAAATATACTTTCAACTACGAAGCATTGAAGGCTTTGAACGAAGGGATCCAGATGCGATCCGATTGGGTCATTCCTCTTTGCACTGGTCATGAACGTCTCAAAGACTCAAACGGTGACAAGGCACACCCAACTCAGAAGCCAGAGGCATTGCTCCATAGGGTTCTTCTGGCCACCACAAATCCGGGTGACGTTGTTTTGGACCCATTTTTCGGAACGGGTACAACAGGCGCAGTCGCCAAGATGCTTGGGCGCGAATTTATTGGCATTGAGCGGGAAGCTGCATATCGCGAGGTAGCAGAGAAGAGGCTCGCATCTGTCCGCAAATTTGACAAAGACGCATTGGAAGTGAGTGCTTCAAAGCGGGCGGAGCCACGCGTTGCCTTCGGAGTTCTGGTTGAACGTGGCATGCTGCGTCCGGGAGAAGAGCTTTGGTCAATTAATGGGCGTCATAAGGCCAAGGTGCGTGCTGACGGAACTTTGATTGGAAATGACATCAAAGGCTCGATCCATCAGGTCGGCGCCCATCTTGAAGGCGCGCCTAGTTGCAACGGTTGGACATATTGGCAGTTTAAACGTGAAGGTCAGAAAGTTCCAATCGACGTGTTGCGCCAACAAGTGCGTGCCGAGATGCACGAACATTAACGCTTTACCGCCGGTGCCTGTGGCTTGATCACGAGAAGGCACGAACTGCCCCGCCGAATGGCGGGGCTTTTTTATATCATTGAGGGATTGGGGTCTGGGCGTTCTTATATGGCTCCCAGTCGGTAATTTCAGGGTAATGCATTGCCCGCCATTTTCGAACATTTGGGTTCATCTTGCGTCGCCAGAGCGGCGGTATCATCGCGAATATCGTCATAAGTGGATAGCCGTGAGGCAACTGCGGCGCTTCGAGTTCATCATAGTTTTGCAATAGAGGAAACCGCCGGCTTGGTTTGTAGTGATGATCTGAATGCCTTTGAAGATTGATAAGCAACCAGTTGGACCAGCGATGAGCGGCATTCCATGAGTGACGCGGCAAAACATGTTCGTAATTACCGTCGCCAAGGTGTTTGCGTGTCAATCCATAGTGTTCCACATAATTGGCAAGTTCCAATTGCCAAACTGCCACGAATGCTTGCGTGATAAAGAGAAAGACACCGAGCAAGCCTCCGAACCAGAATGCACAAGATAAAAAGAATATCTGAAGAAGTCCGCATTTCCAGAAAGGGTTTCTGAAAGACCACACTGAGCGCCCGCTTCGGATTAGTTTCTCGCGCTCTGCAGTGAAAGAGGATGTAACACATTCCTTTAGCACACGAGGAAAAAAGCGGTGGAACCCTTCATTGTACCGCGCTGTCACTGCATCTCGAGGAGTTCCAACGTAACGATGGTGCACCAACAGGTGCTCGGATCTGAAATGCGAGTATAGCACCGATGCCAATAATATATCGGCCAGCCAGCGCTCGCCGCGCTGTTTTTGGTGCATCAACTCATGTGAGTAGTTGATCCCGATCGTACCGCTCAGCACCCCAAAGCTAAAAAACACACCCCATGAATCGACCATGCTCAAGTGGGATGCTTTCGGGACGTACCACAGCAGTCCGAAGAGCGTCGCCATCTGAACGGGCACCCACGCAAGTGTCACAGCGCGGTACCAAAACAGCTCAGCTTCCGGCGTTTCTGGGTCTTCATTCTTAGTGTTAAGTCCGGCGACGAGATCCCGTATTGAGAATAGCTGCCAGGTTGCCAGTGGCACGAGGAGCAGCGTCCATCCGCCTTGGAAAACGCTGATCCACATCAGCGGTACTAGCAGAAATGAGAGCCAAAAAGGTAATGCTGCGAGGAGTGCAGTTCTTGTGCCGTGCATAACAACCTAATTCCCGACTTGAATATCTATAGCCTACCGCTATCCACATGTACTCTCAATTCCACAAATCGTCGCTGGATATCACCTTAAAAACTTTTCTCATCAGGCTCGGCAGATCGGAAGGTCGCAATTCATTGCTCGGCATCCAAAATTGGTTCGGGGCCAGAGGAATATCCGGGGTCCAAGCATAGTGAACATCCAACTTTAGGTGAAAGTGCGTGAACGTATGTTTGACTTGATTGCCATATCGTTGCCAATGCGCGGCAAAAGGGGGCTCCACCTCGGGGTTGAGCTCGGCCCATGTCGAAGAGGGCCAGCACAGCATGTTACCAAGCAGTCCCTTGGGTGGACGGCGCTCAAGTAGCCACGCACCATCAAATCTGCGTCGCGCGACGAAAGTATTTCCGAATCTCGTCGGTTTTGCCTTCTTGGGCAGTTTTTCAGGAAGTGTATTCTGGAGGGACGCCGCGAAGCCCACGCAGCCGCTTCGAAGTGGACAGATGTCACAGGATGGAGCGCGAGGCTTGCAAATGGTCGCGCCGAGATCCATCATCGCTTGGGCAAAGTCACCTGGACGGTCTTGCGGCGTCAGGCGGGTAACGTGTTGAAACAGTTCTGGCTTGGATTTGGGCAGTGGTGTTTTGATGGCAAAGAGGCGCGATATTACGCGTTCGATGTTACCATCCATAGCTGGTTCAGGAAGGTTGAACGCAATCGAGCTAATCGCGGCGGCAGTGTACGGACCTATACCTGGCAGCGAGAGCAACGTTTCGAAATCGCTGGGGAACTGACCTGCAAAATCTTGGTCTATGACCCGGGCGCATTTCAACAAATTCCGCGCTCGGGCATAATATCCTAGGCCAGCCCACTCAGCCATAACATCGGAATCTTCAGCTTTTGCGAGAGCCGAAACGTTGGGCCAGCGCGTGGTGAATACTCTAAAGTAATCTCGCACAACGACTACGGTTGTTTGCTGAAGCATGATTTCCGAAAGCCAGATCATATACGGGTCAGGCTGGACCCCGGCAGCGCGCTCTTTTGGGCCGATACGCCATGGCAGAACGCGGGCATGTCCGTCGTACCAGCTCAGCAAGTCCTCAGAAATCTTCTGGTCACGCAATATTTACTCTCCCTTAACCACGCTTTTACTGGCGACAGAAACTGCATCCTCTAGTATGTCCATCTAGGATGGATCAGAAACAGCGCAAAAAGATATCTGGTGGGTTTACGCGAGCAGGCAAGCTGCTTCAAACGCGTATCAATGAGGCAAGTGCGAAGCGCGGCTTTGGTGAGACGCGGGTGTTAACACACTGGCGAGAGATCGTTGGTCCCGCTACCGCAAATGTTTGCCGCCCTGTGAAGATATCCTACAAAACGGGTGGTATCGGCGCGGTGTTAACCATTCTATCAAATGGTGCGCACGCAACGATCCTTTCCATGCAAAAGCACGATATTCTTGAAAAGGTGAATGCTTGTTACGGGTACCGTGCAATACACGATATTCGGATCACTCAAACGGCTCCGACCGGATTCAGTGAAGGACAAGTGGAGTATGTGGCGCCTCGCCAACAATCGGAGGCGCCGAGAGAACTTTCAAGCCGTGATAGATACATAGTTGCTACGATAGCGACTGGGGTAGAAGATACTCGCCTACGAGCCGCTTTAACTGAATTGGGTGGTTCGATATTGGCGCGAAACGGACAAAAGACAGTTAGGAGCAGTCATGGATCGTAGACTTTTTTTGGCTTCGACAGGTGTCGGTGCTGTAATGTCAATGAATGTGGCTTTGCCGCTCTTCGCTCAAGAAGCAACAGATGCCGCCGTTGAAGTTACGGAGATGGTTATTGGTAACCCCGACGCTGAAGTCGAAGTCATCGAATATGCTTCATATACTTGCCCACACTGCGCGAATTTTCATCAATCCGTTTACCCGACTTTGAAATCGGATTTCATAGACACTGGGCTGATCAAGTTCGTTTATCGCGAAGTTTACTTCGACCGTTTTGGGCTTTGGGCTTCAATGGTGGCTAGATGTGGTGGCGAGCAAAGATTTTTTGGTCTCACCAAGATGTTATATGAAAAGCAACGGGAATGGACCGCTGGCGGTGATCCTGTTGCCATCGCGGAAAACCTCAGAAACCTCGGGAAGGTATCAGGTCTTACCGATGAGTTATTAGATGGATGCATGACTGACGCCGCCAAAGCGCAGGCGCTCGTAGACTGGTTCCAACAGAACACAGAAGATGACGGGATCAACTCTACGCCAAGTTTTGTGATAAACGGCGTGAAATTCGAAGGAAGTTGGGATGATGAACTCATCCCTGCCATTGAAGCGGCCCTTAGCTAGTTCCGTTTTGGTTTAGATATGATATTTTCAGACAACGCTTCTTTTAAGGGAGTGTTGTCTGAAAACTGCAATCTCACAGGCAATGTGATAACTTTTTGGCGGAAGCTCGGCGGTAATCTTGCTGCGTCTTTTTCTGTAGTGACAAGTTGCGCGACGCGCAGTTTTGCTTCGCGTTCAAGGCGCTTTAGCAAACCAACCGAGAGGGCTTGGTGATCTGTGAGGGCAACGCCTCGGATCACCTCGGCTCCTAATCTCCTGAGAGTGTCGAAAAATTTTTCAGGATGACCTATTCCCGCAAAGGCAAGGACGCGCATGCCCGCCCATGGCATTCCAGTCGCAAGCGGGATCAATTCACCTTGTAGAATTGGGGTGGCTTTATGAAGCTGCGTTTCTTTCATAAACTGTTGGCGTTCTTGCTCAGTTCCGATCAGCGCCACAAGATCCGTGCGATCTAGCCCCGATTGTACTGGTTCTCGTAATGGCCCAGCAGGAATGACGTGGCCGTTACCAAATCCTCTTCTGGCGTCGACAACAACGATTGAGAGATCCTTTGGTATGTCAGGGTTCTGATGGCCGTCATCGAGCAAAATCACGTTTGCACCTGCTTTTTCCGCCATAGCGACGCCAAGCGATCTGTCGCGCGCTATCCAAGTTGTTGCAAATGACGACAGCAATAACGGTTCGTCACCCACGTCTTTGGCAGAATGGCGTCTCTCATCAACTTTAAGCGGCCCCTCCAGATTGCCGCCGTAACCTCTTGATACTATGTGAGGATTTGAGCCAGTACCCTGCAAATACTGTGCAAGCGCGATGACGGTCGGTGTCTTTCCCGTTCCGCCCGCGTTTATGTTTCCTACACAAATCACCGGGATGCTGGGTCGATGTTTCGGTTCTCGCCTCAATCGCCGGGCAGTGCCAAAAGCATAAAGCGCTGCAAGCGGCGTCAGTAGGCGCGCTGCAACACCGGTACGCTGATACCAGAAATTTGGTGCTCTCATGCAGCGGACCTATTAGCTAATAGAGACGTTAGAGTTGTTTCCATCGCCTTGGCGACTTCTGCGCCCTCAGAGATGACGGACCATGCGCGGCTTGCCTGTTCGGCGTTGATATTGGCAGCAAGAAGATCCTCCACTGCTACGGGTAGCTCTTGTGGTTGAGCTATTTGGGTGCTGGCATTTGCCGATACAAGGCGCTCGAACTTTGGACCACAGGGGGCAGTTTCTGGACCATGTATAATGGCCGAGCCTAGTGAAGCTGGGTCAAACGGATCCAGTCGACTTGCCTCGGATAAACTGCCGCCAATAAATGTGATGGGCGAAAGCCGTAGCCAGTTGGCCTTTTGATCAAGGCCATCAGTGACGAAAATTTGGGTGGCATCGGAAATCGGATCGCCTTTGCTTT
>Ga0181571_10000037_pt1 | contig 68942 bp, 73 predicted proteins | sample 101ome_17_FD_132440 | JGI IMG/M metagenome (GOLD analysis project Ga0181571, IMG submission 132440) | Coastal salt marsh microbial communities from the Groves Creek Marsh, Skidaway Island, Georgia - 101407AT metaG (megahit assembly) | ecosystem: Environmental > Aquatic > Marine > Intertidal... | reverse complement strand
GAGATCAAGACGCGGCGCAAGCTTGTTGAGCCGCGCACCGATGCGCAGAAGGCTTATGTGCTGAACCTCTTTGAAAACGAGCTGTCATTTGGGATCGGCCCTGCGGGTACGGGGAAGACCTATCTGGCGGTCGCGGTTGGCGTGTCGATGTTCATTGCCGGAAAGGTTGACCGGATTATCCTGTCCCGTCCTGCGGTGGAGGCGGGTGAAAAGCTCGGCTACCTGCCCGGGGATATGAAAGACAAGGTCGATCCCTATATGCAGCCGCTTTATGATGCGCTGAACGATTTCCTACCCGGCAAGCAGACGGCCAAGCTGATCGAAGAAAAGCGGATCGAAATTGCGCCGCTGGCGTTTATGCGCGGGCGGACATTGGCGAATGCCTTCGTCGTTTTGGATGAGGCGCAGAACGCAACGACGATGCAGATGAAGATGTTCCTCACCCGTTTGGGTGAAGGCTCGCGCATGGTGATCACCGGCGACCGCAGCCAGGTGGACCTGCCGCGGGGCGTGCAGTCGGGTCTGCGGGACGCCGAGCGGCTCTTGCAGAATATTCCAAAGATTAGCTTCAATTATTTCACCTCCAAAGATGTGGTGCGCCATCCGTTGGTCGCGGCGATCATCGATGCTTATGACCGTGACAGCGAAAGAGCCGAAGCTGCCAAAGGGCAGGCCGCGCGGGAATGAGCGTTTTCGTCACCATCGAGGACGAGCGGTGGGAAGCGGTTGATCTGGAGGCGCTTGCCGAGCGGGCCTGCGCAGCGGCGCTGGAGCACCTTTCGCTTGATCCGGAGGAATGCGAGATCAGCCTGCTGGGGTGCGATGATGCGCGCATTGCCCTTTTGAATGCTGACTTTCGGCAAAAGGACAAGGCCACAAACGTGCTGTCTTGGCCATCGGCCGAGCGGGGTGCGGCGGAGGATGGGGCGATGCCCGAAGCGCCGGAGCCGGACACATTTGGTGAATGCGAGTTGGGCGACGTTGCAATATCCTATGAGACTTGCGCGCGGGAGGCTGCCGAGGCGGGCAAATCGCTGCCAGATCATGCCACCCATTTACTGGTTCATGGCACGCTGCATTTGCTGGGTTTTGACCATGAGCGTGACCAAGACGCCACCCTCATGGAAGGAATGGAAACGGAGATACTTGGCAAAATGGGTATTGCCGACCCATATAGAGATTAGGAAAAACGGGATAGGCCGCTTTTTGGCATCCCAATGCAGGTAGGAGACGATGGGCGACTCGATAGACGGGCCTTCTAGCGCAGCGCATAGCGCGCAAGATGAAGACACTGAAGGGCAGAGTAAGGGCTTTCTGGGCCGCATATTTGATGCACTAAGCCCATCAGAAGCAGCGGCGAACGGATATGATCTGACGCCAGTTCCTGACACCGCGTATACCTCCACGACACCGGGCATGCTGAACTTGCGCCGCATGCGCGTGGAGGATGTAGCGATCCCGAAAGCGGATATCGTGGCGGTTCCGGTGGCGATTTCGAAAGAAGATATGGTGGGTGTGATCCGTGAAAACTGGCTCACTCGCTAGCCTGTGTTCGAAGGAAATCTGGACACGCCGATCGGGTTCGTGAACCTGAAGGATTTTGCCCTCAAGCACGGGTTCAACGGCGGCTCGGAGCTGGCGCTGCGGGAAATCGTGCGCCGGTTGCTCTATGTGCCGCCTTCGATGCCGATTGGTGTGCTGCTGCAAAAGATGCAGGCCGAGCGGATCCACATGGCGTTGGTGATCGATGAATATGGTGGCACCGACGGGCTGGTGACGATCGAAGATCTGATCGAGCAAGTTGTCGGCGAGATCGAGGACGAACACGACATCGAGGAAGAGGATACTTTCATCGAGGAAACCGCTGGCGTTTGGCTGGCCTTGGCGAAAACACCGCTTGAGGAATTCGAAGCGGAGGTGGGTGTTGACCTTACCGCGCATGAGGAAGTCGATGACGAAGAGGTAGATACGCTGGGGGGGCTTGTTTTCATGCTGTCGGGCCATGTGCCGGCGCGCGGCGAGGTGATCCAGCACCCTGATGGGGCCGAATTCGAAGTTGTCGATGCCGATCCGCGCAGGATCAAGCGGCTGCGGGTGCGATTGCCGCATGCGGTTGCGCGCAGCTGACGTGAGGGTGCAGATCCAGCGGATGCTTGCGGCGATCCGGCCGCGTCTGCCGCTGGTTTTACTGGGAGCGATTGCCGCACTTGGGCTTGAGCCGTTTGGTTTGGCGCCGGTGACGGTATTGGCCTTGGGTGTTGGCCTGTGGCGGTGCATGCGGGCGGCAAACGTGCGGGCGGTGATGGCTGATGGCGCGGCATTGGCGTCTGGTTACTTTACTGTTGCGATCCATTGGATCGTGTTCCCGTTTCTTGTGGCGCCATTGGCAACCGGCTGGATGGCGCCGTTTGCACTCCTGTTGATGGTGGCGGGGCTGGCGCTGTTTTGGGCGGTTCCGCTCGGGCTTGCGTGGCGCTTGGGGCGCGGTCTGGCGGGGCGAATGGTTTGGGCGGCGCTGTTGCTCACGGTGGCGGATTTGCTGCGGGCGCATGTGCTGACGGGGTTTCCTTGGGCGGTTGTTGGGCAGGTTTGGGCCGGATGGGGCTTGGGGCAGGCGGCAGCGCTTGTTGGTATGCATGGCCTGACGCTCGTTACCTTGTTGGCCGTGGCGCTGGCTGCCGGCTTGGGGCAACGTAAAGGCTGGGTTTTGGGCATTGGTGTGAGCGCCGTGCTGCTTCTGGCGGGAGAAGGTGCCGGGCGTTGGTCTATGGCGCGGCCGCTGGCGGATGCAGGGCCGGTCGTGCGCCTGGTGCAGCCGAATGTACCCCAATCCGAGAAATGGAACCCTGAACGCGGGCGTGAGTTTCTTGACCGTTTGCTGATGCTGACGCGCAGCCCGCTTGGTGCGGAAGGTGATCCGGAGGTTGTGATCTGGCCGGAAACGGCGGTGCAGCCGCTCTTGGGCAATTCCGTCAACACCCGCGCCGTGATTGCCCGCGCGGCAGGGGGCAGGCCAGTGCTGTTGGGGATGAACCGGCGGGAAGGGGCGCGATTCTTTAACGCGATGGTGCTGCTGGACAGCGCGGGTGCGGTCAGCGCGGTATATGATAAGTCCCATCTGGTGCCGTTTGGCGAGTACCTGCCTTTGGGAGAGTGGCTCAAAGCCTTTGGCCTGCACGGATTAGCGGCGAGCGAAGGGGGTGGCTACACCGCTGGACCGGCGGGCGGCAGCCTTGAGGTGCCGGTGCTCGGACGGGCGCGGCCATTGATTTGCTACGAGGGTATTTTCCCCGAAGAAATTAGCGCTTCCAACCTGCGGGCGATGGTGCTGATCACCAATGATGCGTGGTTTGGCCCCTCGGCAGGGCCACGGCAACATCTGGCGCAAGCGCGGCTGCGGGCGATCGAGCAAGGGGTTCCGATGATTCGCGTTGCCAATACCGGCGTGACGGCGATGATTGATCCTTATGGCCGGATCGTTGGCGAAATCGGCATGGGGCAACAGGGGGTGATCGATGTCGCGGTTCCGGCGGCGCTTGGTTGGGTGCCGCCTTATGCCCGATTGGGCGATTGGCTGGTTCTGGCCTTCATTACTGTGGGAATTATACTGCTCCTCGCGGCAAACGCGCGGAAAATGATTGACCAGCGCCGCGAGGCACCCTAGCTGGAGTTTTCAATCACCCGTCACAACGGCTTCCTGGCGTGGCGGTGTTAATGAATGGAGCGTTTCCCATGACAAGACCCGATTACACTTTCACCTCCGAGTCAGTCTCGGAAGGGCATCCCGATAAGGTCTGCGACCGGATTTCGGATGCGGTTCTGGATGCGTTCTTGGCCGAAGAGCCGACAGCGCGTGTGGCCTGCGAAACCTTTGCGACGACGAACCGTGTGGTGATCGGCGGCGAGGTGGGACTATCGGATCAGGCGACGCTGAGCCGGTATATGGAGGCGATCCCAGATATCGCCCGCGCCTGTATCAAGGATATCGGCTACGAGCAGGACAAGTTCCACCACGAGACGGTGGAAATCACCAACCTGTTGCACGAGCAGTCCGCGCATATCGCGCAAGGTGTGACGGGCGAGCGTGGGGACGAAGGCGCTGGCGATCAGGGGATCATGTTCGGCTACGCGACGGACGAGACGCCTGACCTGATGCCGGCACCCATCCAGTACAGCCATGCGATCCTGCGGCGGCTGGCTGAGGTGCGGAAATCCGGTGCGGAGCCAACGCTGGGGCCGGATGCGAAATCGCAGCTTTCGGTGCGTTACGAAAACGGCAAGCCGGTGGGCGTGACGTCCATCGTGTTGTCGACGCAGCATCTGGATGAAAACATGACCAGCGATGATGTGCGCGCGGTGGTGGAGCCATACATCCGTGAAACCCTGCCGGAAGGCTGGATCAGCGCTGAGACAAAATGGTGGGTGAACCCGACCGGCAAGTTTGTGATCGGTGGGCCGGATGGGGATGCGGGCCTGACGGGGCGCAAGATCATCGTCGATACCTATGGCGGCGCGGCCCCGCATGGTGGCGGTGCGTTCTCGGGCAAAGACCCGACAAAGGTGGACCGCTCGGCCGCTTATGCGGCGCGGTATCTCGCGAAGAACGTGGTTGCTGCGGGAATGGCAGAGCGCTGCACGATCCAGTTGTCCTATGCAATTGGCGTGGCTCGGCCGTTGTCGATCTATGCTGATACGCATGGCACCGGCGAAGTGGCGCCCGAGGTGATCGAGCGGGCGGTGGCGCAGCTGATGGACCTGACGCCGCGCGGCATTCGCACCCATCTGGACCTGAACCGCCCGATCTACCAGCGCACGGCCGCCTACGGGCATTTTGGCCGCGCACCGGAAGCCGATGGGGGCTTCAGCTGGGAGCGCACCGATCTGGTGGATGCGCTGAAGGCGGCGGTCTGAGGGGCGCTCCATGCCACATGCAGAGCTGAAATATTCGGCTGATCTCACGCTTGATGCCGGCGCTGTTTTGCGTGGCGTCGAGGCGGTCATAGCGCGGCATGATGCGGGCGCGGGTGTGTGTAAGGGCCGTGCCTACCCGGCGGCGGTCTTTCATCACACACATTGCCTGCTGACGGTGTCGGTGTTGCCGAAAGCGCATCGTGACAAGGCGTGGAGCGATGCGCTTCTTGCGCTGTTGGAGGCGGAACTGACCGTGCATTTGCCGGTGCGGTGCTATGTGTCCATCGCGGTTGAGTTCACCGACGAGCGCTATGTGACCACGGAATACGCCCCGTAGCGGTCGAACCGCCCCTGGTTTGGATCGGGGGCGGGGAAGATCAGGCAGCGGCGGCGCGGTTATCGAGTGATATGCGCCCTGCGCCCAGTGCGACGACCATCAGCATGCCACCTGCGATGGAGACGTTTTTCATGAAGTTGATCATTTCACCTTGAGCGGCCATGCCCTCCATCCCGAAGGACGGGGCGAGGTGGAACAGGATGCCGGAGTTAAGGCTGAAACCGGCCAGAAGGAACGCAACAACGCGGGTCTGCCATCCGATAAGCAGAGCGATGCCGCCGCCGAGTTCTGTCAGGATCACGAGGGGAAGAAGCGCGCCGGGAACGCCCATCATTTCCATATTTTGAGCGTTGCCGGAGTAGCCGGTGATCTTTTGCGCGCCAGCCATAATGAAAATGAACGCGAGCAGAAGCCGACCTGCGGGCGCGGCGAGGGATGTAAAGGACTGAGTCATTGGGTTTGCCTTTCGTTTAGAACCTGACGCTGACTTAGGTGGGTTCTTCGAGCGGTTGAATTCGGCAAATTTAGCGGCCTTATGTGCGAAAACGCACATGGAGCCATCCCAGCGGCGCCAATTGCGCGCTAGCGTTGACCCCATTGATCCGTTTGCTTTGCCGCGCTAAGGGCCGCGCATGAATGAGAAGAAAACACACCCCACCGGCGCGCCTTGGCGCAATTTCTACGGTCGTTTGAAGGGCAAGGGCTTGCGGAAATCGCAGGAAGCCTATCTGGATGAAGACCTTGCCGCGTTGTCACCCGGAGCTGTGGGGTGGGACGTGAACCCTGATCGCTTGCCACTTGACTTGGCGACCCGTTTTCCCGAAGTCAAGGAGATCTGGCTGGAAATCGGCTTTGGCGGCGGTGAGCATCTGGTGCATATGGCGGCCAACAATCCGCAGGTCGCTATTATCGGCTGTGAGCCTTATATCAACGGCGTTGCCATGCTGCTTGGCAAGATCCGCGATGCGGGTGTGACCAATCTGGCCGTGCATCCCGGCGATGCACGAGATTTGTTTGATGTGTTGCCGGAGGGGGCAATCTCGAAGGCTTTCCTCAACTACCCTGACCCGTGGCCGAAAAAGAAACACCATCGGCGCCGGTTTGTGACGCAAGAGCATTTGCAGCCGCTTCACCGCGTGATGAAAGCGGGTGCGGAGTTCCGCGTGGCGACGGATATCGAAGATTATGTGCGCCAAACGATGCAGGAAGTGCCGAAGGCAGGCTTCATCTGGACGGCAGAATGCGCGGATGACTGGCGCGAGCCTTGGGGAGACTGGCTTTCCACCCGCTATGAGCAAAAGGCGCTGCGCGAGGAGCGGGTGCCGCATTACATGACATTTCTGCGCGGGTGATGCTTCCGGCGTTCTGGTGATGGACGCTGCTTTGATGCTGGTTTATGAGGGCGCTAACAGCAGCTGACGAGGCCCAAATGTCTGGACATGGCACCCCGATCCCGATGACTTCCCGCAAGGTGACTGCGCTCAAGGGCGTGGCCAATGTTCCGGGAGATAAATCAATCTCGCATCGGTCACTGATCTTGGGCGCGATGAGCGTTGGCGAGACGCGGATCACCGGCCTTTTGGAAGGCGAGGATGTTCTGGATACGGCGAAGGCGATGCGGGCTTTCGGGGCCGAAGTGACGGATCATGGCGGTGGCGAATGGTCTGTGTATGGCGTCGGCGTTGGTGGGTTTGCCGAACCTGAGCAGGTGATTGATTGCGGCAATTCCGGCACGGGTGTGCGTTGGATCATGGGGGCGGTGGCGACAACGGCGGTGACCGCCGTGTTCACCGGCGATGCGTCGCGCAACGGGCGGCCAATGGGGCGGGTGACGAACCCGCTGGCGGAATTTGGAGCGCAGGCTTTCGGGCGTGAAGGCGGCCGGCTGCCGATGACCATCGTGGGCGCGCGGGAGCCGATGCCGGTGCGCTATGTGGTGCCGGTGCCTTCGGCGCAGGTGAAATCGGCTGTGCTGCTCGCGGGCCTGAACGCGCCCGGCAAGACTGTCGTGATCGAGAAGGAAGCGACACGCGACCATACCGAACGGATGCTGCAAGGGTTTGGCGCGGAGCTGACGGTGGATGAAACCGACGAGGGCCGCGTGATCACGCTGACCGGCCAGCCGGAGTTGCAGCCACAAACCATCGTGGTACCGCGCGATCCTTCCTCGGCGGCTTTCCCTGTTTGCGCTGCGATCCTTACGGAAGGATCGGATGTGCTCGTGCCGAATATCGGGCTAAACCCAACGCGCGCGGGGCTATTTACCACGCTGAAGGAAATGGGCGCGGACCTGACCTATGAGAACCTGCGCGAAGAGGGCGGCGAGCCGGTGGCGGATTTGCGGGCGAAATTCTCGCCCGACCTCAAAGGCATCAAAGTGCCACCTGCGCGGGCGGCGAGCATGATCGACGAATATCCGGTGCTGTCTGTTGTTGCGTCGTTTGCTGAAGGCGCGACTGTGATGCGTGGGGTTAAAGAGCTGCGCGTCAAGGAGAGCGACCGGATCGACGCGATGGCGAAGGGTTTGCGGGCTGCTGGTGTGGAGGTTGAAGAGGGTGAGGATTGGTGGATCGTGCACGGGCGCGGCCATGGCAATGTGACCGGCGGCGTGACGGTGGAGAGCCGCCTTGATCACCGGATCGCGATGTCCTTCATGGTAATGGGCATGGCGACCGAGAAGCCGATGACGGTCGATGATGGTGGCCCGATTGCGACGTCGTTCCCGATCTTTGAGCCGTTGATGGCAGGGCTTGGCGCGGCGATTACCCGTTCGCACCAGTGAAGCGGAGCGCCCTTTGGCTGAGCGGCGGGGCGGCTTTGGTCGCCTATGCTGCGTTGATCGGGGTGGCGCAGGTTCTCTTGGTGCCGGAAACGGGGGGACCGTTGCCCTTTGATCTGCGCATTGGCGGCTATGACGCGGTGCAGGCGCAGATATTCATCGACGCCATAAGCGCAGAGGGGCGTGCAGCTTATCTCGGGCCGGTGCGTCTGCTTGATACGGTGTTTCCGGTGGTGTTTGGCGCCTTTTTGAGCCTGCTTTGCCGTGCGGCTTTGCCGAAGGCGGGGTGGCCCGCCGTAGCCAGTTTGCCGATTTTGTATGTGGTCTTGGACCTGTGGGAAAATGCGCGCGTCGGAGCGATGATAGCGCAGAATGATGCGGCGCTTGCTGCGGGAGCGTCCGCTTTGACGCAAGCAAAGTTTATCGTGCTTGCCGTTGTGGCGCTTGTGCTCGGTGCGGTTTGGCTATGGCGGCGCGTGAAGGAGGGAAGTTCGTGAGTTTTACAGTGGCAATCGACGGCCCAGCGGCGGCAGGCAAGGGAACCATTAGCAAGGCGGCGGCGCAGCGCTTTGGCTTTGCGCATCTGGATACCGGTTTGCTCTACCGTGCGGTGGGTGCGCGTGTGGCGGAGGGCGAGGAGCCTGTCGCGGCAGCGCAATCGCTGAATGCCAAAGACCTCGCGCGACAGGATTTGCGCACGCAGGCGGTGGCGGATGCAGCCAGCACGGTGGCAACCAATCAGCAGGTGCGAGAGGCTTTGGTGGAATTTCAAAGAGATTTCGCGGCCAAAGAAGGCGGCGCGGTTCTGGACGGGCGCGACATTGGCACGGTGATTTGCCCTGATGCAGATGTGAAGCTCTTTGTCACGGCGCGTGCCGAAGTGCGGGCGAAGCGGCGGTGGGAAGAGTTGTGCTCTGCCGGAGGGGACGCTGATTATGATACCGTTCTTGCCGAGGTGAAGGCGCGTGATGCCCGTGACGAGGGGCGCAAGGATGCGCCAATGCGGCGGGCGGATGATGCGGTGCTCTTGGATACATCTGATCTGACTATTGAGGAGGCGATTGCCCGTGCGGTCGCCGCGATTGAACAAGCCAGAGGGCAGGGCGCTGGCTGAACGGTTATTTGTAGGCAAAAACCCCTTGTTTGCCGTGGGTAATTCCCCTATACGCGCGCCTGTTGAAGCGGCGGCACAGCCGCGGGCGGAGATGTGGAGCAGGGTCGGAAGCGTCCGGCCCTCTTTGTTTTCCGTTCAGCCGAGACCAATTGAAACCCAAAGACCCGCGGAGACAACCGCGCGGCCCGAATAGCAAAACGTAAAGGAACTGAATACGAATGTGCGCTAAAGCAACCATGGAGGAGTTCGAAGCCCTCCTTAACGAAAGCTTCGAAATTGACACGCCGGAAGAAGGTTCGGTTGTCAAAGGCAAAGTCATCGCAGTTGAAGCTGGCTACGCCATCATCGACGTCGGCTACAAGATGGAAGGCCGCGTTGAACTCAAAGAATTCGCAAATCCCGGTGAAGCACCCGACATCAGCGTTGGCGACGAGGTAGAAGTCTTCCTCCGTGCCGCAGAAAACGCCCGTGGCGAAGCCGTGATTTCCCGCGAGATGGCCCGCCGTGAAGAGGCATGGGACCGTCTTGAAAAAGCCTATGCTGACGAAGAGCGCGTTGAAGGCGCGATCTTTGGCCGCGTTAAGGGTGGCTTCACTGTCGATCTCGGCGGTGCTGTTGCGTTCCTTCCGGGCTCGCAGGTTGACGTGCGCCCTGTGCGTGACGCTGGCCCGCTGATGGGCCTCAAGCAGCCGTTCCAGATCCTCAAGATGGACCGTCGCCGTGGCAACATCGTTGTATCGCGCCGTGCGATCCTCGAAGAGTCCCGCGCCGAACAGCGCGCCGAAGTCATCGGCAACCTGTCCGAAGGTCAGGCTGTGGACGGCGTGGTCAAGAACATCACCGAATACGGTGCGTTCGTTGATTTGGGCGGTGTTGACGGCCTGCTGCACGTCACTGACATGGCATGGCGCCGTGTGAACCACCCGTCCGAGATCCTCTCCATCGGTGAGACGATCAAGGTACAGGTCATCAAGATCAACAAAGACACCCACCGCATCAGCCTCGGCATGAAGCAGCTGCAGGATGATCCGTGGGATTCCGTCGAGAGCAAGTACCCGCTGGAAAGCGTGCACAATGGCCGCGTGACGAACATCACCGACTACGGTGCATTCGTCGAGCTGGAAGCTGGCGTCGAAGGTCTGGTTCACGTCTCCGAAATGTCCTGGACCAAGAAGAACGTCCATCCGGGCAAGATCGTCTCTACCTCGCAAGAGGTTGAGGTCATGGTTCTCGAGATCGACAGCGCGAAGCGTCGCGTTTCGCTCGGCCTCAAGCAGACCATGCGCAACCCGTGGGAAGTCTTTGCGGAGTCGCATCCGGAAGGCACCGAGGTCGAGGGCGAGGTCAAGAACATCACCGAGTTCGGTCTGTTCGTTGGTCTGCTGGGCGACATCGACGGTATGGTTCACCTCTCCGACCTGAGCTGGGACGAGCGTGGTGAAGACGCCATCCAGAACTACCGCAAGGGCGACATGGTCAAGGCGAAGGTTTCGGAAGTGGATGTTGAGAAAGAGCGTATCTCGCTCTCGATTAAAGCCATGGACGGCGACCCGTTTGCTGATGCTGTTGGCGGCGTGAAGCGCGGCTCGATCATCACCGTGAACGTCACTGCGATCGAAGATGGCGGCATCGAAGTGGAATATGAAGGCATGAAGTCCTTCATCCGCCGCTCCGACCTCAGCCGTGACCGCGCCGAGCAGCGCCCCGAGCGCTTCGGTGTTGGCGACAAGGTCGATGTCCGCGTCACCAATGTCGACAGCAAGTCGCGCAAGCTGGGCCTTTCGATCAAGGCACGCGAAATCGCGGAAGAGAAAGAAGCTGTTGAGCAGTACGGTTCGTCCGACTCTGGCGCTTCCCTCGGTGATATCCTCGGCGCCGCTCTGAAGGGCGACGAGTAATCAATTAACTGCCCGCAGGGCAGCTTGAGACTGACCCCGCCGACAGGTTCGGCGGGGTCTTTTTATTGCGAATCGGCCTCGCCAAAAGCGGGGTTGGAATGGGTCGAACGGAAAAAAGTCAGGATAAGTGACAAAAAATCTGTGAGTTTAGTCCCATTAAAGCTGGAAATGGCGCTCAACGAGGGACGGGCCTATTTCCCGAACGAAATAAGCTGCTTATAGTCGTCAGAAGAATGCCGAAAATGGCGCGAGCCGACAGCCAGCGGGGGGACGCATGATCAGGTCTGAACTGATCCAGAAGATTGCGGAGGAAAATCCGCACCTATATCAGCGTGACGTCGAAAAGATCGTGAACACGATTTTTGAGGAAATCACCGACGCTATGTCTTCGGGTTCGCGTGTGGAATTACGCGGTTTTGGGGCGTTCTCGGTGAAGAAACGCGACAGTCGCATGGGGCGCAATCCGCGCACTGGCGAGGCTGTTCCGGTCGAGGAGAAACATGTTCCTTTCTTTAAGACCGGAAAGCTGCTGCGTGACCGCCTGAACGGTGACTGACGCCGAGATAACGAGGCATTGATGAAAACGATCCGATACGGGTTCTGGGCTATTGTTGGCTTGGTCCTGATTGTTCTGGGTTTGGCCAATCGGGATATGGTGACACTGCGGGCGATGCCGGAGGCGCTGGCGAAATGGTTTGGGATTTCCCCTGACATTTCGCTGCCGTTGTTTGTCGTCATCTTCCTTGGTGTTGCGATTGGGCTGTTGATCGGTTTCTTGTGGGAATGGCTGCGGGAGCACCGCTTGCGGGCTGACGGACGCGCGAAGGCGCGTGAAGCCGCTGACCTGCGCCGCGAGGTTGACAGGCTGCGCGGTGAAAAGCATGCGGGCAAGGACGAAGTGCTGGCGCTGCTGGAGAGCTCTAACTAGGCGATGACGGATCATGTGCGCGTCAAAATCTGCGGGCTGACGACGCCTGCGCAAGTCGCGGCTGCCGCCGAGGCGGGGGCGGCCTATGTCGGCTTTGTATTTTTCCCGAAATCACCACGCGCCGTAACACCAGCGCAGGCGGCGGAACTGGCGCTTGCCGCGCCGCTCGGGGTGGCGAAGGTGGCTCTGGTGGTCAACGCGACAGACGCGGAGCTGGATGAAATCACGGAAACGGTGCCGCTCGATATTTTGCAACTTCACGGCGCTGAAAGCCCTGAGCGGGTCGCGGAAATTCGTGCGCGTTATGGGCTGCCTGTGATGAAAGCTATAGGCATCGCGGATGAAAGCGATGTGGCGGCGATAGAGGCTTATTCGGACGTAGCCGACCAATTGTTGATCGACGCGAAACCGCCAAAGAATGCTGACTTGCCGGGGGGTAATGGGCTTTCCTTTGACTGGCGGTTGGTGAAGCGAAAATACTGGCGGCGCCCGTGGATGCTGGCGGGGGGATTGACGCCGGAGAATGTGGCGGAAGCCATCGCGATGACTGGCGCGCGGCAGGTGGATGTGTCCTCCGGTGTGGAAGCTGCACCTGGGCAGAAAGATCCAGCCCTAATGAAGCGGTTCCTAGAAGCTGCGCGCGGTACTGACCCAAACTGAGGTTTGCTGCCGCGTTTGGGTCGATTGGCCCGTTTTGCCGTCGAACATTTCGCTGACAAGGGAGCGGGTAAATCTGCGGTAGAGGCGTTGTTGGGAACTTGCGGGTCAACGCGCCGACTGCGGGCAGAAATGCCCTTGAAAACGCGCCTTTCGGCAACATCCATCCTTTACCCAGCAAGTGCATGGCGCTAGTTGATTGGGAAACGGATAGGAGAGGTGGCCATGCCCGAAGATCTCGTCAACAGCTTTATGACTGGACCGGATGAAAACGGCCGGTTCGGCGATTTTGGAGGCCGCTTTGTTTCTGAAACATTGATGCCGCTGATCCTCGAGCTTGAAGCGGAATATGAAAACGCCAAGACGGATGAAACCTTCTGGGCGGAAATGAACGATCTATGGACCCATTATGTGGGCCGCCCGTCGCCTCTCTATTTCGCGGAGCGGCTGACCGAGCATTTGGGTGGGGCAAAGATCTATCTGAAGCGCGATGAGTTGAACCACACCGGCGCACACAAGATCAACAACGTGTTGGGCCAGATCATTCTTGCCCGCCGCATGGGTAAGACGCGGATCATCGCTGAAACCGGCGCGGGGCAACATGGTGTGGCAACGGCCACCGTTTGCGCCAAGTTCGGGCTTAAATGCGTGGTTTATATGGGTGCGCATGACGTTGAGCGGCAGGCGCCGAACGTGTTCCGCATGCGGCTGCTGGGCGCTGAAGTTGTACCTGTTACCAGTGGGCGCGGCACGCTTAAGGATGCGATGAACGATGCGCTGCGCGATTGGGTGACGAACGTGCGCGATACGTTCTACTGCATTGGTACGGTTGCCGGACCGCACCCTTACCCAGCGATGGTGCGCGATTTCCAGTCGATCATCGGCAAGGAAGCCAAAGAGCAGATGCTTGCCGCTGAAGGGCGTCTTCCGGATACGATCATCGCCGCGATTGGCGGCGGATCGAATGCGATGGGCCTGTTCTTCCCCTTCCTTGATGACAAGGATGTAAGGATTATCGGCGTTGAGGCTGGCGGCAAGGGAGTGAATGCCAAGATGGAGCATTGTGCGTCACTGACGGGTGGTCGCCCAGGTGTGTTGCATGGCAACCGGACGTATTTGCTTCAGGATGACGACGGGCAAATCCTTGAAGGCTTCTCGATTTCTGCTGGGCTAGATTATCCCGGGATCGGGCCGGAGCATGCTTGGCTGCATGACATCGGGCGGGCGGAATATGTCTCGATCACCGATAAGGAAGCGCTTGAAGCGTTCCAGCTCAGCTGTGAGCAGGAGGGGATTATCCCCGCGCTGGAGCCAAGCCATGCGCTGGCCCATGTGATGAAAATCGCGCCGGAGCTGCCGAAGGACCACATCATCTGCATGAATATGTGTGGACGTGGCGATAAGGACATCTTTACGGTCGCGAAGCATTTGGGCTTCGATATGTAAGCTGAAACAAGGCTTTACGTTGGAAAGGCGCTCCGTTGGGGCGCCTTTTTCGTTATAAACTGAGGTTTATGGGCCTATTTCAGGGGTTTACGCGGGGCAAACTGTACCCTCAGTTTATAGGCAGGTCGGTCGGAATGTGGAACGCTCCTTCTACCAGCGGCGTTTGAAGGCCGCGTTTACAGGAGTTGAAAATGAAAAATCTGCTTTTTACCACAACCGCGATTATTGGCCTCGCCGCGACATCTGCATTCGCGGATTTACATACGCAGCCGATTAGTGGGCTAGATGTCGACTCGATCAAGGAGGCGTTTTCGGGTGCGACGAAGATCGAGGTCAAGCGCGGCCCGACCCAGACCAAAATTGAAGTGATCTATTCTGATGGGAGCAAGGTCGAGGTGGTTTACGACAATACGAGCCTATCTGCGGTGAAATACGAAGAGTATACCGGGATGATGTCCGATGGGTCGTCGTTCGAGTTCGAAGATGAAAGCGACGATGATGATCATGATGATGACCATGACGACGATGATGACGACGACGATTAAGGTCGTGTCTTAGATCGAAGAAACAGACCCCCGCGCCTTTGGTTGCGGGGGTTGCGGATTGGGATAAATGAAGTCGAAACTCCGAAATAGCGTCGCCGGTCTTTTGCTTGCCGTCTGTCTGCCCGCGATGGCGGCGGCTGATCGGGTGCGCGATGCAATCATTCAGCAATTGGTCGAGCAGGGATATGAGCGTGTCGAGGTTTCGAAGACATGGCTCGGGCGGTATCGGTTCATAGCTTATGGCGGGGACCGGGTGCGTGAAATCGTCTTTAATCCGGCAACGGGTGAGATTTTGCGGGATTATCTGCGCATGTTGGGCGACGATGATGACCGGAGCGCCGGGGTGCTTGGGCAGTTGTTGGACTTGGACGATGACGATGACGACAGGGACCGGGATCGCGACAGAAGCGGCGCGTCGGATGATGATGACGATGATGATGGCGATAAGAAGAGCAGCTCGGGCTCTGGCGGCGACGATGACGACGATGACGAGCGCGATGACGATGACAGCGATAATAGCGGCTCATCCAAAGATCATGACGACGAAGATGATGAAGACGATGAAGACGACGAAAAAGATGAGGAAGATGAATAACTTAGTGCAGGCAGGTTAATGAGGAATTACTGGATCGTTGCGATCCTATCGGCTCAAATAGTGTGTGCGATATTCTTCGTGCTGAATATTCTGTGGTCGATCTTGGGCTTCGCGCCGATCAGCTGGCAGATCAGCGAGTTTATCGAGCTGGGCGCGGCAGTGGGGCTGATGCTGGGGGTTGTCTCCGGCGCTATGATGTTGCGGTGGTGGATGCGGCGGTATCGGGACGTTCAGAACCGGCTGCGCGTGGCCTCGGGCGCGTTTCTTGATCTCATTGACGATCGTTTTACCGATTGGGGGTTAACACCTGCCGAACGCGACGTTGCGATGTTCGTTCTCAAAGGGTTCAGCACCGCCGAGATTGCGGGATTTCGCGGCAAATCGGAGGGCACTGTGAAAGCCCAGACAAATGCTATCTACCGCAAGGCGGGTGTGACGGGGCGGGGTCAGCTTATGAGCCTTTTCGTCGAAGATCTGTTGGGCGAGCCATTGGCACCACGAGCGATGGCCGAGGCGGCAGCCGACTAGCGCAGGGCGTAGCGCTGGAGCACTTCCATCGGGACAATTTCGAGCGCGCGGCGGTGGGTTGCCTTAAGCCGCACGCGAGGCGCGCAACCGTCTTCATGTGCTTGCAGGAAGCGGCCCGCGCAGAGGCACCAGCGATCGCCCGGTTTCAGGCCGGGGAAACCGAATTCCGGCCGTGGCGTGGAGAGGTCGTTGCCAACATATTTCGAGAAGGCGAGGAACTCGGCGGTCATGATTGCGCAAACGGTGTGGCTGCCGTGATCCTCGGCGCAGGTGTCACAAGCGCCGTTGCGGAAGAAGCCGGTCATGGGATCGGTGGAGCAGCTTTCCAGCGTGGTTCCAAGGACGTTCACGGATGTGGCGATTTCTGGCACGGGGACACCTATCGGAATTTATCAGCGAGCTTTTGCAGCGGAGAGCGCTTGTCCTCCTCCTGTGGGGAAGGGGCAGCAGGCGCGGCGGCGGGGCGTGGTGCGGGCGTGGCGTCGCTTTTGTCGGTTGTGGAGGAACGGGCAGGAGCCACACGGCGCGCGACGGCGTTCAGAAACGCGGGCGTATCATCGGCGGCGAGAGAGGCGATGCCGTCGCTGATGCCGCGCAGGAGGTCATCGAGCCAGCCTTCGATCTCGGCTTTCGGGAAATCGTGCAGAACGTAGGGAGAGACAAGTTCCTTCCGCCCCGGATGGCCGATGCCAAGGCGCACGCGGTGATATTCGGCACCGATATGCGCGTGGATCGACCGCAAGCCGTTGTGACCGGCATGGCCGCCGCCTGTTTTGACGCGGCATTTGCCGGGAGCGAGGTCCAGCTCATCATGAAAGACGGTGACGTCCTGCGGCTCCAGCTTGTGAAAGCGCATGGCTTCGCCGACCGATTGGCCGGAAAGGTTCATAAAGGTTTTGGGCTTCAGCAGGAGCACCTTTTCGGTGCCAAGACGCCCTTCGCTGATCTGGCCGTTGAACTTGTTGCGCCACGGCGCAAAACCGTGGTCATCGGCAATGCGATCAACGGCCATGAAGCCGACGTTATGGCGGTTGCGGGCGTATTTCCCGCCAGGATTTCCGAGGCCGACAAAAAGTTTCATGCAGGTAATCTAGCGGCGGAAAGTGGGGCGGACCAGTAGGCCCGAAAAAGAAAACGGGACGCGATGCGCCCCGTTCTGAACTTTTGCCAAAGGTGCGGAAGATTACTCTTCTGCGGCCTCTTCTGCAGCCTCGTCGCCGCCCTCTTCGTTCTCAGCGGAACGCAGGCCCGACGGGGCAGAGATGTTGGCGATCACGAAGTCACGATCGATGGTCGGCTTGGCGCCAGCCGGCAGATCGACATCGCTGATGTGGATTACGTCGCCGACTTCCTTGCCGGTTAGATCGACAACGATCTGCTCGGGGATGTCGCCAGCAATAACACTCAGCTCGACTTCCGGACGAACGACGGTCAGAACGCCGCCCTTCTTGATGCCGGGTGCGGCTTTTTCGTTTTCGAACTCGACATGCACGAATATGTTCACACGGCTGGTACGCTTCAGGCGCATCAGGTCGATGTGGGTCGGCAGGTCTTTGACCACGTCACGCTGCACACCACGGCAGATCACGCGCACGTCTTCCTGACCTTCAACCTTGAGGTTGAAGAGCGTCGACATGAAGCGGCCAGCCTTGAGGCGCTTGAGCAGGGCATTGAAGGGGATATTGATTGCGAGCGGATCGGAACCGCCGCCATATACGATGCCAGGTACGTCGCCGTTGCGGCGAGATTGACGAGCGGCCCCCTTGCCTGTCCCCGTCCGTACCGTGGCGTGAAGATCAGGGATCTCACGAGCCATGGGTAATTCTCCAAAATTGAGGGGCCGTCCTCCAAGGGTGTACGGCCCAGTGAAGCCGCGCGTATAGAGCGGTTTGGCCTGTTTGAAAAGGGTAAAAAGCGACCCTGCTTGCGGATAGAGGCTTGCCAGATTGCGATCCTGCGGTCAAATGGGAGACATGTCTATTGTTAGCGCTCTCAACCTCTCGCGCCGGACCTCAGCGGCGTTCATTCTTCTCGGATCGTTCTGGGGGGGATTCGCTGCACTTGTCCCAGTGATCAAGGCGGGGCTGGGCGTCGATGACGGGGTCTTTGGCCTGTTGCTTCTTGGTTCTGCGGTGGGACTTGTTTCGGCGATGTGGTTGGCGCCGCGTGCGGACCGTGTCCTTGGCGCGCGGGGTATGCAGGTCGCAGCGTTGGGAATGGCGGTGATGTGGCAGGGGATGGGGCTGGTGAGCCTGCCGTGGATGTTTGCCGGACTGATGGTATTTCTGGGGATGTTTTCGGGCTTGCTGGACGTGATCATGAATTCGCGGGTGAGCGAATTGGAAGCGCGGACGGGACGGTCGCTGATGAACGTCAATCACGCGATGTTTTCTTTGGGATATGCGCTTTCGGCGATTGCGACAGGGATTGCGCGGGAGGCAGGGATGGGGCCGTCGGAGGTCTTTGGTGCCTTGGCGCTGTTGACGGTCGCTGTCGTTATGGCCTTGCGGGTTCCGGCAGCGATGGTGAGTGCGGAGGAAGGCTATTCTGGTGGCTATCCACTGGTGACAGCCCTCTTGTGCGGGGCGATTGTATTCGTTGCGTTTGCCTCTGAAGCGACGGTGGAATCGTGGTCGGCGCTGCATGTGGAGCGGACGCTGGGCGGCGGCGCGGCGCAAGGGGCGCTGGGGCCGGCGATGTTGGGACTGACGATGGCCTTTGGCCGCTTCTCGGGGCAGGCTGTGGCGGAGCGGTTTCACGAGTTGCCGGTGATCATCTGGGCGTCGCTGATTTCGGGCACGGGGGCGGTAATTGCCGCGCTCGCGCCAAGCCCGCTGATCGCTTATGTGGGCTTTGGCACGATGGGGCTGGGGGTGTCGGTCGTGGGGCCGATGGCATTGGCGCTGGTGGGCAAGCTGGTGCCGCCGCATCTGCGGACCGAAGCCATCAGCAAGGGCGCGGTCATGGGCTTTGCGGGCTTCTTTTTCGCGCCGGTCTTCATGGGGCTGATGAGCGAGATGTTCGGGCTGCGCGCCGCCTTTGCCGGTGTCGGGGTGTTCCTGTGTTTCTCGGTGCCGCTGGCGCTGGTGCTCCAGCGGCGCGGGCAGTCGGCGGTCAGGTCCAGCGGGTTGTAAAATCCTGCGGCAGCAGGAGGTTATCGCGCGACAGGTTGTGGATGTCCCGCTCGCCGCAGAGGGCCATCGTGGTGTCGAGTTCCTTGTGGATCACTTCGAGCGCTTGGGTGACGCCTGCCTCCCCCATCGCGCCAAGCCCGTAGATATAGGCACGACCGATCATCGTGCCGTGCGCGCCGAGGGCGAGCGCTTTGAGCACGTCCTGACCAGTGCGGATGCCGCTATCGAGCCAGATCTCGGTCTGGCCGCCGACCGCATCGACGATGGAGGGCAGGATGCGGATGGAGGACAGCGCGCCATCAAGCTGGCGGCCGCCGTGGTTGGAGACGACGATCGCTTCGCAGCCGATTTCCACTGCTTTGCGGGCATCTTCGGCATCGAGAACGCCTTTGAGGATGACCTTGCCGCCCCATTTCTCTTTCAGTTTGGCGATCATCGACCAGTCGAGCTTTGGCTCGAACTGCTCGGCGGTCCAACTGGAGAGAGAACGCAGATCGCTGACGCCTTTGGCGTGGCCGGCGATGTTGCGGAAGGTGTGGCGGCGGGTGCCGAGCATGCCCAAGCCCCAGCGCCAGCGGATCGCCAGATCAGCGATAACACGCGGCGTCATGCGGGGCGGGGCGGTGAGCTGGTTTTTGATGTCTTTGTGGCGCTGGCCGAGCACCTGAAGATCGAGCGTGATGACCAGCGCGGAGACGCCTGCGTTCTTGGCGCGGGCGATGATGTTATCGACGAATTCCTCGTCCTTGATGACGTAAAGCTGGAACCAGAACGGCTCTTTCGTGTGTTCGCGGACGTCTTCGATGGAGCAGATCGACATGGTGGAAAGCGTGTAGGGGACGCCGAATTTCTCGGCGGCGCGGGCGGCTTTGATCTCGCCATCGGCGCATTGCATTCCGGTGAAGCCAACAGGGGCGAGGGCCACTGGCATGGCGACATCATGACCGGCCATCGTGCTGCGCGTGGTGCGGTTTGACATGTCCACCGCGACCCTTTGGCGGAGGCGGATTTCGGCAAAATCGGTGGTGTTGTCGCGGAAGGTTTGCTCGGTCCAACTGCCCGATTCGCAATAGTCGAAAAACATCTTGGGGGCGCGGCGGCGGTGGATCTTCTTGAGGTCGTCGATGGTCGTGATGACGGGCATGGCCGCGCTCCGAAAGGTTAAAATTGGTTAAAATCCCTTACCAATTTATGACCCCACCGGCAAGCGCGAAGCGTGTGTATGCATGTTTTGCCGCAACCGGAACGCTGCGGCGCAGAAAGATGCACCGCGCAACCCCAGTATTGCACGGGAAAGTTGGCAAAAGCTGAAGCGGGCGGGCTTAGGCGCTGTGGGCGCCGTCGGCGAGGGTTTTGACGAAGGCCAGCACATCGGCGGGGCTGTCGCCGTTGGCGATGCGCTCGACGATGGCGGAGCCAACAACGGCACCATCCGCGACGGAGGCGATTTGCTGCGCGGCTTCGGGTGTCTTGATGCCGAAGCCGACGATCACGGGCAGATCGGACACGGCCTTGATCCGCGCGACCTCGGGGCCGACATCGGTGGCGACGGCATTGGCCGCGCCGGTGATGCCGGTGATCGAGACGTAATAAACGAAGCCGGACGTGTTGGTCATCACTTTGGGAAGGCGCTTGTCATCGGTGGTGGGCGTGGCGAGGCGGATGAAGTTCAGCCCAGCCTCCTGCGCGGGGATGCACAGCTCGACATCCTCTTCTGGCGGGAGATCGACGACGATCAGGCCGTCGATGCCAGCGGCCTTGGCATCGTCAAGGAAACGCGCAACGCCGTGGGAATAGATCGGGTTGTAATAGCCCATCAGAACGATCGGGGTGGTGTCGTCCTGCTCACGGAAGGTGCGGGCCAGTTCGAGGGTCTTGATGAGCGTCTGGCCGCCTTCGAGCGCGCGCTGACCGGCGAGCTGAATGGTGGAGCCATCGGCCATCGGATCGGTGAAGGGCAGGCCCAGTTCGATCACATCGACACCGGCAGCGGGGAGGCCTTTGACCACCTCTAGCGACTTCTCATAATCGGGATCACCAGCCATCACATAGGCGACGAAAGCTTTTTTGCCTTCGGCTTTGAGGGCCGCGAATTTGGCGTCGATCCGAGTCATCTGCTGTCCTTCCTCATGAACCGCGTCGGGTTTGCGCCATGGCTGGCGGAAAATCAATGGGCGAACGGCGTAAAGGCGCGAAAAGCGGGGCGAAACGCTTGACCATCGGGGGGGTGGGGCCGTAGATGCCCGCGCACCTCAGCCAAGGAGAATGGGTCATGGGCTTCAAGATGGGTATCGTCGGATTGCCGAATGTGGGCAAATCAACGCTGTTTAACGCGCTGACGAAGACCGCAGCGGCGCAGGCGGCGAACTTCCCCTTCTGCACCATTGAGCCGAATGTGGGCGAGGTGGCGGTGCCAGACGAACGGCTGGACAAGCTGGCGGCGATTGCCAAATCGGCGCAGATCATCCCGACGCGGATGACCTTTGTGGACATCGCTGGGCTGGTTAAGGGTGCCTCGAAGGGGGAGGGTTTGGGCAACCAGTTCCTTGCCAATATTCGCGAGGTGGATGCGATTGCCCATGTGCTGCGCTGCTTTGACGATGATGACGTGACCCATGTGGAGGGGCGCGTTGATCCGGTGGCGGATGCGGAAACCATCGAGACGGAGCTGATGCTCGCGGATCTGGAGAGTATCGAGAAGCGCCGCGCCAATTTGGTACGCAAGCTGAAGGGCAATGACAAGGAAGCGCAGCAGCAGGACCGCCTGCTGGCGATGGCGCAGGCGGCGATTGAAGAGGGCAAGCCTGCGCGGGTCGTCGAGATTGACGACGAGGACCGCAAGGCGTGGAAGATGCTGCAACTGTTGAGCACGAAGCCGGTGCTTTATGTGTGTAACGTTGAGGAAGAGGCCGCGGCGAGCGGCAATGGGCTTTCGGAGAAGGTGGGCGAAATGGCCGCCGCGCAGGGCAATAGCCATGTGGTGATTTCGGCGAAGATCGAAGAAGAGATCAGCCAGTTGGACGCCGAGGAAGCGGAGATGTTCCTTGAGGAAATGGGGCTGGATGAGGCGGGCTTGGACCGTTTGATCAAGGCGGGTCACAAGCTTTTGCATCTGCAAACCTATTTCACCGTTGGCCCGAAAGAGGCGCGTGCATGGACGATCAGGGAAGGCACGCTTGCGCCGCAAGCGGCAGGTGTGATCCATGGCGATTTTGAGCGCGGCTTCATCCGTGCGGAGACGATTGCCTATGACGATTACGTCGCTTGCAACGGCGAGGGCGGTGCGAAGGAAGCGGGCAAGATGCGCGCGGAAGGGAAGAGCTATCTGGTGAAGGATGGCGATGTGATGCACTTCCTCTTTAACACCTGATCGGGGCGAAAAGGGGCGAGCACAAGTGAAGCACAACCCATGCACATCTGATGCATATCGCACCCGCAGAAAGATGAACAAAACGGCCTGAATGATAGACCCACCGTCACGGTGGGTCTTTTTCTTTATGGTTTGTTCAGTGCGGTTAACGCCCGTTGCGCCGGCGTGCGGTGCCTATACCAATGCCGCCACGATGACATAGAGCGCCATGGCGGCGGTGATCAGCGTGCCAATGGCATAGAAGGTGGCGCGTAGCTCGTGGCTGCGGGCGGTGGCGTAGGCAAAGAAATGCCCCGCGCGGGCCGCGACGAAGCCGTAAAGCGCCAGCTGCGCCAGCCACAAGGGCGGCGCGGTGAGGATAAACAGGAACCCCGCGACCCAGAAGGCGGGGATGTTTTCGAGATCGTTGCGGTGGATGCGGCGGGCGCGTTCGACTCCCTCATGCGGGGCGAGTTGCTCGGGCGCAGAGTTTGGGTTCAGCGGGCCGGGGCTGATGTCCTCGGGCGCGGCCCAGCCGGAATGGGGGCGCATCATGATCGCCACGGTGATCCAGCCCTGACCGATGACCTTCATCACCGTCAGCGCGGCGGCGATGGCGTATGTGGTGAGGAGCGGGTTGTCGAGTGTGAGCGCTTGCATGGGGTCGCCTCATGGGAATCGGGGTTTACTTACCAATGGTAGGTAAATTAGCTTACCGTTGGTAAGTCAATCAAGTGAGGGCGCATGGCGGCGCAAGAGCAGATCCTGAATGCGGCACGCGAGATCGTGGCGGAAGCTGGGCCAGTGGCGCTGTCCTTCGATGCGATTGCCATGCGGCTGGGCAAGACGAAACAAGCGGTGCTCTATTGGTACCCGACGAAACCCGCGCTTTTGGCGGCGCTGTTTTTGCCGGCGCTGGAGGCGGAGGTCGCCGTCGCGGAGGAGGCGCTGATCGCGGCAGAGGGGCGGGCTGATGCGATTGCGCGGTTCGTTCGGGAGGTGGCGGCGTTCCATCTGGGCGATTTGGACCGCTACCGCATGATGTATCTGCTGCCGCAAACGGCGCGAGTTGGGGCGCGGGCAGCGGACCGGCCGTTGATGCAGGACATCCACCCGATCACCGACCGGCTTTATGCCGCGCTGGCCCAGCACATGGGCGGCACTGGGGCGGAGGCGCGGCGGGAGGCGGTGGCGGTGCATGGCGCGGTCTTGGGGCTGGTGCTGATGTTCGCGCTGGCGGATGCGGTGAACGACCCGCTCAAACACGCCGAAGAGGGGATGATCGTGGCGCTGATAGCCAGCTTGGGTGGGCAATCGGGGTGAATTGGGCCTGATCTGGCGGGGAACGCGGTGTTGCCCTTGACTTCCGTGCTCAGGCGCGATGTATCGGCGCGACCCTAGAGAACCGATCCGGAGCCTGAAAATGCACGCCTATCGCACCCATACCTGTGCCGCGTTGACCAAGGAAAACGTGGGCGAGACTGTCCGCCTGTCTGGCTGGGTGCATCGCGTGCGCGATCACGGTGGCGTGCTGTTCATCGACCTGCGCGACCATTACGGCGTGACGCAGGTGATCTGTGATCCCGATAGCGCCGCTTTCAGTGCATTGGAAAAGGTGCGCTCTGAGTGGTGTATCCGCATCGATGGTGATGTGAAGGCGCGGGACGAGAGCCTTGTGAACCCGAAGATCCCCACCGGCGAGATCGAGGTGTTTGTACGCGATCTCGAAGTGCTGGGCGCGTCGCAGGAGCTGCCGCTGATCGTGTTCGGCGATCAGGAATACCCCGAGGAAACCCGCCTGCGCTACCGCTACCTCGACCTGCGCCGCGAGGCGATGCAGGAGAACATGAAGCTGCGCTCCGATGTTGTTGCCTCGATCCGCAAGCGGATGTGGGATACGGGCTTCCGCGAATATCAGACGCCTATCATCACCGCCTCCAGCCCCGAAGGCGCGCGCGACTTCCTCGTGCCGTCGCGCCTGCATCCGGGCAAGTTCTATGCGCTGCCGCAGGCGCCGCAGCAGTTCAAACAGCTGATCATGATGTCGGGCTACGACAAATACTTCCAGATTGCGCCGTGCTTCCGCGATGAAGACCCGCGTGCCGACCGCTCGCCGACGGACTTCTACCAGCTGGATCTGGAAATGAGCTTTGTCACCCAGCAGGACGTTTTCGACACGATCCAGCCGGTGCTGGCGGGCGTGTTCGAGGAATTTGGCGGCGGCAAGAAGGTCGATACCGAGTGGCCGCAGATTTCCTACAAGGATGCGGCGAAGTGGTATGGCACCGACAAGCCGGACCTGCGCAACCCGATCAAGATGCAGGATTGTTCCGAGCATTTCCGTGGCTCCGGCTTTGCGATTTTCGCTAAGCTGTTGGAGCAGGAAGGCACCGAAATTCGCGCGATCCCCGCGCCGACGGGTGGCAGCCGGAAGTTCTGCGACCGGATGAATGCCTTTGCGCAGAAAGAAGGCCTGCCGGGTATGGGGTATATCTTCTGGCGCGATCAGGGCGAGGGGATGGAAGCCGCTGGGCCGCTGGCGAAGAACATCGGGCCTGAGCGGACGGAAGCGATCCGCCAGCAGCTGGGCCTTGGCGTGGGTGACGCGGCGTTCTTCCTTGGGGGCAAGCCGAAGGCGTTTGAAGGCGTTGCGGGCAAGGCGCGGAACGTGATTGGTGAGGAACTCGGCCTGACGGATATGGACCGCTTTGCCTTTGCATGGATCGTGGACTTCCCGATTTACGAGCGCGACGAGGAAACCGGCGCGATCGACTTCGAACATAACCCGTTCTCGATGCCGCAAGGCGGGCTGGAGGCGCTGAATGGCGATCCGCTTGAGGTGCGTGGCTTCCAGTATGACCTTGCGTGTAACGGCTATGAGCTGGTGTCGGGCGCGGTCCGGAACCATAAGCCGGAGATCATGCTTAAGGCCTTTGAAATCGCGGGCTATGGCGAGGATGAGGTGAAGAAGCGCTTTGGTGGATTGTTCACGGCGTTCAACTACGGTGCTCCGCCGCACGGTGGCTGCGCCGCAGGGATCGACCGGATCGTGATGCTGCTGGCCAATGAGCAGAACATCCGCGAGGTGATCATGTTCCCGATGAACCAGCGGGCCGAAGACCTGCTGATGGGAGCGCCGAACGAACCGACGAACGAGCAGCTGCGCGAATTGCGCCTGCGGGTTTTGCCGCCGGAGGACTAAGCGTTCACCACGCTGTCGAGCCACGCGCCAAAGGCAAGGACGCGTGGATCGGGGAAATCCGTTTCGGGATAGACGAGAAACATGCCATTCCCGCTGGTGATACTGGCGGGATGCAGGCGTTTGAGCCAGCCGCGGGCGATATCGGGGACGGAGATTTTCGTGTCGATCAGGGCCGCGCCAAGGCCCGATTGCGACATGTCATGCGACAGGCCGCGATCCGAATAGCCGATGATGGTGATGTCCTCGGGCGGGGAGTAGCCCACGGCATCGAACCACATATTCCAGTCCGCATCTTCGGACATCACGCGGGCGAGCGGCATTTTGACGATCTCGTCGGGTGACAGGGGAAGGGGCCGATCACCCAGCCGCGTGGGCGATGCCATCGGGGTGAGCGTGTCCATGTAGATGGGCTTCGCGGCCAGACCTCGCCAAGTGCCGTTGCCGTGCCGAAGGCCCGCATCGACGTTTTCCTTGCGGAAGTTCAGGACGGAGCGGGTGAGATCGAGCTTGATCGTGAGGTCGGGGTAGAGCGCGTGGAATTCCGGCATGCGGGGGATCACCAGCCGGTTGGCGATAAACGGCGCGGAGGTGATGTGGAGCGTGCCCGCCATGCCCTGCGCGGTAAAGCGGCGCACGGCGTCGTTCATCCGGTTGAGGGTTTCGGTGAGGTCTTTGGCGAGGGCGGCTGCCTCGCCCATCAGCGCGACGCCACGGGCGCGGCGGTGAAAGAGCTGGGTGCCGAGGTCTTCCTCCAATGCCTTGATCTGGTGGCTGATGGCGGCGTGGGTGACGTGCAGTTCCTCGGCGGCATCTTTGAAGCTTTCGTTGCGGGCGGCGGCCTCGAAAGCGCGGAGCTGGTTGAGATTGGGCAGGCGGCCGAGCTGCATGGCGGCCCTCATGAGTTAGTAAAACTAACTCATGGTGTGAGAAACGGTCGTTTGTTGTCAACCATTGGGAGAGTCTAGGGTTGGTTCAGGACAGGCGCTACGGCGCGAGACAGACCGGAAAAAGGAGCAAGATCATGACCCGCAAGACCCACACAAACCTGACGAACCTTGACCTGAAGATGCTGAGTGGCGGCATGGAAACCATGCCCTAAAAAGAGGCGCGGCTGCTGGCGCAGATTGGAACGCCAATCCGCTGCGGTGCCTGCCGTGCGATTGCCGCGATGTGCGGGGCGACTGCACGGGCGCTGAGCCATGTGGCGTTGCGGCTCGATGCTCTGGCCGCGCGTTTTGCCGCGCGGGCGGTGCCGAACGCGGCCTAGAATTGAGGGATGAGCGAAACATAGGCCCAGCAGTGCTGGGCCTTTTCGTTTATAGCGGGGCGCGGTTGAATTGGGCCGCGATTGCCATGACCAAAAGGCCAAGCATGATGGCGCCTGCAATCAGGAATAAATAGTCAATAAAGTCGCCGGGGGTTTGGAGGCGGAACAGCCTTTGGCGCAGATTCATCACAAAACCTCAAAAATTTTACTGGTACACATGGGCGTAACCTGTCGTGTAATTTGGGCGTAGAGGTGGCAGGGGTTTGGAATTTTCTGGCGAAAATGCCCATACAAGGAAGTAAAGCGCCCTGTGCCACCCGCGATGCGGGTATCAATGAGGCGCCGCAGCTGGTGCAGATCATCCGGTGCGGGTGCGGCGGTGGCGCGTAACGCCGAGGCTGCCTCCAGCAGGGGGGTATCGCCACTGTCCTGCGCGAGCGTGATGAGAAACCCCAAGACATAGGAGAGCCGATCCGGATCGGGAGGGGCATCTGCCGGTGCGGTGAGCAGGCCGTCGAGATGGTCAAGCGCCTCTTCGAGGTCTTCATGCAGGGCGAGGGGGTCGGGCTCGACCTCTGTTGCAAAAACCGGACGCGGGCCGCCGGGGTGCCGCTCGGGGGGGAGATGGGCAAGGATTGCCTGCTGAAATTCGGACAGGCCGCGAACCGGCTTGGCGAGGAAGCCATCGGCACCGGCGGCGAAGGCGAGTGGCTCGGTCGCGGGATCGCCGGAGGTGGCGAGGATCGCCTCGATCCGGGGGGAGGCATTGGCAAGTTCGGAAAGCAGTTCAGCCCCGGAGCCATCGGGGAGGCCGATATCGACGATCACCACCGCAGGACGGTAGACGCGCAAGTGCTGGCGGGCGTGGGCGAGCGTATCGGCCCGCCGCAGCCGCGCGCCGGAGCGCAGGGCCAGAAGGCGCAGCGCCTCGCATGCATGGCGGCTGTCCTCCACCACGAGGATCGTCAGCCCCAGAAGCGGGCGCGCGGGCGTGGGCGGGCGGCTCATCAGGATATCGGCAAGGCTTTCCATTCCAGCTCTCCTTCGCAAGGTGAGGTCATGAAAGCGCAGGAATGGTGAATCTGCGGTTAATGCCGCTGCGCGATACGGGCGCAGTGTGACGCTTTGCCCGCAACAGGGATATTGCTGCAAGGCGGAAATCCGGCGATAAGCGGCGCAACCGAGGAGGAGCAAGCTATGATCGGACGTCTGAACCATGTGGCCATTGCGGTGCCGGATCTGGAAGCGGCATCGGCGCAATATCGCGATGCACTGGGCGCCACGGTTGGCGCGCCGCAAGACGAGCCGGACCACGGGGTGACGGTTGTGTTCATCGAGCTGCCGAATACCAAGATCGAGCTGCTATATCCGTTGGGCGAGAACAGCCCGATCAACGGCTTTTTGGAGAAGAACCCATCGGGCGGCATTCATCATGTGTGCTACGAGGTGGATGACATCCTCGCCGCCCGCGACAAGCTGACGGAAAGCGGGGCGCGGGTGCTGGGCAACGGCGAGCCGAAGATCGGCGCGCATGGGAAGCCGGTGCTTTTTCTGCATCCGAAAGACTTCAACGGCTGCCTGATCGAACTAGAACAGGTGTAACGCCTTACTGACAGGAGATCCTGATGGGACCGACTTCCGCGCTCGTGCTGTTTGCCGTGATCTGGTTCATGGTGTTTTTCATCGTGCTGCCGTTGCGCCTGACGACGCAGGGCGAGGATGGCGAGATCGTGCCCGGCACGCATGCCTCGGCCCCTGCGGATGCGCAGATCAAGCGCAAGGCGAAGATCACCACGATCTGGGCAGCGGGCCTGTGGATCGTGATTGCGGGGACGATCCTTTCGGGGCTGATCACGGTGCGCGATCTGGACTGGTTTAACCGGATGGCGACGCCGGAAGTCAGCCAGCAGTAACGCTTATCCCTTCGCCGCCACGCGGTGATAGAGGTGGGTGAAGGTTGCCGCACCGAGCACCGGCACCAGCAGATTGAGCAGCGGCACTGTCAGCGGTACGGCCATCAGGCAACCTGCGGCCCAGATTTGCACCGTATGGAGCTTGCGCAGGCTGTCTGCCCCTGAGCGGCCCTCGCGCCGGATTGCTGCCATCTGGAAATATTCGCGGCCCAGAAGGTAGCCGTTCAGCCCGTAAAAGATCAGCGGTGCGGCGAAGGGGAAGAGCAGATACGCCCCGAAGGCGAGGATATTGGCCCCGATCAGCACGCCAAGGAAGGTCAGCGCATCGCGCAGCGCGTCCATCAGTGGCGGGCGCGGCGGTGTCGGCAGGCCGGGGTAGTGGGCGTCCTCGACCGCTTCTGCGATGTCATCAAGGAAGAAGCCGCTCATCGCGGAGGCGACGGGGATCATCAGAAAGACCGACAGCCCCAGCATCAGGAAGAGCGAACCCCAGCTGAGGAGATCGCGCACCCATGTGACCTCGCCCAGAAGCGGCAGGGTGACGGTTTCGGGTGCGAAAAGGCCCACGGCGAGCACCAAGAGCGCGTAGATCGCGGCGAGGAGGCCAATGGTCAGGCCGATGCCGAGGAAGATCACGCGGCGGAAGCGCGGATCGGAAAGCTGGGCAAGGGCGCGGGAGAAATCGAGAAAGATCATGCGGAAACCCATGTGACCTTTGCGCCGAGGTCAGGGCGTGGGCGGTCCGGCGGGGTGGCGCGGGCGGTGCCGATATGGATCAGGCCCGCGATGGATTCATCAGCCGCGATGCCAAATGCCTCTGCCGCGAACTGCGGGTCATGGCTGGCCCAGCCGGTGAGCCAGTTGGCGCCCCAGCCGGAAGCGAGTGCAGCATTGAGGAGCGAGAGGCAAACGGCACCGGCGGAGAGGGTTTGCTCGATGGCGGGGATTTTTTCGGACGGAACGGGCGCGGCCACCACGGCGACGAACAGATGCGCGTCACCATATTGGGCGATGGCTTTCTCGATCTTTTCCGGCGCGATACCGAGGCGCACACCGTGGGCGGGGATCAGGGCGGCGATCCGCTCCAGCGCGGGGCGTTCGAGCACGAGGAAGCGCCACGGCTCCAGCTTGCCATGATCGGGGGTGCGGGCGGCGGCGGTGAGGATCGGCTCCAGCTCAAGCCTATCGGGGACAGGGGTCGTCAGCGTTTTGGCGGGGCAGGAGCGGCGCGTCAGCAGGAAATCGAGCGCGGCGGCGTTGGGTGTGGGCATGGGGCCTCCGAAGGTGTTTCGAGTTAGATAGGGTCAGGCAAGCGCGGATGCCATATCTGCAAGCTGCGAAGACACAAAAGACTCGAACGTGGCATCCGGTTGGCGCAGCGGAAATACATCGCCAAAGGGGTCGGCGGCGTGGATCGCGCTGCCGGACATTTCTTGCAGCACGGCATGGCCGCAGAAGGGGACATAGGCCTCGGAATAGCCGCCCTCATGCGCCATCATCAGCTTGCCGCCGCAGATATCGGCGGCGAGGTCCAGCATAAGGCGGGTCATGGCGGAGAATGTCCCCTGATGGCAGAGCATCCGGCCCAAGGGATCGTTGGCGCCCGCGTCATAGCCGCAGGCGATGATCAGCACATCGGGCTGGAAGGCGCGGATCGCGGGCAGGGCGAGCCGGTCGAGTGCTTCGAGGTAGGAATTATGGCCGCAGCCGGGGGGCAGGGGGATATTGAGGTTGAAGCCCTCGCCCGCGTCGGTGCCGCGATCTGCAAAAGCGCCGGTATCCATTGGGTAATTGCGGTCCTGATGCATGGAGATTGTGAGCACATCGGCGCGGTCATAGAAGATCGCCTCGGTTCCGTTACCGTGGTGGACATCCCAATCGAGCACGGCGAAGCGGGTGGCAAGCCCCTTGGCGCGGGCGGATTCGATGGCGAGGGCGAGATTGGCGAAGAGGCAGAAGCCGTTCGGGTAATCCGGCAGGCAATGATGCCCCGGTGGGCGGGACAGGGCGTAGGCGTTATCCAGATCGCCGGTGAGCACGGCCTCCAGCGCCGCGATGGAGAGGCCGGCAGAAAGGGCTGCGATCTCATAGCCTTGCGGGCCAAAGGGGGTGCGGCGGCCCAGTTCGCCGCCGCCTGCATCAGAGGCCGCTTTGAAACGGTCGAGATAGCTCTGTGGGTGGATGCGGAGGAGGTCTTCGGTGCTGGCGGGGGCTGCGCCGCGCAGGATGAGATCATGCGAAAGGCCGGTGACATCTATCAGGTTTTTCAGGCGGCGCTTGGTTTCGGGGCTTTCTGGCAGGCCATTGGCGACGGAGGGTTGCACGAGGCCACCCACCGGCAAGAGGCCCGCGTAATTGCCGCCCGAGTGCCAAAAACATTTCTCATCCCAATAAAAGCCGGTGCGCATGAAGTCTTTCCTGTGTTGGGTCTGCCGCCTAGGGTGCGGGTCAGGTGAACGGTGCCAAGGACAGAGGTGGGGCGCAATGGAAAAGGGCGAATTGGCGCATCTGGCGGTCGCGGGGGCGGAGATCGCGGTACTGGTGACGCCGAAAGCGGCGTGGAACCGGATCGTGGCGGAAGGGGATGTGCTGCGGGTTTATGTGACCGCCGTGCCGGAAGGGGGCAAGGCGACAGCCGAGGTGCAGAAGATGCTGGCGCGAGCGCTGGGCGTGCCGAAGAGCGATGTGACCTTGGTGCGCGGGGCGACGGCGCGGCAGAAGGTGTTTCGCGTCGGGTAAGGGGCGTGGCGGTGGCGCGCCGCCGATGCGCGGCGGCCTTCGGCCGTGAACCCGCGCGGGCTAGTCCGCGTCTTTCTCGCGGCGCAGGCGGTAGACCCCTTCGGGCAGGTCGAGCGCTGCGCCGAGGTCTTGCAGCTGGCTCATCGACAGGGTGATGCGCACGACCGAATCTTTGCGCGGGTCGTATTGTTCGAGGGTGATGCAATCGTCGAAGGCGTTGATCACCACGTCCTCTTTGAGGTGGGTGCTGCCTTCGTCAACCAGGGTGACGACCGTGGCGTCGAAATCATGCTCGATGGTAAACATGGGATGACCCTATCCCAGCGGCGGCGGGACGCAAGCGGATTACGCGCGGATCAGGCGGCGAGGAAGGTGCCGAGGCTGATCGCGGTGAAGAAGCAGGCCGATGCCGCCAGCACGAAGCCGTGCCAGATCGCCATCGCGTAGCGCAGCCGCTCCATGCGGAAGAACAGTACGCCAAGGCTGTAGAGCAATCCGCCCGCCACCACGAGGAGCGCGGCCGCCAGTGGCAGGACGGGAAACAGCGACCAGACCAGCGCAAGGCTGGCCCAGCCGAGGCCAAGGTAGAGGAGCGGCCCGAGCGGGCCGGGGGTGCGCCAGAAGAACAACCGCAGGCTCGCGCCAAACAGCGCCACGGCCCAGACGACGGCCAGCACGCCATAGGCGAAGGCCGAGCCGATCAGCACCACGAGGGGGGTGTAAGTGCCTGCGATCTTGAGGAAAATCGCGGCATAATCAAAGCGGCGCAGGAGTGGGCGCAGGGTTTCTCGCGGGGGGAAGTGATAGAGCGTTGAGGCCAGAAAACTGGCAAGGAGGGCGGCGCAATAGACCGACACCGCCGCCGTGCGGGCGCCGCCTTCGAAAAGCGCTGTGAAGGGAATGAGGAGCGCCCCGCCGATCACCGCGAAAGCCAGCCCAAGCACATGCATCACCGCATCCGCACGGCGCTCGGCGCGGGCATAGGCGGGGTAGGCATCGGGGTTGGCGGGTGTGGGGTGGGCATCATCGGGCATGATTTAAAGCTAGCGTAGGTGTGGCGCTGCGCCAATGGGTGGTGACGTAACGGAGGCTTGGCATCAGCGGGAACTTGCCGCATCGTGGCGGGACGAGGGCGCAAGGGAGGGCGGAATGATCCGGCGCGAATGGGAGCGGTTTCGGCTGCGGGTGGTGTGGTCATGGCAGGGGGCGGTGCATGTGTGGCGCACCGAGGCCTCGCTGCATCAGTGGATTTGGGCCAATGTTGCCTCGGCCGCGCTCGCCTTTGCGCTGCCCTTGATGGCGTGGGAACGGGCGATCCTTTTGATGGGCGGGATTTTCGTGCTGGCGCTAGAGTGCATCAATACCGCGATCGAGCGGGTGGTGGACGACATTTCGGAAGAAACCCGCGACCGCGCTGGGCAGGCGAAGGATGCGGGCTCTGCGGCGGTGGCGATTGGGGGTTTTGGGGTGCTGGCCGCGTGGCTTTGCATTTTGGCGCGGCTGATTTTCTGAACCGATCTGTTCGGAATTTGATCTATCGCAAAGTCTACATGTGTTTGAGCCGGTAGAGTGTGTCTTGTGGTGACCACCTCCCCAAGGGTCGCCCTGTTAACCGAAAGCTCCGGATCCTGGTGCCGGTGTCTTTCTTCGCTCTACGGGCCGGTTATGCTCTTCCTTCGAGCGCCGGCCCTCTTTTTTTGCCGCTGGAGATGCCAACGGTAGAGGAGTGGCGCGAGGATGTAGTCATAGACGCGCGTGCCGATTGCGTGTGGCAACGGGCGGGACATCAGGCGGGCAAGCCAACGCATGCGGGGAAGTTCTTTCCAGATCGCGATGAAGGCGGGCAGGCCGGAGAGCTGTGTGCTGCCTTGGCGGATATGCAGGCGCTTGAGGGCTGTCTCAGGGGGTAGGGACCAATCCGCGAGGCTGTCGCCGGTGATCGGGGTGAAGCTGAGCGGCGCGCCGGTTTGGTGGGCGCGGTGCTCGTAATGGGTGATCTCCATCCGGCAAACGGGGCAGTCCGCGTTGTAGAGCACTTCGATTTGGTCAGGCGATTTCATAGGCAGAGAGATAGCGCGCGTGGGCGCGGGACAAGTCCCCTGCGACTGGACGGCGCGGGGCGGAGCGGGTAGGCGGATGGCCATGCGCATTCTGGATAATATCATTAGCGACCGTGGTTCGAAATACGCGGTATCTGGCGGGCCGGTTGCCAGTGCCGATGACGCAAAGGCGTTTATCAAGGAGTTGTGCCGGAAAAAGAAATTCGCCAAGGCCACGCATAACACTTGGGCGGTGCTCCTGCCCGAGGGGCCGCTGAAGAATGATGATGGCGAGGCGGGCGCAGGGATGGTGATCGTGCGGATGCTGGAGCGTGAGGGCGTGGATGGGCATCTCGTTTGCGTGACGCGCTGGTTTGGCGGCAAGCATTTGGGGGGCGACCGTTTCCGCCATGTGCAGGAAGCGGTGCGGATTTATCTGGAGGCAGAGGCGGGGCGGCGCTGAGGCCGCCCGCGCGCGCGATCAGTTCGCTTTGCTGTAGGCGTTATAGGCGAAGATCAGAACGCCGATGAACACCAGAAGCTCGGAGATCGGGGCCAGTGGCATCATGATTGCCTCGCCAGCCATGCCGGACATCAGCAAGAACAGAAGCACCAGCAGGATCAGCGACCCGACAGCGTGCAGGTAGAAATGGTAGCGGGCCAGATTGCCCTAGGCCATTGCCGGAAACACCTTATAGGCGATGCCGAACACTGCCATCAGGGTGAAGCCCAACAGATTTATATGTGCATGAACGATGGCAAGGTCGTGGTTGCCAGTGGCGCCCATATACATGCCGATTGCGATGCCGATCACCAGATAGAGTGACCCCATGACGAGAAAGTTTCGTGCGACGTTCATAGTAGTAGTCCCTTAAAAGCACCGGTCCATCGGCCGGAAGGGAGAGTATACGCCTCAAAGTTGAAATTACCAAATGCTGTTTTGACCGGAGGGCGAGCGCCTATCTTTTGCGTTTTGCGGCACCTGCGCCGCCACCGGCCCAGCAGCCAACGCCCAACAGAAAGCCGAAATCATACCAGCCGCCGGAATTGGGCGCGCCCTAGACGGCAATCGTGTCGGAAAACAGCGACAGGATGAAAGAGATCGGCGCGACCGCGCCATCGAACAGCCCCTAGAAGAAGCCGCGCGTGCCCTCGATCCCCGGAGGGGCGGTGGCGCAGGCGGCGAGCAGCAGGAGTGCCGAAAAGGGGAGAAGGCGTTTCATCCGGTGATTGTGGGGGAGGATGGGGGATGTGGCAAGGGTTTTAGTCAGGAAGGATTTCTGGAGACGCAAGGCGATCGCGGAAGGCTTGGACGGACCAGCCGCCGCACATGTCGTAGAGCTTTCGCGTTGCCTGAAGTGCATCAATCATCGCAGTCAGCATTCTTGGTTCTTCCCAATCGATTGGCGTGAACTTTCCCAACTGCGCTGGGACTAGGTGATTTGGCGGGGTTTTCCCAACTCGTGCGAAGTCAAACAGGCTTTCGCAAATTAAGGCTGTTTCCGAGCAAAAGATTATTTGCTCCGCTCGCTTTTCTTCTGACGGTGATGAGGTGCGGATCGCACTCCAAGGTCTCCAGACTACTTTTCATTATCTGCAACTTCGAGATGATTATGGAGAGCCAAGTTGTCGCGGGGTCATTACTGTTTTCGATGCAGTCTTTCAGAATGCCAATTGTTTCTTCAGCCGTCTTGGTCTTTGCTATTCTTTTCTTCGCCCACTTAGTGTCGAACCAAAACTTCCGTATGTCTCGATAAATACTGGATGTTGCCTTGGCCACTGAAATTACATCGGACAAAGCCTGAGGTAGGCTTGCACGCGCAGCGTCCAACTTTCGTCTGCGGTTTTCGGCTTCAATTTCCTTTTGATGATTGACCAATCGGAATGTCCCGAACAGCGCCATTGCAGAGGCAAATAGCGTTATGATCGCCGTTAATGCATACAAGAGATATTCGCGCGTTTCTGCTGAAATCTCTGCGCCAAGGGAGAGGACGAAGCCTCCTCCTAAGAGGGTGCCAAACAAGACCATCAGGCTTGGGTTGTTGAAAATATAGGTGTCAATTTTTCCTTTGGGGGTATCTGTTTGCAAGGAATGTCTCGCTTCTGGTGATCAAATGCTAACTGCGAGTATGGCAAATCAGACTTCGATGCGCATCACCTTTGGTACAACTTCCCGTTGATTTTAGCACGGGGGACCAGCCCGGGCCGCGCCCGTTCCGCCCCTTGGGCGGGCGCATGGTTGGGTTTGCGCTTTGCTCGGGTGGCCAACGAGGCGGTGGGATAAAGTGCTGTTGATCGGGCGGGGTGAGGCGCCCACCGAGGGACGGGCGCGGCACTGTTCGCCTAGGTGGGGACGATTTGCCCCCATAAATCGTACTCGCTGGCTTCGTCCACCTCGACCTTCACGATGTCACCGACGCGCAGCGCCTCGGTGCCATCGTCGATGAAGAGATTGCCGTCAATTTCAGGGGCGTCGGCCCATGTGCGGCAGGTCGCGATGCCGTCTTCATCGATCTCGTCTACGATGACCTCTTGCACTTTTCCAACCTTGGCAGCCAGTTTAGCGGCTGAAATCGCCTGGGATTTTTCCATAAAGCGATCCCAGCGCGATTGCTTGACCTCATCGGGCACATGGTCGGGGAGGTTGTTGGAACGGGCCCCTGCGACGTTCTCATACTGGAAGCAACCGACCCGATCGAGCTGTGCTTCATCCAGCCAGTCGAGCAATGTCTGGAACTCTTCCTCGGTTTCGCCGGGGTAGCCGACGATGAAGGTGGAGCGCAGGGTGATATCGGGGCAATCGCGGCGCCAAGCGGCGATTTCGTCCAGCGTGCGAGCGGCGGCGGCGGGGCGGGCCATCCGCTTGAGCGTGTCGGGATGGGCGTGCTGGAAGGGGATATCCAAGTAAGGCAGGACCAGCCCCTCGGCCATCAGCGGAATGAGCTGGCGCACATGCGGGTAGGGGTAGACGTAGTGCAGACGCACCCATGCGCCGAGGCTGCCCAGATCGCGGGCGAGATCGGTGATATGGGCGCGGTGGCCGCGCTCTTCGGCATGTTTGAGGTCAACGCCATAGGCGGAGGTGTCTTGCGAAATCACCAGAAGCTCTTTGACGCCATTCTCGACGAGCTGTTCAGCCTCACGCAGCACTGCATGGGCGGGGCGGGACGCCAAGCGCCCGCGCATATCGGGGATGATGCAGAACTTGCACTTGTGATTACAGCCCTCGGAAATCTTCAGATAGCTGTAATGGCGCGGGGTGAGCGAGACGCCGGAGGCGGGCAGAAGATCAATATACGGGTCCGGCGCGGGTGGTACGGCGGTATGGACGGCATCGAGCACCTGTTCATATTGGTGCGGGCCGGTGACGGCGAGGACGCGGGGATGGGTGCCGGTGATGTATTCCGGCTCGGCCCCGAGACAGCCGGTAACGATGACGCGGCCGTTTTCGGTCAACGCCTCACCGATGGCATCGAGGCTTTCGGCCTTGGCGCTATCGAGAAAGCCGCAGGTATTGACGATCACCGCATCGGCGCCCGCGTAATCAGGCGAGATGGCGTAGCCTTCGGCCCGCAGGCGGGTGAGGATGCGCTCGCTATCGACCAGCGCCTTGGGGCAGCCGAGGCTGACCATGCCGATGGTCGGCTGGCTGTCGCGCCCTGCGGGGCGAGGGGCATCGGCAATCCGCGCGCGGGGCGCGATATCGGGGCGGAGGTTTGGCGGGTTCTGAGACATGGACCGGCATATAGGCGGAAAATGTGACCACGAAAAGCCAGATCCGTGCCCAAGTTCCGCCACATACGCGGCTAGGATGTGTCAGGAGCGTGGGGGCGCGACCCGAAGGAGAATGCTATGAAGGGGACGCGTTTTGTCATGGCGATGGGGATGAGTATCGGGCTGATTGTTGCCGCCGAAGCCGCCATGGCCGATTACAGCAGCAGCAATTCGAGCTACAGCAACGCTGATCGCCATATGAACAAGGGCATGCAGGGCTGCATGCTGAATATCAATGGAATGACCTTCCGCAATCCGGGGCAGATGATGCGCTACATCAAGGATAACCCGACCATTGCCGGGTATCCGGCAGGTGGAAACGTGCTTACCTGGATGGATATCTGGCCGCGCGCCCAGAATATGGATGTCGGCGAATGGCTGGCGGACAAATGCGGCTAGGCTAACGCCAAAAGGGAACGCGCTGCGCGCCCCTACCGAACTGATAAAATTTGCTGCTCATTAACGGAAAGGCCGCCCCGAGAGGCGGCCTTTTCGTTTGTGGTATTGGTGTGGCCGGATCAGCGGCGGCGGTCGCGGCGGCTGCTCATCGGCTGGAACGCCACGCCGACATGCGCTTCGCAATAGGGCTTTCCGGCCTCAGAGGGCAGGCCGCAGAACCAGAAATCATCGGTTGCCGGATCACCGACCGGCCATTTGCAGGTACGCTCGGTGAGTTCCATCAGGTTGAGCCGCTTGGCGGTTTTCTCCACCTCGGAGACGCGGGCGAGGGCCTCTGGGTCGATCTCGTTGGCCGAGGGCTGCGGCGGAAGCGGCTGGCCTGCGGGGATGATCGCGCGGCGGGCGGCGCTCATCGGGATCGGCGCGGGGCTGTCATCGTCATCGCTGCTGGCGGCGTTTTTACTGCTGGCCGCGGCTGCCGGTTTTGCCGTTTCGGCAGCGGGCTTCGCGGCGGCTTTGGGCGCGGCGGGTTTTGCCGGCTTTGCCTTTGCCGCCGGTTTGGCGGGCTTGGCTTCGGCAGCGCTGCCGCCTGCGGTGCGGTTCGATAGGCCGAGGCGATGCACTTTGCCGATCACGGCATTACGGGTGACGCCGCCGAGCTCCTTGGCGATCTGGCTGGCGGAGAGGCCTTCGCCCCACATCTTCTTGAGCTGCTCGACACGTTCGTCGGTCCAGGACATATGGTTTCCTTTGGTTAAATCATCGGGCCTCATCAGCCCGGGAGTATCTCTTCACGGTCAGCCCCCTATTCTAGACACCCGTGCGTGGGATACAAGCACCCGAATCGCATAGTGATGAATTGAGGAGGCAGGCCGATGGAAAGAACAGAAATGGGCGTACGCCGCTTCGGGCGGATCAACTGGCTGGGCAGCTACACGCTTGCGCAGCGGGAGACGCGGCGGTTCCTCAATGTGTATTCGCAAACGATCATCGCACCGCTGATCAACGCGGCGCTGTTCATGGTGATCTTTGCCATCGCCATCGGCAGCCGCAGGGGCGAGGTGATGGGCGTGCCGTTCATGACCTTCCTCGCGCCGGGGCTGTTGACGATGACGGTGATCCAGAACGCTTTTGCCAACACCTCGTCAAGCCTGACATCGGCCAAGGTGATGGGTAATATTGTTGATACATTGATGCCGCCGTTAAGCCCTGCGGAAATCACGTTCGGCTATCTGTTCGGTGCGGTGGCGCGGGGGACGATTGTGGCACTGGCGATCACGATCGGTGTTTGGCTGTTCCTCGGGATCGTGCCGCAATCGCCGCTGTGGATGCTGGTGTTCGTGGTTGTCGGCTCTGTCTTTATGGGCGCATTGGGCATGGTGGCCGCGATTTTTGCTAATAAGTTCGACCAGTTGGCGACGATCTCCAACTTTGTTGTGACGCCGCTCTCGTTCCTTTCGGGCACGTTTTATTCGATCGAGGCATTACCGCCGGTGATGCAGGCGATGAGCCATGCGAACCCGTTTTTCTATATCATCGACGGGGTGCGCTACGGCATGATCGGTGTCTCGGACAGCTCGCCGTGGCAGGGATTGTGGATCGCCTCTCTGGCGGCGGCGCTGGTGGTGGCGCTGGTTTGGCACTGGGTCCGCATCGGCTACCGGCTGAAATCCTGAAAATGCTTGTGCGGGCCGGTGCCGCGCCCTATGAGGGCGGTATGACACACGGCCTGCATATCGCGATCAACCGACGCCGACGCTGAAACGCGCTTTTCGGCGGCGTTTGCCGTTGTCATGACCTTCCATAAATCGTTGACTAGCCCTGATGCCTGCGGCATCCCTCGGGCTTCTTTCAAAAAAGGGAAAACAGATGATCCCCACCGTGCTTCCGACCTATAACCGTGCGCCGCTTTCGTTTGAGCGGGGCGAGGGCAGCTGGCTCGTGGAAGCCGACGGGCGACGTTTTCTCGATCTGGGCGCGGGCATTGCGGTGAACGCGCTGGGCCATGCGAACCCTGCATTGGTTGAGGTGTTGACCGCGCAGGCAGGAAAGCTGTGGCATGTGTCGAACCTCTACCAGATCCCCGCGCAGCAGGAACTGGCGGACAGGCTGGTGGCGGCGAGCTTTGCCGATACGGTGTTTTTCACCAATTCCGGCACGGAGAGCTGTGAACTGGCGGTCAAGATGGCGCGGAAATACTGGCACGAGAAGGGCCAGCCCGAGCGCAGCACGATCCTGACCTTTGACGGCTCGTTCCACGGGCGCTCTGCGGCAGGGATCGCGGCGGCGGGGTCGGAGAAGATGACCAAGGGCTTTGCGCCGCTGTTGCCGGGGTTCCGGCATTTGCCGTTTGGCGACCATGACGCGCTGCGGGAAGCGGCTGCAGCGGGTGATGTGGGGGCGATCCTCATTGAGCCGGTGCAGGGCGAAGGGGGCATTCGCCCCGTGCCTGACCAGTGCATGAAGGGGTTGCGCGACCTGTGTGACGCGCACGGACTGCTGCTGATCTTTGACGAGGTGCAATGCGGCGTGGGCCGTACGGGCAAGCTTTTTGCGCATGAATGGGCCGGAATTGCGCCTGACATCATGATGGTTGCGAAGGGCATTGGCGGGGGCTTTCCGCTGGGGGCGGTGCTGGCGACTGAAAATGCGGCAAGCGGCATGACGGCGGGTACACATGGCTCGACCTATGGCGGCAACCCGCTGGCCTGTGCGGTGGGCAACAAGGTGATGGAGATCGTGGCAGACGAGGCCTTCCTCGCTGAAGTGAACCGCAAGGCGGGGCTGTTCCGGCAAAAGCTGGAAGGGCTGGTGGCTGATAACCCTGACGTGTTCGAGTCTGTGCGCGGCGCGGGGCTGATGCTGGGGCTGAAGTGCAAGGCGGTGAACGCCGATGTGATGGCGGCCGGATATGCGGCGGAGGTGCTGACGGTGCCTGCGGCGGATAATGTGCTACGCCTGCTTCCGCCGCTGACGATCACCGATGAGGACATCGCGGAAGCGGTGGCGCGGCTGGATCGTGCGGCCAAGAGCCTGAGCGCCAACTAACCCAGAGACAGGGCAGGCAGCGCCGCCCGCTGATGAAAGACGAAGAAGATGCAAAGCTTTATTGATATCAACAAGACGACGCCAGAAGACCTGCGGGTGATGATCGACAGCGCGCATGCGATGCGCACCGCCCGCAATGGCCGCCCGAAGGGAACGCCGGATGACACCCGCCCGCTGGAGGGGCATATGGTGGCGTTGATCTTCGAGAAACCTTCAACACGGACGCGCGTATCCTTTGACGTGGGCGTGCGGCAGATGGGCGGGCAGACGATGGTGCTGTCGGGGGCCGATATGCAGTTGGGCCATGGCGAGACGATCGCCGATACTGCCCGCGTGTTGAGCCGCTATGTGGACCTGATCATGATCCGCACCTTTGAGGAAGCGACACTGCTCGAGATGGCGGAATATGCCTCGGTGCCGGTGATCAACGGGCTGACGAACCGCAGCCACCCTTGCCAGATCATGGCTGATATCATGACCTTTGAGCAGCATCGCGGGCCGATTGCGGGCAAGAAGGTCGTTTGGTCGGGCGATGGCAACAACGTCTGTGCGAGCTTTATCCATGCGGCGGGGCAGTTTGGCTTTGACCTGACCTTCACGGGGCCGGAAACGCTGGACCCTGAGGCGGGCTTCGTCAACGAGGCGCGGGCGAAGGGGGTGAACATCACCATCGAGCGTGACCCGCATAAGGCCGTTGATGGCGCTGATCTGGTGGTCACGGATACTTGGGTGAGCATGCATGATCCGCAATCCGCACGGGAGCGGCGGCATAACCAGTTGCGCCCCTATCAGGTGAATGCCGACCTGATGGCGAAGGCGAACCCTGATGCGCTGTTCATGCATTGCTTGCCCGCCCATCGTGATGATGAAGCCACCAGCGAAGTGATGGACGGGCCGCAGTCGGTGATCTTTGATGAAGCGGAAAACCGGCTTCATGCGCAGAAGGCGATCATGCGGTGGTGCCTCGGCGTTTAAGCCGAAGTCAGAACCACATTGCCGCGCTTGTGTCCGGCGTCCACCAATGCGTGGGCGCGGGCCGCATCGCTGAGCGGGAAACGGTGCTCGACGAGGCCACGCAGCTGGCCGGAGGTCATCATCTCATTGATCTGATCGCAGAGTGGGCGCTGCTGTGCGACCGAGCGCAGGCCGGTGGCGGAAAACACCGCGCGGCGGCCTTTTGAGCGGCGTGTCATGAGCATCCGGAACAGGAGATCACAGCCCAGCACTGGGGACATATAAAGCCCCTTGGGTGTGAGCAGGTGACGGATGATGCGGAAGGGCGCGACGCCGGGGGTATCGTAGATCACGTCATATTGGCCGGTCATCTGGCTGACATCGCGAATGCCGTGGTCAATCACCGCATCGGCATCGAGATCGCGCAGGAAACCGAAATTGGCGGCGCGGGCGGTGCCGGTGACATGAGCGCCCATCGACTTGGCGATTTGCACGGCGGCGGCGCCGAGCGCGCCCGTTGCGCCGATGATCAGAACCCGCTGCCCCGGTTGGAGGTGGGCGATTTCCTGCAAGAAGGTCAGTGAGGTGAGCGCGCCATCGGTGAGGGGGGCGGCATCTTCGAAGCTGAGGCCATCGGGCATCGGGACGATGAGTTCGGACTGTTTGACGGTGACGTAATCGGCATTGGCCCCGAAGGTGAGGCCCGCATTGCCATAGACCCGATCGCCCACACGGAAGCCGGTCACATCCGCGCCGACCTCGGTGACGATGCCAGCATAGCCGGTGCCAAGGATTGGGTGCCGCGGGCGCGGGAAGCCGACCATCAGGCGGGCGAAATAGGGCGTGCCGGAACGCATCATGGTGTCGGCCTTGGTGACGCCGGAGGCCATGACGCGGATCAGAACTTCGTCTTTCTTTGGGTCAGGGTGGGCGGTGGCACGGATGCGGATTTTGTCTGGCGATCCGTAGGTGGGGATGAAAGCGGCGGTCATTTGCATTTGGGAACCTCATTGGTTGAGTTGATGGAAATGGAATAGCGTTTGAAAAATGTTCCGATAATTGGCTAAATATCCCCATGGTGGATCAAAAACGTTACAGGTGAGGCGATGCAGGATTGGAAGCTGCTGCCCTATTTCCTCGCGGCGGTGCGGGGAGGTTCACTGCGGGCGGCGGCCGAGCAGACGGGCGCGACCCATGCCACGGTGCGCCGCCAGTTGGAGGCGCTAGAGGACACCTACGGGGTGAAGCTGTTCCGGCGCGGGCAGGACGGGCTGCATCTGACGGCGGCGGGCAAGACGCTGCTGCCAGCCGCCGTGGAAGCCGAGCAGGTGATCTTGCGCGGGCGCCACGGGGTGCAGGGCAAGGACCGCGAGGCGCGGGGCACGGTGCGACTGTCGATGGACCCGATGACGGCGCATTTCCTGATGGCGCCGATACTGGCGGAGTTTTCGGCGCTCTATCCTGATATTTCGCTAGAAATCCGGTTGGGCTTTGAGGCGGATCACCTGTCGAAGCTGGAAACCGATGTGTCGATCCGCCATGCCGCCGACCCGATGGAGAATGTGGTGGCGCGAAAGCTCTTTCCGCTGGGGATCGCGATCATGGCGGCACGGCGCTACATTGATGCCGAATTGCCGAAGGCGGGCAAGGGGGGCGAGGGGCTATCGTGGATCGGCTATGGGCCTGCGCCGGAGATGCAGCGCTGGATTGCCCATGCGCCCTTCCCCAAGGCGCAGATCCGCCATGAGGTCGAAGACCCAGAGATGCATATGCATATGGTGCGGGCAGGGATGGGGATGTCGTTCCTTGCGCTGTGGACGCAGAGTGTCTTCCCCGAATTGCAGCGGGTGCCGGGAACGGAGGTGGATTACAGCCGTTCCACTTGGCTGCTGTTGCACGAAGACCTGCGCCATGTGGCGCGGGTCCGTGTGCTGGTGGATTTCATCGCCGATGCGTTGCGCCAGAGGCGGGCGGAGATCAGCGGGCTGTGAGCCTTAGCCGAACACGCCATTCAGCGCGAGGAAGATCACACCCGAGAGCAGCGCTGCGGCGGGGACGGTGATCACCCATGCGGCGATGATGGTCATGAAATGCGAGCGGCGCACCAGTTTGCGGCGGCGGCGCTCCTGCTCGGGCAGCGGCTCGATCCCTGCCTCGGCAGCGGCGGCGCGGCGCGACAGGCCCAGCTTTTTGATCCGGCGTTCCATGTGCCATTCGCGGTAGAAGCCGACGCCAAACACCCCGCCAACGGCGATATGGGTGGAGGACACCGGCAGGCCGAGCCAGCTGGCGACGATCACGGTAATCGCTGCCGAAAGCGCCACGCAATAGGCGCGCATCGGGTTCAGCTTGGTGATCTGGCTGCCGACCATGCGGATCAGCTTCGGGCCAAAGATAACAAGCCCGAAGGAGATGCCGAATGCACCGATGACCATGACCCATGTGGGGATCGACACCTTGCCTGCGAACTCGCCGAATTCAGAAGCGTGGACGATGGCAGCGAGGGGGCCAACCGCATTGGCGACATCATTCGCGCCATGGGCAAAGGAAAGGAGTGCCGCAGAAATGACGAGCGGAATGGAGAACAGCACCTTGAGGGATTTGTTGCGGTTTTCCAGACCTTCGGATTGGCGGTGGATCAACGGTGCGGTCACAACATAGGCTACGGCACCGAGAATGACGCCGATGATCAGCGCTGTGCCCATGTCGATCTTAATGATTTTCTTGAGGCCCTTTAGCGCAAGGTAGGCCGAGAATGCGCCGACCATGATGCCGATCAGCACCGGCACCCAACGGCGGGCGGCGGCGATCTTATCGTCCTGATAGATGATTTTTGCCTTGATGAAGGCGAGGAAGGCCGCGGCGATGGCTCCGCCCAAAACAGGTGAGATCACCCAGCTTGCGGCAATGGTGCCCATAGTGGGCCAGTTCACGGCGGCGAAACCGGCAGCGGCGATGCCTGCGCCCATGACGCCACCAACGACGGAATGGGTGGTGGAAACCGGCGCGCCAACCCAAGTGGCGAGGTTGACCCAAAGCGCCGAGGAAATCAGCGCGGCCATCATCGCCCAGATGAAAATCTGCGTATCGGCGACGCTTTGCGGATCAATGATGCCTTTGGAGATGGTCGACACCACATCGCCGCCAGCGAGAAGCGCGCCTGCGCTTTCAAACAGCGCCGCGATGACGATGGCGCCGCCAAGGGTGAGGGCATTGGCGCCAACCGCTGGGCCCATGTTGTTGGCTACGTCATTGGCGCCGATGTTGAGCGCCATGTAGGCGCCGAAAATTGCAGCGGCGACGACGATGACGTTATTGCCATCAACACTGAAGAACAGGGCTGCGCCGATCCCCGCCAGAACCATGAAAGCCAGCGAGACGCCGAAGCCTACCATCGGGCGTGCGACGGCGTTGGTGGCGTATTCGAGGCTGGAAAGGCGGCGTAGGTCGCGGTCGAGCGTGCGCCACTGGTTCGGCGGTGGGGTATTGTCGGCCATTTGGCGCTCCGTTCAGGTCAATCACAAACAATTGCCGGTTAACGGGTCTGGCCCCGTGGCGCAACAATTATGACAGTTTTGTAACAGAAGAGCGTCTGACCGGACGGCGCTCGGCGCAAGCGGTAGGAGCGCGGCGCGATGGCGGCCCTCGGTTTCGTGCGCTCCGAGCGGCGGATTTGGTGCTCAGAGTGTTGCGATCGCCTCGGCCAGAGCCGGTTCGTTGATCAGGTTGGCGGCTTCGCTGACCGGCACCCAGCGGCGCTCGCGGCGGTGGCTTTCGGGGTAGTCATCGGTCATTTCAGCGACGGCGACGGGGTAGATCTCCAGCGTGCAGGGGGCCTCGTTGCCATCATCGAAGCGCTTGACCGTTTCAACGCGGGCGATGGGGGTCGGGGCGACATCGCCCTTTTTGACGCCTGCTTCTTCGAAGGCTTCCTGCATCGCGGTGCCGCCGCCATCGGTGCCTTCGATGGGCCAGCCCTTGGGCAGAATCCAATTGCCTGAAGAGGAGGTCACGAGAAGAATTTCGCGCCCGTTCGCGCCTTCGCGGTGGCAAAGGGCGGCCATTTGCAGCATCGGGGGACGCCGGAAAAAAGGAGAAAGAAGCTCGGACCAAGCCGTGCGGAGAAAGTCGGTCATGTGATTTATTGCCTGGTTATTTTTACATTGTGAAATTGAGATTATCACAGTCATAGGAAACAAGCAAATCAGGCGGTTAGCCGGTTGTGGCGTGGTATGGAGGGGATCGGATGGCGGATGTGGCGAGCTTGGGGCTTTACGGGCTGGGGACGATGGGAAGCGCGTTGGCGCTGAACATTCTCGATAACGGGTTTGCGCTGCATGTGGCAAACCGGACGCCAGAAGTCACCGAGCGATTCAGGGCCGAAGCCGGACCATTGGGCGCAGGGCTGCGGGTGCATGACAGCCTTGAGGCGATGGCCCGCGAGATGCCCGCGCCGCGGGCGATTATCCTGATGGTGCCTGCGGGAGCGCCGGTGGATGACGCGATTGAGCGGCTCTGCGATGCGCTGGAGGTAGGCGATACGATCATTGATGCCGGCAATACCGATTTTCACGACACCCGCCGCCGCACGGCGATGGTTGAGGCGCGGGGGCTGACCTTTATCGGCATGGGTGTCTCTGGCGGTGAAGAAGGCGCGCGGCATGGCCCTTCAATTATGGTGGGCGGCACGCCTGCGGCCTATGGCAAGATCAAGCCGGTGATCACCGCGATTGCGGCGAAGTTCGAGGGGGAGGCCTGTGCCGATCATCTGGGGCCAGACGGGGCGGGGCATTTCGTCAAGACCGTGCATAACGGGATCGAATATGCCGACATGCAGATGCTGGCCGAGGCCTACGGGCTGATGCGCTATGGCGGCGGCATGACGCCTGCCGAGATCGGCGCGCGCTTCGAGGCGTGGGATCAGGGCGCGCTGAAAAGCTATCTGGTGGAGATCAGTGGTAAGGTTTTGCAGGCGGTGGATCGGGAGACGGGCCATCCGGCGGTGGATGTGATCCTCGACAGCGCGGGCCAGAAGGGGACGGGGCGCTGGACGGTGATCGAAGCGCTGAAGATGGGCCAGTCGGCCAGCGCCATTGAAGCGGCGGTCGGTGCGCGGGGGTGGTCCTCGGAGAAAGAAGCACGGGTCGCGGGGGAGGAGATCCTCGGCACCCAGCGCGGCGCGGTGGAGATTGCCGCCGAGACATATGAGCAGGCGCTGCTGGCGGTGCGGATCATCGCCTATGCGCAGGGGTTCCGTATCCTTGGCGCGGCGTCGGAGGAATATGACTGGGCGCTCGATTTCGCGCGGATCGGGGAGATCTGGCGGGCGGGATGCATCATCCGCTCGGCGCTGCTCGACGATATTTCAAAAGCGTTCAGGGGGGAGATGCCGCAGGGGGCGCTGATTTTTGCGCCCACCTTTGCTGCGCGGCTCAGGGAATGTTTGCCCGCGCTACGGGCGGTGGTCGCGGCGGCGGTGCAGGCGGCGCGCGGGGCGCACCGCTGTTTCGCGCGTTTGGTCGTTTAATTCTGGATCAAGCGGAATGCCTGAGCGCGGAGTAAAGGCCGAAGGCCGCCGCGCGATCGCCGGCGCGCAGCCATGCGGCGGCGATTTGGGTGGGGCCGGTGCATTTGACCAATCTTTCGCGAATGTCGCGGCATAAAGCGCGTCGCTCATGCGTTGCTTCGCCGCCGCGCGCGCCTTGGGGATTACCCTTTGCGGGGTTTGGCGCGGAGGGTCGGGTCGGCCACGGTCGGGTCTTCGGGCCACGGGTGTTTGGGGTAGCGGCCGCGCATGTCTTTGCGCACGTCAGCATAAGAACTGCGCCAGAAGCCCGGGATATCTGTCGTGGTTTGCACCGGCTTCTGCCCCGGTGAGAGGAGCGTGACCTTGAGCGCGGTGCCGCCCACCGTGGGGTGACGGGTGACGCCGAACATCTCTTGCAGGCGGAGGGTGATCTCGGGCGGGTCGGAGGCGTAATCGATGGGGATGCGGCGGCCGAGGGGCGTTTCGAAATGGGCAGGCGCTGCGGCGTCGAGCATCTGCATCTGATCCCATGTCAGGCGGGCGCGCAGCGCGTCGAGCGCGTCGAAGCGCTTCCAATCCTCGGCAGACGTGACGCCAGCGAGAAAAGGGGTGAGCCAGTCCTCCAGCGAGTCGAGGAGATGGGCGTCGTCAACGGGCGGTAGGGCATCGGGTGCTTCCTGCCGGAGCAGCGACATACGGGCGCGGAAGCGCTCGGTTGCGGGGGAGAGCCGCAGGCCCAGTTCGCGGATGCCGTCGCACATGGCGCGGGAGAGCGCCTCGGACGGGGCATCGGTCCAGTTTCGGTCATCCAGCACCAGTGCGCCGAAGACCTCCTGCTGGCGGGCCAAGACGCGGCGCTCGCGGCGGGACCATCCGCAATGGTCCTTCCATGCGATGCGATCTCCGAATTGGGCGCGCAGGGCGCTGTCGGTCAGGGGCGCGCAAAGGCGAATGCGGGCTTCACGCCGGTCGCCATCGAGATCACAGGCGACGATCAGGCGTTGACCGGTGAGCGGGTCGTCATCGGGGAGCACCGCGCCCTTGCCGCCTGAAAGGACGTAGCGCGGCGCGTCCCCTTTGCGCCGCAGGCCGATACGGTCGGGGTAGGCAAGCGCCAGCATTTCGCCCGCCGAAAGCGCTGGGCGGTCGGGCAGGTCGCGGGCGAGGCGCTTGGCCTCGGCGCGGATACGGTTGAGCGCGGCGGGGTTGGCGGTGCCGGGGCCGTCGTAGCGGCCATTGATCGCCTTGAGGCGCAGGGTGATGTCGCTTGGTGCGCCAGAAAGGGGGTCGTGCTCGGCCAGTAGCGCGGCGAGGGGGGCTGCGGGGCGGCCCGCCGTGAGCGCCATATGCGCAAGGCGCGGGTGCAGCGGCAGCGCGGCGATGGCGCGGCCGTGGGCGGTGATGCGGCCCTGATCGTCGAGCGCACCAAGGGCGGTGAGGAGCGCCTGTGCCTCTGCCAGTGCGCCAGCGGGCGGCGCGGTGAGGAAGGGCAGATCGGCGGAGCCCCAGAGCGCCAGTTCCAGCGCCAGCGGCGCGAGATCGGCGGATTCGATCTCGGCGGGGGGGAAGGCGGCCAGCGCGCCTTCTTCGCCCTTTGTCCAGAGCCGGTAGGCGACGCCGGGGGTGAGGCGACCGGCGCGACCTGCACGCTGGTCGGCCTCGGCGCGGGTGACGCGCTCTGTCACCAACCGCGACATACCGGAGCCGGGATCAAAGCGGGCGCGGCGGGCGCGGCCTGCGTCGATCACCACGCGGATGCCTTCGATTGTCAGCGAGGTTTCGGCGATGGAGGTGGCGAGCACGACCTTGCGCCCCGTGGCGGGCGGGGCGATGGCGGCGCGTTGTTTGGCGAAAGGAAGCGCCCCGTAGAGAGGCGCGAGGGTGACATCGGCGGGCAGGGTGCCGTCGAGCCGCGCTTGGGTGCGGCGGATCTCGCCCTCGCCGGGGAGAAACACAAGGATGTTGCCGTCTTCCGCTGCGAGGGCGTCGCGCACCGTATCGGCGGTGACGGCCTCGATCCGCGCGGTTTTGGGCCAAGGTGCACTACGGTGGCGGATCTCGACGGGGAAGCTGCGGCCTTGGGAGGTGATGATCGGGGCGTCATCAAGGAGTGCGGCCACGGGGGCGGCGTCGAGCGTGGCGGACATCACGAGAAGTGTGAGATCAGGGCGCAGGGCGGCGCGGATTTCCCCTACGAGTGCTAGGCCCAGATCGGCGTGGAGGGAGCGCTCGTGGAATTCGTCGAAGATCACCGCGCCGATGCCGGAAAGCTCGGGATCGGACTGGATCATGCGGGTGAGGATGCCTTCGGTCACAACCTCGATACGGGTTTGGGGGCGGGTGCGGCTGTCGCCGCGCATGCGGTAGCCGACGGTTGCGCCGGGTGTCTCGCCCAGTTGTTCGGCCAAGCGTTCGGCGGCGGCGCGTGTGGCGAGGCGGCGCGGCTCTAACATAAAGATGCGGCCTTGGATGCGGCCCTCTTGCAGGAGCGCAAGTGGCACGCGGGTGGTTTTGCCCGCACCGGGCGGGGCTTGCAGCACGGCGCGGCCTGCGCCGCTGAGGGCGGCGAGGAGGTCGGGGATCACGGCGTCTATCGGCAGGGGCGCTTGCATGCCCTTTCATCCCCCAAGCGGGGGGAAAGGACAATGGTTTGCGTTTGGGGGCGGCGCGGAACAAGGCCGCAGGCCGCCGCGCCAGCGCCTGCCCGTCCCGCCGGGCTGGCGCTTTGGCGACGTTTGCAGAGACCTCGGAGGTTACATGTTCGTGGGCCGATAAAACGCTGGCGTTCAAGCGGCGCGGCGCCATCCCACGGGCAGGCGCTGGCGCCGCGGCGCTAGTGAACGATGGTTTCCTCGCGGACGAAAATGTTGGCCCATGCGCGGTTTCGTGCATTTTTGCATCAATGAATTTTTTACGAATTTCGGTATGAAGCGTGTAAAACCCTTTAAAAATAAGGGTATTATTTGTGCATCTGGTATCGGCTCGCGGGTGTCGGGAACGTGAAAAGCGAAAAAATTTCCCCTGATTCTTGGTGAGTCGTATAGTCGGGGGGCAACTGCAGAAACGTGACGAAACGGGGCGGGCGGTCCGGAACATGGTCTACGGCAAGATAGCAGCCTTGGCGCTGGCGCTTGGCGCCTTTGGCGCGGCGCAGGCGCAGACGACCGCGTGGGGCGAACCGGATTTCACCTTTCGCCGTGTGACCCCGCCGCCGGGCACGACGCAGCGCATTACCGTGCAAATCGACCCACAGGCGCAGACCGCGCCACCGCCCGAGGCATTGCCAAGGGCGGCCTCGTCATCAGGCGTGGCGGGTGTGAGCCCGCGCGTGGGCGCTGCGGATTGGTTTTGGGAGCGGGTGTCGCCCGCCCGTGTAGAGAGCGGGCCGGGGCGGCTGGCGGAGGCACTTGCCGTTCTGGATACGGCGCCGGAAGCGGCTGGATTGACTGCGCCACGGCTGGCCGCGATGCAGGAACTGGCGGCAAGGCTCGGGCCGGCGCTCTTACGGGAAACGGTAGGAACAAAGGTATCGCCCGCGTTGGCGCTTTCGGTGATCGCGGTGGAAAGCGCGGGGCGCAGCAGTGCGGTGAGCCGCGCGGGGGCCATCGGGTTGATGCAGTTGATGCCCGCGACGGCGGCACGGTTTGACGTGATCACGCCGCTCGATCCGGATCAGAACATCGCGGGAGGCGTGGCCTATTTGGATTGGTTGATGGGGCATTTCGACAATGACCCGATCCTCGTGCTGGCGGGGTACAATGCGGGCGAGGGATCGGTCAGGGATCATGACGGGGTGCCACCCTATGCAGAAACCCGCTCCTATGTGCCAAAAGTGCTTCTGGCATGGAAGGTGGCGCGCGCCTTGTGTATCACGCCACCGGAACTGGTCAGTGATGGCTGCGTATTTCAGAGAATGGGAGGCTGAAGGTGGCCGATAGACGACCGCTGGTGCTGGATGTGGATGGAACCTTTCTGCGCACCGACATGCTGTATGAGAGTTTTTGGGCAGGGTTGGGCTCGGCGCCGGTGGCGACGATCCTCGCCAGCCTGCGGCATTTGAACGATCCGGCGACGTTGAAGGCCAAGCTGCACGACATTGCACCGATCCGCGCGGACCTGTTGCCGGTGAATGGCGAGATCGCGGCGCTGGCGCAAGGTGCGCGGGAAGAAGGGCGGGAAATCATCCTTGCCTCAGCCTCTGACTGGCGGTTGGTGAAGGCGGTGTCTGACCATCACGGATTTGACGGCGCGCTCGGCTCCGCACCGGGGGAGAACCTGAAAGGCCCGACCAAGGCAGAGGCGCTAAACAACGAGTTTGGCGCGGGCGGCTATCTCTATGCAGGTGACAGCCGCGCGGATATGCCGATTTGGGAGCAGGCCAGTTATTCGATCGTCGTGGGCCGCGCGGGCGGCGCTGCGGCGAAGTTGAAGGCCGCTGGAAAAGGCGTGACCGAACTGGCGGGTGGCTGGTGGATGCTGGCGCTGATGAAAGCGATCCGGCCGCATCAGTGGGTCAAGAACGTGTTGCTGCTGTTGCCGATGATCGCCGCGCATAATGCGGACATGATGACGTTCATGTCGGTTCTGCTTGGGATCGTTGCCTTCTCGGCGGCGGCGTCGAGCATTTATGTGGTCAATGATCTGCTCGATCTGGAGGCGGACCGTTTGCACCCGACGAAATGCCGCCGCCCCTTTGCCAGTGGTACGGTGCCGATACGGGTGGGAATGCTGACTTTCGTGCTGCTGGCTGCACTTGCCATCGGCATCGCGTTCTCGCTCGGGACGGCGTTCCTTGGGGTGATCCTGCTTTATATGCTGCTGTCGCTGAGCTATTCGCTGAAGCTGAAGCGGATGCGCTGGGTGGATATTTTCACGCTGGCGACGCTCTATACGCTGCGGGTCGTTGCGGGGGCGGCGGCGAGTGGGGTGGATGCGTCGGTCTATATGCTGATCTTTATTTTCCCCGTTTTCGTGAGCCTTGGCTGTGTGAAGCGGCTGACGGAACTGACGCTGGCCACGAGCGACGAGCGCCTGCCGGGGCGCGGTTATGGCCGCGCGGATCGAGGCGACCTGCTGAACGTCGCAGGGCTGGGCATGGTCGGCGCGCTGGTGATCTTTTTCCTCTATTCCTTTAGCGCGCAGGCAGTGGCGCTCTATCCGAAACAGTGGATTTTATGGCTGGCGCTGCTGCCCGTTGGCGGCTGGTTATTGCGGATGATCCGGCTCGGCTATCTGGGCAAGCAGGATTATGACCCGATTGTTTTTGCGATAAAGGATATTCGCGGGATCGGGCTGTTGCTGCTGACGCTGGCGCTGATGCTCTATGCCGCCGGATTGGGGCCGGATTGGTTGTTCTGAGGGTCAGATTTTCAGGCGTTTGAAGATCGGTTCTGGGATCAGGCGGATCACCATCATCACCAAGAGCCAGATGCGGCGGGTGTAGAGGGTGTTCCAGCCCAAGCGCAGGCCCTTGGCGATATCGGCGGCGACGGCTTCGGGCGTGGACATGAAGGGCTGTGGGCCGAGATTCCATGTCATCGGCGTGTCCACGGGGCCGGGCTTGACGGTCATCACATGCACGCCGGAACGGGCAAGGCGGTTGCGCAGGCCGGAGAGATAAGCGGTGAAGCCCGCCTTCGCCGCGCCATAGATGTAATTGCCCAAGCGCCCGCGATCCCCTGCGACGGAGCTGATACCCACGACGGCACCGCGCCCGCGTGCTTCGAGTTGCGGGGCGATACGGGTGAGGAACTCGGCTGGGCCGGAAAAGCTATCGGTCACGGTGCCGGCGATCAGGGTGGGATTGGCGTCAATCGCGTCCTGCTGGGGCATGGAACCAACGAAAACCGCCACGTTGATCACGCCTTCGCGGGTGCGGGCGTCTTCGAGGATCGGGTCAAAGCTGGCGGCATCGCGGATGTCGATGGGGAAAGTTGCCACCTCTGATGCGCCACGGGCGCTGCAATCGGCGGCGAGGTCTTGGGCCTCTTCGGTGTTGCGGGCGCACAGGACAAGCGCATCGCCTGCTTCGGCCTGTTGGCGGGCAAAGGCGCGGGCCATGCCTGAGGTGGCACCGAGGATGATCCAAGTGTTGTTCATGAGGGGCTCCTGAGGCCGAGGCGGCGGATAAGGTCGGTGGCGAGGCGATGATCGGGGTCGGCTTTTTCGACCGCGTCGCGCCATGCGGCATAATCGGGATACATGGCGCGGACAGTGCTGCAGGAGGCGAGCGAGTCCTTGGCCAGATAGATGCGCCCGCCTGCGGCCTCGGTGAGGCGGTCCAGTTCGGCGATCAACTGGACTGCGGCGGGGCGGTTGGGGAAATCGACGGCGAGGGTGAAGCCCTCCATCGGGAAGGAAAGGTAGCCTGCGCGGCCTTTGCCCATTTTCTTGAGCACCGCGAGCGGCGAGGCGAGGCCGGAAGTGGCGATGGCTTCGGCCATCGCGCGGAGGGCGTCTGTCTGATCAGGAGGCACGACGCATTGGAACTGGTGAAAGCCGCGCCGCCCGTAGAGGCGGTTCCAGTCATGGATGCGGTCCAGCGGGAAGAAGAAATCCTGCATCGGGCGCAGGAGGGTGCGGCCCTCTTCAGGTACGCGGTGGTAGTAAAGTTGGTTGAAGGCGCGGACGATGGGGGCGGCAAGCGCGAAATGCGGTGCGTTGAAAGGCACGGCGCGGCTTGTTGGCGTTTGTGCGGGGGGCAGGCTGCCCGCGGCGATCTCTGCCTCTTCGACAATGCCGCGGCCGAGCGCGTCGCCCGTTGCGGTGGCGTCGATCCAGCCGACGCAGTAGGTGGCATCAGAGGCATCGAGCAGGGCGATATGTTCGGCCCAATCGCTGGCGCGGGTTTCCGTGACGCGCATCTGACGTCCCGCGCAGGGGGAAAGCTGGATACGGGCCGAGAGGATGATGCCGGTCTGCCCGAGGCCGCCGACGGTGGCTTGCCAGAGGGTTTTATCCTTCGGGGTGATGGTGCGGGTTTCGCTGCCTTGAAGGAGCGTGATCGCCTTCACATGCTGGCCAAAGCTGCCTTTGTTGTGGTGGTTTTTACCATGCACATCCATAGCGATAGCACCGCCAATGGTGGCAAAGCCGGTGCCGGGCATAACGGCGGGAAGCCAGCCCTTTGCGGGGCAGATGCGGGCGAGGGTGGAAATGGTGACGCCTGCCTCCGCCTCCAGCACGCCGGTCTTGGTGTCGAACGCGATGATCCGGTCGAGCCGCGACATATCGAGCGCTGCGCCGGCGCTGTTGAGCGGTGCGTCGCCATAGGAGCGGCGATTACCGTGGGCGGGGAAGGCGGCCTCGGTCAGCTCGTTGCGGGTATCGGGGCGGGCGAGGGGGCCAGTTGCCTTTAACGCACGGCCCCAGCCAGCGTAGGGGGTGGTTTTCCAACGCAGATCGGTCATGCGGCGGCCTCTGCTTTGAGGGAGGCACGTTCGGCCAGTGGGAAGGTCAGAAGGCCGAGGCCGATGGCGAACCAAAGCGTGGTGACGCGGATCACGGCGGTGGCGGGGAGGGACACCTCGAGCCCGATGCCTTGCAGCGACAGTAGCGCAATCATCGCGGCTTCAGCCCCGCCGACACCCCCCGGCGCGCCGGTCAATCCGCCTGCGAGGGTGGAAAAGGTGAAGATGGCAACGGCCATTGCGAGGCCGATATCAGCGCCCATCCAGAGAAGGAGCAGATGAAAGGCCGCGCCTTCCGCCGCCCATCCTATCAGGCCGAGTGCGAGTGCGGTGGCGGCGATGCGCGGGGTTGAGAATACGGCGAGCGAGCGGGCGGCGGCGCGGATGCGGCCCATCAAGCGGGGCAGAAGGCCGGTGACGCGATAGGCCATCGTGACCAGCGCGGCGAGGAGGCGCGGGCGGGTGGCGACATAAGCCGCGATCAGAGCGATGACGGCGACGGGCAGCGCAAAGGCGATGCCTTCGGCGGCAAGGGCGAGGCCAAGCGCGAGCAAAAGGCCCATAGCGGCCAGATCGGAGGCGCGGTCCATCAGCACCAAGGGCGCGGTGCGCTCAACAGGCCAGCCTGTCTCGCGGCGGAGCCAGCGCATGCGGATCAATTCGCCCACGCGGCCAGGGGTGACGGACATGGCAAAGCCGCCGATGAAATGGCGCAGGTTTTGCGGAAGCGTCGTCGCGAGGCCTAAGCGCTGGGCGAAAAGGTGCCAGCGCAGCCCGCGAAAGACATAATTTACGAGGCTCAGGGCGAGGAGTGCGGCGAGCTGCCAAGGCCCGAGCTGTGCGAGCTGGGCGAGGGTTTCTTCCCAGCCTGTTGCGGCGGCCAGACCGGCCAAACCGGCGAGGACGAGCGCAAAAAGCCCAGCCAAAACAGCCACATCCCGCCAGCGGCGGCCGCCGCGGGGCAGGGGGCGGCCATCAGAGAGGGGGCCGGTTGGGGAGACATTTGGCGCTGTCATGTTGCCCGTCTAGAGACAGATTTAGGCAATAATATGATATTGTTGCCCGATCGGAAACAAGTGCTGCGGCGCAGGTTTCTGCCTGCGTCGCGACACGGGAGGCTCTATTCGGCCTTTTTCTTGGCGGTTGTCTTCTTCGCAGCGGTCTTTTTCGGCGCGGCTTTTTTGGCGGGGGCTTTCTTGCGCGCGGTCTTTTTGCCGCCCTTGGACGCCTTGGCATTCACCAGTTCGATCGCCATTTCGATTGTCACGTCCCCGGGGGAGGTGTCTTTCGGCAGGGTGGCGTTGACCTTCTCCCACTTGATGTAGGGGCCGTAGCGACCATCCATCACGTTCATTGCGCCGCCATCGGGGTGATCGCCCAATTCGCGCAAGGGCTTGGCGGCAGCGCCGCGACCGCCGCGGGAGGCGGCTTTCTGGGCCAGAACCTCAACCGCGCGGTTCATGCCGATGGTGAACACCTCGTCCACTTCCTTGATATTGGCGTAGACGCGGCCATGCTTCACATATGGGCCATAACGGCCGATGCCAGCCTCGATGACTTCGCCATCATCGGGGTGGGGGCCGATTTCACGCGGCAGGGAAAGGAGCATCAGCGCCTTTTCCAGATCGGTATCGAGCGGCTCCCAGCCTTTTGGAATGCTGGCGCGAGGGGGCTTGGGGGTGTCTTCCGTCGGCTCGCCGCGCTGGACGTAAGGACCAAAGCGCCCATCCCGCAGGGTGATCGGGTCGCCGTTGTCATGGCCCAGAAGCCGCCCATCGGGGCCGATGTAGGAGTCCTCCATCACTGGAGGGCCGAAGGGGCGGGTGAAGCGGCATTCAGGGTAGTTCGAACAGCCGATGAAGGCCCCACCGGAGCGGGCGGTGCGCATGGAGAGCTTGCCCGCGCCGCAATTGGGGCAGAGGCGGGGATCGGTGCCGTCCTCGGTGGGCGGGAATAGGTGCGGCTCAAGCACCTCGTTGATCTTTTCCAAGACATCCGTGATCCGCAGCTCGGATGTTTCGGCGATGGCAGCGGAAAATTCGCGCCAGAAGCGGGAGAGGATTGTTTTATAGTCAGCATCACCAGCGGAGACCTGATCGAGCTGGTCCTCAAGCTGGGCGGTGAATTCGTAGCCGACATATTTGCGGAAGTAGTTGGACAGGAAGGCCGTCACGAGGCGGCCTTTGTCTTGCGGGATCAGGCGACCTTTGTCCTTGGCCACATAGTCACGTTCCTGAATGGTGGTGACGATGGAGGCATAGGTGGAGGGGCGGCCGATGCCGAGCTCTTCCATCCGCTTCACCAGCGTCGCCTCGGTGTAGCGGGGCGGGGGCTGGGTGAAGTGCTGCTCGGGCGTGATGTCTTGCTTCTTCAGCGCGTCACCCTCGGACAGTTGCGGCAGGCGGTTGCTGTCTTCGTCATCGCCGGTGTCGTCGCGGCCCTCTTCGTAGATGGCGATGAAACCGTCGAACAGAATGACCTGACCAGTGGCGCGGAGGCCGACTTGACCGTCAGCGGAGCCGATCTCGACAGTGGTACGCTCGAGCCGGACGGCGGCCATCTGGCTGGCGATGGTGCGCTTGTAGATGAGGTCGTAAAGCTTGCGTTGATCGGCGTCGGTAATGCGGAGCGCCTCTGCGCCGCGCATCATATCCGTTGGGCGGATACATTCATGGGCTTCCTGCGCGTTCTTCGCCTTATTCTTATACATGCGGGGCGAGGGCGGGAGGTAGTTCTCGCCGAACTTCTCCTTGATCGCGTCGCGCGCGGCCATCACGGCCTCGGGCGCCATATCGATGCCGTCCGTCCGCATGTAGGTGATCAGGCCTGCCTCGTAGAGGCGCTGGGCGGCGCTCATGGTTTGCCGTGCGCCCATGCCGAATTTGCGGCTGGCCTCTTGCTGGAGCGTGGAGGTCATGAAGGGCGGTGCGGGGTTGCGGGTGCCGGGCTTGGCTTCAACCGATGTGACAGAGAGATCGCGGCTGGTGATCGCTTGTACGGCCATTTCGGCCTGAAGGGAGGTGCCGAGGTCGAACTTGTCAAGTTTTTTGCCAGCCAGCGTGGTGAGGCGGGCCTCGAAGCTTTTGCCGCGCGGGGTGTCGAGGAGGGCTTTGACGCTCCAGTATTCCTGCGGGCGGAAGGCCTCGATCTCCATCTCGCGCTCGACGATCAGGCGGAGGCAAACGGATTGCACGCGGCCGGCCGATTTCGCGCCGGGGAGTTGCGCCAGAGGACGGGCGAGAGGTTGAAGCCCACGAGATAATCCAGCGCGCGGCGGGCGAGATAGGCCTCGACCAATGGCGCATCGACCTCGCGCGGGTTGGCCATTGCCTCGGTCACGGCGGCCTTGGTGATGGCGTTGAACGTGACGCGCTTCACTTCGGTGGTTTTCTTGATCGCCTTGCGGGCGGTGAGCGCCTCTTGCAGGTGCCATGAAATCGCCTCGCCCTCGCGGTCGGGGTCGGTTGCGAGGATCAGGGAAGGGTCGTCTTTTAGCGCGTCGGCGATGGCTTTGACATGTTTGCGGCTGTCGGCGGCGATCTCCCATTTCATCGCGAAATCGTCTTCGGGATCGACGGAACCATCTTTGGGCGGCAGGTCGCGGACGTGACCGTAAGACGCGAGAACGGTGTAATCGTCGCCAAGATATTTGTTTATTGTCTTGGCCTTAGCCGGTGATTCGACGACGACGACGGGCATGGGAATCCTTAAAATGCGCTAGGTACTATGGCGGCGCAAGATGTGGGTGCGGGCAAGGGATTGTCAATGCGCTCTCGACCAATGGGCTGCCAAACGATGCTGTCGGGCTACTTCGCTTTGCGCACGGTGCCGCCGGATTGACGGGCGATTTCGCCCTCAAGTTCAAGGTCGGTCAGCGCTGGAGCAAGGCGCTCGGGCGCGGCGCCGAGGTCGCGGGCGAGTTGGTCTTCAGCGATGGGTGCAGGGCCGATGCGGGCCAGAATTTTGCGGTGCAGATCGGCAATCTCGCGCAGCGGGCGGGGTGCTTTGGGCGCGGCGGGCTGTGGGCGCTTGTGCGGGGCAGGTGCCTGACGGAACGCAGGCACGGCCTCAAGAATATCGGAGGTGGTGCGGATCAGCGTCGCGCCATCCCTGAGCAGGAGGTTGCTGCCGCCTGACGCCGGATCAAGCGGGTGGCCCGGTACGGCCAGTACATCGCGCCCTTGGCGGGCGGCGTGGTCGGCGGTGATCAGGCTGCCCGAGCGCTGGGCAGCCTCGATCACCAGCGTTGCCAGTGACAGGCCGGAGACGATGCGGTTGCGTGCGGGGAAATGCCGCGCTTGTGGGGCCATGCCGATGGGCTGTTCAGAGAGGCGCAGACCGTGGCGGGCAATCTCAATGGCAAGATCGGCGTTTTCGCGCGGGTAGAGCACATCTATGCCCCCGGGCTGCACGGCGATTGTGCCATGCGGGAGGGCGGCGCGATGCGCCTCGGCATCAATGCCACGGGCAAGGCCCGATACCACGGCGATGCCTGCTTCGGCGCATTCCGCCGCCAAGCGACGGGCCATGCGGCGGCCAAGTGAGGTGGCATTACGCGCCCCGACGATCGAGATCGCGGGCCGGGCTAGCAGCGAGAGATCCCCGATGGCCCAGACGAGGGGCGGTGGATCGTCGATCTGCGATAAGAGTGACGGATAGGCGGGCGTGCCGAAGGCGATCAGTTGGGCGTGCGCTTTTTTGCCGGCGCGCAGTTCGCGGAGGGCGTCGGCCTCCGTACAGGGGTGATAGTGCAGGTTCCCTGCGGCGCGGGCGATTTTGGGCAGGGCGGCAAGGGCAGCGGCAGCGCTGCCATATTCGGCCAACAGACGGTGATAGCTGCGCGGCCCGATGCGTGGTGATCGCAACAGGCGGAGCGCAGAGATCCTGTCATCCTCCGTGGTGGGTGGGAGTGGGGGGTGAGTTTAAAGATGCCAAGGGTCGGTCATCCCGTGCTCCGCCTGTTGCAACGCAGTTGTAGAACGGGCGGAGTTAACCGCATGTAAACGGCAAAAGAGGCCGTGAAGGGCGCTCTTATCAGGCGGCAGCACCGCCAACGGTCAGCCCGCCGATCATCAGCGAGGGCTGACCAACACCCACCGGCACCCATTGGCCGGCCTTACCACAATTGCCGATACCCGGATCGAGTTGCAGGTCATTGCCGATGCCGCGAATCTGTTGCAGCGCGGTGGCGCCGTCGCCAATGAGGGTTGCGCCTTTCACGGGCGCGCCGACTTTGCCGTCCTTCACGCGGTAGGCCTCGGTGCAGGAAAACACAAATTTTCCGTTGGTAATATCCACCTGACCGCCGCCGAAGCCAACGGCGTAGATGCCGTCCTTCAATTCGGCCACGAGGGAGGCGGGATTGGCATTGCCTGCAAGCATATAGGTGTTGGTCATGCGCGGCATGGGAGCGTGGGCATAGCTTTCGCGGCGGCCGTTGCCGGTGGGCGCGACGCCCATCAAGCGGGCATTCTGGCGGTCTTGCATATAGCCCACGAGGATGCCGTCCTCGATTAGTGTATTCTTGGCCGACGGGGTGCCTTCGTCGTCGATGGTAATAGAGCCGCGCCGGTCGGGGATCATACCGTCATCGAGGACCGTCACGCCTGGTGCCGCGATTCGCTGGCCCATCAGACCGGCGAAGGCGGAGGTGCCTTTGCGGTTGAAATCACCTTCCAGCCCGTGGCCGATGGCCTCGTGCAGCAGGATGCCCGGCCAGCCGGGGCCAAGCACCACATCCATCACGCCTGCTGGCGCGGGTTCGGCGCGGAGGTTTACCAGCGCGATGCGCAGGGCTTCATCGACGGCAGGCTTCCAATGCGCGGGATCGATCAAGCCGCTGAGGCCGGTGCGCCCGCCGCCGCCGGACATGCCGCTTTCGCGGCGGCCGTCTTGCTCGACGATCACCGAAACATTGAGCCGCGCCATAGGGCGGATGTCGCCGACTTGGGTTCCTTCGGGGCGCAGAATGACGATTTCCTGATGGGAGGCGGCGAGATTGACGCTGACCTGCACGACGCGGGCATCGCGGCTGCGGGCGTAATCGTCGATTTCGCGCAGGATTTCGATTTTGGCGGGGAATGTCGCGTCCAACATCGGATCGGCATCGGAATAGAGCTTGCGATTGGTGGCTTGGGGGCTTGCGGCCATCGTGCTGCCGCCCTCACCCACGGCAAGGCGGGCGGTGGAAACCGCGCGGCGCAGGGCATGTTCGTCGATCACCGAGGAATGGGCGTAGCCTGCCGTTTCGCCGCGCACGGCGCGCAGGCCGAATCCTTCGGAGGCATCGAAACTGGCGTTTTTCACTCGTCCGTCATCAAAACTGAGGTTTTCCGAGCGGCGGCGTTCGAAAAACAGCTCGCCATCGTCGGCACCAAGGGTGGCTTCGCGCAGCAGCGAGAGGGCGGTTTCAGCGTCCAGATGGCTTTCGAACGGGCGAAACGGAGTATCGGACATGCTTTTTTTCCTTGCAGGTACGTTTCAATCACGAAAAGCGGCCGTTTGCCGCAATGCTACTTCTTGAGTTGTTGCTCAGGATATGGGACATGCATCGCCGGATACAACGGGATTCCTGCCCGCGTGCAGGGTATGGTGTCCTTCAGGGGCGCGAATGCGCCAGACAGAACAGGGTATGACATGCGTATGACCAATTTCGTCACCAAGCTTGCGGCAACCGCCGGCCTGATCCTCTCGGGTGCTGCTGCCTCTGCGCAGGCCGTTAATCAGGATCTCGACATTGTCGGGGCTCCCATCGATCAGGCGCTCGGTTTCCAACCGGCAGCTACTGAACTGGCCCGCGACCTCCAGTGGCTCGACGGCCTGCTGCTGGTGATTATCACCTGCATCACCATTTTCGTGATCGGCCTGCTGGCTTATGTGATCGTCCGCTACAACAAGCGTATGAATCCGACACCGGCGACCTTTACGCACAACTCGCCCCTCGAGGTTGCGTGGACAATCATCCCGATCGTGATTCTCGTCTTTATCGGTGCTTTCTCGCTGCCGGTCCTGTTCAAGCAGCAGGAAATCCCCGAAGGCGACATCAATATCAAAGTCACCGGCTACCAGTGGTACTGGGGTTACGAATATGTTGACGAAGGCGTGGCCTTCGACAGCTTTATGATTGGTTATGGTGAAGGCAACCTGAACGACTCGATTTCTGCGCAGCTCGAAGAAGCAGGCTATTCGGATCAGGAATTCAAGCTGGCAACCGATACCGCTGTTGTTGTTCCGGTCGGCAAGACCGTCGTGATGACCGTTACGGGCGCCGATGTGATCCATTCGTGGACGATCCCCGCTTTTGGCGTGAAGCAAGACGCCGTTCCGGGCCGTTTGGCGCAGCTTTGGTTCTCCGCTGAGCGCGAAGGCATCTACTTTGGCCAGTGTTCCGAGCTTTGCGGTAAAGACCACGCCTTCATGCCGATCACCGTCAAGGTCGTTAGCCAAGAAACCTATGACGCATGGCTGGCGGAAGCCAAGCTGGAATACGGCGTCTAAGACCCGATACCAACGACTTCGGGCGGCATAATGTCGCCCGATCTGTAACTGGCGCTCCCGCCTTCTATCTGGATCAGAGATGACAGATATCAGTGCACAAGACACCGGACGCGAAGCAGGCATGGGCGATTATTTCGCCCTGCTGAAGCCGCGTGTGATGTCGCTGGTTATTTTTACCGCGCTTGTTGGCCTGTTGGTCGCGCCGGTGCCGGTGCATCCCTATATCGGCTTTGTTGGCATCCTGTGCATTGCTGTCGGCGCGGGGGCATCCGGCGCGCTGAACATGTGGTGGGACGCAGACATCGACGTCAAGATGAAGCGCACCGCGAAGCGGCCGATCCCCTCGGGCCGCGTGGCGCCGGAAGAAGCGCTCGCCATCGGGCTGACGCTTTCGGTATTCTCGGTTGTGTTGCTGGCGCTGGCGACGAATTTCGTCGCGGCGAGCTTGCTGGCCTTTACCATTTTCTTTTACGCGGTTGTCTACTCGATGTGGCTCAAGCGCTCGACGCCGCAGAACATCGTTATCGGTGGTGCTGCTGGTGCATTCCCCCCGATGGTGGGGTGGGCCGTTGCGACGGGGAGCGTGAGCGTGGAAAGTGCGCTGATGTTCGCGCTGATCTTCATGTGGACGCCGCCGCATTTCTGGGCCTTGGCGTTGTTTGTGAAATCCGATTACGGCAATGCGGGCGTGCCGATGCTGACCGTGACGCATGGCCGCCGCGTGACGCGCAACCATATCCTCGGCTACACGCTGGCGCTGGTGCCGGTGGCTTTGGGCATCGCGTTCACCTCGATCGGCGGGCCGATCTACCTCGCCGTGGCGGTGGTGATGAACGCATGGTTCCTGAAAGGCGCTGTGGCGCTATGGAAGCGTGACGACGCGGCCTCGGAAGCGGACAATCACGCCGTCGAAAAGCGCGTGTTCCGCATTTCGCTCTATTATCTTTTTGCACATTTCAGTGCGCTGCTGGCAGAGACTGCGCTGGCCCCGTGGGGATTGGGAGGCTGGTGATGGCAATAAAGGTCGAACATGAGATCCATACGCGCCGCAAGGGGCGCAATCTGGGGGTGGGGGCCATCCTCGCCGTGTTCATCGCGATTGTTTTTGGCCTCACCGTGGTGAAAGTCATCCAGCTGGGTGAAGCTGGCAAATTTGAACGTTTCGATCATGTGGCACGACCACAGCTCGTGCCTGACGCGCAGACAGGTACGGAGGACGGAGCACAGTAATGCGGTTGTTTGGCAAGACATTGGAAGGCCCTCAAAAGACCGCTGTGCAGGCGGTTGGTGTGGTTGTTTTGATGGGCTCGCTGGCTTGGGCGTCGGTGCCGTTTTACGACTGGTTCTGCCGCGTGACGGGCTTTGGCGGGGTAACAAATGTTGCCGAGGCAGGCAGCGACGTGATTCTGGATCAGACGATTAAGGTGCGCTTCGACGCCTCGCTTGAGCGAGACATGCCGTGGACCTTCACGCCCGTCGAGCGGGAAATGACCGTGCGCATCGGGGAAACGGCGCTGGCGTTTTATGAGGCGCATAACCCGACCGATCAGCCGGTAGCAGGGCAGGCAGCTTATAACGTTGCCCCATATGAGGCTGGCGTTTTCTTCGACAAAATCGAATGCTTCTGTTTCACCGAACAGGTGTTGCAACCGGGTGAAACGGTGCAAATGCCGGTGAGCTTCTTTGTAGATCCGGCAATCGTGGACGACCGCGAGGGCAAATACGTCCACACCATCACGCTCGGCTACACATTCTACCAGATCGACCTGCCTGAAGAAGAAGTGCAGGTGGCTTTGACAACCGCGTCGCCAGACGCCATAGAGACTAACTAGAGAAAAGGCCCCAGGGAAAACCGACATGGCGCACGAAAAGAACCACGATTACCATATTCTGCAACCGTCGATCTGGCCCCTGTTGGGCTCGGTGTCGGCATTCGTTATGCTCTTTGGCGCCGTCCTGTGGATGAAGGATAGCGGTCCGTGGGCCTTCCTCGTCGGCTTTGTTGGTGTGCTTTACACCATGTACGGCTGGTGGTCGGACGTTGTGCATGAAGGCCAGACCGGCGACCACACCCCCGTTGTGCGGATCGGCCTGCGCTATGGCTTCATCATGTTCATCATGTCGGAAGTGATGTTCTTTGCCGCGTGGTTCTGGAGCTTCTTCAAGCATGCCATGTACCCGATGGGGCCGGACAGCCCAATGGTGGACGGCGTTTGGCCGCCCGCTGGCATCGAGACATTCGACCCTTGGCACCTGCCGCTGATCAACACGCTGATCCTGCTGTGCTCGGGCGCGGCTGCGACATGGGCACACCATGCGCTGTCCCATGAAAATAACCGCGAAGACACGAAGTGGGGCCTGATTCTGGCCGTTGCTCTGGGTGCGCTGTTCACCGTGTTCCAGATCTACGAATACAGCCACGCTGCCTTTGGCTTCTCTGGCAACATCTACGGCGCAAACTTCTTCATGGCGACGGGCTTCCACGGCTTCCACGTCCTGATCGGGACTATCTTCCTGCTGGTGTGTTTGTTCCGCGTCCTGCGCGGCCATTTCACGCCGGAGCAGCATGTGGGCTTCGAAGCGGCAGCTTGGTACTGGCACTTCGTTGACGTTGTGTGGCTGTTCCTGTTCGCCGCTGTCTACATCTGGGGCGGCTAACGTATCGGGGAGGGTTCCCCCCTCCGCTGAGACAGGATAAGACACAACGCGCGGGGCCAGTGCTCCGCGCGTTTCTCATTTTAGGGTCCAGTTCGGGGATCGACATGCGGCGGTATATATTTCCGGTTTTGCTCGGGCTTGCGGGCTGTGCTGTACTGATCACGCTTGGGGTCTGGCAGGTGCAGCGGCTTGACTGGAAGCGGGGCATCCTGAACGAGATCGAGGCGCGCATCGCGGCGGAGCCGGTGGCGCTGAAAGAGGCGCCCAACGAATTGGACGATGAATATCGCGCGGTGGCGTTGAGCGGGACGGCGGGCGAAAGGGAATTGCATGTGCTGGTGAGCGGCACCGCTGCGGGCACCGGCTACCGCGTGATCACCGCCTTTGAGACAGACGCAGGCCGCCGCATCCTGATGGATCATGGCCTGTTGCCTTTGGAAGCGAAGGATCAGGTCAGCCCCCGCGCGCCGGTGCAGGTAACAGCGAACCTGATCTGGCCGGATGATGTGAACTCCTCCACCCCTGCGCCCGATCTGGAAAAGAACATCTGGTTTGCCCGTGACATTGGCCCGATGGCCGAGGCGCTGGACACCGAGCGATTGATGGTGGTGTTGCGCAGCACGTCGCAACCCGACCCGCGTTTGATGCCGCTGCCGGTAGACACGCGCGGGATCAAGAACGATCACAGAGAATACGCGATAACTTGGTTTTTGCTGGCGGCTGTATGGGCGGCGATGACCTTGTATCTGCTGACCCGAATTGCACGCCAAAAGGACTGATACGCGATGCGCTATATTTCGACACGGGGTGAGGCTCCGGCCCTGACCTTTGAAGAGGCGATGATGACCGGCCTTGCCCGTGACGGGGGGCTGTATGTGCCCGAGACGATCCCGATGCTGAGCGCAGACGAGATCGCTGCGATGGCGGGGCAGTCCTATGAGGAGATCGCCTTTCGCGTGATGCGGCCATTCATTGGCGAGACATTTACTGACGCGGAGTTTCGCAGCTTGATCGACGCCGCTTACGCAGGCTTTGGTCATGCCGCACGGGCGCCTTTGGTGCAACTGGGGCCGAACCATTTCCTCCTCGAACTGTTCCACGGGCCGACGCTGGCGTTCAAGGATTTTGCCATGCAGCTCATTGGGCAGATGTTTCAGGCATCGCTCACGCGGTCGGGTAAGCGGATCACCATCGTGGGCGCAACGAGCGGTGATACGGGAAGTGCGGCGATCGAGGCGTTCCGTGGGTTGGACAATGTGGATGTGTTCATCCTCTTCCCGCATGGGCGGGTGAGCGAAGTGCAGCGCCGCCAGATGACGACGCCGAGCGAGGCCAACGTGCATGCGCTGGCCGTGGATGGTGACTTTGACGACTGCCAAGCGGCGTTGAAGGATATGTTCAACGATTTCCAATTCCGCGATGAGGTTGCGCTGGCGGGGGTGAACTCGATCAACTGGGGCCGTGTGCTGGCGCAGGTGGTGTATTACTTCAGCTCGGCTGTGAGCCTTGGCGCGCCTCACCGCAAGGTCAGCTTTACTGTGCCGACTGGCAATTTTGGTGACATCTTCGCGGGCTATATTGCCAAGGTGATGGGGCTGCCCGTCGAGCGACTGGTGATTGCGACCAACCAGAACGACATTCTGCACCGCACGATGGAAACCGGCACCCAGACAAAAGAGGGCGTGACCCCTTCGATCAGCCCGTCGATGGATATTCAGGTGTCGTCGAATTTCGAGCGCGCGCTTTTTGATGCCTACGGGCGTGACGGCAAGGTCGTGGCTGAACAAATGGTCGACCTGAAAGATAAGGGTGGCTTTGCGATCAGTCAGGGTGCGTTCGAGTGGCTCAAGAGCCATTTTGACAGTGGCCGTGCCTCGGAAGAGGAAACCAGCACCACGATGACCACTCAGCGGGATGTGACAGGCGAAATCCTTTGCCCGCATTCGGCGGTGGGCGTGAAGGTGGCGGAGGCGCATCTCTCCGAGGTGCCGATGATCACGCTGGCGACCGCGCATCCGGCGAAATTCCCCGCCGCAGTGGAAGTGGCGACGGGCGTGCATCCGGCGCTGCCGCCGCGCATGGCGGACCTTTTCGAGCGTGAAGAACGGGTGACAAGGGTGGCGAATGATCTTGCGTCGCTGCAATCCATCATCCGCGCGCGGATAGCCGAAAAGGTGCAGAATTGAGCGTCCGGTTTGATACGTTACCCAATGGATTGAGGGTCGTCACCGAACATATGCCGGGGCTGCAATCGGCCTCTATCGGCGTGTGGGTGATGGCAGGTGGCCGCCATGAGCGGGTCGAGCAGAACGGCATTGCGCATTTCCTTGAGCATATGGCGTTCAAGGGAACGGCGCGGCGCAGTGCGCTCCAGATCGCCGAGGAAATCGAGGATGTGGGCGGCTATATCAATGCCTATACCAGCCGCGAGATGACCGCTTATTACGCGCGGGTCTTGCAGCAGGACATACCGCTCGGGCTGGACCTGATCGGGGATATCTTGCTGAACCCTGTCTTTGATCCGGCGGAGATCGAGGTGGAGCGCGGGGTGATCTTGCAGGAGATCGGGCAGGCGCTCGATACGCCTGACGACATCATTTTCGACTGGTTGCAGGAAGTGTCCTATGCTGATCAGCCGATTGGGCGCACGATCCTTGGCCCCGCCGAGCGGGTGCGCAGCTTTGGCCGTGATGATCTGGCTGGCTTCGTTGCCGAACATTACGGGCCGGAGCAGATGGTACTGGCCGCGGCGGGTGCGGTGGATCATGACGTGATCATGAAACAGGCGGAGGCAATCTTCGGCCATTTGAAGCCACGCCCGAAGGCGCATGGCTTGGTGCCTGCGCGCTGGACAGGCGGCGAGTACCGCGAGGACAAGGCGCTGGAGCAGGTGCATATGGCGCTGGCCTTCGAGGGGCCGGATTTCTACGATCCGGCGATTTACACCGCGCAGATATATGCGACGGCTCTGGGCGGGGGGATGTCATCGCGTCTGTTCCAAGAGGCGCGGGAGCGGCGCGGGCTGTGCTACACGATTTTTGCGCAAGCTGGCGCCTATGAGGATACCGGCATGATGACCGTCTATGCGGGCACATCGGGCGGGCTGATCCGCGAGTTGGCCGAGGTGACTGTGGACGAAATGAAACGCGCCGCTGACGATATGAGCGAGGCCGAGCTGGCCCGCGCGCGGGCGCAGATCAAGGCAGGGATGCTGATGGGATTGGAAAGCCCGTCGAACCGCGCCGAACGCCTTGTGCGGATGTTGCAGGTTTTCGGGAGGGTGAGTTCGATTGAAGAGACAGTCGAACGGATCGATGCGGTGACGCTGGCCGATACGCGGGCCTTCGGCGCACGCATGGCGGGGAGCTGTGGCACCTCGATGGCGCTCTACGGGCCTGCTGGCGATGCCCCCAGCCTTGGCGATTTGCGGGACAGGTTTGCAGCGTAATGCTGGGGCGGCGGCCGAAGATACAGATCGAGACGGAGCGTCTTGTTATTCGCCCGCCGCAGCATGGCGATCACCGGCAATGGGCCAACCTGCGCAGTGAGAGCCGCGAATTCCTGACGCCGTGGGAGCCGACATGGGCGAGCGATCATCTGTCGCGCAAGGGGTTCACCAATCGCGTGTACTGGGCGCAGCGCTCCATTGCCAACGGGGCGGCGGTGCCGTTGTTCCTGTTCGAGCGCGAGGGCGAGCGCTTGGTCGGCGCGCTGACGCTCGACAATATCCGCCGTGGCCCCGCGCAGGCTGGCACCACGGGCTATTGGATCGGCGAGCGCTATGCCCGCCACGGCTATATGCGCGAGGCGTTGAAGGCGCTGGTTCATTATGCGTTCACCGTGATGGACCTCAGCCGTCTTGAGGCCGGATGCCTGCCGGAAAATGCCGCGTCGCGTGGCTTGCTGGAAAGCTGCGGCTACAAATACGAAGGCGTGGCGCAGAGCTATTTGCAGATCAACGGGCGCTGGCGTAACCATGTGCTCTATGCCAATTTGCGCAGCGATCGGCGTGGGCGGACAGACGCGGGCTAACGGCGCGACGTTTACGTTTGGGCGCGGAGTTTCGAAAGGTGGCGCAATGACCCTGAATGCGGTTACGGACGGATTTATCGACGCGCTTGCGCAGCGTTTGGGCGCGGGTGCGGTGCGTGAAACAACCGATAGCTACCTGACCGAACCGCGTGGCCGCTTTCAGGGATCGGGGCGTGTGATTGCGCCTGCTTCTGTTGAGGAAGTGGCGACTGTCGTGAGGGCCTGTGCGGAAGCTGGCGTCGGGATTGTGCCTTACGGCGGCG